>Ga0180435_10007557_pt1 | contig 10346 bp, 7 predicted proteins | sample SS_ome_3_FD_132467 | JGI IMG/M metagenome (GOLD analysis project Ga0180435, IMG submission 132467) | Hypersaline lake sediment archaeal communities from the Salton Sea, California, USA - SS_3_S_1 metaG | ecosystem: Environmental > Aquatic > Non-marine Saline and Alkaline > Hypersaline > Sediment... | reverse complement strand
TTGCTCAATTTTTCGGTCCTTGGCGTCCATGCCGACCATTGTCGCGATCGGCCACGACAGCGCAATACCCCTTTTGGGGTAGTCAGGCCGTGAACGGTTACGCGAATCGCATGTTCGATGTCCCGCATCCGCTCGATAATCTCTTGCCGTGCATGGTGCAGCCGCTCAACACCTTCTCGCTGATTGGCTCGACCGCGGTTGAGTCGCTCCTGTACGTCTTCGATCCCCTGCTCGACCCGGCGGATTTTGCCGACAACCTCGCCAACTGCCTGCCGCAACTCTGCGAATTCACGTTCATTGCCGGCCTCGCGGGCCTCATGGGCCTCTCGCTCCAGGTTGTGGGCGTGCTCGGCCAACTCTTCACGCTGTCTGTGCAGACGGTGCAGCACGGCCTCGGGGTGGTCGCCGTCACAAGGGCGATCCGCTTCTCGATCACGATCGACTTCGCGCTCGCGGCGTTCGTCTCGCTCGCGATCACCCTCCCGTTCACGATCTCCGTCTCTAACGACAGGTCGTTCACGTTCGCCTTCATCGTCTGCCCGAGAGTCGCCCGCCAATGGAACAGTCAGGGCCAGAAGCGCTACGCCAACCAACGAGCGCGACCAATTTGCTTGCAGCCTCTTCATCGTAGAATCTCCTTGTGCATAGGCCGACTGCGAACGAACACAGACGGCAGACAAAAAAAAGATCGTTGCCACCAAGACCAAAACCAGTACCATTTGCGAAGCCGCCAGCCGGCCTCGCCGCAATGGGGGAAGACGTTCACCATCTAGTTGCAGAAGCCGCACGACTCGCCGCCCCAGGTTCGACCGATAGCCATCGCCAGCCATCGAATGCCACGCCAACTCGCGACTACCGATCAGACGCCGTCCCGCCTCGACCAGGCAAGTCGCCAGTCGCTCGGCGCCCTGAGGAATGGCTGTGCACGCTTCGTCTGCCGCCAATTCGCTGACGACCTGCAAACGCCGCCGCAGATACCAAAGCGCTGGATGCCACCAAAACAGCGACACGAAAACGTCGGTCGCCAATCGCCAGGCCGGATCGCGCGACGCCAAATGGCTCACCTCATGCGTAGGAATCACCTCGCGACCGTCTTCATCATGTTGTTGCTCGAAGTCGGTCGGTACGGCCACCGTGGGCCGAATGATGCCAAACGCCACCGGGGCGGGAATGCGATCGGACTGAATCACGCGCACGCGCTGCACTCGCAGTCGCCGTGCAACTCCCTGCACCTCTTCGACAAGTGTCAGTGAAGCGGACGGCAGCCGCCAACAGAACGAAAGCAACATCGCTCGCACGCCAAACACGAAACCGATCAACAACGCCGCTCCGATCGCCCAAAATGGGGCGAACACGCTCAGATCGAAGCGTTGATGGCTCGCGGGCGCGCCAGCGGCTTCCGACGCATCTGCCTTTTCGTCCGCCATTGGTTTTACAGTTGGCGAACCGGAGACGTAAGCCTCCGTTTGCGGCGGGGTATCAGGCGTCTCACGCCCGCCACTTTCTTCTGACTTCACCCTCCCTTCGGGAGGGTCGCGAGGTACGAGCGGGGAGGGAAATCCTGGGGAAATATCCGCTTCTTCAACCCCCTCCCCGGCCGCTACCGCGTCCGACCCTCCCGAGGGGAGGGTGAAGCGGGGGGCATTGGGCTCAGGTCCGCGCGTTGGAATGGAACCATCTCCCGACACTTCTCGACCGTCCACAGGAACAGCCCCAATATTGTCGTGCGAAACGACGGGCGGCGCATCGCCACCGACGCCGGAAAAAAAGACGGCGCCGATTCCCGGCCCAACACCCGTAACTTCCAAAAGCAGAGTCGCAACTAAGGTCACCAGAGCCGACCGCCAGATGGCCCGCTTCCAGACAGCCGAAGTCAATCGCCGTTCGACGATCGCGGCAACGACAACGACAACCATCGCCGCCAGCGCCAATACGATCCCCAGTTCAAACCACATCGTGGCTGCCATCGCAAGCCTCAACGCCGTTTGCTTCGGTTACGGATAAGTTCGGCCAGTTCGGCCAGTTCGCTCGCACTGACGTCGCGAGCCTGCAACAAGTGATCCACGGCCGAGGCCAAACTGCCCTCAAAAATACGATTCAGGAAGTCGTCGGTCATGCTGCGAGCCACCGCATCAGAACTGATGGCCGGTAGATAAATGAACTTCCGCGATTCCTCTTCGTGCGAGACGAGTCCACGATCTTCCATTTTACGCAACATCGTGGCAACGGTCGTGTATGCCAACGGATCACCGTCGAGCTGCTGATGCACCTCGGCCACCGTCGCCCGGCCCAATCGCCACAGCACCTTCATGATCTGAAGTTGCAGGTCTCCCAATCGAATCGCCTCTTCCTTGGTCATGGCTCACATGCTCCCTTCATTTACTACCTTGGTAATACTACCCGGGTAATCGAAGAAGTCAACCCCCGTTTTTCAGTTTTTCCGCATTCGTCATCAATGGCCTCCCGCCGTGTTAGAGGCATCGATGCAACACAGCCAGAAATTGGGGGGCGTGCACTTGCCGTATCTCTGGGGTCGCGAGTGAAGTGTTGAAATTCGCAATTTATTTTGACACTTCCAATGAGGCGTTGAGTCGCGGCTACTCCCTCGAATCCCCGGCCTCTACGGATTTGGCAAACAACGCCCGAATCGGTTAGAATGTTTGTCTTCCTGCCGAGACAAACCAACCAACGCAGATTGTCCTACCACGAAATGAGGAGCGATATGTCCCAAAAGTACACCTTTAGTCGCCGCAAGTTCCTGGCCGTCTCGGCCGCCGCCGTTGCCGCCCCCACCCTGCTTGGCGGTACCGCCTGGGGCCGACCGGATCTCAAGTCGGTCCCCGAGAACGAATTGACGCAAATTGCCGACGCCCTCCCAAAGGCTGCCACGGTTAAGCCAAAGAAGCCTCGCAAGTTGCTGAACTTCTACCGTTGCGACGGGTTCATCCACGGGTCGATCAATCGAGGCAACGCGGCGTTCGAGATGCTCGGCAAAGAAACTGGTGCTTACGAGACGGTCACCACGGCGGACATGTCGGCCTTCGACCCCGGCGCGCTCGACGAATTTGATGCGGTGATGTTCAACAACACCACACGACTCAAATTCACGGACGCACAAAAAGAATCGCTGATGGGTTTCATCAAGGGCGGCAAGGGCGTGTGCGGCTGCCATGCCGCGTCAGACAATTTCTACGATTGGCCTGAGGCAGCCGGCATGATGGGTGGACTGTTCGCCGGTCATCCCTGGGGGGGCGGCGGCACCTGGGCCGTCCAAATCGAGGAGCCCGATCACCCCATCAACGCCGGCTTTGACGGCAAAGGCTTTTGGGTCAAGGATGAAATCTACAAGCTCAAGGAACCGTACTCCCGCGAAAATCTGCGGGTTCTGGTTGGCCTCGACATGACCAAAGAGGTGAATCAGCGAGGTCAACGGCCTGACAACGATCACGCGATCTCCTGGATTCGCGACTTCGAGAAGGGCCGCGTCTTCTACTGCTCGTTGGGTCATAACAACCACATCTTCTGGACGACCTCGATCTTGCAGCACTACCTCGACGGTATTCAGTACGCCTTTGGCGATATCGAGGCCGACGCCACGCCGAGCGCCAAGCTTGAAAAGGACGTGAAAATCGTCCCGGCTCCGGCCCAGCCGGCCTAGCCAACGCGAATGCCGACAAAACGCTCGAACCGCCGCGCATCCGCGCGGCGGTTTTTTTGTCGCAAGCAGTGATAGCATCGCATAGCGGCAATTTCCCACCTACATTCCTACCGCACGCACTCTCGCCGCCGCAATGGACGTGGGATTGCTATTCACGGAACTGGCGTAAACAACTAGACTTCCGCCCGAAATTTGCGCACGAACTGCGCTGACACGCAGGAAACTAAACGAGTGCCACGGAGGGCGCCGCAATGTCTGAAATCTCGTCGCCAAATCCCCGCATCACGGTTGCGATGATCGTACGCGATGCAGAGCACGACTTGGTCGAATCGATCCGTAGCGTCGCTGGCCTAACCGATGAAATCGTGGTTTGCGACACCGGCTCGATCGACGGTACAGTCCAAATTGCGGAACAACTCGCAACACGAGTCGTCCATCATATATGGGAAGACGATTTTGCCGCCGCCCGCAACGAATGCCTGGAACACTGCACGGGCGATTGGATTCTGTGGCTCGACGTCGGCGAATCGCTGGCCGAAGAGAGCGCGTTGCCGCTGCGCGAATTCGTCAACCTACACGCTTCGCCTAACACAGCCTACATGCTGGCGATCAAACTGCCGCCACAAAACGTCAACACGGCCGGCGAACAGGTCGGCCGTCTGCGGCTGATCCCCAACCATACCGCCATTCGGTTTCAAGGACGGGTTCGTGAGACCGTCGACACGTCCCTGGCCGCAGCAGGGATGGAGATCGAAGACCTTGCCTGCGACGTTTGGCGACGACCAGCCGAACACAGTCAGCAGGTCCGCGTTCGCAAGGCGAAACGCAACCTGCAACTCGCCCAGTCGGAAATGGACGACAACGGCGTTTCCGCTCGCATGCTCACCTGCTTGGCCGACGCCTATGCGATGCTCGGCGAGAAGACGAAGTCGGCTGAGTATTGCCGCATGGCGCTCGCCCACGCCGAGCCGCATTCCACCGAAATGCTCGAAGCCTACTTCGGCTTGTTAACCGCACTCGACGGATCGGCGGGCGCAGTGAGCGCCCAAACGGCCGTCTGCCTGGAGGCGCTCGAAGCCTTCCCACTCGACGTGCAATTGCTGTGCGCGATGGGTGGCTACATGCAACAACATGGCCGACCCGACTTGGCCGTGCGATCCTATGAGGTGGCGTATCGCAACGGTCAGATCGATCCCGAAGCCTGGCACCTGCAGAACATCGTCGACTTTGCCGCAACCTGCTTTGCCGCCTCGCTTCAGATGTCGGATCGCACCGACGAGGCATTGGCGATCCTAGAAGAGGCGGTGATGGGCAGCAATCCTTCGCCACAGATTCGCCGCCATCTGATCGACTTGTACATCAAGATGCTCCGCCAGGAAGATGCCGTGCGTCAGGTCGACCAATTGCCACCCGACACGCCAGACCGGGAAGCACTGCGTAGCGCGGTTCGGGGCGCGTCGTTGGCCGCGAAAAAGAACTGGATCGCCGCGCGGTCGTATCTGGAAGCTGCCTTTGATGCAGGATGCCGCGACCCGCTTTGTCTGCGCTGGAGCGCCGTCACGGCAATTGCGTTAGGCAATTTTGGACGGGCCGCCAGCGCGTTGGAGGAATGGCGATTCGCCGGCCCGGTCACCGAAGAGATCGAGCAATTCGAGCAGGTTCTGAGTCAAGCCATGTCCAATCGACGCGTCGATGGCGCCGAGCAAGGCCAAACACCCACGCCGACACATGCGACGGTAGGTGCGGAAAGCCTTTAGGCCGAAATCTGCTCCAGCAGCGATTACACAACCGGCACGCAGGGGCGATTCCAATTGAAATCGGAGGCCGATACCTCCCACTCGCCGGTTCTGAATCTGGTTGTACCTACTTCTCTTCCCCGTTGATCAACGCGATGGCGGCTTTGGCAAAACGCGAGCCCAATTCAACGTAACCTTCGCGGTCGTAGTGGAGTCCGTCTTTGGGGCCATTCAGATCGTCAGTATCGACCCAAGCTCCCAGTGGATCGTCCTCGGCCACCTCAACCTGTGCTTTGCGAACGACTTCCCAATCGGGGTATTTACCAAAATCGCTCAGTCGGCCGATGACAAAACTGATGTCTTTTCGTTTCATGTCGGCCCGCAATTGCTTGACCAAGCCTGCGAAACTGGCGGCATAAACTGAGCCGTGCTTTTCCCTGGCGTCGCGCTCCCCTTGCATCCAAACAAACGTGATCGTCTTGGGTTTCTTGCCCTCAATGGCGGGATTGACGAGTCCCATCAACTTGTCATAGAGATCGCCAGTCGATTCCGGCGCGACCCCTTCGGCCGACTTCCAGGCCTTGTACCAACGGCGGATTGGCTGCCCTCCCTGGGCGCTCTTCACGACGATGACGTTGTTAAGCGGCACTTGCTGTAGTTGTTGCAACTGCTCGACTTGTTGCACCTGCTGAGCTTCGTCATTCGCCGCCGGCGGGTCTTCCGCACAAAGCGGCGGAGTTACGGCAACAACAAGGGAGAGAAGGAGACACCCAAGTATGCGGTTTTTCATCGAATTGTCCTCCGTTGGAGTTTGTGGCAGACCGACGACCCCTCATTTGATGCGATTCAACAGCCGTTGGTTCCCTTATCGTACAGGAAGCGGGCGACAGTTTTTGTAACGAGATTGTGACTCCCACGCCCCGAAGCAACTCGCATTTGCATGCTAATGGTTGAAATTCCGCCCGACCGAACCTTTGCGCCGGGGCAGACTCCGTCTAAAATGCGGGGTTTCAGCGGAATCAGAACTTCCATCCCTCAAAACATACGAGGTCCTCCCTTGTTTCGGACACATACCTGCGGTGAATTGGGCATCGAACAAGTCGATAGCGAAGTAACGTTATGCGGCTGGGTCGACAGCTATCGAGACCATGGAGGCGGCCTGTTTGTCGACCTTCGCGACCGCTACGGCCTAACGCAGGTAGTATTCAATCCGCCCAACACCAGTTCCGAAGTCATTGAGGCCTCGAAGCAACTTCGCAATGAATTTGTGATCAAGGTTACGGGGAAGGTCGCTGCGCGTCCCGAGGGAATGGCCAACCCCAAGCTGGCGACAGGCGAAATCGAAGTCCGAGTCGTGGCAATGGAAGTGCTCAACGAGAGCGTCACACCACCGTTCACGCCGGGGCAAACCGACTTGCCCGGCGAAGACCTGCGACTGAAGCATCGCTATCTCGATCTGCGTCGTCCGCAAATGCAAGATACGCTCGTCTTGCGAAGCCAGATCATTAAGAAAATGCGGGACTACTTTGAAGAGAACAATTTCATCGACGTGGAAACGCCCGTGCTGGGTCGGAGCACGCCGGAAGGGGCCCGCGACTATCTCGTGCCCAGCCGAATTCACCACTCGCAGTTCTTCGCACTGCCACAGTCGCCGCAGTTGTACAAGCAAATTCTGATGGTCGCCGGTTACGACCGCTACGTGCAGGTCGCCCGCTGTTTTCGCGACGAAGATCTTCGAGCCGACCGTCAACCCGAATTCACACAGCTCGATATGGAGATGTCGTTCGTCGACAGCGACGATGTGATCGGCATGATCGACGGGCTGGTCGCCAAGACAGCCAAAGAGATCTTGGGCATCGACGTTCCGCTGCCCCTGCCGCGAATGACCTACGACGAGGCGATGGAGCGATTCGGGCACGACGCTCCTGACTTGCGTTTCGGCATGGAGATCGTCGACTGTACCGATTTGGCCGGCAAGTGCGAGTTTCGCGTCTTCCGCGGCGTTGCCGACGCTGGCAACAAGGTCCGTGCCATCAACGCCAAAGGCGCCGCCCCCAAGTATTCGCGCCGACTCATCGACGAATTGACCGAATACGTGCAGCAAGACTTTGGCGCCAAGGGCTTGGCTTGGTTCAAAGTCGAGGCCGACGGCAAGCTCGCCTCGCCGATCGCCAAAAATTTCAGCGACGAAGAGAAAGCCGCCTTCGCCGAACGACTCGCAGCCGAGCCCAACGACTTGTTGCTGTTCATCGCCGACACCTGGGAGGTCAGTTGCAAGGCTCTCTATGGCCTGCGCAAGCGGTTGGGTGCCGAACTGGAGTTGTACGACCCTAAGGAACTGCACTGCTCGTGGGTTGTTGAATTCCCCATGTTTGATTTCGACGACGAGGAAAAGCGCTGGGTGGCCATGCACCATCCGTTCACCGCGCCGCGTCCGCAGGACCTGGAAATGCTAGAATCGGATCCTGGCAAGTGCCGTGCCCAAGCGTACGACCTGGTCATCAACGGCTCCGAGGCTGGCGGCGGTACGATCCGAATTCACGATCAGGCGATCCAAGCGAAGGTATTCGAGTTGCTCGGTTTGACGCCTGAGATGGCCCAAGAGCGGTTCGGATTCCTGCTCGAGGCGTTGCAATTCGGGGCCCCGCCGCACGGCGGCATCGCCCTGGGCGTTGACCGCTGGGTGATGCTATTCGCCTTCCTCGACAACATCCGCGACTGCATCGCCTTCCCCAAAACGCAACGGGCCGCCGACCTGATGACGGGCGCCCCCGGCGCGGTCGACTCCCCGCAACTCGATGAGCTGTCACTTCGCGTCGTACCATTGCACGAAAAGTGAGCGAATCGTGCGTTTTTGCATTGAATCGGCGTTGACTCAGATTGCCAAAAATGGACACTTCGCGAATTGCGAGTGGGTCCAATTGGAAATCTGAGAAGATGTTCGAAATCGAAGCGAGGTCGCGCGTGCGTAAGGTATCATTCTCGACGTTTTTGGTGGCGTGCTCCCTGCTGCTAGCAGCATGTTCCGGCGACAAGGAAGAGCAAGCGAAGGGCAAGAAGAAACTCACCTTCACGAACCATACGTCGAAAAGACATAACAGCAACAAGTCAGGCTTTTCCGAGAATGGCATTGCCAAAGGCGCGAGGGCCCAATTGGTTCCCATGGAGCCCAAGGTGGCGATCAAAGTGCCTCCCGCGCCCGTCCTTCCCGCCACCAAACCCGTGGTCGTTTTCAGCGCGGGTCACGCCGCCACAAATCTGATTAAGCTTGGCGACGTTTTCCCGGCCGCTACTTTGCCCAACACGGCAGGTCAGCAACACGAGCTATCGGGGCTTTTTGGCCAACGCCTTTCGGTCGTCGCCTTCTGGCAGTTGAATCACTCGTATGCCGAGTCGTCGCTTGAAGAGCTGCCGTTGTCGGTCGTCAAGCCGCATGCGGCATTCGGCGTGAGCACGATCGGCGTCAACATCCAAGACGACGCAAAGGCGATTCAGAAGTTTGCCCAGGAAAAGGCGATCTCATTCCCCTTGCTGCTCGATTCCGATCGCGCGTTCTACAAAAAGCTGGCGACCAACCGGATTCCGCGCATCTATCTGCTCGACGCCACTGGCAAGGTGCTTTGGTTCGACATCGAGTTTTCCGAGAGCACCCGCCGCGAGTTGGAAAACGCCATCCGCTGGTACCTGCAAGACCATAACGATACGGTGTAGCAGCGTCGGTCTTCAGACTCCATGCCGCGAACGGATCGATTGCGCAATGCACCAGTCGATCGTCACCGAAAACAAAAAACCCCGGCGGGTGATGCGCCGGGGTCTACGGGAGAGGTCTAAAGCACCCTTGCTGCGTGTCTTCAATCATCTCAGGATTTGCTGCTGTTGTACCTGCTGAGTGCTCGTTAGAAGGTATCGACCTCAGCGACGAAAATGTGCATTTCATGTACACGATGAAGCAGGGAATTGCCCATTTCGCGACCGCGCGATTCATGTCGTGTCGGCTGGTCCGATTGTCGCGCACGACAACCGCCACACACACTGCGACAGCGCTGCCGACAAACCCGCCCACGCCCTTCAGGAAAACCGTACCGGTCGTAGCGGCGCACGCTTATCGGCCCGGTTTTAACGCGTGCATTGACCCGATTGAATCGCCTTAAATCTGCGACCCTTCAATCGGCCGCAGCATGATGTTCGTAATCCGCGACACCGTATCCTTGTATTGTGGATCGGAGCTGAGTGTTTTCCACTCCGGCGAAGCGATGAATGTCTTCCAGCCCTTTTCCTTGGCCTCCATATCTTCGAACGAGAGCATGTAGGTCAAGTTGGGCATCAGATCGCCCACCAGCGTCTCGCCAAAGAAGACGGGCGGCATACCACATTCGCGGAACAGGTCGATTTCACCACCCTCGTTGAACATCGCCACCTTCTTCTTGGCTCGTTCTGCCGTGTGGCTCTCGTAGATACGCAATTGCAGAACCCGTGTGTCCTTGAGGTTGGGCGCCTCTACCTGCGGGCAATCGTCAAACGCCAGCGAGAGGGAGCTTTCTACGCGCTGGTAGATCGGATCCTTCTTGGGGGCAGCGAAGATGTCGGCAGCGGCTTTCACGTATGCCTCGTCAGCCAGCATCTTGGTATTCAGTGCGACGGCCGACTCCATGCAGCAATGAGAGATCAGCACATAGACAAAGTGCTCCTCAGATTCCATCGGCACGAAAGCGCCCACCTTTTTGCAGCCTGCCCGGTTCATGGCCGGGATCGCCGCCTCCGAGAGGAACTCGCAAAAGGCCTGCATTTTCTCTTGGCTGGCGAACGTGTACTTTCGCAATTCGTGCAATTGCTTTGGCTTGTCCTCGGCGGCCGCGACAGTTTGCGTGCCGATCGCCATGGGCGCTACACCGGCCAATCCGCAAGCAGCGATGAAGTCTCGTCGTTTCATAGCAGTCTCTCCCCGCATCTGG
>Ga0180435_10007556_pt1 | contig 10346 bp, 18 predicted proteins | sample SS_ome_3_FD_132467 | JGI IMG/M metagenome (GOLD analysis project Ga0180435, IMG submission 132467) | Hypersaline lake sediment archaeal communities from the Salton Sea, California, USA - SS_3_S_1 metaG | ecosystem: Environmental > Aquatic > Non-marine Saline and Alkaline > Hypersaline >... | reverse complement strand
CATAAAGGCCCTGGATCCCGAACTACTGGAAGTGATCCCATTGGAATGGGGTTGGCTGATCCGTCCGGTAGACCGGTAGACCCCACCACCTCCATCCCAAAGCCCACCGGAAGAGGGACGAAACCCCCGTTCCGGTGCGAGACACTACATATTATATGCAAAGGTCAGGGGACCGCTCCCCCTTAAGGTCAAGTGACGGGTGGTAGGAAGTGGTAAAAAGTGGTAGAATGTGGAGGGAGCGGACTATTGGGAAACGGCCATGTTCCCCCAATAGTGAAACGGCCATGTTCTCGCGAAGCGGTCATGTTCTCGGGAAGCGGCCATGTTCTCGAGAAACGGACTATTGGGAAACAGATAATAGTGAAACGGCCATGTTCTCGGGAGGCGGTCAAGCACTTGTGTGCGATGGAGCCCGCCTCCCCACTCACAGAAAAGGGCCCGCCTCCCCCGCCCCTACCGGCCAATATGCCCTATATCTTCTAGGATCCTCTGAGGCGGTCTTACTATTACTTGGACCCAGACTTGACGCATGACCCCATCCCAGACTTGCCGACGGGCCCCATCCCAGACTTGGTCACTGACTCCTTTTCGGACTTGGACCCCGACTCGGCCCCGGACCCTGTCATGGACTCGGACATTTATTTTACCCTTTACTTCTTTCATCTCCTGTTGTTTTGAACTTGACGCCAGACCTGGAGTACGGCCTGCTCCCAGACCTGGTCCCAACATTGGCTTCGGATCCGGGCCCGGACTTGGACATGGGCTAGGCCCCAGACCTGGCCGTTGACTCGGTCCTGGAATTGGTTACATTGATCATATATTTCACTGTTCCTGTCTCTCATCTCACCAATTGTGATCGGACTTGACGCAAGACTCCATTCCTGATTGAGGCCCAGCCTCGGTCGTGAACTTGGACGTAGACTTGGCCCCAGACTTGGCCACCGATTTGGTTATTGACTCGGTCCCGGACCCTGTCATGGGCCGGCCATTTATTTTACCCTTTACTTCTTTCATCTCACACACATCCGCTTATAGGTAATAATAACAAAAGAGGGTGCATTATGAAATCCGGATGTTGCACTGGCGGATTAATTAACATAAAGTTAACCTACCGGGCTTTCCACTTTCACCCGGTTTGATTATATTTACCCTGTAATCAAAAGAGAGATGAATACAGTAGCAGAAATATTGGCCCTGAGAGACGAACGCGGCATCATTGCCGTTGGGGCCCGAGGTTGGGACGCCATTTCAAGGGACGGCACCCACATGATCACCTTCCACGAGGGAGAGTTCACCTGTTCCAAGGACGACACCTGTTACAAGTTCTACAAGAATGAAAAGTCGTGGGCCAAGCGTATTGTGGGCCTGCTGAAAAGAGGATACTAATCAAAAAGAAAAGAGATGATCAAGACATTTTTCAAATGGTGGTTTTATATTGCATCAGGCATCATGATAATTGGGCTCGTTGCATTGGCCGGCCTACTGCTGTACAAAGCATTTCTAGCAGATCCATTGGAAGTGGGAATCGGCCTGTTCTTTATAATTCCGATCGTAGTTGCTCTTATACTTCGCGACGACTTGTTCAACTGATCAGAACTACTGGAGAAATTGATGGGCTATATCAAGCCTATAGAGAAAATACTAACCAAATCATAAAAGCATGAAAGGGGAATTAAAGATGAAGACCTACCTGTTCGGATTCGTAGGCGGCGGATGGAATAAAATTGATGCCAAGACCAAACGGGGCGCCATCAAGGCCGCTCGCCAGAAGTACAGTTACAATCCGAACCTGCAGGTGGATCCGAACAGCTTTCGCATCCGCACCGAGGCGGACGAGCAGGCACTATTGGCCCTGTTCTGGTGAGATGGGGGACGTGGACAACACAATAGGTACCCGAGTCCTGGACCAGGTCCTGGATCGAGTCCTGGATCGAGTCCGGGACCCGGTCGATGGCCAAGTATGGTCCCAAGTCTGGATCCAAGTCAGCGGTCAAGTGGCTAGCCGAGTCAAATTACAGAGTAAGAGATGAAGGACGTGAGCAGCGCAATAGATGACCTGACCAAGGACCAAGTCAGGGACCGAACTCGGTCCCAAGTCAAGGACCAAGTGGGGAGCCAAGTCAGTGGCCAGATCTATGGCCAAGTCTATGGCCGATTCTGGAGTCGAATCCAGGACCAAGTCTGGAGTCGAATTCAAGGTCGAGTCTGGAGCCGAATCCAGATCCGAGACTGGAGCCGAACACGAAACCAAGCCAAAGGGAGATGAAAGAGGTAAAGGATAAAATAAATGACCAAGTCTATGACCGAGTCCGGGACCAGGTCGGGTGGCAAGTCCATGGCCAAGTCTGGAGCCAGGTCCGGGGCCAGGTCAGGTGGCAAGTCCATATCCAGGTCCGGGGCCAGGTCAGGTGGCAAGTTCAAAACAACATGAGATGAAAGAGATAAATGATAAAATAAATGACCAAGTCTGCAACCAAGTCTGGGGCCAAGTCCTGGGCCGAGTCTACAGCCAAGTCTGGGGCCAAGTCGAAGACCAAGTCTGGGACCGAGTCGGTGGCCAGGTCAGTGGCCAAGTCAAATTACAGAGTAAAAAATGATAGACGTGAGCAGCAAAATAGCAAATGATGTGGCAGACGCCGTGCACGACCAAGCCATGAGGCAAATTTATGATCCGGTCCGAACACGGATTCAGGAGCAGGCCCGACGGTGGGTTTGTGACCGACTCAACGTGCACGTACATGATCAGACATGGGATCAAATATGGAGCCGATCATGGAGTCCGATCCTGAATCGAGTAAAAAGACAGATCAGAGTACAAAGGGGGTTCTACAATAGATCAATACAGGTCAATTTTCGTTAAATTAGGCCTAAAAATGGCCCAAATTTGCTATTTTTAGGTCCAAATTTGCTATTTTTGGGCCATTTTAGGCCATTTTTAGGCCTTTTTAGCCCAAATCCAATCCCAAAGGGGGTAAGGCCCGCTTCCCCTGTAATTTAACATAAAGTTAACGTACCGGGCTTTTACATCTCGCCCTATTTGATTATATTTACTATGTAATCAAAAGAGAGAAACAATGAGCAAATTACCGAAAATCACCCAGCATGCGGCCCTTGTAGAGACCGCTAAATTGATCACCCTCAATACCCGCGTTCACAAAAAGAACACCAATTGGCATGAACTTGTAGAGGCCATCTCGGCCAAGTACACTGTCCGCAATTGGATGGTCGTGCGAAATGCCTTGCAAGGCCTGATAAGAACAGGTCTAGTGGTCAGAACCAATTCTGTTTCAAGCGAGGCCTATTCACTGACCAAAGCGGCCGTTGCCCAATTAGAGGCCAGTAAGTAATGGAGATACGGATCACCTATTGCGGTATTGATCGACTGTATTATGTTCGATTGTACAGTGGCGGACAGGAAGTGGCCGAATTGGGCCGATCAGAAAATAGACCCACCAGGGAGAAGGCCCTTTCCCTCTATCAACGGTGGAGATCAAAAAGAACTACATTCACCCTATAATCAAAATAGATGAAAAAGAAATTTCTAGCATATCAGTTAAGCAAAGTGGACGGATACTATCGATGGACCTCCACTAAATTGGTGTCCGAACTGCCGGAAGAGAATGAGAACTACCTATGGGTGGACTCCGAGGAAGAGGCCGAGCGCCTTTCCAATACGCGACTGCCCCTCAACTGCTTTAAATTGCGGGCCGAGGGAACGGGCGATGTGTTGGACTTCCTGGTGGCCGCTTCCGGAGCCGTGGTCACACACAAAACGGACCTGATCGGAAGCGGACCCGATTGCACCTTGGAGTTCACCACCCATCTCGAACTGTCAACGGTGGTACGGACGCTCGATTCCATGACCGACCTGCATGTGATGGCCGAATCAGTAATGCCGGTGGAAGAGTATACGGGAGAGCGTCTTCCGGATCGACCTGAACTGTGTTATTGATAGTCCGCTTTCCCCCGCAATTTAACGTAGATTTAGCATTCCGGACTTCACCCGTTGTCCGGAAATGCCTATATTTACCTTGTAACCAAAAGAGAGAAGAGATGAGTACAGAGACCATAATTCAACCTATTATTAACGGCTCGGTCAATCCAAGACTGACCCGCGAGGGATTCCTAAACCTGGACAGTGAAGACAAAGTACGTGTCCTATGGGGCATGGTCTGTTCCATGAGTTATCCGCATCATCGCCACGGCCTGCATCGTGACGCATTCACGCCCGGCCCAAAATATACCTATTCAGAATTGTCCGAGGGTGATCTGGACCAAAAATACGACAGGATGGAGGCTCAATTGGCACAACACCTGGTGGAGAACAAGGCCGCATCCTGGCGACTACAACGAGAACAAGGCCAGGAGATAAAGCGGCAACAACGCCTGCTGGGCTTTGGTGGCCTATTAGAGATGTCGGCCCCTAAACTACAGGGATACTTTGGGGAGACCGGCGCCTGGAACGATTTCGAACCGGGAAAGGTAAATGCGGCCATTGCACAATTGGAGGAGCAGGCACCCCGAGTGGACTACGGACCTAACAATCCCAATACCGGTGCCCCAATGCACAAGTGGAAGACCGATGGTACCTACCTGGTAATGGAATTCAGTTATGTGAGCGAAGATGACCTAAAACGCATAAAGGCCTTTTACAAGGACCTATGGCACGTAGAGGGCCGAGCAATAAAGGCCGATTCTATCCGTTGGGAACAAGAGAGCGTAAATGTGGTAGGGGACGAGCGTTATGATGTAGAACTGATCCTATGGTGGGACTAAAGGGATCTAAAACCAAGACCATGAAAAACCCTAAACAAACAGCACATCCCCTTTCGGCCCAGATAAAGACCGAGATACTCCAAATAGTGGAGGCCTTCGACCTGGGCCCATTTGAGGGACTATTGACATTCGAATCCAGGGACAAATACGTGCTTACCGCGTTCAAGACCCGAACGGGCATCTATGAGCACTATTACCGTATCAAGTGAAAACGGTCATGCAGAATGAAAGCCATACAATAGACCACCGTGCCAATGATCGGGTACACAGTCCCCTAGTATATCGCTCACGTAAACACACTCCCGTATCGGTCAGGAACCGGATCAGGTCCTTGAGTATGGACCATGCCAATATGCAGGCCTGGGATCGGAGCTGGCTCCTGATCCGGTCTAGAATAAATGATCGGCAATGAGGGACAGTATAAGGGAACAGATAAGTGATACGGCCCGTGAGCTGATGAACGGGATCAGTGTATCAGTAGGAGAGAGCTATACGTCCGCTACCATCTGCCACATTGAGGAGAGGATAGATGACCACATGGCCCTACAAATGGACCAGGCCTATTGGGCCGTATGCGGACAGTCGAGACGGGCATGGGGCCGGTCGGTCTCCCGGGTCTCACCCTGAGGTCTGGGTCATAGCGGTGCGGGAGGCGGGCCTATAGGCTCGTCAATATTTTTTGCACGAGCATATTATTTTGACCGGACCGGGGACGTTGGAGGCGGGCATGAAAATTTCTCAGAAATTTTTTAGGCTTCCAAAAGGTCGGCCCCCTCCCCCGGGTACCGGGCCCGCTTCCCATCATCAGTCCGCTTCTCTTAAGGTCCTTTTGTCCGCTTCTCGTTTCTCCCCGCTTCTCCCAGTCCGCTTCCTTACATAGCACCCTCTTAGGTCCGCTTTTCCCCTAAGTCCCCCGATCCAAAAATTTTTCGCAAATTTTTGGGTACCTCCAAAAGTCGCCCAGGGCGAAAAAATTTCCCGATTTTTTCCGGGCCTCCCAGGGGTCGGGCCCCTACTGGGGGTGCAGTAGACTGACGGTAAAGGAGTAGGCATTCCGCTCATCGGCCGGTCGGTGCCATTCTCCCAGGGTCTTCCAGTCCCCCAGGTCCAATTCCAATCGGGTATCACCGCCCGGACTACAATCTACCCGTGTCAACCACAAGGCCTGCAGGAGGGGCAGGGCCTGCCGGTACACCCCGGCACCGCCGGCCACGGTCACCCGGCCCTGCAAGGCGGTGGGCAGATGGGTATGCCACTCCGCCTCTGGTGATAGTGGATCACTGTGACTCAACACTCGTATGCCCCGACCCGGTAGGGGTCCGGGCAAGGACTGCCAGGTCTTACGGCCCATTACCAAGATGCGTCCCTCCGTCACTCGCTTGAAATGATGCAGCTCGGCCGGTAGGTGCCAGGGCAGTCCGCCCCGCATACCGATACTGCCGTCCCCCGCAATGGCCACTGCTGCTTCCAGTTCTCGGCGATGGTGGTGGTAGTCCGGTGGCCAGCTCATGGTATGAATCGCTCTCCCACCCCGATATGCAAGACCTGGCATCCCTCCCGCATCGGGGTCAGGTGATGCCACAGTCCCCGCTCCATCCAGTGTATGGCCTGGTCCACATGTACCCACAGGGTCAGCTGTTGATCCCGCCGGGCCCTGGGATTACGGTAGGTCAGGGTCACCGGTCCCCTGGACGGATAGTTGTTATACCGCTCCGGCTTGACCGCATGTGGATTAGGGGACTTCTTTACCGACTTTCTAGTAGACTTCTTTGCAGTGGACTTCTTTGCGACCTTCTTTGTGGTGGTCTTCTTTGTAGTGGGTTTTGCGGACTTTGCGGTGGACTTTCTTGTAGAGGTCTTTGTGGCCGTTTTCTTTGTGGTGGGTTTCTTTGCGGACTTTGCGGTGGACTTTCTTGTAGAGGTCTTTGCGGCCGTTTTCTTTACGGTCCGACTGACCGAAGCGGCCTTTGACCCATTTTCCGACTGTTTCTTACTGGTTGCCATATTTTTTATATGTTGAACTTGGAATTTGTTTAGGTTTCAGATCGGGCCGGACTTGTTACTATTTCAATAGACGACATGAAAATAGAAAAGGTACATAGTGGCATCAGGTATACGCTGTCCAATGAAGGCCTTAAGGTCGGGGACAGTGTATTTCCGATAGCGATGGGCAGATGCCTGGAAGATGGTGGCTGGATACTGAACAGCTTTGATTTCCGAGGCAGCATGACCGGGTTTCCCGACGATCCACATACCATACTGGATCTAGATTATGACAATGGCCGACAGGGCAAGGCATATCAGGTGAGGACCGATCGGGGATACTCGCCCATAGAGTGCTATTACAAGATCACCAAGACCGAAGAACACACCAAGATCAAGGACGGCAGCTTAGGTGGCCGTTACGAATGGACCGAAATGGAAGAAGACAAGACAGATGGCAGGAATTGATAAGACCTATGCAGTATCTGCCCAAGGGCATCACCTTCAGGCTGATGGGCAGATATGCGGGCTAGAAGTGTCTGGTGGCCGTCTCGTGAGGAACGAACAATTAAACATAACGGATAAAAATAAAGACAGTATGAGAAATAAACTTATAGAATTATTACTTGCTTCTGATATAAAAGACAGGTATGACGCTGAAGATAAGGCTGATGAGATATTGGCTTTATTTAATGTTGTAAAGCAAAGCGAACAGTTAGCCGATAAAAGGCAGTATTGTAATGCTTGCGGTGATTATGTTGGTGATGGGTGTGATAATTTAGACTGTAAACATTTTAAAGGCTAATTGCCTACAACGGTTTGGCTAAGAAGCGTAGCCATGTAATCACGCTTCAATTAACCGCTGACGTATCAGGCTATGCTTTTTAGCCGTTGTTAGCAAACGTTTTTAGCGATGGAAACTTATTATTGGACAACAGAAGAATATCATGCAGACAACAACGTAACAATGTCTGAATACCTTGAAATGCAAGAGGAATTTACCTACGAGCAACATTTAACGATAGACTATGTAGATGGTACTTATGCCGAAGGTATAGACTGCAAGGGCAATAGGTGGGCACTCCATGCGAGTGGAAATGGTGATTCATTCAACCACAAGATTGAATTTGAACTGCTTAAAAGTGCGGTGGGTAATGTTTGCTAACGGTTGAGTATAAACGGTCGTTTTAATGCCGTTTATACATTGTTGTAGCCAGTACGGTTAATTTAGTAATAACTTAAAATTGAAAAGAAAATGGAATTAAAAGATTTAGTAGGTGAACACGAACTTTCAGGAGTTGATACCACCACAGAAAGAGTAAAGCAATACGGAGATTACTATGAAGATTGCGAAGTAGTAAGGTTTGTACTTGACGGTAAAACTTATAAAGCAACCGAAGACCCTGACGATGGATATAGGTCTTACTTAAAGGAGCTTGAAGTAACTGACGAAAAAGTAGCAAATAGCTTCCCACCTCAAAAGGTTGTAGGTAAAATGAAAGATGATAGCGACTGGGAGAAAAACGACACAATACAATTTATAGATACCACAACTGGTAAGGTTGTTTTGGAGGTTGGAACTGATAACAACGATGATTATTATCCGTATTGCGTTCTTTATTGGTCTCCTGAAAATCTTGCTATAAATGCAGGGAAGTAGTATTGGCTACAACGGTTCCGCTATGAGTAGTGGCGGTATTGGAACTACTCACTATCAAAATACAACAAATGAATATAGAAAGCACAAACGACCAATTAACCGATAACACCGCCATTACTTATAGCGAGTGTTATGCACAGGTTTTTTCTCGTCTTTTTTTCGGGGATTGTCTGATTGAAAGCGATAAAATTGAAAGTGGTTCGGTTGATTTAATATTGACGGATTTGCCTTATGGCAATATGAAAGGATTAGACGCTGAACCAATAAAAAGCAACAATAATAAAAACTATGTTGCTGGTGGTGGATATAAAAAAGGCTATGGATGGGATTCAACAATTGAACCTAAAAAAGTTTATGAGATTGCAAACCGTATTTTAAGGAAAAACGGTAAAATGGTTCTATTTTGCCAAGAACCTTTTACCACTCTACTGATTACCGAAGCAATACCAAACATACCATTTTCTTATCGTGCTATTTGGGAAAAGAACGACTTTGCAAACTGCTTATTTGCTAAAAAAGCAATGGTTAATTATTATGAGGATATTTTGGTTTTTAGTAAAACACACGACTTAGAAAGAAGCCATCCATTGATTGATTATTTTATGGCTGAATTAGAAAAAACAAAAATGAACCAAAGTGATATAAACAGACTTCTTGGCAATAAAATGGGGGGCATTATTTTACCAATGGGGTTCAATTCTGCATACCAACAGAAACGAATTACATTAAGCTGCAAACAACAGGATATTTTCAAAAGCCATATACCGAAATAAAAGAAATTGACAACCAATTTAAAAAAAGATTCGCAAGCACCTTTAATTTATGGGAAGGTAAAAAATACAAAAGCAATATCTTAAAATACAAAAAAGATTATGATGGCTACCATCCCACGCAAAAACCAGTTTTATTGCTCGAAGATTTGATAAAGACTTTTAGCAACGAAGGTAATTTAGTAGTTGATTTGACAATGGGAAGCGGAAGCACTGGAGTTGCCTGTAAAAACACTAATCGTTCTTTTATCGGAATAGAAAAAGACGAAGGATATTTCAAAATTGCAGAACAGCGAATAAATGCACGGACGCTGTTTTCTTAAACTTGTGCATAACGGTTTGGCTATGTGCCGTTGTGAGGTACGAGCAATGGACATATAGCCGTTGTTAGCTGACGAAGTGAACTGTTTTTAAAAGTATTTGATATGAAATTAATATTATGTAAGAACTGTCAAGATGTAGTTCGATTGATGCAAGACGAGGAAAGGTTTTGCAAATGCGGTAAGTGTAGCGGTAAATATATCGATGACTTAAACGCTTGGTATAAAGGCGGAGAATTTGTAATACCGTTGGGTTTTGCTAACGGCAGCTTAGTGAAGGCTGTACACAACCAGCCAAAAGAGGGATGGGGTGAGAACTTTTCAGCATTTGTAATACCTGAAAGTTGCGATACTTTTAAAAATTGCAGCTAACGTTTTGCGTATATGGCTTGTGGTGGATAAATAGAACAGACCATTCGTAAATGACAGAAGTAAATAGAATGAAAATAACTTAGTATTAACCAAGAAGCCACCATAAGCTATATACGCTGTTAGGTGCAGTGCTTCTCACAAATTTAAAAGATATGTATTCAGCACAAACATTTCAACTAACTAAAGACGAGTTTAATTACTTGTTACCTGTTTTAAGAAACAAACTACACCAATCAGGTGATAGATGTTATTTTATTGCAGACAATATTGATGCCTTAACAGATATGTTAAACAGACTGAAAGGACATTATGACAACTACGATGAATTGAAAAATATGGTTGCTTACTATTGCTCAAAAAATGGTAGCTTAAATCCTTTCAGAGAATCAATGGGTGTGGTTCTTTCTTAGCATTGCACCTAACGGGTTGAATATATGTATGTAAAATTAAAATTTAGATAAATGT
>Ga0180435_10007555_pt1 | contig 10347 bp, 9 predicted proteins | sample SS_ome_3_FD_132467 | JGI IMG/M metagenome (GOLD analysis project Ga0180435, IMG submission 132467) | Hypersaline lake sediment archaeal communities from the Salton Sea, California, USA - SS_3_S_1 metaG | ecosystem: Environmental > Aquatic > Non-marine Saline and Alkaline > Hypersaline > Sediment... | reverse complement strand
TTTATCTCGACTGGAAACACCGCAAGATCGCCTTAAATAATCTCCGGCAATCTCTTCCCGAAAAGAAAAACGAATCCGAACTCCGGCGGATAGCCCGAGCTTCGTTAGAAGAACTGGGTTTTAACCTGGTGGAACTGCTGCGGATACCCCGGTTTATCCGTGAGGATTGGAGGAGCAGCTTCAAAGTAAGGGGGGAGGAACATATCCGGGAAGCATTCAGTCGGTCGAGAGGTGTTATCTTTGTTATCTCCCATTTCGGAAATTGGGAATATCTGGGATTTATGCCGCGTCTTCTGTCATTCCCCGGCGCAGCGGTAGGGCAAGTGATCAAGAATCCCGCGGTGGACGGTCTGATCAAGGATGCCAGGGAGATGATCGGATTGGATCTTCTGTCTAAAAGAGAAGTCGCGTCTTCCATTCGGGATTACCTGGCGCGGAATGGAGCGGTCGCTATTCTGGCCGATCAGAGGGCCCGTCAGATGAGTCTCGATGTCCCGTTCTTCGGTCGCCCTGCTCCTACCACTGCCGCTCCGGCTGTTTTTGCCCTGAAAACCGGAGCGGCGCTGATCCCGGTATTCATATATTTCGAAGAGGGCAAATATCAGGTGATTTTTGAAGAGGAAGTGGAAGTCCCGATCGGGCTATCGGTTAAGGAGTCGATAGTGGAAATGACAGGCCGATTTACCGCGGTCTTCGAGGAGAAGATCAGGGAACGTCCCGAACTCTGGTTCTGGGTTCATCGACGCTGGGGGAGATAGTTTATTTTGACAAGACGATTTTGGGACAAGACGATTAAATGAAACCGCATCCTGAAAAAATACTGATTCGTGCTCCGAACTGGGTGGGGGATAATATCTTTACTCTTCCGGCGGTACATCTTCTCCGCGAAACCTTTCCGGATGCTCATCTGGCCGTTCTGGTTCAGAGTAACCTGGGGCCTCTCTGGGATATTGTTCCTGAGATTGACGAGGTGATTACTTATGATCTCAAGGGGGGATGGCGTGACCTGAAGAGTAAATGGGATTTGATGAGAATGCTTAGAAAGCGCCATTTTGATCTGGGTGTCGTCTTCCCCGGATCGTTTGAATCCGCTCTCTGGCTGTGTCTGGCCAGAATCCCGGAGAGGTGGGGATACGCTGAGGAAGGCCGGTCATTGCTCCTGACCCGGGCGGTCAGGTCTCCCCGGAGATACCGTGATACTCCCCGGATTGATTATTATTACCATCTTCTAGATTCCGCGGAGAGTGATGAAACCGCTCCCCCGGCTGTAATCGAATTATCTCCTGAACTCGTGCATCGGGCTGAAGAATTGCTCCTGAACGTGGTTAAAGATGATCGAGATCTGCTTTTAATCGGTTTTCATCCCCGGTCCAGTTATGGCCAAGCCAAGTGTTGGCCAGGCCGGAAATTCAGCAGACTGGCCCAGCTTCTGGTAAAGAAACAGGGAGCGACGATTTTACTATTCGGCTCCGAAACCGAGCGTAATTTACTTCAGAAGATCGCTGATGCCGCGGGGGACGGAGTTGTCAACATGGCGGGGCAAACCAATCTGAAGGAGTCGGCCGCTTTGATATCACTCTGCCGGGTTTTTGTGGCCAATGACTCCGGTCCCCTTCATCTGGCGGCGGCGCTGGAAGTCCCTGTGATCGGTCTCTATGGTTCGACCGATCCGACAGCGACCGGCCCTCGGGGGAAGAGGGTGAGTGTGATCTATAAGAATGTTGAATGCAGTCCCTGTCTCCTGAGAGAATGCCCGACTGATTTTAAGTGCATGGAAGAGATAACACCGGAAGAAGTGATGACGGAAATCAATTCCATGCTGGATCAAGGAGAGAGGGAGAAGGAACAGAAGAATGACGAAACCCGAATGAGGAATGACGAAAGAATTATGAAACTAGAATGACGAAATCATCCTTCAGATCCGTCGGATCTGCCGGATCCAACGGATAGCAAAAACCCAGACAAGCGGCGTTGACTTTAATACAATTCCATAAGTTAGCGCCGAAGGAGCTGACTTATGGAAATTGAGACTTTTGTTTTATGCGACGCGGCTACGGATTACAGGGGGAAGCTAAATATCCTCGGCACTTTTGATACAATTCATGGGGGTGAATTGCCAGTGGTCTGGCCTCATTGCGCCCTGGCGCTCCGGGTCCGCTTTTCAAAGATTGAGGAGGGCGAACACCGGGTTAGGATCAGTTTTATTGATGAAGACGGCCAGGCGATTTTGCCGCCGCTCGACGGAATGGTCCGGGTGGCGTTTGGACCGAACTCCAGGACCATGGCTACCAATCTTATACTGAATATGGATCGTCTGAAGCTGGAGAAGCAGGGAGAATATTCCATACATCTGGCCATTGATGGGAGAGAGGAAAAATCACTTCCTCTATATCTTCGATTACGGGAGAATGAGAAAGGTGAAGGCAAGGAGCCGGAATAAATACTCTGAAAATTTTCTGATATCCATCAGTAAAATTTAGGGTAACGTGGATCGGTAGCGCGGCTCGAATCGGTTGCGTGAGACGGTTGTAGGGTCGCGCCACACGCAACCGTTTGCCGTTTAACGTTTCGAGCTGCGCAACCGCAACCTTTTAACCCGAACGATGTTGAAACTAAGTAAGGGCGGTTTTATCACTAAATATGGTCGAGAAAATAAATAGAATACTGATCATCAAGCTGGGTTCAATCGGGGACGTGGTTAATACTCTGCCGATGGTTAATGCTCTGAAGGGGGGGATACCGGAGGCTGAACTGGGCTGGCTGATTGAGCCCAAATCTCATCCAATTGTCGAGGGCCATCGATCGGTGGATAAATTTATTATCCACCGTCGTTCCGCAGGCCTCAAGTCCGCTCAAGAGGCTCTGAAAGAGATACGCGGTTTTAAGCCTGATATAGTCATAGATCTTCAGAGGATACTACGCAGTTCCTTCTTTACCTTCTTCTCCGGCTGTCCGAGAAGATTGGGCTTTGACCGGCATCGGTGTAAAGAGTATTCCTGGTTATTTACCAATGAAAAGATTCTCCCCGGCGATCGGAATAATCATATGGTTTATCAATACCTTGAATTCGCCGCGCATCTGGGGTTAGGGAAACCCGGAATCCGTTTTGATATCCCGGTCTCAGATCAGGATCGATCATCGGCCGGTGAATTGATTAGGGTGGCGGGGGCTGAAAATGATTTCATAGCACTCAACATCGGGGCGGCGAAGCCGTCCAACCGCTGGCCGGCGGAGCACTGGGCTGAATTAGCCGGGTTGATTCTAGACAGGACGGACCGGACGGTGATATTAACAGGAGGAGCGGAAGATGAAGGCCGAGGACGTATAATAAGCCGTCTGACAGGGAAGGGAGGTAAACTGATTGATTGCACCGGACGGACATCGTTGAAGGAATTGGGAGGATTATTTCTGTCAGCGAATACAGTGGTAACGGGGGATACGGGACCGATGCATATCGCGTCGGCTCTGGGGGTAAGGACTATCGGAATCTTCGGGCCGGCCGATCCCGGTCGGACAGGTCCGTTTCGGCACCTGGATCTGGTTGTCCGATCGGATGTATCATGCGCCCCTTGCGGCCGGCGTAATTGCTCAGATTTAAAGTGTATGGAGGCCATCACCGCGGAGACAGTTTATAAAAAAATCTTTCCAGATAATTAGTATGACTATTTTAAACAAGACGATTTTGACAATTGAGAAAAAACTTCCGGAAGGGTTTGGATGTCGTCTGGTGGAGGGGAAGATATATATCTTCAATAATGGCTGGGAGGACGCGATTGTACGCCTCGCCGAGGAGAGAATTCTGAAGGGAGCGGATAATTCCGGAGAGGTTGAAGTTTTTCGCGGTCGAGGCTGTCCGGTAGTGGTCCCATTCGACCGGGGGAAGCTGGTGGTTCGGCACTATTATCACGGCGGTTGTTTTCGCGTACTAACCGGTGATCGCTTCCTCGGGGTCTCCCGATTTTTAAAAGAGCTGAAAATTCTCTCCGCAGCCTTTCGGGCCGGTATCCCGGTCCCGGCGCCGGCCGGTATGATTGTCGAGGCCGTCGGCGGCGGTTTCTATCGGGGGGATTTAGTAACAGTATATATACCGCGGAGCATCGATCTACTGACATACTATCGGAATATTTCCCCGGACGCTTCGCCGCTAGAGCTCCGGGAGAGACGAGGCATTATTGAAAGATCGGCCGTCAGGATCGCGTCCCTTCATAAAGGGGGATTCTGTCACGGGGATCTTCAGTTAAAGAATTTATCGATTAAGAAGAGCGATGATGGAGTGAAGTTGTTTATCCTTGATTTTGATAAAGCCAGTCGTAGTAAACCGGATGATATCAATAAATCAGTGGATAATCTTATTCGTCTCTACCGTTCATTTGAAAAGATGAGATTCTCGAATCCCCATATCTCCATAAATGACCCGATCCGCTTTCTTCGATCGTACGCCCCGGATGACAAGGGGTTGAGAAAGAAAATCTTTCATCAAGTTCGCCTCCGCCGATGGCAGGGGAAATTCCGCTTGTTGAAATGGAAAATAACGTTACGATTGCGTGGTAGTCATTATGCTCGGACAATGTCATAGCCCGATTTATGAAGAAATCGGGCTAGTTCTAAGGTGGCCGGAGTTGATAACGAGAGTGAGGCTATAAGGTATTGATTAGGGTATAATCTTTTGTAAAACAGCGGCATCCGGTCCTTTTTGTGAGAGAATCATAAATCAACTGTAAAAGACCTAATTGATTGTCGTATAGGATCTATAGTATTGGAAATATTAACAAAACTATTTTTTCGAAGAAAAAATAATGAAGATAGCGTTCTGTATTGAAAATTTTATTACCACACGGGGCGGGGCGGAACAGTATGTCCATGATCTATCTCTTCTTCTGACCGAGCGGGGCCATGAGGTTCATATTTATACCATGAAATGCCGCCGGCGGAGTCAGGGGAAGCTCCATGTACATATGGTTGATATATTCCCCGGTCCTCGCTTTATTCGGACGCTTAGTTTCGCTCTGCGCTGCCGAAAAGAGGTGACAGGCCGGGAATTTGATATTATTCATTCTTTCGGCCGGACCTGGGGGATGGATATATTTCAGCCTCTGGGAGGAAGTCAGATGGCTGGTTTGGTGGGAAATCTCCGATCGATACCTAATCCCTTCCGTCGATATCTGAAGATAGTCACTTATATACTCAGTTTCCGTAGGATGGTCTACTTCCTGATCGAAAAGATACAGATGAAAGAGACGAAGATTGTGATTGCAATCTCCGCTATGGTGAAAAAGGATTTGATCCATTATTGCCGTTTGAACCCGGATAACGTAAGGATTGTTCGGAATGGAGTCGATCTGAAGAGATTTAATCCTAGCAACCGCGAGCTATTCAGGGCAAAGACCAGAAAGGAACTGGGATTGGATGATGATGATATATTTATACTATTTGTTGCTCATAACTTTCGCCTCAAAGGACTTCAGACCTTAATCAAGGCATTAAAGCGTATACGGAGAATAGCTCCCGATAATAAATTCAAAGTTGGAATTCTAGGTGCAGGGAAGGTAAAGAAGTATACCGCATATGCCCGGAAGATGGGAATAGTTGACAGGATCATCTTCATCCCCAATAGCGACAAGCCTCCCTATTACTACGCCGCCTCCGACATCTCGGTGCATCCGAGCTTTTATGATCCCTCGGCTCTGGTCGTGCTTGAGGCTATGGCCAGCGGCCTGCCGGTTATTACTACCACCTATTGTGGTACTTCGGAGATTATTGAAGAAGGGAAAGAAGGATTTGTAGTGCGTACTCCTGCCAATATATCCGAAATGGCATCCCGGATCCTTGAGTTGAATGATCCGATTTTGCGGAAGGAGATGGGTGAAGCGGGAAGACAACGAGCCGAGGAATTTCCCTACTCCCGGAATATGGAAGAGATTCTGGATATCTATGATGAATATACAGGTTCTTATCCCCGATAAGAATGCCCCCAGCTGCAGATTCAGGGTTCTTCAATACCTGGAACCGCTCAAGGAGTTAGGGATTAATCTGGATGTAGTGGAGTTGAGCCGGCAAAAATCGGAGCGGCGGGCAGTTCTGGACGCGGCCGTAGACTTCGACGCGGTCCTTCTCCATCGCAAGCTTCTGAACCGATTCGATTACTCCCGGCTGCGCCGTCGGGCTCGGAAGTTGATTTATGATCATGATGACGCGGTCATGTTCCGTGATTCCAATGCTCCCCGTCTGGATTCGAGGATGAGAAGACGGAAGTGGGAACGATTGGTGTCGGGTGCGGATCTGGTAATTGCGGGGAATAACTATCTGGCCGATCTGGCATCTGATTATAATCGCAAAGTTATGGTTATACCCACTGTTATCAATCTTGATCATTATTTCGGGGAATCATCCTCGTCCAGTGGATTAGTGATAGGTTGGATGGGGACCTCAAGTAATTTTATCTATTTATCTCAGATCAGAGATGCCATGGAAACAGTTCTCCGTGATCATCCGGAAGTGACCTTCCGAGTTGTCAGCGATCGAACCCCCGATCTCTCAGGACTCTCAATAGATAGTAAAAGATGGTCCGCGGATGATGAAATCTCCGATCTGGCTGGATTTGACATCGGTATTATGCCCATCTTCGACGACCCCTGGGCCCGGGGAAAATGCGCCTTCAAAATTATCCAGTACTTTGCTTCATCCCTTCCGGTAATCTGCTCTCCGGTAGGGGCTAATCTTGATGTTGTCAAGGAAGGGGTTAACGGATACTTCGCGAGCTCAACGGAAGAATGGCGCCAAAGGCTGGAAGAGCTGCTCGCCTCGGCTGGAGAGAGAAAAGTAATGGGAAGAGCAGGCCGTAAGGTAGTGGAAGATAAATATTCACTCTCCGTCATGACCCCCCGGCTGGCGCGGGTCCTTAGCTCATCCGTCGCTAACATTAAATAATAAGAATTCCGCGGTCAGCGACCGCGGCTAGTGCGCTTGGCCCAGGGGAAGAGATCCCTTCGTAGATCATTCTTTCGTCCTTGCTCCTCCCTGCTTTTCCCTACTTTTCCCTGCTCACGGAAGAAAACGCCGAAATACTTCAGAGCAGTCCGGAGTGGTTGAGCGCCCCCAGTTTTCAGAGATATACTCCCGATAGAGCCGGATAATTCCCGAGCGGCTGAATTTCTTCTTAACGCTTCCGCTGTCTATGATAATCCAATCATTCCCATCCCAGATCAGGTTGTTTTGGTTTAAATCTCGAAGATATATCTTTTTCCCCGCGGAATACCGGATCAATTCAGCCAGGTGTATTATCTGTGGTGAGTCAGCAGGGAAACCTTCATCCTTCCATTCCAAAGTCCATCTGTCTCCCCGGATACCATCTACCCAATCCTTGAGTATGTAATCATCCCCGGTCCCAATAACCTTTGCATGCTTGAACCCGTACCGAGAGTATGCCCGGGCTTTATTTTCTTCGTTTTTCAGCGAGTTTAGTGTATCAGGGTTATGATTCACAGGAATCTTATAAGCGAATCGTCTTCCAGCCTGATTTGCTACCTGGTAGACAATACTTCTTCGTCCGTGTCCCGCAATTTTCACTATACGGTAAGTTTCTTTCCGGATTTTGATTTCTTCTTCCGTTCCGTATAGGGGAGGCCGGTCAATAGCATCGGAGGATTGGTTATAAGATACTGAGTTCATGTCTTAGTAAAATTGTTTAGAACCATAAAAATAGGTGCATTAATCATTGAAATACAGTAAATTTGAATCATCTAACATAGTCCTTTCGTTTCCGCTTCAGGACTTTTTGGGTCAGAATGCCCTGGTAAGGCGATACAGTATTTCGGGAGAGATAGAAAAATTCCGAAGCAGTAAAGTTAACGACCATACTACATTAATTCGCGAACAAAGTGAGCTAAATTTATATTTTTAGCCTGGAGGTTTTCGATGGAAGGCAGCCTTGGAAAGAAGATAGCAGTGATCACTATCGTAATCTTTGCCGCTATTTTCGCTTATATACTTTTCAATACCTTTTTTATAAGCAAAGATTATCTTTATGGGCCTCCGTTACTTTTTTTAAAGAACCGGTACATATCTATCGACATTTACCCTCATGGGTATACATCCTCGACAGTCTTTACTAATAACTATATTGAAGGAACAACCTCTCCGGAAGATATAGGTATTTTGCGTCTTTTTTTAAAGAAGAGGGGTGTTAAGGGAGTGTTTTTCATCATCCCGAATTATATCAAAACGCATCCCCTTAGCAAGAGTCCATTGGTGGTGGCGGAGCTAACCAAACTCAAGGAAGATGGGCATGAGCTTGCCCAGGCAGGAACTTATCATACGTATGGACCGGACATGGCACGGGGTGCGGAACCCGGCCAGGAGCTCTTGACCCTTTCATTTGATGATCAGATTGATAGAATTAGGATAGGAAGAGACCTTTTGATTGAACTGGGATTTCCTCCAGTCGGTTTCCGTGCCCCTTCCTTCAGTACTAATGAAGAGACATTTCGGGTTCTGGAGTCGCTGGATTTCCTCTATGATTCCAGCACATTAGCACCTCCGCGAACATTTAATACTCTCCTCAAACCCTCTCTCTCTCAGGGGCTCTTATACCCCTATCATCCCACCGGCTTCGAGTTCCTCGAGTTTACAGACTATGTTGATCCGACCAGAAGGTATGCCAAAGCCGTTTCTCTCTTCAAGCGGGTAACAGATCAAAATGGTGTATTTGTATATCATACTTTTATTGGAAATGTAACCCAGCCTGAACGGCTTCAGTTACTGGATACATTTTTAGATCTGGTCAGTAGTGAAAACACCTGGTGTTGTACTCTGAGCGAACTCACCGAGTGGTGGCAGGCGCGGGCGAAGCTGAGGGTTGAGACCGAAAAAGTGGGAAAGGTTTTTCATATCAGAGTGGATAATCGAACTCCATTTGCATTGCCGGAGTTTGGCCTGACGCTGAACCTGACTCCATTGGGTGTTACTGAGTATATGATTTTGAATTCACGGGAAGATATTCTGGCTCAGGGGAAGTTGCCTGCCAGGAAGAAGATATTTATATCCCTCCCGGGTAACCCGGAGTCATAGGATTAGCCCCGCCGATGGCGGGACTAACGTTTAAAAAAAGAACGTTGAAGAAAAAAGACGTTAAAGATCGTTAAAATCCAAAGACGTTACACGCCCGGTAAAATGTGGGGGGTTACATTTACTCAAGCGAGATATTATCAATGGATATTTCTATCTGTATTGTCAGTTGGAATGTCAAGGACCTGCTCAGGGAATGCCTTTCTTCTATCTACGATTCCGCTCCTGAACTGAGATATGAGGTGGTGGTGGTTGATAATAACTCCCGGGATGGCAGCGGGGAATTGGTAAGAGAGAACTTCCCGAAGATTACTCTGATTCCGAACCGGGTTAATTGTGGCTTTGCCGCGGCCTGTAATCAGGCGATCCGACAGAGCCGGGGGCGCTATATCCTTCTGCTTAATCCGGACACTCGAATCCAGAGTGGATCCCTTGAAGAAATGCTGAGGTTTCTTGATGAAAGGCCCTTCTCCGGCGGAGGCGGACCAAAATTAATCAATCCCGACGGTACCCTCCAACCCTCGATCCGGAATTATCCCACGTTCAAGAGCAGTCTTGGACGATTCACTATTCTGGGGGATCTTGGTTTCTTCCGCTCTTCTGGAAATCACTATCTGGCCAGGGATTTTGACTACGGGTGCCCCTCGATCGTAGAACAGCCTATGGGAGCGGCGCTTTTTCTGAGGAGAGACGCCCTTGATGATGTGGGAGGGTTGGATGAGTCATTTTTCCTGTATTATGAAGAAGTGGATCTATGCTCGCGGCTTTCTCAGGCTGGTCGAGTAATATGGTATAATCCAGACGCGGTTATTATTCATGTTGGAGGAGGGAGTACCGAGAAAGCGGGGGCCCGGGCCCGGTTCCAGATGCAGGAGAGTCAGTTTAAGTATTTCGCCAAGCATTTTGGTTCCAGTCCGACCATGTGGTTTAAGATTATATTCAAGCCTCTTTTCTTGATGGGAGAGTACTGGTCGCTCATTCGAAATCTGGTCTCTCTAATGGGAACATATATCTCCCGCGGCTCGAGATCGGAGAAAGAACGAAAAATAGGCCGCCTAAAAACGAGATGGAATTTCCTGACCAAATACATGATTGATTTCCTGCTCTTATAATCTCTTATTTTTCGGTGAAAAATAAGATGTTTTGAAAGTGAATCCAGATTGGCGGGTTTATTATAGACTAACAATGGTGTTCAAAATCTTATTGGCTTTTAACTAAAAATTTCAAAATATTAAATATTTTAATGCTCTGCTTCGTTGGCGTGGCGAATCTTTTAACTGTAGG
>Ga0180435_10007553_pt1 | contig 10348 bp, 6 predicted proteins | sample SS_ome_3_FD_132467 | JGI IMG/M metagenome (GOLD analysis project Ga0180435, IMG submission 132467) | Hypersaline lake sediment archaeal communities from the Salton Sea, California, USA - SS_3_S_1 metaG | ecosystem: Environmental > Aquatic > Non-marine Saline and Alkaline > Hypersaline > Sediment... | reverse complement strand
CCGGGAAAGCAGTTGCCTATTACGATGATTTGAATTCAACTAATTACAATGATATGGTTGGCAGGTTGACGTTTACGCCCGGCAATCTATATCATCACCCCCTATTGCGGCCGGCACCTGTAGGATTCGTGCGAAAGTGCCTCGAAGAGGCCTCGACAGGTGCAGGCCCTCGGTTTATTCGGCGGGTGCAGGGATAAGGGAACCCTTTCATGAAGCGGTTGCTTTACGAAAAAATGGAGTCGATGTTCCACCTGATCGACCACGATTACGAGGAAACAGGCGCCCTCGAGATGCTGCTCTACAAGCTGGCCCGCGGCAACACCTTTCAGATGCGGGTGGTCGGCATGGATGCCATGAAAGAATTCCGTGCGGAAAACCCAGACTGCGCCATCACCTTCAAGCCCAACCACCTCAGCGAGGCGGATTTTATTCTGCTATCGCTGCTCTTCAGAGAAAACGGCCTGCGGCTGCTGATCGAAGGCGGCGCCAATCTCTTCATCGATCACATCGACATCTTCCGCGACCTGCTGCCGAAATTTGTCGATCGGGGCCTCAAGGACCAACTGGGGGACCATCGACTGAGCGTCGCACAGTACCTGCAGAAAAGAGGCGCTTTCAAGGTCTTCCGCAATCCGGTGACCATCAGCCAGGACCAGGGTCATGAGTTGAAGCTCGGCCGCAAAGAGATCCTGTCACTCACCCGGGCATATCGGTACCACCTGGTGAAACAGAAGGAAATGTATGCGACCTTTCCCGGCTATTCATCGGTAAAATCCGGTTTCCTGGACATCTTGAAGAAAGATGAGGTGAAAACCGGCAGAAGTTACACGGGAAAAATCGACGGATTTCATCACCTCCCCTTTCAAATGGATATGGAAGCCTCCATCGAGTCCGGTGTGGATCTCTATATGGCGGAGGTGAACATTGCCTACGAGCAGGTCATGGAAGACGAGAACTTCAGCAGACTGATCCGGATGCGCGAGGCCGGTGTCAACCCGGAAGAAATCTACCTGCAGGACATGGGCTACATTATCGATCAGTTTATCAATGACACCAAGAAAGGGCACCTGTCGATCAAGATCGCCGAACCGAAGAAAATCGACGTTGTCAATCTGAAGGAATCATTTTTGGATCGCAAAATGAAATCCGCCGCCCAGCGCGTGGCCGCTGAGGCCTATGATCGGATGCTGGCCATGCAGCCGGTTTTTCCCGCGAATATCTTCTTTTCGGCTTTTGATCCCCTTTTTAACCGCCTGCCGGTGCGCGTCATGAAAGAAAAAATCGACGACCTGCGGGATCGACTGCGGCAACTTCGCTGGGGGCGTGAAAAACGACTTGTGGATTTGCACTACGTCACCGGCTACAACGACCAGTTGATCACCGCCGAGGAGATTATCAACCGAACTTTCGACATTTTCAACACATCGGAGCGCCGCACCGCCGCGCTGGACGGAGACACCTTTGTTGTCTACAACAAGGATGTCGCCCAACAGTACCGCAATCACGTCATCCACTTCTTCGAGCCGAAAAAATAGCCCTGCATCAAAAGCTCGGGTTAACGCGGGTAAGTCGCACCCATTTTGAGCAGTTGAAGATCCATTTTCTCAGGGTCCATCGCCTGCCAGGCGTAATCCAGCCGTCGGATGGGCGTCAAAATGTGCTCGTAACTCATGATCCAATGGCCCCAGCCCCAGGGAATAAAGGTGTGGCAGCCGATGTCCCGGGCGGCCTCGACGGCATCCTCCGGGGCAAAATGATAATGCCGCTGGAACCAGGCACTGATCGGCATCAGGCAGACATCGACGGGGCCGTACCGCCGGCCCAATTCCTTGAATAAATCGCTGTATCCCGTGTCGCCGGCAAAATACACCCGGTGCCCCCGGTACTCGAACAGCCACCCGCCCCAGAGGCTGTCGTTCTTTCTGTTCAAGGTGCGACCGGAGCGATGGTTGGCGGGGAGAAAGCTGATTTTCAACTCGCCGATGGTATCGGAAGTGAACCAATCCATCCCTGTGACGTGGGGGTATTCGGAAGGGAACTGTCTTTCCAGTTCCAGCGGCACGTAATAGTGGGTATTCTTCGGCAGTTTTGCGATGGTATTCCAATTCAAATGATCAAAATGGTCATGGGAAATCGCCACGATCAACGTCGTTTCCCCGCCGTTGTCCCCGGCCTGTCCGAAACCGGGCAATTCTTCCACCCTGAGCGGGGGCCTGGCGTGCAACTTGAAGGTGTCGGCGTACTTCATCAAGCGACCCGCACTGCCGTCTATTTCTTCAAGAACCGGATCCACCAGGATCTGGTAGCGCCCGCCCAATTGGATCAAGAAGGATGAATGCAGCAGCCAGGTGATTTGCACGTCATGGGTCGGGTGACGCAGTCGCTCCATATCCGGTTCGACCGTGAAATCAGCTGCGTCGTATCCGACGCTCCGGTCGATATCGCCCTCGGGATTGTGAACCAGCCGGTAAGTGCGGGTTTTGCGCTCATGCGGCAATCGGAAATCGATGTCATCGTAGGCTGTCTTGGACATATAGCCGAATTTCGGCGCATACAGGTTTTGATAGCGCATGTGCCGACCATCCCAGTTGTTTACATCCGGGTTCCGGATGACCCTGTGAGAGCTCGAGCCACATCCGCAAAGCAGCAGCACCAGAGAGGCCAGTATGGGAACTTTACCACATGTCAAGGTCTTCATCCTGTCGATTCTCAGAGTTTCAGTTTAAAAACGGTTTCCACCCCGGGCTGCGAACTCACACCGATGGTCCCTTTGTGCAGCCTTATGATCTGGCGCGAAAGGCTGAGGCCGATACCGGAACCGTTGGGTTTGGTCGTAAAAAACGGGATAAATATCCGGTCGGCCACGTCATCGTGGATGCCCTTTCCGTTATCGACCACCTCGATGACCGGTCTGCCCGACGCATCCATCCGGGCCAGCAGTTTGATTTCGGCATTGGCCCGACCGTCGACCGACTCGGCAGCGTTCTTGCAGAGGTTGATCAAGACCTGCTCCATCAGGGCCGGATCGGCCGTCAGCGAAAGCGTTTGAGGAGCGATATGAGCGCTGAATGATATGGACTGGTTCTCAAACTGGTCTTTCATCAGGAAAGAGACGCGATCGAAGAGATCTGCCACCGGCAGTACCTGGAACTGGGGTCGGGGGATACGGGTCAATTCTCTGTATTTCTCGATAAAGCGAATCAGGCCCCGGCTGCGTTTCTCGATCGTCTCGACCGCATCGCAAACGTCCTGGAATTTTTCGGCCCGCGGGTCCTTTTCTTCCAGATGACATTCGTCGGCCAGCAATCCGTTGGCAGTGGATGCCAGGGAGGCGATCGGAGCGATGGAGTTCATGATTTCATGCGTGAGGACCCGGATCAGGTTCTGCCACGACATCATCTCTTTTTCTTCCAGCTCGTTCTGGATGTTCTGCATGGCCACCAGCAGCATCTGCTCCCGGCGCAGGACAAATCCGGTGGCATAAACCGAAAGCTGCATCAGGTTTTCACCCTGCTGCAGTTTGACGAGAAGATTTTCACCGGGGTTCATACGGCGCAGCTTTTCTTCGAGCACCGGGCTGACGGATTTCAGATCTTCGATGGTTCTCAAATACGTGATGCCCATCAGTCGTTTAGCGGCCGTGTTGACCAATTCAACGGCCCCGTCAGGTTTGAAGGCCACCAGCCCGATGCCGACATGGTCGATGATCGTCTGCAGAAACCGGTAATGCTCTTCTTTTTCCAGCTTGGCCTGCCTGAATCTACCGATCACGTTATTCAGGGCCGTGTTCAGCTCATCGAAACCGGCCCCGTCCAGACCGGCGGTAAAGGACTGCGAGAAATCGGAATACTGGATGGAATCCAATAGACGGGTCAAATCCCGGTTGGTGCGGCTGACCAACCGTATCAGTCCAAATACCTGATACCCCCCTGTCAAGGAAATAAAAATAGCCGCTGCTATAAATTCGGTGCGAAGAAAAAGATAAACGGCCACCGCAATCGTCGTCGTGAGCAGGGCGACTCTGATAATGCAATTGAAATAGAATCGTTTGGGGATCATAGCCCGTATTTTTCCATCCGACGGTAAAGAGATGTGCGCGTCAGCCCGAGTTCTTTGGCCGCATGCGAAACATTGCCCTCGTGTTTCCTGAGCACTTTGCGAATCACCGTTTTTTCGACGTCATCCAGGTTGTAATTGTCAAAAACAAGGCCTTCGATTTCCGATTCGGTTTCCGGGAATAGAAAATCGCCGGGCTGCAGCAACTGCGTGTCGGTCAAAATAACGGCCCGTTCCAGCGTGTGGCGAAGCTCCCGGATATTGCCGGGCCATTGGTAGCGCTGTAATTTCTTCAGGGCTGCGGCGCTGACGCCGGTTACCGTCTTGTTGTACTTTCTGGCATATGCCGCCAGGAAGTGATCCACCAGCAGCGGAATGTCCTCATGCCGTTCGCGCAGCGGCGGCAGGTGAATTTCAACCGTGTTCATGCGATACAAAAGGTCCTGGCGGAATTCGTTACGGGCCACCATGTCGTATACCGGCATGTTGGTGGCACAGATCAACCGGATATCGATATCCCGGGAAGCATTCGATCCCAGCCGCGTTACCTTGCGGTGCTCCAGCACACTGAGCAATTTGGCCTGCATCGCCAGTGACAGATTCCCGATTTCATCCAGAAACAGCGTGCCGCCCGATGCGAGTTCAAATCTTCCGGCCCGATGCTCTCTGGCATCGGTGAAAGCCCCCTTGACATGGCCGAACAATTCGCTCTCGAAAAGGGTCTCGGCGATGGCGCCCATGTCCACGCTGATGAACACATCCTGCGCGCGGGAGGATTGCCGGTGCAATGCCCGGGCGACAAGTTCCTTGCCGGTGCCGTTTTCGCCCAGGACGAGCACATTGGCCTCGGTGGCGGCCACTTTTTCAATGGTGCCGAACACCTTTTGCATCGCCGGACCGACCCCGACCATTTCATGGTAGCGCAGATCCATATCCTGGTGGATCTGCCGTTGGCGGGAGCGCAACCGGTCGACTTCCAGTCGCGAATAGCGAAGGTTCAACGCTGATGAAATCGTGGCCAGCAGCTTTTCGTTCTGCCAGGGTTTGAGCACGAAATCGGTCGCCCCGGCCTTCACCGCCCGGACCGCCATCTCCACATCCCCGTAGGCGGTGATCAGGATGACCACGGCCGATGGGTCCAGCTGCAGGATTCGCTCCAACCAGGTGAAGCCTTCTTTACCGCTGGTGGCATCGATGGTGAAATTCATGTCCAGCAGAATGACGTCATAATTTTCATTTTTCAGCAGGCTTGGAAGGTTTTGAGGGTCCTGTTCCGTATCCACCAGCAAAAAATGCTGCTTTAAAAAGAGTCGGGCCGCCAGGAGCAGGTCCACATTGTCATCGACAACCAGCAGTCTCCCGGATTTATTTGCCATGATGGGATGCCCCTTCCAAGTTTTGGAAAACGCGTTATCGGGGTCGGCGCTCAATCACAACTCTATCTCATCCCCGACAGGCTTCTTTGCTAATACCGTTCCAACAATGATAAAAAAGCTACAGATCCGGTATTTTTTCAGATATCGGCAGATGGTGCGCTAACACTCCGCAATCGTGATGAAAATCGTTCAACTGTCAGCCCCGGAACACCTTACCACAGGCTCTTTCCGGAAGCTGTGCGTTAAAGCTTTCGCATGAAACCAGCTTCAGGTGTTCGGAATCGTACACTCTGTGTATCGGCACCGGACAAAGGAAATGATCCGACAGGCCGGTGGAATGTCAAAAAACCATAGCATGGATCCGTCGGACTTGAAATAATCCGCTATTTTTTCAATAAATAGAGGCACACACAGACCGAACCGCCCTGCGGTCTATCGATTGGCATGCCCGTTGCTCTTGTGTTCTGACGGTGCGGTTGCGACGACCGACCGAGCGGGTGATTTTCATATGACGACAACCCTCAGCCTTCAATGGCCATGTTTGCCAACTACCTGAGAACTGCGCTGCGCAGTATCCGGCGCCACCGGGTGCACACCTTCCTGAACGTCATCGGGCTGTCCATCGGTATGGCCTGCACCATTGTTATCGTCCAATGGGTGCGGTTCGAATTCAGCTTCGACCGCTATCACGCCAACGCCGACCGCATCTATCGCCTGGCGACGAATTTTAATCTGGGCACCCTGCAGGGCAAAGCCGCCATCACGGACCATCCGTCCGGACCGACCCTTCAGCGTTATTTTGCAGAGATTGAAAAAGCGGTCCGTTTTCGTGATGTCTGGGGAACATCGGTACTGCAATACGGCGACCGGACGTTTTCCGAGAACCGGCTGCTTTTCGCCGATGCCGCCGTCTTCGAGGTGTTCTCCTTTCCCCTGATCCAGGGCGATTCCCGGACAGCGCTGGCAGAACCTTATAGCGTCGTACTTACCAAAGCCGCGGCCTTAAAGATTTTCGGCACCATTGATATCGTGGGAAACCAGATCCGCATCAGCAACCCGCGTTATGCCGCTTTGCGTCGGGGACCCTTGGTGACCGTCACCGCCGTGATGGAAAACGTGCCGCCGAACTCGCAGTTCACGTTTTCGATGCTGCTGTCTTTCGAAACCTACTACCAGGACAACCAGGACCGGCGAGACATCTGGATCAGTGACATGGACAACTACACTTACTTTTTGCTGGCCCCGGGTTGCGATGTGGAAGCGCTCGTAAAAAAAATTCCCGATGTGGTGAGGAACCACCTGGATCCGACGATCCTGGAGGCCGGGGGCGGATACGATCTGTTCCTGCAGCCGCTGACCCGCATCCATCTTCATTCGAACCTGATAGGGGATCTCGAACAGGGTGATCATTTCAACAAAGTCATGGTGTTGCTGGTCATCGCCGTTCTGATTCTCGTTATCGCCTGCATTAATTTCATCAATCTGACAAGCGCCCGCTCGGCCGGCAGGGGCAGAGAGGTCGGCATCCGCAAGACGCTGGGCGCTGACCGCCGTGCCCTGATATGGCAGTTCATGGGGGAGGCCATCCTTCTGAGCATCCTTGCGCTGCTGTTCGCACTCGGATGGGTGGAGCTGATTCGGCCCTTTTTACGCCACATGGACCAGCTGCAGGCTCATTTCGCCAGCATCTATCGACCCGCAACGCTGGCGGGATATGTACTTCTGGCGGTCGTGGTGGGTGCGGTCGCCGGCGCCTACCCGGCTGTCTTTCTATCTGCCGCACAACCGCGATCTTTTCTAAACAGGCGCTCTGTCATCAGGGCGGGAAAATTTCGCAACCTGCTGGTAATTCTCCAGTTCAGCGTTTCCATCTGCATGATCGTCGCCACCATCGTGATTTTCCGCCAGTTGGACCTCATGCAGCATAAAGCGCTGGGCTTCGAGCCGGATCGAGTCCTTGTGGCTCCGATCTTAAACAGCGAGGTGCATGAGACATATCAATCCGTCCGGAGGCGTCTGATGGAATACGAGGGGGTGGCCGATGTGGCATTTACGTCGCACCAGCCCGGCCGGCATGCCCGGATCAATGTGCTTGTGCCGGAAGGGTATCGAAACCGGGACATGCAACGGATGGATGTGGTCAGCATCGACGAAAACTATGTTCCGGCCCTGGGCATCAAACTGGCGGCCGGCCACAATTTTTCGTCCGGGCGGCCGGCCGACAACCGGCGGGCCGTTCTCATCAATCGAACGGCCGCCCGAAAGTTCGGCTGGACGAATGCCGTGGGAAAAACCATCGGCGAGTTCGACAAGGACCCAGCCCCGAAAACGGTCATCGGCGTCACCGAAGATTTTCATCAGCGAAATCTGTACAACCGCATTGCACCGCTCTACCTGGAATACGATCCGGGGCGGTTCAATTTCGCACTGGTGAAACTGAAGCCGGGCGCCGGCGAATCTGCGAAAGCCGTCGTCGAAGCCAAGTGGAAAGAGATCAACCGGTCCAGTGTCGTCGCCTCGTGGTTCCTGGATGACGGGTATTTAGAACATTACCGGGCGCTGAACCAGATGGGACGCCTGTTTACAGGCTTCAGCCTGACGGCCCTGTTGATCGCCTGCCTGGGACTGTACGGCCTGACAACGTTCATGGTTGAAGCCCGGACCCGCGAGATCGGCATCCGCAAGTCGATCGGTGCCAGCGGCACCGACATCTTTCGGCTGCTGTCGAAAACGTTCGTAAAATGGGTGCTGGCCGCGAATGTCATCGCCTGGCCGGTAATCTATTGGTTCAACGAAAGCTGGCTGGAAGACTTTCCCTACCGGGTGAACACAAATTTGGGCATCATCATCCTGGCAGGCCTGGCGGCCCTGGGGGGCGCACTGGTGACGGTCGGCTGGAAAGTCCACAAGGCCGCCGGAGCGAATCCGGTGGACGCTTTGCGCTATGAATAAAGCAGGGGGAAACCTCATGATCAGAGCCGAGAATCTCACCAAAGTCTTTAAAACCGCAGAGGTGGAAACCACCGCCCTGAACAACGTCAACGCCGAAATCCGGGCCGGCGAATTTGTTGCCATCATGGGGCCCTCGGGCTGCGGCAAGTCGACCTTTCTGCACCTGGCCGGCATGCTCGACACGCCTTCTTCAGGGGAATATTTTTTCATGGAAGAAGAGGTGTCCAGGTACCCGGAAAAAAAAAGGGCCCACCTGCGCAAGGGCAACATCGGATTTGTCTTCCAGAGCTTCAACCTTATCGATGAGCTGACCGTATTCGAAAACATCGAGCTGCCATTGCTGTATCTGAAAGTGCCCGCTGCCGACCGCCGGCGGAGGGTCAACACCATCCTGGAGCAGTTGGCGCTGGTGCCCCGTAAAAATCATTTTCCCCAGCAGGTTTCCGGCGGCCAGCAGCAGCGCGTGGCGGTGGCCCGGGCGATTGTCGCCGATCCAAAGGTCATCCTGGCCGACGAGCCCACCGGCAATCTGGATTCGTCCCATGGCGACGAGGTGATGAAACTGCTGGTGGATTTGAATGAAAAGGGCACCACGGTGGTCATGGTGACGCACTCCCCGGCCTATGCCGACTACGCCCACCGGGTGATTCACCTGTTCGACGGCCAGATCGTCACCGAGAATCTTAAACAAAAATACGACCGGCACATGCGACCGCTGCCGAAGGTGGTAGACGAGAGATGATGCTGATCAACCACCTCATCATCACCCTGCGCATGATTCGCAGGCACAAGGTTCATGCCGCCATTAACATTCTCGGACTGGCATGTGCGATGGCCGTCAGCATCCTCATGCTGTTGTACATCCAGGATGATCTGGACTACGAGGGAGGCCATGCCGGCGCCGACCGGATTTTCAGAGTCTACCGGGAATATCCCGACCGAGGCGGATTGATACGGGTGGCGCTGACGCCGCAACCGCTGGCGGATGCACTGAAACACGACCTTGCCGAGGTCGAGGACGCCGTCGCGGTCTCCAACCAGACAACTGCCTGGGTCCGGCAGGATCATCAGTGGCTTAAAGTACGGCCGGTGCATTTCGCCACCCCGTCCTTTTTTCGCATTTTTTCCTTCGAAGCCCGCAGCGGAACCTTGAAAAAGGCCCTGGAAGAGCCCCGTTCGGCCGTCTTGACGGCTGCCCTGGCCAAGGAAATTTTTGAAGAACAGGATCCTGTCGGCAAAAAGATACGCATACGAACGCTTGGGGAGGTTCGGGTGACGGCGGTCATCGAGAATCCCCGCCGGACGCATTTGAGACTGGGATTGATCCTGCCGATGAACCTGTATGTGTCCGAGTTGGATCTGGACCCCAGGTGGATCAACAATTTCACCACCTACATTCTGGCCGGCCGGTTTGAAAAAGAAGACGACGTGCGTCGCAGCATTGAAAAATATGCCCAAATTTACTGGGGGCCTGATACGAGGGAAACGTTCAAACTCCAGATGCTCCGCCGGATCTGGCTGCATTCGGATTTGGCCTACGACTTCCTGAAGGCCCCTTATGATATCGGACTGGATTATTTGTTCCTGACAGTGATCTTCAGCATCCTCGCCATGGCCTGCTTCAACTACATCAACATCGAAACGGCCAGGGCCGGCCGCAGGGCCAGGGAAGTCGCATTTAGAAAAGCGCTGGGCGCAAGCCGCGGGCAGCTCGTCGCTCAATTCCTCGGCGAAGCCTGCATCCTCTGCCTGCTGTCGTTGTTTCTGGCGGTTATCATGGTTGAAACCATCCTGCCGTCGTTCAACCGCTTCGTGATACTGAAGGAGTTGAAACTGTTCCAGCCGCTCAACCTCAATATTCTTCTATTTTTAATCGGCGTTGCGATGGCAACGGGGCTGGCGGCCGGCAGCTACCCGGCCCTGCTTCTGTCTGCCATACGACCCGCCGCAGTTTTGAATAAAAT
>Ga0180435_10007552_pt1 | contig 10349 bp, 8 predicted proteins | sample SS_ome_3_FD_132467 | JGI IMG/M metagenome (GOLD analysis project Ga0180435, IMG submission 132467) | Hypersaline lake sediment archaeal communities from the Salton Sea, California, USA - SS_3_S_1 metaG | ecosystem: Environmental > Aquatic > Non-marine Saline and Alkaline > Hypersaline > Sediment... | reverse complement strand
CATTCACAACCCGCATTCATCCATTTTTGACGCCCTGTCGACCATGGTGAATGGCAAAACCGTGAAAGTGATTTCATGGTACGACAATGAGTGGGGTTACTCTGCAAGGGTTGTTGACCTGATCCCGCTGATGTTTGCATAAGATAAACGCAAATTCCAAAAAAAATGCCGCTTCATTACGAAGCGGCTTTTTTTTTGCACATACCTGCCATCGATTTTCTGCGGCCACTGCTATTCTCCGGCCACTGCTATTCTCCTGCCACCGGGTCATTCCGGCCACCGGGTCATTCCGGCCACAATTGTGGATAATCCCCTACACAGCAAAGGAGGATAATCCTTCAGGATTCAATGTTACCTTATTGTTTGTCTGCACTTTACACGGACCACCTTCATTTGGCACGCTATTCACATAAAACACAACATATGCGGGATAGTGTCAGCAATGAGAAAAACGAACGTAAAATCAGTAACCAAAGTAAACACAGGAGGACAACCAGCAGATGAGAACAGGATCCATCGTGCTCCTTGCCGGGATATCCGGTGCCTTGTTACATCTACAGCAATACGAGGACAAGAAAGCCGGCAGGATCAGGAATAAACCACAGGAAAAGGAGATGACAGTAAAAAAAGAAATGTACACACATGCTATATTACCGGCCGGGGCCATCCAACCCCAAGGCTGGATCAGGAACCAGTTGCAACGCGATCTGAAGGAAGGCTACATCGGGAGCTTCGATAAGGTCCACCCTACCGTCACACACAATGTATTTGTGCACCAGGACCGCAAAAGCAAACGCAGGTTTTCAATGCGCAAGGAATGGTGGAGCGGCGAACACGAAGGATACTGGAAAGATGCGGTGATCCGCATGGCGTTCCTCACGGGGGATGAGGAATACACCAGGCTGGCGCATCAATGGATGGATGCACTCCTGGATGCGGCGGGAAAAAGCGGGTATATCGGGATCTACAGGCCGGGTGAGATGACAGGCAGTCGTTTCAGCCATGAAAGAGGTAACGGAGAACTCTGGGTGACCAGCCGGATACTGATGGCCATGCTGGCATATTATGAGTTCACCAGCAACAGGGAGGTACTGCTGGCAGCTGAAAAGGCAGCACGGCTGATTATCAAAAATTACAGCGACGATAATTATTTTGCCGTAAAATCGCGTGGCGGTGGCGTGAGTCATGGCATTGGCTTCTTCGAAAACCTGGAATGGCTGTTCAGGATCACCGGGAAGCAGGAATATCTTGATTTCGCTGAAAAACTATATGACGATTTCAACAGTGCCGATGTACGGGATGATGACCTTCAGACGGGCAAGCTGCTCAAAAAGGATGCGCTTTTCGAAAAACACGGCGCACACATTGCCGAAGGATTCCTCGTCCCTGAGTTCATCGCTGCCATCAGGGACGCTGCGGAATACGATGCAGCGGCAGACAATGCGCTCGCCAAGCTGACGAAACATACCACGCCTTCCGGTGCGATGCGATGCGACGAGTGGATCAAAGGCCGGGAAGGCGATGCCGATGAACGCTACGAGTATTGCGGCATTGCCGAGATGGTGAGCCCGCTGAACAAAGTGATTGCATTTTCCGGTGACCTCTCAGTGGCGGACCGGATTGAGACCATGACCTTCAATGCAGGTCAGGGTTCCCGGTTCCCGGTATTGTCGGCACTCTCCTACTTCACCAAAGACAACCGTATCAGGATCAATCATCGCGAGATTGCGCGACGGGAAAGCTACGACGCAGCACACTTTGCCGCTGCCTGCTGTGTACTGAACGGAGGAAGGCTCATGCCTTATTTCGTTGAAGGTATGTGGATGCGGGACCTGGAAAATGATGGATTGGCCGCAGTACTTTATGGTCCGAACAACCTCGTCACAAAGGTCCGGGGAACCACAGTAAAAATCCGCGAAGAGACCGGGTATCCATTCACAGACACGATCATCTTTCATATTGATCCGGAAGCATCAGTCGACTTCCCACTCCTTCTGCGGAAACCACATGGATGTGAAGATATTACACTGCAGATCCCCGAAGGCGCAGCACTTACAGAGGAGGATGGATCATTCAGGATCGAACACCACTGGAAAAAAGGAGACCGTGTGCAAATGATTCTTCATTTCGAAGTGCAAAAGATCGGTCAGCCTGCATCAAAATCAGTACAGGAATCTGGCACGTATATAAAGAGAGGCGCATTGGTTTATGCATTGCCATTCAATCATGATATTGTGCCTGTAAAGGAGCATCACAACAGCGGCTTCCACCGGTACAGGATCACTCCGGGGAACACGGAGGCCTGGGACTACCGGCTCGATCCCGACGGTCCCTTTGAATTCAGGCAAGCGGGAGAAGACCCGGACATGCCATGGGAGGCCCCTGTTGTATTTGTAAAGGTATGGCTCACCGACAGGCAGGGTATCAAGGAACCATTTGAGCTGGTTCCCATGGGAAATACCATATTCAGGCGAGTAACATTCAGTATTCATCAATAACATTACATCATGAAAGAAAAAGTAAGTATAGTGATCTGTGCATATAACGAGGAAGCCACAATCGAATACGTGGTAAGCACTTGTCACGAATTCAATCCCGGAAGTGAGATCGTTGTAGTCGACGATGGATCTGACGACAAGACCCCGGAGATCCTCGCTGAACTGAAAAAAGAAATTGAATTCAAACTGGTTACCCTGGAAGAAAACCAGGGGAAAAGCCATGCCATGGTGACAGGCGTCGAAAATGCAGCAAGGGAAGTCATTCTTTTCTGGGATGCGGATGTGCTCAACATCAAAAAGGAACATTTTGATCAGCTGATCCGGCCCATATTATCAGAAGACTCGGAAGCAGACATGGTGCTGGGATCTCCCTCCGAGACCCTGATCGACTACCGGGTGAATCCGTTCAAGAGCCTCACCGGGGAACGCGCCATGCGAAAAGAGGACCTTGTCCCGATCCTGGAGAACATCAGGGACATCCGTTTCGGTGTTGAAACGTATATCAACCTGCACTTCCAGGCCCACGGTAAAAAGGTGAAATACACCTTGCTCGACGGGCTGAAACACCCCACTAAGTATGCAAAAACCACCTCGGCCAAGGCCACCCAGGAGTTTATTTCAGAAGGAAAGGAGATCGCCGTCACATTGCTGCAGAATTACGACCTGATTACCCGGCGGATCGGCAACTCCTTCGAGGAGCAGGGGGAGAAACTCAGGGAATCGTTTGAAAAGCTTCAGCAGGAGATCAACGAAAGGATACAGGCACTATTGAAAAACAATGGATAAAAAGAAGATACTGCGGTCCATCCTCTTCCTGTTGATTGGAATCGCACTTTTCTGGTGGGTCTTCAGGGACACCGATCTGGACCACCTGTTGCAGGAATTCCGGAAGGTCAACTGGTCCTGGATTTTTATTTCCCTTGCACTCAACCTGATGAGCCTGGCGATCCGGGCATTCAGATGGAAGTCGTTGTTTCTTCCCATGAAGTACAATCCACGCACTTTTAATCTTTTCCTTGCCAATGTGGTCATGGCATTCACCAACCAGGTGATCCCCCGCGGCGGTGAGATCGCACGGCTTGGGGTGATCAACAAGACCGACCGTGTGCCCTTTGCCAAGCTCTTCGGTACCGCGCTCGTGGAACGTCTCACCGACCTGGTTATCCTTTTCATGATCTTCACAGCACTGGTTATCTGGAAATCTGATCTGTTCGGAGCGATCCTTCAGCTCCCGGAGGTGGGACTGGAAAACATGGATCTTCCAAAAGTCCTGGTCATTACCGGGATCACAGTAATAAGTATTCTTGCCCTCCCTGCTGCTGTCAGAAAATTCAACCTGCTTGCAAAATTCAGGGCCAGGATACGGATATTCAAAAACGATGTAAAAGAAGGTTTCAGATCACTGTTGCACGTCAGGAACAAGCTCCTCTATTTCAGCCTGTCGGTGACTATCTACGTCACCAGCTTTTTGATGTTCTACTTTCTCTTTTTTGCATTGCCGGCCACATCGGAATTATCTTTCTCAGCTGCAGTGTTCACCTTTGGTGTTGCCACGTTTGCATTTTTGCTTCCCATCCAGGCCGGGATCGGCGCCTGGCATTTCCTGGTGATCCAGTGCCTGTTGTTGTTCGGTATCGACAGCGAGACAGGCAAGGCCTTTTCGCTCATCGCCCATGCAGCAACGAACCTGGTAAATATTCCGCTGGGCGCGATCGCACTGGGCATCCTCGCTTTCAAGCGCAGCAGGACATAAAAAAAGCCGCCAAACCGGCAGCCTTTAGGTGTTCTGGATATCTTTCAGTAGTACTCGATGATCTCAAACGGGATCTGCATCGTCTGCTCGTAGTGCTGTCCCAGTTCCTCGATCGATTCATCACCTTCCTCGAAAAACCATTTTACCAGTACCTTACGGCCTTTCAAATGATTCTCTTTCAGAATCCTCAGGAGTTCGAGCATGTATTTGGAAGAGCCGCTGTTGATGTATTCGAGCTTGATGTTCATGACCGTTTCCGCTGCCGGATCGAGGAAATAATCGTTCAGCCAGTAAATCAGCCTTTCGAAAAACTCCCCGGGATCCTCTGGAATGGACCTGCCTTCGATATTGAGTTCCCCGGATGAGGCAATGAACTCTACTTCAGGTGAATTAAAAGTTTTTTTCAGAAAAATGTCTTCCATACAAATGCATCATTTATTCATGTCTCAATGCAATGATCGGATCAAGCCGCGCCGCCTTCCTGGCCGGGATCACTCCTGAAATGAGACCAATAATAAAACATACCGATACACCCAGGATGATCCAGCTCCATGGAACAATGAAACTTGTTCCGATGGTTAAAGATACAGCATTTCCAATTAAAATTCCTAAAATTATTCCCACAATGCCCCCGATCTGGCCAATCACAACGGCTTCATAGAGGAACTGGCGCCTGATCATTTTCGACTTTGCACCGAGCGCTTTCCTGGTACCAATCTCCTTTGTCCTTTCCGTTACCGAAACAAGCATGATATTCATCAGCCCGATACCAGCCCCCAACAAGGTAATGATCCCGATCGCAACCGCCACCACCCTCACAAATTTCAGGTTTTCGATAAGCAGTTGCGAAAGCTGGTCGCTGCTCGTAATGTTGAAATCACTCTCATCAGGCGGATCCAGTCCCCGCACGATCCTGAAGATCCCTTCTGCTTCCGACATGGCCATCTCCATCATCATGGGATCATATGCACGTACACTGATGTTATAGTTCATATTGGGCCTTGAGAAGTACTGGCGCACATTGGTATACGGGATCAGGCACAAGCGGTCCGACCCCATCCCCATGGAACTGCCCCTGCTCTTCAGTACGCCGATCACCCTGTAACGGCCATTGCCGATCACCAGGAACTGGTTCAGCGGATCCTCCGATTCGCCGAAGGCAGCATCTGCGACGTTGCTGCCAACGATGACCACGGGTTCGCTATTGCTGATATCCGTTGCATTGAAATTCCTGCCCCTGAGGATCTCATAGCCGGCGGTAAACAGAAACCCTTGATCCACGCCACGTACCTGGACATTGGGATTGGACTTGTAATCTTCATGCTTGACCACCGCGTTACCTGATGCCCAGGTCTGAATGGAGACCTCAGCCGGAAAGACGAATCGCTCCTTGAATTCCCGGGCCTGCCGGTAATTGATATATTCATGGTTCTTCCGGCGATACGACTGGCTGCCGATCTGCACATTCATGCTCCTGGATTCAATCGTGAAGGTATTTGCTCCCATCAGGCTGAACTGGCTGGTAAGGCTGTTCTGTATGGCATCAATTGCCGTCAGGATCCCCACCAGCGCCATGATCCCGAATGCAATGATCATCACGGTAAGAATCGTTCTTAACAAGCTTGTGCGTATGGACTTAAAAGCAATACGCAGGTTTTCCCGAAACAGTACGCCGGCATTCATGACATAATAATTATAGCTAAACTTAGACAAATTTCATGCTTTTTCCCACCCGGGTGGTACATTTCATGAAACTTTTACATGCGAAAGGTAAGAAATATTGAACAATCTCTTTTTTCTTTATGTCAAAGTAACAACAATTATTTTGTTAGGGACATTATAACTATTTTTGTTCTGTCACTTAAAAACTTTATACAATGGCATTTGATCTCGATCTCATACAGCGTTACTATTCCAGCCTGGCTGATCAGCTTGAAACAGTGCGTGCAAAACTGAACAGGCCGATGAGCCTCACGGAGAAGATCCTGTACACGCATTTATACAATACCGGCGACCTGAAAGAATTCCAGCGCGGGGGGGATTATGTGAATTTTTCACCCGACCGCGTTGCCATGCAGGATGCCACGGCACAAATGGCACTGCTGCAATTCATGCAGGCAGGTAAGGACAAAGTGGCTGTACCCTCCACGGTACATTGCGACCACCTCATCCAGGCAAAGGTGGGTGCAGACGATGATCTGAAAACTGCCATCAGTACCAACAAGGAGGTCTTCGATTTCCTTTCCAATGTCTCCAACAAGTATGGGATAGGCTTCTGGAAGCCGGGAGCAGGGATCATTCACCAGGTGATCCTGGAAAACTATGCATTCCCCGGGGGAATGATGATCGGCACCGACTCCCACACGGTGAATGCCGGGGGACTGGGTATGGTTGCCATTGGCGTGGGCGGTGCCGATGCCGTGGATGTGATGGCCGGAATGCCCTGGGAACTGAAATTTCCGAAGCTGATAGGCGTGAAACTTACCGGGAAACTGAACGGGTGGACCTCTGCAAAGGATGTGATCCTCAAGGTTGCCGGCGTCCTTACCGTGAAGGGAGGCACCGGGAAAATCCTCGAATACTTCGGCGAAGGGGCAGAAAATATTTCGTGCACCGGCAAAGGCACCATCTGCAACATGGGTGCAGAGATCGGTGCCACCACCTCGTTGTTCGGGTATGACGAAAAAATGCGTGCCTACCTGCGTGGCACCGAACGCGCGGATGTGGCCGAAGCGGCAGATAAGGTTGCGGCACACCTCACGGGCGACCCGGAAGTATACGCCGCACCTGAAAAATACTTCGATGAAGTGATTGAGATCAACCTGGATGAGCTTGAACCGCATATCAACGGGCCGTTCAGTCCGGACAAGGCATGGCCGATCTCCGAATTTGCCCGGGCTGTGGAGGAAAACGGGTACCCGCGCGACCTGGAGGTGGGACTGATCGGATCATGTACCAATTCGTCTTATGAAGATATCACACGTGCCGCATCCATTGCACAGCAGGCGGTGGACAAGGGACTGAAAGTTGCCACCGAATTCACCATCACACCAGGCTCGGAACAGGTGCGGTATACGGTCGACCGCGACGGACTCCTGGATGTATTCGGAAAGATCGGCGGGGTGGTGCTTGCAAATGCATGCGGCCCCTGCATCGGTCAGTGGGCACGACACAATGCCGACAAGGAAAAGAAAAATTCCATCATTACCTCCTTCAACCGGAACTTTGCCAAGCGCAACGACGGCAACCCGAACACCCATGCCTTCGTGGCCTCCCCTGAGATCGTCACGGCAATGACCATCGCCGGTGACCTGACCTTCAATCCCCTTACCGACAGCCTCACCAACGAAAAAGGCGAGCAGGTAAAACTCGAAGAACCCAGGGGAATCGAGATGCCGGCAATGGGATTCAGCGTTGAAGACAACGGTTACCAGGCACCCGCCGAAGACGGTTCGCATATTGACATCAATGTCGCACCTGACTCACGCAGACTGCAACTGCTCGATCCATTCGCGCCATGGGAGGGTGAAGACCTCACCGGCATGAAACTGCTGATCAAGGCCGAAGGAAAATGTACCACCGACCACATCTCCATGGCCGGACCATGGTTGCGGTACAGGGGACATCTCGACAATATCTCCAACAACCTGCTGATTGGTGCCGTGAACTTTTTCAACAAAAAGACCAATGCTGTTACCAACCAGCTTACCGGGGAGACCGGCGAAGTGCCTGAAACTGCCCGTGCATACAAAGCCGCAGGAATCGGAAGTATCGTGGTGGGAGACGAAAACTACGGGGAGGGATCCTCGCGCGAACATGCCGCCATGGAACCGCGACACCTGGGGGTACGGGTGGTGCTGGTGAAATCCTTTGCAAGGATCCATGAAACCAACCTGAAAAAACAAGGCATGCTCGGACTTACTTTTGCTGATAAGGACGACTACGACAAAGTGCGTGAGGATGATACAATCAGTGTGCTCGGCCTCAGGAAATTTTCGCCGGAAAACAACCTGCTGGTGCGGCTCGATCATGCCGACGGAACCACCGACGAGTTCGAGGCAAACCATACGTATAATGAGACCCAGATCGCATGGTTCAGGGCCGGATCGGCACTGAACCTGATCAGGATGCAAAACCAGTAACATCCTGCAATAACAACATATTTTGGATACACAGCAGATGACAGACGCCCTGGCGCTTACCGGGGCATACCTCCATCAACATGCACAAGAGGAAATCACTGACCGGCCTGAACTGGCTGCGCTGAATGATACGTTTTACACCTCCATGGAAGCAACCATCAAGAGGGAGCATTCCTTTAACGCATGGTTTACGGAGGACCAGGTACGGAAGGCCATCGGCAACATCGCTGCAACACTCACCAGCGAAGCACTCACAACATGGCTGGGTATGTATCCTGAACTGCCCTCCCCTGGCCCCGCAAAGACCATCGGCGTGGTGATGGCAGGCAATATCCCGCTGGTGGGATTTCACGACCTGATGTGCGTGCTCCTTTCAGGACACCGATTCCTGGGAAAGCCTTCCTCCAAAGATGACCATCTCCTCAGGAAGGTGACCGACATCATCAGCACCGCCGCACCCGGGTGGACCGACCGGATCAACTACACCGAAGGATACCTGAAAGAAGCAGATGCCATCATCGCCACCGGCAGCGACAACACCGCACGTCATTTTGCATATTATTTCAGGGACAAACCGCATATCATCAGGAGAAACAGGAACGGCGTCGCCGTGCTCACAGGGAACGAAACAAGGGAACAACTGCTGCAACTGGGTGAGGACATCTTTTCCTACTTCGGCCTGGGATGCAGGAATGTTACCAAGATATTCGTTCCGGAGGAATACCCCCTGGAAAAACTCCTGGAACCACTGGAACACTTCAGCAGCCTCCGCCACCACAATAAATTTGCCAACAACCTGGATTATAACCGGTCGGTATACCTGATGAACAAGGTCCCCTTTCTCGACAACGGGGTACTGCTGTTAAAGGAAGATGAGCGGTTGTCCAGCCCGGTTGGTGTTGTTTATTATGAAAAATATTCGCATCTTGAAAGTGTGACAAAAAAAATATTATTGCAACAAGATCAGATCCAGTGCGTTGTAACAGTAGCATCCGACGCAATCGAACATGCAGTGCCCCCTGGAGGGAGCCAGTCGCCGGCACTGTGGGAGTATGCCGACGGTGTGGACACGATGAAATTTTTAACAGATCTAACCCGATAGTATGATTTATAAATTCAGGATCATCTCCGATGAAAGCAAGGAATTCGCCCGGGAGCTGCTGATCGAAAGTGCACATACATTCCTGGATTTTCACCATTGCCTCCAGGAAAACCTGGAGTATGATCCGGCCCAGCTTGCCTCCTTCTTCATCACCAGTTCCTCCTGGGAAAAACAACTGCAGATCACACTGATCGATATGATGGAAGACGCATCAGAACACTGTCCCACCATGGACCAGTGCAAAATAAGTGAACACTTCAGCACCAAGGGGCAGCGCATGCTGTATGTGTTCGACTTCTTCTCAGAAAGATCTTTCTTTATCGAGCTGACGGAAGTGATGGATATCACCGACAGCCATGCCCTGCCAAAAGTAATCTTTTCCCACGGCGATCCTCCCCCGCAGATCAAACTTGACCTTGATGATCTCATGATCTCTGAGGACGACCTCAGTGACGATTTTGAGGAAGGCTTACCGGGTGATGAATTCGACGACGATATCGATTTGATGGATACAGACGATTTCCCAAATGAATAAAACCCTTGTTGTACTCGGCGGTCCCACCGCATCGGGAAAAACAAGCGTGGGTATCGCACTTGCAAAGCACTACCGGTCCGAAATCATCTCAGCAGATTCCAGACAAATCTACAAGGAAACCTCCATCGGAACCGCGGTTCCCGCGCCGGAGGAACTGGCTGCCGTTCCCCATTACTTCATCCAGACCAAGAGCCTGCGTGATTATTACAACGCAAGCATCTACGAACACGAAGTGCTGCAACAACTGGAGGTCCTGTTCAGGAAACATGACATCGTATTCATGGTTGGAGGTACGGGATTGTATATCAACGCCGTATGT
>Ga0180435_10007549_pt1 | contig 10352 bp, 8 predicted proteins | sample SS_ome_3_FD_132467 | JGI IMG/M metagenome (GOLD analysis project Ga0180435, IMG submission 132467) | Hypersaline lake sediment archaeal communities from the Salton Sea, California, USA - SS_3_S_1 metaG | ecosystem: Environmental > Aquatic > Non-marine Saline and Alkaline > Hypersaline > Sediment... | reverse complement strand
TTATGTCGTTCCCGATTCTTTCAACCGGATCCAAACCCGGGAAATCGCGAAAGAGATCAATGCAATTAACCAAAAACTGGAAAAGGAAGGCATGAATTATGTATTGATTGGTCCCGGACGCTGGGGAACACGCGATCCATTTACGGGAATTCCGGTTCAATGGGCTCAAATTTCCAATGCCCGCATCATTGTCGAAATGGGATTGAAAGATTTTCCTCTGGATGCTTCGCTGGGTTCCCATTTCTTTCATAATGTTACCTCCATGAATGTTGGATATTTTTCCATCCCCTATCGTTCCGGAAACGACATCCTTAAAATGGATCTTATCAAAAAACAGGAAATTATTGAAGCTAAAAAGTATGTGCACCACATTCGTTTCCGGGAAGAGTTAACCATTTTAATGGATGGCAAAAAACGAACAGCAGTGATTTCTTATTAACATTGAAAATACTATCCATCAAAAACATAAACTGTCATTTTCAATATTAAAATCTTTGCAATATCTTTAGCAATGATTGTTATCATAAAACCACATAAAAGACACAATACGATTAAATTGTTGTGCTATGGAACAAAAAGATTTATTATTACGCTATTTCGAAGAATTAGGCCGCGTACTGGCTTCCCTTGATGAATATCATGAAAAAGGAGCTTTCCGGAAAGCGATTGAAATTATTGACGAAGCCTTTACTGAATTGATCAACATCCCCCTTTCCGAGATCAAAAAAGTCAATGCAGAAGAGTTTTCTGTTTTTTTGGAGCAAAAAGAATTAAATCTGGGACAGCTAAATATTATTGCAGAACTATTTTTTCAGTTGGCTCAACTGGAAAGAGAAGAAGGAAAAGATTCAGAAAGCATTTTTAGTTATAAAAAAGCGTTACTCACCTTAGAAAAAGTAGAGCAAAAAGAGCACTCCTTTTCGTTGGATCGAAATGACCGAAAAGATTTTATACAAACCCGCTTAAAGTAACGCAAACAAAAAGTCTTTCTGCTTTTACCCATATTCCGGCTTAAGACAAATATGCGATAAGAAACCAATTTGGTTCAGACTTGCCCTTTCAGGGAAAAATGAACATTCGCAGTTGATTCTTGTTTCTCATTGGTGTACCTTAAAATTTCACATCCTGCAAATCGACGTTCGATTGGCTTCCAAAAGATTTTTTTAGCCGCCAATCGATGATCCAATCATCCATTGAGTTCAGGAACAGTGTCAGTCAAATTTTAAAGAAACCTGATCTTGCAGTTCTTCGCATCAAAGAAATTGAGCTGGATCACCGTCCCATAAGGAATTTCGAATGAAAAGGCTTTTTTCAAAGGCATTTCTAAAAGATGGGAAAGAATACACCGGATCACCCCATCGTGGGCAACAATTGCATAATTCCGGTTTTCGACATCCAATTCCTTCCAAAAACGGCAAACCCGGTAAAATAACTGATTGAAATTTTCGCCACCGGGAGGAGGAGTTGATAAAAAGTTATTTCCCCATGCTTTCAGGATTTCCGGATCAAGATCGTCCCAACGATTCATTTCCCACTTCCCAAAATCAAGCTCCATAATTTCTGCCTCCAGATTAATTTCCTGCCCCGGGAATAGATATTCTGCAAGCTTCAAACATCGATTTAACGGGCTTGAAATAACCTTCACCTCACCATCGCAATTCATCTTTTCAAGTATCTGAATAGCTTCATATTCAAATGAATCAGCCACATCAAGATCAGTTTGTCCGTAGCAAAATCCTTTAGCTACTGCTGGTTGGGTATGCCGGATCAGATAAATCAAAATAAATGAATAATAAATCGTTTAAAAATGAAAAATCAAAAGTAATTTACCATTGCTAAAACCACCAGATAATAAACAACTTCTGCAACTTGTTGGATTGCTCCCAGGCAATCGCCGGTGTACCCGCCAATCCACTTTTTAAAAAAGCTTGCCATCCAAAGTTTTACCAAAAATACTGCAATTAAACCGGCGCCTGTTGCCATGGGATTCCAGAATGCAGGGATCAATGCAAAAAAAAGAGAAATGATCAGATCACCAAAGTTCATTCGTTGTGCCAAAAGTTTCGATTTACTCAATTCACCTTCTGTTACATATTCATGCGAATGCATGGTTGAATTGGCTGCCCAACGACTTAAAGCATGCCCGGAAATCAGGGTAAAAGGAAGAATTTCAGCAGGAATCTCAATCAGGGAAATAATTTTCAGAAGAATAATCATGAACATCCCCAGGGCGCCATAGGCTCCCACCCTGCTGTCTTTCATGATATCGAGAATTTTTTCCCGGGTCCAGCCGCCGCCAAATGCATCGCAAACATCCCCAAATCCATCTTCATGAAAAGCACCAGTAGTCCAAATGGTCGCAACAGTACTTAATCCCACCGAAACGCTAACCGGAAAAATAAGATTCGCAAACCAGAAAACTCCTGCGCCAATTCCACCAACAATCAATCCAACCAAAGGGAAATAGCGACTTCCATGATTAAGGTATTCTTCCCGGTAAGTAAACCAGGAATGCACCGGAATCCGCGTAAAAAACAGTACGGAGGTGAGAAATATTTTTAGTTCACGTTTCATAAGAAATCTAATTTACACAAAGTGCCTGATGCAATATCGTCCAATAACACCAGATTGAAAAGCAGAATGCAATGTATCTGTTTTTGGTATTATGCCGATATAATAATCCAGGCAAAATTAGAAGCGCAGCAGCTTGTCCCGCTGTCCGGGAAACTATACATTGCATTTTGATTAATAATCGGTATGCCTCATTAGAAGATTTGTAAAATGCCTGGAAGTTGCCCTAAACAACGAACAGCCTACAACCAGTAACCAGCAACCAGTAACCAGTAACCAGCAACCAGTAACCAGCAACCAGTAACCAGCAACCAGTAACCAGCAACCAGCAACCAGCAACCAGCAACCGGTTGCCTACTTAATTTTAACCGGAATCCCGGAAACCATCAGCACCACCTCATCAGCCTGCGCTGCAATGTACTGGTTCATCCATCCCTGCAGGTCGGAAAAATTTCGCTGAACCTCGTTGGGCGACATCCCGCCAAGCCCGATCTCATTTGAAACAAAAATAAAATCAGCTTCTTGCTGCATCAGTTTTTCAAACTCCGCTTTAGCTTCCTTCAGGCTATTTTCAACATCACTTCCTGAATCGAAGAAAAAATTGGTCAGCCAAAGCGTTACACAATCAACCAATACCACTTGTCCGGAAAAATCATGATTTGCCAATTCCTTCTCCTCCTCCACATTGGTCCAGTCAGCCCCCCGGCCGGCCTTATGATGTTCAATGCGGCGGCGGTGTTCCTCGTCCCAAATCCTGGAGGTTGCAAGATAAACCGGCCGGTCGGATAACGAAAGGGCTAAATTTTGTGCATAAGAACTTTTACCAGAACGTTGCCCACCTGTTATAAAGAATAATTTCTTTCCCATTCTTAGGTTGAAAAGAGAATTTTTACCGATTACAAAATGAAATCGTTACTCGGTCATCAAAATTTTTAAATCATAGAAAAGGAAAATTACTTTTCTTCTTCCATGCGAATATGGGTGGTATCCGAAACCCTGGCTTCATCAAAGCTGGTCATTTCATTAAGCATCGCAACCGCGCCTTCAATAATTGAATAAGCGATTGCAGCGCCTGTGCCTTCTCCCAAACGAAGATCCAAATCCAGAATCGGATCGCCTTTTAAAAATTCAACCATCAACTTATGCCCTCCCTCTTTCGACTGATGGGAGAAGAGGCAATAATCAAGCACATTTCTATTGATTGCCTGAGCTGCCAGCAACGAAGAAGTAATAATAAATCCATCGACAATGATCAGCATTCCAAGTTCTGCCGCTTTTAACATTCCTCCGGCAATAAAGGCAATTTCCAAACCACCAAAAGCTGCTAAGATATCTACCGGATGATCAGAAACAACCACATTCTCTATTGCTTTTTTTAAAACAGCTGTCTTATTAACCACTCCTTCTGTTGTCAATCCACTTCCGGGGCCTACACAAGTTTCAATGGGTATGTCACAAAACTTCGACATCAACACCGATGCAGGCGACGTGTTTCCAATTCCCATCTCACCAAATGCAACCACATTGGTTCCGTTTTTGTAAATTTCCGCCACCAGATCAGCACCGTTTTGAAGGGACTTTTCACACTCTTCGCGGCTCATTGCCGGTTCATACAAAAAATTACGGGTGCCTTTCCGAACCTTGCAATCAATTAAGTCTGGATGAGGTTTAAAGTCATAGTTACAACCGGCGTCCACCACTTTCATCTCCATCCCATATTGTCGGGCAAACAACGAACAACCACCGCCACCTCTTAAAAAATTCAACATCTGTTGCCAGGTGATTTCAGCCGGACACGGACTTACTCCTTCTGCGGTAATTCCATGGTCCCCGCCAACGACCACCAACATTGGTTTTGACAAAACAGGCGATAGACTCTTTTGAATACGGCCAACCTGAAAAGCAATTCGCTCCAACTGCCCAAGAGAACCAACAGGTTTTGTTTTATGATCTAATTTAATCTGAAGAGCCTCATTCAACTCCGAGCTCAAAGGAGGGATGTTAAAATTCATGGTCAGATTATTTTTAAAATATTTGGCACAAAGAAAAAGTAAATTATGAACAAAACCATTTCTCCGGGATGAAAAAATTAGATGTAGCACAATTGCACCTCACCCTAAATCCCTCTCCCCGGGGAGAGGGATTTAGGGTGAGGTGCGCATCCGCATTATTTTACTATCTTTACATCGCTTAAAAAGGTCCGATTCGGATAATAGGGAATCCGGTGATCCGCAGGGAAATTCCGGAGCTGCCCCCGCAGCTGTAAGTCTCCAGCTTTTTTTAAAGAGGATGTTTTTCTGACTAAAGCCACTGTAGAATTTTTATTCTCCGGGAAGGTGTCAGAAAAGAGACAAGCCAGAAGACCTGCCTTATAAGTACCTATTCGGAACTTTCGGAGGGAAAGAATCGAATGCTTACCGGTATTTGAATTGCTCTCTTCGTTGGTATTTATTTAGTTTTTTAAATTCATTACCAATGCAGAATTTATTATTTTCTTTATTGCTATTTTCTTTCCTGCTTAGTGCGTGCACTTATCGCACAACGGATAAAAAAAGCAAAACAGAAATTGCCGACGCATCAGAACTTAACGAGTTTGAGTTCTCCTCGAAAATTCATTATGCCCAGGGATTTACCATTACCCGGAAGGAGCATTATAAGATTGTATCGGTATACGATCCCTGGCAAAAAGGACAAATCTACGCACGATACATTCTTGTTCCCAAAGGAATGCCTGAACCGGAAAAAATCGATGCCGGGGACCAAATCATAATGATTCCGTTTGAAAAAGCCGGTTCGCTGTCGGCCTCTCACCTTGCAATGATTTCAGCACTTCAGGCCGAAAAAAAACTGAAAGGGATTTCAAATCCCAACTTTGTTTATGACCCATCGTTTCGTGAGCGCATCAAATCCGGAGAAATTGTTTCCCTTGGGAAAGAGATGGACATGGATATTGAAGCGATAATCGGTTTGAATCCCGACATCCTGATAAAAACAGGATTCCCAAATGCTAAGAATGAAGACGGAGCGTTGAATGAAGCAGGAATCCCGGTTGTATACAATAACGAATGGATGGAAACGTCGCTTTTGGGCAGGGCAGAATGGATCAAATTTTTAGCCGCTTTTTTCAATCGGGAAGCCAGAGCTGATTCCGTATTCCGAAAAGTAGAAACCAACTATTTCAAGATGGTAAATATTGGCAGTAAGGCTAAACAATATCCATCCGTACTCATCGGAATGCCTTTTAAAGGAACCTGGTACATGTCGGGAGGAAGAAGTTATATGGCTCAATTATTGGAAGATGCCGGATCCGATTATTATTGGCAAAACGACACAACCCGGGGATCCATTCCTTTAAGTTTTGAAGTCGTTCTCGAGAAGCAGCAAGATTGTGATTTTTGGTTTGAAGTGAACGCACGCACCCGCCAAGAGGTGATAGCAAAAGATACCCGGTACGGACTCTTTAAAGCCTTTCAAAACAAAAACCTTTTCAATAATAAAAAGCGGATGAATAAACATGGGGGCAATGATTATTGGCAAAGCGGCGTTTTACGTCCTGACCTGATACTGGCAGACTTAATCCATATTATCCACCCTGAATTTTTACCCAACCACCAATTGTATTATTACCAAAAAGTAAAATAGTTCATTGCCGGTTACCTGAAACAAGAATCAGGTAACCGGCAATCCCGATTGCGGGACCTTCACTCCGTTTCGGCCAGCAACTTTAAAAGAAACATCCATTGATTTCAAAAAAGAAAATATACACGTTACTGTCCTTGTTGCTCCTTTCAACGGGCCTGTTTTTCCTTCTGGATCTTGCTTTGGGGAGTGTAAATATTCCTATTGACAGTGTTTTGAATATTCTGGGCGGCTCAAAAGAAAAGACCTCCTGGACGTACATTATTCTCAGCTTCCGGTTGCCCAAGGCAATAACTGCTATTCTGGTTGGAGGGGGGCTTTCCATAGCCGGCTTACAAATGCAGACCCTTTTTCGTAATCCGCTGGCAGGCCCTTATGTGCTTGGAATCAGTTCCGGTGCCAGTCTGGGGGTTGCAATTCTTCTGATGGCAGGATCAATACTGGCTGGAACATCAATGTTACAGAATCCCATTTTCGATATATATGGCATGGTAATAAGCGCTATATTGGGTGCATCACTGGTGCTGCTCCTGGTTGTTGCAGTGTCGATGAAAATATCAGATACGGTTTCTTTGCTGATAATTGGAATTATGTTCGGCAATCTGACCGGTGCGATCGTAAGTATCCTGCAATACTACAGTAATCCGGAACAGGTACAAAGTTTTCTGATCTGGACCTTTGGGAGTCTTGGAGGTGTAACCTGGTCACAATTAAAATGGGTAATGCCTCTTGTGTTGGCAGGAATCAGCATTGCATTTGGACTGCAAAAATCACTCAATGCATTATTGCTGGGCGAAAATTATGCTCAGGGCATTGGAGTTTCTGTTAACAAGATCAGACTTTGGATGATCCTCAGCACCAGCCTGATTGCTGGAACCTTAACGGCTTATACCGGACCAATCGCCTTCATTGGTGTTGCTGTGCCTCATATCGGACGTTTGTTATTCCGCACTTCCGACCATCAGATTTTAATGCCTGCGGTTGGTTTGTTTGGAGCATTGCTTATGCTGATTTGTGATATAATCTCCCAACTCCCGGGAACGAATCAAACCCTTCCCATCAATTCGGTATGTGCCATGTTTGGCGCGCCGGTTGTTATTTGGGTGGTGATGAAAAGCCGAAATGTAAAAGCCAATTTTTAATGTGAAAATGGAAGAATCAGCGAGAACCATATTACAAACAGAAAACCTCTCAATCGGTTACCGTCTTTCTAAAAAGAAAAAGTTGACATTATTATCAGAGATCAATATTTCCATGCAAAAAGGGGAATTAGTCTGTTTACTCGGTCCGAACGGAAGCGGAAAATCAACCTTTATGAGGACACTGGCAGGAATTCAACCTCCTCTGCAAGGTGCCACCCTGGTAGATCAAAGGCCGATAAAAAGCCGGAATTTCAAGGAAATTTCCCAACTGCTCAGTATTGTACTTACCGAACGGTTAACCGTGGAAAACCTTCAGGTATTTCAGGTTGTTTCCCTGGGTCGCTATCCTTATACCAACTGGTTGGGAAAATTGGATCGTGAGGATAAAGAAAAAATACGCTGGGCCATGGAACAGGTCAATGTCCTTCAATTTGCCAATCACACTATCGACCAGCTTAGCGATGGCGAAAAACAGCGGGTGATGATTGCCAAAGCGCTGGCCCAGGACACACCGCTTGTCATGCTCGATGAGCCAACAGCACATCTCGACCTCCCGAACCGGGTGGAAATTATGAAACTGCTTCGGCGTCTGGCCAAAGAAACGAACAAAGCAATTCTGCTTTCCACCCACGAACTGGATCTTGCTTTGCAGGCTGCCGATACCATTTGGCTGATGAAAAAGGGAGAACCAATAAAACCCGGGGTTCCCGAAGACTTAGTCCTTTCCGGACAGTTTGAATCTACTTTTAACAACCAATCATTTGCTTTTGACAAATCCTCAGGAAAATTTAAAATGAATCACTGCCATATTTCCTCAATTTATGTGGAAGGAAACTCTGTGATGGGATTCTGGACCCGCCAGGCCTTAGAACGCGAGGGATACGAGGTTTCGGAAAATCAAAACCATGACTTGCACATTAAAATTAATCCGGAAGATCACCAATGGGAAGTCAGATACCACCAGAAACACTTTAAATGCCAAACCATTAAAGACTTGCTTTTCACTCTGAGAAATAATATTTCAACCTGATTTTTTTCTGTTTAAAAAGATTAAAATTCGCTTTTAAAAATTACCTTTGTCCACGATTTGGTTGCAACACCATCATCCGATGGCGGCATGAAAAGGGAATCCGGTGAAAGACCGGGACTGTTACCGCAGCTGTAAGCCCCGCTCCTTTTTTAAGGAGGATGTTTTTTTGGCACTACTTTGCCACTGGTTTTTCCGGGAAGGCGCCAAAAAAGGGGTAAGTCAGAAGACCTGCCAAATTGATCCGGTTCATGGCTTTCGGTGAAAAAGCAAACCAGACAATTCCGTCGAATTATCTTGTTCCGTTTTACCGTAGTTATGAGCAATTTAAAAATCATTTTTAAATTGTTTGTAATGCGTATTTTTTTGTTTTTCATTTTTCTCTGTTCAGGTTTTACAGCCAGGACAAATCCGGTGGATACCCTTCAGATTGAGGAGATCGAGGTGGTTTCATCGAGAATCAGCAATTTTTCAACAGGCAATTCTGTCCAACAAGTTGATCCCCTTTTGCTAAAAAGCTACAAAACCGGAAATCTCACTCATCTGCTTTCCAATGCAGGTCTTGGAAACCTCCGTTCATATGGAGTAAATGGACTGGCCGGAGTTTCACTTCGTGGGAACAGCGCCAAACACACTGCAATTCTTTGGAACGGTTTTAATCTTCATAATCCCATGAACGGAGAGTTTAATCTGGTAGCCATCCCCAACTTTTTTATTGATGATGTGAATATTCAATACGGGGGATCCGGGGCATTGCATGGCAGCGGATCAATTGGCGGAGCGATTCTCCTGAATAACAAAATTCGCTTTTGTGAAGGATGGAAGTTCAAATTCAATGAGCAAATTGCCATTTATAACGATCTGGAATTCGATGTTAATAGTGAATGTTTTGATAATTCCCAACAAGGATTTATCACCTCATTCAGCAATAACTGGTACAGTGGGAATATTAAATTTTTCAGGCAAGAGGCTGAAAATAAATTCCCTTTTTACAAAGGTTCTCAAAAGAAATACCAGGAAAACTCCGGAATTGAGCAATGGGGCGTGATGCAGGAAAACTATTTTATGCTTCCCTGTGATCAGGTAATTAGCACACACATTTGGTACCAGAATCTATACCGGGAAATCCCTCCCAATATATCAAAAAATACTAGCGAAGAATCACAAAAAGATGTATACCTTAAAGCGGCTGTAAATTATAAAAATTATGGAAACAAAATAGACTGGTATGTTCGTACGGCTCTCTTTATTGATACTATTGATTACCGCAACCCGGAAATCGATTTGATTGCCGTTCACAGTACCTTGTCCTCAATCACCGAAGTTGAAAGCAAACTAAAACTTTCCAACAACAGTATGTTCAACTTTGGAGTCAACTTTGGTTTCATAACAGCGAATTCGGATAATTTCAACGGGAAACCCAACCAGGAACAATTAGCCTTAATGGCTTCATATAAGACGACATTATCGAATGTTCTCACATTTACCACAAGCATCCGCGAAGCCTTTTATGATTGGAAAACCTCACCGGTCACTCCCTCCCTGGGGCTCGAAATCACTCCTCATCCCTACTTGATGGTAACGGGAAATGTATCCGGAAATTATAAAGCCCCTACCTTTAATGATCTTTTTTGGTTTGGCGGATGGGCACACGGGAATCCGGATCTTAAACCGGAATCCGGTTGGAGTGAAGAAATGGGAGTGAAATATAAGTTCCCATTGGGCCCCGGAATTTTATCCGGCAGAATCACCGGTTTTCACAACAAAATCAAGGATTTAATTCAATGGCAGGTTGATTCAACCGGAAAATGGTCGCCTGTAAATGTTGAAAAAGTTCGAAATAAAGGAATTGAATCCGAAATCGTATATGACTTAAATTTAGGCTCACTTACGTTAAAACCTAGCATCAACTATAGCTACACTTCCTCCAGAGATGAAATTCAAAACAGGCAGTTAAACTATATCCCGAAACA
>Ga0180435_10007548_pt1 | contig 10352 bp, 12 predicted proteins | sample SS_ome_3_FD_132467 | JGI IMG/M metagenome (GOLD analysis project Ga0180435, IMG submission 132467) | Hypersaline lake sediment archaeal communities from the Salton Sea, California, USA - SS_3_S_1 metaG | ecosystem: Environmental > Aquatic > Non-marine Saline and Alkaline > Hypersaline >... | reverse complement strand
TTTCGCTACATCAAGCGTAAACGGAGCCATGACGAGGGACTGGTCACCGAAGTGTTGAGCCCATCTGCGCAGCGGGTTCCACCGCGTTGTCAGCACTACGAGATTTGTGGTGGGTGCAGTCTGCAGCACATGGACTCAGAGGCGCAGATTCTCGCCAAGCAAGGTGTCTTGGTCGACAACTTAAAGCACTTGGGAAAGGTAGAGCCTCAATCGCTTCTAACGCCGCTGACCAATGACAGCCCTTGGGGCTATCGACGCAAAGCCCGCCTCGGCGTCAAGTGGGTACCGAAGAAGGGTAAAGTATTGGTCGGCTTTCGTGAGAGGGGAAGCAGCTTTGTCGCCGATCTGCAGGAATGCCATGTGCTGCATCCCCGGGTTGGCAAACTGTTGCCGCAACTCAGCGAGATGATTGGACAACTCAGTATCCGGGATCGTGTGCCCCAGATCGAGATGGCCATGGATGATAACCGGTGTGTGCTGATCTTTCGGATTCTTGAGGCGTTAAGCGCGCAAGACGTGCAGCTCCTGCGGGATTTTGGTGCGCAGCACAACGTTGCTCCCTACCTTCAGCCGGGCGGGCCCGATACCGTGGCTCCGCTCGATGCAGAGGGAGTGGCTCTGCATTACGCATTGCCCGAAGAGAACCTCGAGCTGGGATTCTTGCCGGGTGACTTTACCCAGGTAAACACCGACATCAACCGCAAGATGGTTGCCCTTGCACTGCAGATGCTTGAACTCAGGGAACAGGACCGGGTGCTGGACCTCTTCTGCGGCGTCGGAAACTTCACCCTGCCGCTGGCGCGCCATGCGGGCACGGTGTTTGGGGTGGAGGGCGATGCAGGGCTGGTAGAGCGCGCCCAAGCCAATGCCAAAAGAAACCAGCTCGAGAATGTCGAATTTTTCACGGCGAACCTCTATGAAGAGTTGGCTCCGGCCGCCTGGCTGACGCAACAATACAACAAGGCCTTGTTGGATCCCCCCCGCAGTGGTGCGCAGCAGGTACTACATCTCCTCCCAAAGATGGGAGTGGAAACTATCCTCTATATTTCCTGCTATCCGGGGACCCTGGCGCGAGATGCTGGTGAGTTGGTGCGTGACCATGGTTACCGACTGGTCAGTGCAGGGGTAATGGATATGTTCCCGCATACTGCGCATGTCGAGTCAATTGCTTTGTTTCAACGTTAGGAAGTTTGCGATGGGTGTGGAAATCGAGCGTAAGTTTCTGACCCGCAACGACAGTTGGCGAGCCAAAGTCGAACGTAGCTTGCCGATGCGTCAGGGGTATCTGCACCGTGCCAATGATTCGGCGATTCGGGTGCGTATTTGCGGCGATCAGGCACATATCAATATCAAGAAAACGGAAGATGGCATCCGGCGCCTGGAGTTTGAGTTCGATATTCCTATGCACGAAGCGGAAGAACTCCTGGAAAAAGTCGCCATGGAACCACAGATCCAGAAAACGCGACATGAAATGCGATTTGGCGATCACCTGTGGGAAATCGACGAGTTTCATGGCGATAACGCCGGGCTGATTGTTGCGGAGATCGAACTAGATGATCCTGATGAGCCGTTTGAACGTCCCGAATGGCTAGGGGAAGAGGTCTCTCAGGATCGGCGTTATTTCAATAGTAACCTTATCCTGCATCCGTTCAACACTTGGCAGTGACCAAGAGGCGCCAACTCCTGCCGGTCGTCTTGTTGTGGTTGACCGGTCTGATGGCGGGGTGTGAATCGCCCCGGCAGGATGCGATTGTCTTTGCCATCGCAACGGCGCCGGTTACCTTGCACCCACTGCATGCCAGCGATGCTGTTTCCGAACGAATCAACGCGCTGATTTACAGGCCATTGGTCGAGTTCGACCAGGCGCAGCGCCCCTTGCCTGGCATGGTTGACTGGGAACGGGTGTCGCCTAAGCACTACCGTTTGCGTCTGCGCAGTGACATCCAATCTTTTAGCAATGGTTCATTGCCGTCACTGAAGGACCTGGAGGCAACGATACGCCATGCGGGAAGCGATCCACGTTCTCCGCACGCAACCACCTTGTCACATGTTCGCTCATTGACCGTTCGCGACAACGCGTTTGTCGACGTGCATCTTTCCCGGCCTGATCCCCGTTTCCCTGAGAAATTGCATCTGGGTTTGGCTCCGGCGACGAAATTGGCTGGGAATACCCTGGCGCGAGCCCCTGTTGGTAATGGCGAATTTATACTGGAAAGCTGGGATGCGCAAAACACCATTACCTTGCGCAGGTCTGACGGTCAGCTGTTGCGTTTCGAAGTGGTTGCTGATCCGACCATGCGTGTCCTCAAATTGATGAGGGGCGAGGTGCACGTGTTGCAGAACGATTTGCCGTATGAGCTTTATCCCATGCTGCAGGAGCATGCCGGGATGTCGCTACAGGCGAATCAGGGCACGACCTTTGCCTACTTGGGGTTTAACCTGGACGATCCGCTAACAGGGGACCGACGGGTGCGACAGGCGATCGCACATGCCGTTAATCGCAAAAGGTTCGTCAAGTATCTGTTTCAGGGACATGCGCAAACCGCCAACACGCTGCTGCGCCCGGAGCATTGGGCGGCACATTCCGGGCTTCCTGAATATACGTACGATCCGGAGCGCGCTAAGGCTCTACTGGGGGAGATGGGCTACGATGGAGCCAACCCCCTGAGGTTGAGTTACAAGACCTCCACGGACCCCTTTCGCTTGCGTATTGCGGCGGCCTTGCAGGCACAACTGGCCGAAGTTGGAATCCATATGGATATCCAGAGCTATGAATGGGGAACTTTCTTTGCAGACATCAAGGAAGGGCGTTTCCAGATGTACAGCCTCAGTTGGGTGGGAATTCGTAGCCCCGATATCTTCCGTTACGTTTACCACGGCGAATCCCTACCGCCGCGCGGCGCCAATCGAGGGCGCTACCGATCTGCTCGCGTGGATGCTTTGATTGACGACGCAGACCGTCTTCCAGCAGACAGGGCAGCCGGACTCTACCGGCAGGCCCAGGCACTCATTCATCAGGATCTGGTGTACGTGCCCTTGTGGCACGAAAACAACTTGTTGCTCACCCGTGGGGTTGAATCGCCAGGCCCGTCCATCAACGGCTCCTACAATTTCCTGGAACAGGTATCCTTGAGGCATGAATGATGCCGCCGAAAATCAGATCCACTTGATTGTCGACGTGCCGACGCAGCGTATGCAGGTTTTCAAGGGAGACCAGTTGCTGCAGGAGTATGCAGTCTCAACCGGCAGCGCAGGCAGCGGCCAGATCAACGGCTCTGGGTGTACACCGACGGGCCGACATCGTATTCGAATAAAAATCGGCGATAGCTTGCCTCGGAACACGGTTTTCGTAGGCCGAAGACCGACCGGCGAAATCTATTCGCCCGAACTGGCCGAGGAATATCCGCAACGCGACTGGATATTGACACGTATTCTATGGCTTACGGGATCAGAATCGGGATTCAATCGCGGCGGTTCCAGGGATTCCTTGCGTCGTTACATCTATATTCACGGGACCCCTGACACTGAACCGATGGGTGTGGCGGCTTCGCATGGATGTATTCGAATGCGCAACGATGACCTGCTTGAATTGTTTGACCTTGTATCCGCAGGCACGGAAATCTTGATTCGGGACGCATGAGTAAACGCCTGCTAGAAACCTCCGTCGTACTGCTGGGTGTAATAACCCTGGTGTTCTTTCTCACGGCCATGGTGCCGGGGGACCCTGTGGATGTCATGCTCGGGGAAAATGCGGCCACGGCAGATCGCGATGCGATGCGCCAACGCATGGGACTCGATCGTCCGATTCTGCATCGCTGGTGGGATTACCTGCTTGGTCTGGCCAGAGGAGACTTAGGGGATTCGCTGGTACGCTCACAGCCGGTTGTGGCACTGATCCTGGAACGTCTTCCGGCGACTCTGCAAATGGCGGCAGGAGCGTTCGCGGTGGTGCTGATGATCGCCCTGCCTTTGGGTACTGTTGCCGCCTATCGCAGGGGCAGGGCGCTGGACAAGGCGGCTTCGGTGATTGCACTGCTTGGGCAGTCCATTCCTAATTTCTGGCTTGGGCCGATGCTGGTGATGCTCTTTTCCATTGGCCTGGGATGGTTGCCGGTCAGTGGTGCCCAAGCCCCGGGAAGCCTGGTGCTTCCCTCACTTACGCTCGGGCTATCGTTGGCGGCGGTGAGTATGCGCATGTTGCGCGCCAGCCTGCTGGAAATCTCCACCCAAGACTATCTGCGAACCGCACGCGCAAAAGGGGCAGGGGGAATGCGGGTTGCCCTGCGGCATGCATTGCCCAACGCATTGTTACCTGTCATTACGTTGCTCGGCCTGCAACTGGGTGCGCTGCTTGCGGGCGCAGTGATTACCGAGGTGGTATTTGCCTGGCCTGGCATTGGCAGTCTGCTGATCGATGCGATTACTCAGCGTGATTATCCGTTGATCCAGGGAGTTGTACTGTTAATCGCGGTGAGTTATGTGTTGATCAACAGGATGACCGATTTGCTGTTGTATTGGCTTGATCCACGCATACGGGAGTCGACATGACTAAATTCCCGGTAACCATCCTTGGCGCCTGGGTTGCACTTGCCGCGGTTTCCGTTTTCTTTGCCTTGCCCAGCCAACACATCGCATTGAATGCCATGTTCTCAGCGCCGATGGAGGCTGGTTATCTTTTGGGGAGCGATGAATTGGGACGCTCGTTGGCTGCCCGCTTGGTGGATGGCGCTCGCGTTTCATTATTGGTGGCCGTGGTGACGGTTAGCATATCAGCCAGTTTAGGCACGTTACTGGGAGTTGCAGCAGGCTATTTGGGCGGTTGGGTGGATCGCATTATCTCAAGCCTTATAGACATCTTTTTGGCGTTTCCAGGCCTCTTGCTCGCAATCGCCCTGGCTGGAATGCTGGGGCCAGGCATAGGCAATGTGATCTTCGCACTGTCTGTGATGGGTTGGGTGGGGTACGCACGTCTTGCGCGCAATCAGGTCTTGTCGCTCAAGCGACGTGAGCATGTGATTGCGGCAGTCGCACTCGGTCAGCCCAACGGGGTGATCATGCGGCGCCATTTGCTGCCTTTGCTGATGGCACCTCTGTTGGTGGAGGCCAGTTTTGGCGTTGCCTCTGCTGTGATAGCGGAGGCCGGGCTGTCGTTTCTGGGATTGGGGGTACAGCCACCACAGGCCTCATGGGGAAACATGATCAGGGAGGGCGTACGTTATCTCCTGGTGGCGCCTCACCTGGTGTTGGTGCCGGGATTGGCACTGTCGATGGTCGTGCTCAGTGCCAACCTGTTGGGAGACGCCCTCAGGGACCGTCTGGATGTTACTTCACGTAGTAAGCAGTGAAGAACAAGTCTTTAACCAGCGTGCGTCCCGTGATTTCTTCCATGGCTTGCTGTACGGCTTCGAGAGCCTTGGTGCGCAGTTCCTTTTTGCCGTCGCGGCTTTTCAGGTGATTCCCGTCCTGATTGGCGATCAGCATGAGGATCGTGTGGCGAATGGCCGGCATATGCAGCTCGACATCCGGTACGGCGCTGGCATATTCGGTCATCAGTTGAATGTCGCAGCGGATATACTTAGGCCCACCTGTGAGGTTGCTGACGATCGAAGGCTTAAGTTCGATGTAATTGATTTCAATCGGCTCACCCTCTTCGCCGAGAGCAGACGAGGTCAAAAAAAGAAAACTAATCAATAATATATAAAGTTTTCTTAAAGTGTTTTGCATCGTTATTTCCTGTTGAATATCCGTCCGACTGATTAGCACCGGAGAAAAACCGCCAATGCATGGCCCGTTGATGCTGGACGTCTCCGGCACAGAACTCACCGCAGAAGACATCGAACTGTTACAGCACCCGGCTACTGGCGGGGTCATTCTGTTTTCCCGCAACTTCAAATCCCGCCAGCAGGTACATCGGCTGATCGCGGAAATACATGAGCAAAGAACACCGCCCTTGTTGGTCGCTGTCGACCAGGAAGGAGGGCGGGTTCAGCGCTTTCGTGATGGCTTTACTTCGCTACCGGCTCCCTCGCTGATACTGCCTTACTGCGACGGCGACTTGGAACATGCCCGGGGAGTGGCCCATGAACTTGGCTGGCTGATGGCCGCTGAGCTGCGTAGCGTCGGTGTGGATTTCAGTTTCGCGCCGGTACTCGACCTTGATTACGGGGTCAGCGAGGTCATTGGTGACCGGGCATTCGGACAGACAAGAGAGCAAGTCGCCGTACTGGCTCAGGCCTGGATGATGGGAGCTCGCGAGGCGGGCATGATAAGTGTTGGGAAACATTTCCCCGGGCACGGAGCGGTGCACGCTGACTCCCACCTGGAGCTACCGGTGGATTGCCGTCCTGAAGAGGAAATCCTGCACTTAGATGTCTTTCCGTTTCGAAAACTCATCGGCAACGGCCTGGAGGCGATCATGCCGGCACATGTGATTTACGAGGAATGTGACCCCGGCCTGGCAGGTTTTTCCCGCTATTGGTTACAGCGGATCTTACGTGGCCAACTTGGTTTCAAGGGCGTGATTTTCAGTGACGATCTAAGTATGCAGGCTACTGCGGAGACGGGCGGCTATCCGCAACGTGCCCAGGCGGCCATCGAGGCCGGTTGCGACATGGTGCTGGTATGTAACAATCCTGAAGCAGCGAGAGAAGTCGCCGATTCACTGGCGGACTTTCATAACCCGGTTTCGATGGCACGCTGTGTACGCCTGCATGGCAGGCCGGCACTAAACTGGGACCGGTTGCGGGAGCAAACACGCTGGCACAACGCGGTGGAATTGGCCGCGTCCGTGAATCAACAGAAAGAGGCGGATTTGCAGTTATGAACAGCGCAATCCTGGATGAAGCAAAAGCCGTCATGGCCAACGCCGACTGCATCCACGACCAAGCAGCCGTGGATACGGCACTAGACATGATGGCCGAACAGATCGTCTCGGACCTCGCGGATAAGAACCCGATCGTAATCAGCGTGATGAACGGCGGGATGGTGCCTGCGGGGCTTCTGTTACCTAAACTGACGTTTCCATTGAAGGTTGATTACCTGCATGCCACGCGTTATCGCGAGCAGACCACTGGAACGGAACTGGTCTGGCAGCGCAGCCCGGGAGAGCCCTTGAACGGGCGGAATGTTTTGATCGTCGACGACATCCTCGACGAAGGGCACACGCTCGCCGCGATCATCGAATATTGTCAGGCTCAGCAGCCAGCCAGCCTGAGCACGGCGGTACTGGCACAGAAAGAACACGATCGCGGTGTCCGCCCACCGCTGGAGTATGTCGGTCTGAAGGTCCCCGATCGCTATGTATTCGGCTGCGGCATGGACTACAAAGGTTACTGGCGCAACCTTCCCGGCATCTACGCCGTTAACAGTTGAAGAGGCGAGTGCATTGAAAGCGATAGGGATCATTGGCGGATCAGGGTTGACTCGACTTGAAACCTTGCAGGTCACTCGCCGCGAAGTGGTCAATACACCGTATGGCGACGCTTCGGCGCCTCTTTTGTTTGGACGGCTTGAGAAACTGGATATTGTGTTTGTGCCACGCCACGGCAGTAATCACACCATTCCGCCACACAAGGTGAACTACCGCGCCAACATCTGGGCATTGGGGCAAGTCGGGGTCAGTCAGGTTATTGGCATGGCGGCCGTTGGCGGTATTTCCCGGAATATGGCGCCGGGCACCCTTTGTGTTGCGGACCAGATAATCGACTACACATCTGGTCGCCAACACACTTTCTTCGAAGACGATCTGACAAGTGTGACCCATATCGACTTTACCGAGCCATACTGTCCGGAAATGCGATCTAAACTGATTGCAGCGGCCGGCAGGGCAGGGATTGAGACCGTGGAGCACGGAACATACGGTGCTACCCAGGGTCCTCGCCTCGAAACCGCGATGGAAATCCAACGCTTGGCCCAGGATGGTTGCGACTTGGTTGGAATGACCGGGATGCCCGAGGCAGGCTTGGCGAAAGAGCTTGGCCTTTGTTACGCCAATCTATCACTGGTCGTAAACTGGGCTGCCGGTTTGAGTGAAGGCCCGATCACCATGCAGGAGATCGAGTCCCACCTGGGTGATGGCATGTCCCGCGCCGTTAGCGTCATTGCAGGTCTGGATAACTGATTACGGGGAAACATTTGAGACTACTGCATACAGCTGCTTGGTTGTTCTTCGCTCTTTCTGTTGGCACGCATGCCCAGCAGCCCCAGGCGTTTGAAGAAGGTATGAACGCATTGTTGGAAGGTAACTTTGCTGAAGCCTATTGCCAGTGGAAGCCCTTGGCCCACAAAGGACACGCTGAAGCGCAGTACAACCTGGGTTGGCTTTATGCGAATGGCAATGGCCTGAACGTCGATGTTGACGAAGCGCTGCGTTGGTGGCGCGAAGCAGCGAATCAGGGGCATGCCGATGCCCAGTTTGCGATTGGCTTGGCGCTGATTACAGGCGAGGGGGGGTTGAAAAAGGACACCCAACAGGCTGCAGAATGGTTTATCCAGGCGGCCAGGCAGGGCCACAGGGATTCCCGTGAAATCTTGGCCCGCCTCAACGAAGATCCCAAATTAGATATGCTGGCGGTGGCTCCGTACTTAATTGACGAGGCTTGGTTTGGTTCTCGAGGCGTTGTAACCGGCGACATGATTAACGTACGAGGCGAGCCGACGACTAAATCAAAAGTCGTGGCCCGTCTGGCCAAAGGGACGCAAGTTCGGGTCCTGGGCCGCAAAGGAAACTGGTTGCAGGTGGTCTTGCCGGGTGATAATGAATCGCGCATGGCGTGGGTCTACCATTCGCTGATAAAGCCCAAGGAAGGCTGACGTTAGTTTCAGTTGCAGTGCCAATCCTGTTATATCAAGAGAACAATGGGTGACGTTATGCGGATTCTTTTCATTTTCCTCGGGCTACTGGCAGTAGCGTTCCTGGTGCACATCTTCATGAATTCAGAGAAACAACATTCAGGGAATTCGACGCCAGGCGCGCCTGTCGACGTCACCACGAATGAAAGTACAACGGTGCAGCAATTACGTCCGGTGCCTGAAACACAGATGACGGTGATTAAAGGCGTGTTCGCACCGGAACTGGAAAACTGAATCCGGTCCTGCGATATCGCGACAAGAGGGTACGAAGTCGCGTCAACAGGAACGAGGTCACTGGCAAGAGCTCGTTTACTCGATGAATATATTATTTAACATAATATGTATTATGCGCACTAATGCGATCATGACGCCAAGCCGGCATGTCGAGGAAAATTCCGCGTTAACCGCCTTAAGTATTCCAACGCCGGTATGTGTCTGAGCAAGGGTTCGCCTGCTCTTCGACCGACAAGCCGTTGAAGCTGTCGCTTGAATCTGCTGTTTAAACCTTTTTAACTACAAAGATGGTTGTGCCAAGGTCTCGCAAATGGACTGGAATAATTGGGTGTTGAGTAACGAGCTGCCTGTGCGGCTCGGATTCTTTTTTGGAGCTTTTGCCCTGATTGCGGTTTGGGAACTCTTGGCACCGCGGCGTACCTTGACCGTTTCCAAGAGTTTTCGTTGGATAAACAACTTGGGATTGGTGTTTCTCAACAGCTTGGTCCTTCGCCTGTTGTTCCCTGCGGCTGCCGTAGGGGTTGCTGCCACGGCCTCGTCGCAAGGCTGGGGCCTGCTCAACCATTTTGCCTTGCCGCTGCCTGTCGCGGTGTTTCTAGCTGTAGTTGTCTTGGATTTCGTCATCTATTTACAGCATGTGTTGGTGCATGCGGTACCTGCCTTGTGGCGCCTTCATCGCGTACACCATGCCGATTTGGACTATGACGTGACCACCGGGTCGCGTTTCCATACGCTTGAGATCATTCTGTCGATGTTGATCAAGTTCGCCACGATTCTGGTGCTAGGGCCGCCGGTCGTCGCCGTAATCATCTTCGAAGTGATTCTGAACGCATCGGCCATGTTTAACCACGGCAATATCCGGCTTCCATTGGCTTTGGACCGCGCTTTGCGCTGGATACTGGTGACGCCCGACATGCATCGTGTGCACCATTCGGTTGAAGACGACGAGGCAAACAGCAACTTTGGATTTGCACTGTCCTGGTGGGACCGCTTATTAGGCACTTATCGTGATCAACCACGCGCTGGACACGAAGGCATGACGATTGGTATCCACCAGTATCGAGATCCCCGACAAGTCGACCGGCTGCCAGGAATGCTTTGGTTACCTTTCGTCGGCAAGGTGAATAGCTACGCGATCAACCGCCGTCAATGGAAAAATGAAGATGCTGCAGACTAAAGGTCTTCGTCTGTTGCTGTTGCTGTTTCTGGTCGCCGCAGTGGTTTTGGTTCTTAGCTACGGCGACAATTTGAATGTTGCTGCGCTAAAG
>Ga0180435_10007547_pt1 | contig 10353 bp, 9 predicted proteins | sample SS_ome_3_FD_132467 | JGI IMG/M metagenome (GOLD analysis project Ga0180435, IMG submission 132467) | Hypersaline lake sediment archaeal communities from the Salton Sea, California, USA - SS_3_S_1 metaG | ecosystem: Environmental > Aquatic > Non-marine Saline and Alkaline > Hypersaline > Sediment... | reverse complement strand
TCGTCATGAAACAATAAATCTCAGACTAAACAGCAAAATTCCTACACTCTGGCAGCTTGATGACTTCGCATCCAGCGAGTCTTTTCTACCATCCGGTATGTCGATCGATTGTTGTTATATCTAGACGCCTCGTGCAGCGCTACCCAGATAATGTCATGCGACTCATCATTACCGGGCACCGGCAACGTATCGTCTATCTCTACCAAAAACCGAATATCAATGTGTTCATGTTGCGGATCATGCTGATTTGCAGCAATGCGATGGATATCGACATCAAAAACATCTTCACTCACGAGCCTTATTTGTGACTCTTGCAGCCCTGTTTCTTCCATCGTCTCTTTGAGAGCGACGCGAAGTATATCATGGTCGCCATCAGCGTGACCACCCGGCTGAAACCACTGGTCCAGCTTGCGATGATGCAACAATAAAACCTTATCTCTACGTGCATTCACTACCCACGTTGACCCTGTCACATGGATCGGCCACAGCTCCCGGTAGAAGCAGTCTTCATGCGCCTCGATGAAACTTACCGCACGCGATACAAACGCCGACTCATCCATAAACCTGGCACGATGACTTTTTAACAGGCCCAGTAACTGTTGACGATGCATAACCTGTTACCAGCTGTCGTGACCTGCAGGGTCCGATGGATGCTGCACTGCAGCCATCGCCGCTGCCGCAGCCTCCGCCACATCCGCTTCTCGACCGGACAACGTCAGCCTGCCATAGGCGCCGATCGCTTTCACATCGATGATGGTTATGCTGGCTGCTTTCTCCGCCTGGTTGGCCGCGTATACAATATAGCCGGCAGGCTCAGTTTCGAGGATAAACATACTCTCCCCCGGCAACATCATCGAACCGCGTCGATCCTGTCGGTTAATAAGCACCGTGTGGTCCGAGGTCATACCCGTGATGACCTCACTCCAGGTAACCGTACACTTCTGCCTGCCTTTGAGGTGCTCTGCCTCAAAACTCGATAACAGCACCTCACCTGCTTCTTTTACATCACTCTGGTCGCGGTGATGGATGACCATGGAACCAAAAGCACGCTCGACAACCTGTTGCGCCAGATTAACGCGCGTGGCTTTTAATGCGATATCGGTATAGCGATGAATCGCCATGCCCGGAGATACTTCGATCCAGAGACAGGAGTTTCCCGGCACGGGATGAAACCCCTGCGAGACGGACGCAATATATTCTGCAAGCTGCGGCTGCAACGAATCTATGTAAACGTACGTCCTAAGTTTAACCATAATGAAACATAACCTGAGCATTCCGACACATACTTACACATGTCGCCGAAACACATAAAAACCTTTATCCCCTACGTAAACTCAACACTCGGGAATAGCGAACCGTGCACCTTAGATGGATAGCCGTCATCACACAAATAAATATTTACTTGAAAACCGATAGACTAAAGACTATAGATCGAGCTCGTCACACAATAACGACTCCGCAACAAGCAACGCATGATACCCTCTTCCTGCGACACCCTCAATCACCCTGACTCACAGAATACCGTGCAGGCACCAACCCAGGCACTATGTCTACGCTGAGAATTTCATCTGCGCCCGCCTGCAACGATTCCCGCAACACATATATAGTGTTGTTAACACAAACCGCTTAACTAAATAAAAGCTGATAGTTAAAAAGCTGAAAACATAAAATTGATCGTCGGTAAAATGCTAAACTGCGCGCTCTCGAATTTCAGACAGTAATGCTATGGGCAATGAATATATTTATCCCGGCGTCCCCAATGATCTATTTGCAGGGATGACCGGCACCGGCAAAATCATTCGTGATGCATGGGTATTCGAAATAATTCCCGAAACAGAAACCTGCGAAGGCTGGACAATGTCGCGGCTTGACGCCCTTAATCATCAAGTGAATGAAGAATGGGATAAATACAGCTGTATGGTAAGCAACCTGCCTCCCGAATTATTCGAACGCCACCAACGTATTCATAGTGAAGCGATCAAACTGGCCAAACAGGCCGGCTGGACCGCAGATATCGAAACCGAAGACGAAAACTAATCATTTCTTTTGCTACACCCTGTGAGCACTATGCCAGCACAAGCATGACAAACGCAACCCCCACAAGAACTGCCGTTCGCAAAACCAAGATCATCGCCACCATCGGCCCCGCCTGCTCTTCACCGGACATGCTAAAGGCGATGATAAAAGCGGGGATGAATGTTGCTCGCCTGAACCTGTCTCACGGCTCACATGACGGCCACCGTCAGCAGATTGAAATCCTGCGAATGGCCGCAAAAGAGCTCGACAAAAACATCGCCATCATGATCGACACACGCGGCATCGAGATCCGCACAGGCAAGCTGGAAGCCGGTCCTGTTCAGCTATCGCCTGGCGATGATTTCAGCCTTCATATCAAAGGCGGTCTCGGCAATGCAAGCGGCGCACCCATCACGTACCAGAAACTGCATGAAGAGGTGCGGTCAGGCATACCGATACTACTCGATGATGGCGCTATCGAACTGGAAGTAGTCAACGTGGCAGGTACAACAATCAATTGCCGTGTCATCCATGGCGGTGAACTCGGTGACTGCAAGAGTGTCAACCTGCCAGAAACACAATTAGCGATGAGCGCCGTCAGCCCTGAAAACCGTGACGATATCGTAAAAGAACTTAGCTTCGCCGCTGAGAATGATGTCGACTATATCGCTGCCTCCTTCATACAGACTGCCGACGACATCTACAAGATGCGCGAGATCCTGCTCGAGAAGGACGTCAACATCCCCATCATCGCAAAGATCGAGAACCGAGCCGGCGTTGCCAACATGGAAGAAATCGTCGATGCCGCCGACGGTATCATGGTGGCCCGCGGCGACCTCGGTGTCGAACTGCCGCTGGCGGACGTACCGAGTACTCAGAAGAAACTCATCCGTACCACAGTGAGCAACGGTAAACCGGTGATCACTGCCACACAGATGCTGGCATCGATGGAGCGCAACCCTAAACCGACCCGTGCCGAGGCCAGTGACGTGGCTAACGCTATCCTCGACGGCACCTCTGCCGTCATGCTTTCGGGTGAGACTGCCGTCGGCAACTATCCGCTGGAAGCAGTAGAGACCCTATCGACTATCGCCAAACGCGCAGAAGCATCACTCAGTGAATACGGCTACCTGCAGAAATTCAAACCAATGCCAGCAAACGCTGTAACACAGGCAGTCTCCCAGGCATCCGTCAGCATGGCAACCAATCTCGAGGCCGCCGCAATCATCAGCCTGACCGAGACCGGCTTTACCTCTCGGCTGATCTCAAAATACCGCCCCGAATGCCCCATACTCGCAGTCACATCCTCCCGTAAGGTGGCCAGAAAGCTGGCGATGAACTGGGGCGTGATACCTGTGCTATACGAAGGCAAACCGGACGACGATGAACGCATCAGTTTTGCGATAGATAAAGCGCAGCATCTTAGTGGCGCTGCTAAAGGCGACATCATGATCGTCACTGCGGGACACTCTCAGCAGCAGGCAGGCGGTACTGATCTCGTGCGCGCAGTCACGCTTTAGTGCTTTCGCGCACCGGACTACCTGATTAAACAGGCCTTAATCAAAGCTGAATTTCAATAAACTGACGCTGGCATCAAGCGATGCTTCGAAGGCGACAGATAACTGATATCCCGGCACCGGTTCAAACAGCCTGAACGACCAGCGCTCGCTTTCTCCTGTTGCCACCTGATGCACCAGACGCGCTGACTCCAGGCTACCATCAAGCTGAAAATAGAAATCTTTGGTCGAGCCGACCAGGCCCAGCCCCAACGCCTTGACATAGGATTCTCTCAGGGTCCACAGACGATAGAACATCGCAGCATCGAAATCATGATCGAGCAGAAATCGAGATTCCTTATCAGCGAACATACGTTGCGACACAGCTTCAAACCGGTGCACAGTATCATGCCTTTCCACATCGATGCCACAGTCACCTGACAGGCTGACGACACAGGCACACAAGCCTTCGGTATGCGTCAGGTTGAACCTGATATCCGGCAGATCACCTACCTTGTTTAACGAAGGCTTACCATGCTCGCCACGGGTAAACTGCCACTCAACCGTCGGCCTGTCGACATATTTTGACAACACCGAACGCAACATAGCGTGGGCAGTTAGATACGACTGCCGGCTCTTTGGATGCTTGATTGCCCGATATTTCGAAAGCTCCTCAGCAGACAATACATTCTCGATAGCACCGAGCTCGACAGCATCGAGCCGCTCAGTTACAGACTCTTTGTCTGTAAGGCTGTACCAGACATGCACTTCGAAATCGAGCCGCTGCAACAATCTCTTGCGCAATAAGCTATTGTCTACAGAATTATCACTCATATGTTTATAATACCGTACTACCCAGTATCACCCGGCGCACCCAGAGGCAAAAACCTGATGCCTCCCAGCGTAACAGGTTTTTTAAAATGAGCCACACCATGAACTGCAAACGTATCGCCATGCTATTCTGCCTATCCCTGTTGAACGCATGCAGCATGACGGGGGAAAGAACAGGCGAGGCCAACCTCAAATCGGGCGACACTATCTTACTGAGCAAGGAACTGACCACACCCAGGGGCGAATTCCACATCAAGTTTCAGCACGGCGAGATCAAACAAAAGATCAGGGCGTTCAGCAACAACTGTACTATCGAAAGCAGATATAAAGGCCCGGTCACCTATACCGCTGGCCGCTATACGGTCACACGAGTACAGTACGAAGAAGAATTCTTTTCTGACGGCGGCGCCACCATCGAGTACTCCACCACCTTCTATCTCGAAGCAGCGGACAAATCTGATAACGCGACAAACAAGAAATTCAAACTACGCTGCAAGGTGCTGGATAGCACCATGATGCATCATAACTTCCCGGTGCCCGATATCAAACGGGTCATGGGAGACTTCATGGACTTTAATGCAGAAGCATCCGCATCATCACCCGAGCAATTGCCCGAACAGCTACCGGAACAACGGCCTAAGCAACGGCCTGAACAACCGTCTGATCAGTCGTCCAGCACCCCCGCCACTGCTTCACCATAGAAAGTCTTGGCGACATCCCAGCTTCCCGGGTTGATCGAATCAACGATATCAGCGTAGACGATCATCGGACTGATACCGTCCTCATTATCATCACCGGCATAGCTCGGTGACCAGAATTTTTTGTAGACACAGATCTCACCCTCTTCATCCTCACGCAAACCATACTTTTCAGCGAACTTTCTCTGCTTCACATCCGACAGGAAATACAGGCTGATGGTCTCGGGCGCCATGAACGGGGTCGACTTCGCGACTACCACCTCACCACCCCAGACACCATGAAACTCGAAAGGATCGGCCTTCTTCCACCAGCTCTCATCATCACTGGTATAACAGGCCATGATCTGCCTGGGCCGCAACTTCTCCAGGTAGCCGTCGACCCAGCGCTCGAACAGGCGCCTCTTGTTGACCAGGCGCTTGCCATCTTCATCGAGAATATATCCTGACAGGTTCAGATCATTCATTACCGGACCGACACTGCCGAGCGCGATATTCACTTTCTTCGAGATATCACGATAAGATGCCTGCAGGAACTCGGGGCGGTTAAACACCGCAAAGATCAGTTTCAGTCCAGCCGAGTTGAATGCGCGACCCCGCGCTCGTTTGCTGCGCAGCTGCGGCAAACGCTTGCCTTTAACATAAGCACTGACTTCACCACACTTTATAGACAGGTTACCAGCGCAGTCGACGAACTCTACCGAGCGGCGGCGCAACTTCTCCGCCATCACCGGGTTCACAAAATCAGCAAACAACATCGCCGGCTTCGGCAGTGACTTCATCAGCGTGATGATGGTGTTGATATCTTTTTGCGGTGCCCATGACTGTATATACACCGAGTAATCACTGACGGCTTCCGCCGCCTGCTCAGCATCACCGGCGCGCATTTTCAGAATCTCGGCATTCACATGCATACCAGAGACCATAGAGAAATACTCCGCGTCTTCAGTTAACTGCTTTTCCTGCCTGACGTATTCATTCAAATGTTTGAATGCTTCCTGCAGTATCTGCTTCTTCTCCATCGCACCCTCATCCCGCACCATGAACATTAATATTGAACATAATTTAACATACTAATTTATATAATTTAAAGACTTTTTAGCTGCTCAATAGACATGAGACAGGTATACGGCTTAAAAGTGCTTGCTGGCAACCACTGAAACCACGAACTTATTCGATTTTATCGACCATGGCAGCATACTTCAGGCTGTCACGCAGGCGCTCCATCTCTTCGTCCATCATATCCTTTCGCTCAATCGGCCCGGCCGATTTCCGCAGCGGTCTGCCATGCGCTTTTTCATACTGCGACTCCAGTTGCTTTACCAGTTTTTCCATCTGGTCTTTCGGATAATCATTCAGCTCGAGATGACTGAAGAGCGCCTTGCTGACATCGAACGGGTAGAGCTGAAAGCGATCGACATAGGCTTCCACCAGTGACCAGAAGAACGGACGCACCTTGCTGACCTCAAGATTCTTATCATTGAGCAACTCGATAGCAAGTGCACCGAGTTGATCAAGATCTTTCGGTATTCGCTTTTCTGCAGTGGAATCCCGCTCCTCACCGTGACCGGGTTCAAATTCGGGTTCAGCATTCAGGGCAGCATTGTTGCGCTTATATAGTTTCAATGTGATTTGCTATTCAGAACACGTCATATTCAGGGCATTTATCTTCTTAATATATTATGCTTATCCAGCTTAAACTGTGCGACCCGGATTACAATGCATACTTGTAAACAAAACATAAAATCCCGTCATCTACTATAATCGTATCGACCGAGCAGAACCATACAGCGCGCCACCATTAAACTGCCAAATTCACATTAAATCAAGCTTTTAGCCTGCCTCAACAAAACCGCTATCAAGGTATCGCCTGGATGAAAAACCAACCGCTTTTTGAAGCCAGCCAGCGATGGACTCAATGTGGACAAAAACTAACCACTAGGCGTCAATTTTCTTTACACAATCAATATAATTGCAAACTGATAGCCTGCTTAAGTTATTGAATATATAATATAAATTAATTTTTGCATGATTATTGCATAATCTACGCTTTATAAGCAAAGCATCATAATCTCGTTGAATTGTGGTGCTCAAGGTCGGGCAACCGATCCACAGATGTAGCGCCGATATAGCACAAAATCGACCAGGTAGATGTAACCAGACTGATGCAAATTGCATAGATGAATAATAAAGCGAAACAGATATTGCAAAAAGCAGATGTCGACAAGCTACCTAGCCTGCCGCACGTTTTGCTGCAGCTGCTCGATATATGCCATGCCGAGAGCCTGTCGTTCTCAGAGCTGACGGCAATCCTGAGACAGGACCCTGCACTGTTCGCTCGGGTCTATTCCGTGTGCGATTACGATCACTGCCACACCGAAACCTCGATCGAAGCCATAGAACACACGGTCGAACAGGCGCTGGAACAGCTCGGCATCAATACCATCAAGAGTATTGCAGTTACCGCAGCCGTGCAGCAGTTCTTCTCACGCACCAGCCTGGAACGCACCGATTTCCTCAAGCAGCACTGGTATCATTCGCTCTACTGCGCCGAGGTTGCCGAATCACTCGCCAGGCTGAGCAGCTATAGCAGCCCGGAAGAAGCATATACGGCCGGCCTGATGCATAACATCGGCCAGCTCGTACTCGAACAGGCCTTTCCCGAAAAATATACCCTGGCCTTCGCCCAACTAAGCGAAGATGATTACTTCCACGACCTCGAACGTGATGAGTTTGAGACAACACACCAGCTGGTCGGCGCCGAGCTGTTGAAGAACCACGGCGCCAGCAGCTTCGTCTGCGATGCAGTACGCTATCATCATGAGGCTGTCGACCTGATCCTCGACACTCACCCCCTGGTGAAGATCATCAACCTCGCCAACATGCTTACCAGCAGCTACTTCGATAGCGAAGACCAGCAGGTATTCGATGCAGCCGAACAGTTACTCGGTCTCAAGCAACCTGTCATACTCGAGTTAATCGAGAAAGCCAGGGATAAGGTAAATACCACCGCCGCGTCGCTGGAAATCACCATCACGCAAGATGGCATCGATGGGGAGACCGCCAAACAGCAGAATGCGGCTGATGAACTCAAGCAGGTTCAGCTGGCCGAACAGGTAAGAAACATCGCTCTGCTGGACGGTATCCACCAGCACCTGTCACGCAGTGAAAACAGCCCGGAGAGCAGGCCCCAGGCACTGCTGCATATCATTTCGCAATATACCGGCATCCTGTTTGGCGTCAGCGACTGCATATTGTTCCTCTACCACGCAGCAGACGACGCCGTGAATGCAGTCGCCGGCGATCATCAACCCGCACAGCTTTCCGATATCAGCATCCCACTAACAGCCGGGCGCAGTATGGTTACCGATGCCCTGCTCGAAAAACAGGCGCTACATAGCTTTGCACCGGACGAGCAGGAAAGTGAATCAGGGGACACATCCTCCAGCGAGGACGATCTCGAATCGCTCTCCATCATCGACCGCCAGCTCATTGGGATCACCGGCCAGCAGGGCATGATCTGTCTGCCACTGACGATGAACAACGCTGCCATCGGCACACTGACCCTCGGTGTCGACAAAGCACAATATCGTCTATTGTGGAAGCAGTTACCGCTGCTCACACGATTCGTCAACGAGATAGCGCATACGCTGAGCACCAACAAACTTTCTTCCAGGTCTGAAGACACTGGCATTACCGAGACCCGCCTGCTGGAGCAGCGTATCCGCGAAGTCCTGCATGAAGTTCGCAACCCGCTGAGCATCATGAACAATTATCTCGGCATCCTCAGCTACAAGCTGGAGGATGACAAACCGGCCCAGGAGGATGTGCAGACGATAAAATCTGAGATCGAGCGGATCACACACATCCTCAATCGATTGACTGAGAAAGAAGAAGCCACCGATAAAACCTCCCTGGTCGACATCAATGCGATCATCGCAGACCTCACCCATGTCTTCCAGACATCCCTCTTCGCCGCGAAAAATATCCAGATTTCACTCGATCTGGACGAGCGAATCAGCTCTCTACAGAGCAATGCCAACGCACTGAAACAGATCTATACCAATTTAATCAAGAATGCTGTTGAAGCACTTCCTGCAAACGGTCAAATCATGGTCTACACTCAGGATTATGTAAACGTTGATGGCAGAGAGCACATTGAGCTCTGTGTCGCAGACGACGGACCAGGCATCGAAACCGACATCCTGCCCAAACTGTTCTCACCGATCGAAACGACCAAAGGTGGAGAGCATGCCGGACTAGGACTCACCATCGTCAAAAACCTGGTAAACGAGTTACACGGATCGATCAGTTGTAGAAGTAGCGATAAAGGCACCAGCTTTCATATTCTGCTTCCCAAGTAACTGAAAAAGTTATAATAAAGAGAGAGAAACTCTCGTAAATGTTATCAAAGCACACGCTCTTGTTACGTGCTAATTACAATTATAAGTAAGAGTCGGGCTACTCTTACCGAAGCAGAGTGAAGAAATGAGCATAAACGATCAAAAGATTCTCATCGTCGATGATGATCCTGTCGTCCTGAAAAGTTTAAAAGATCTACTCGCAATCCGTGGATACAATCCGGATGCCGCCATCGGTGGCCAGGAAGCAATCTGCCAGTTAGACCAGAATGCTTACGACCTCGTGTTACTCGATCTGCACATGCCGTACGTCAACGGTCATGATGTCATGGATCATATCAACGAGAAAAAGATCAACACCTCGGTCATCATCGTCAGCGGCGAAACCTCGTTCGAAGCCGCCAAGAACGCCTGTACACAGGGCGCCTATGATTTCCTGCGCAAACCCTATGCGACCGATGAACTGATCATCACCATCAATAACGCACTGAAAGAAAAACGTCTGCAGAAACAGAACAAGTTCATGCAGAAACAGCTGTCGGAATCAGAACGCCTGCATCGATATATCGTGAATACTTCGCCGGATATCATCTATATCCTGGATCAGGACGGCCACTTCACCTTTATCAACGAGCGTATCGAAAGCCTGCTCGGTTTCAGCAAGGAAGAGATCGTCGGCAAGCATTATTCTTTCCTGGTACATCAGGATGACCTCGAGCAGGCAAAATACGTCTTCAATGAGCGCCGTATCGGCACCCGCGCAGCGAAGAACGTCGAACTGCGCCTGAAATGTAAAGATGACGGCAATTCGCGTCACTTCGCCAACCGCACGCTGCCGATCGAACTCAGCGCGATGGGCATGTATGAAGGCAACGATAAGAGCAAGAACAGTTACACCGGCACCTACGGGGTGGCTCGCGATGTCACCGAACGCAAGATCGCCGAAGAGACCAT
>Ga0180435_10007546_pt1 | contig 10354 bp, 8 predicted proteins | sample SS_ome_3_FD_132467 | JGI IMG/M metagenome (GOLD analysis project Ga0180435, IMG submission 132467) | Hypersaline lake sediment archaeal communities from the Salton Sea, California, USA - SS_3_S_1 metaG | ecosystem: Environmental > Aquatic > Non-marine Saline and Alkaline > Hypersaline > Sediment... | reverse complement strand
GGAGGCGATCCTGCAGGTGAAAGCGAGTCTGATCAGTGACGACGATCGGCTTTCCACCCACGTCCGCAACCGCCCCGGCAGCCCCTTTGCACGTCCATCCAGGAAAGCCGCGGAAACTGCGCAGACCTAGAATCCGTTAAGCTTCATGCACCCGCTTTTGGCGAGGACCGATTCGGCGAGCCGTTGTTGCTGGGGCCCAGATCGAGCTTGGTCAACGGTACCAACTCGGCCAAGCCGGCTTTGGCGAATTCGCGACCGGTGATGTAGCGGCCCGGCGTCATCCAATTGTCGATTACCTCGTCGGGAGCCCCAAACAACTCGATCAACAGGCGGTCCATGTCTTTTTCCAAATCGCCGAAATGCCGCGCCCATTCGGCGGCTTCCGAGAGGCCGACATGTTCTTCACTTTGCCATTTCATCTGGTGAAACAGCAGCACACTGCATTCTGTGACGATGCGCCGCGTGCAGGCGGCGAACGGCCAAAGGGCGGCCGAGGAACATTCGCCGGTGACGACGCCGGTGGCCTGGAGACCACGCATGCGAATCAGGGTCATCAGCGACATGGCGCAATACGGGCTGCCGCCGGGGGAGTCGATATAAAGGATGCACTCACCGCCCGGGGCGACGCTCAAGAGCTTCTCGGTCAGATCCTCCTCGTGGTCGGTTAGGTCACCGACGAAACCGATCTCGAGGGGGCCCTCATACTCGCCATCTTCTCGCTGCTTTTCCATTCGACTCTCCTCGACAGACACACGCCTCTTCAGCGGAACCTTTCTCCCTGATTGCATGTATATCGGCAAACCGCGTTTTGGACAAGCAAAAGTAGCGCCGCTGGAGGCCGATTTGCCGCTGTCAGACCGCCTATTCTGCCGAACCTGCCGATTACCCGGCAGTAACTCCAACCGCTATCACACGTCGAAGTCGGTTTATTCGCACAGGCCGACCTGCCAGAGGCAAACAGCCGCGATGCAACGCATCGCCGGCGAGCAGCGGTGTGACCTACGTGGCCGCATATCCCCACCCCCAACGCTTCACATTCGAATTCCGTGTGGTATATAATAGGAGCGGAACGGGCGTTTCGTGCACCCGATTGTGTTGCGCGCGGGCAGGCGACCTGAACCCGCTGTCAGCACACAGCAGAGATGGGACCGAGATGGGTATCAGGTTTCTTTGCCAGGCATGCGGCCACAAGCTGAACGTCAAGGCGTTTCTTGCCGGCAAACGTGGTATCTGCCCGAAATGCGGGGCGAAGGTCAACATTCCCAAGGAAGAACCTGAAGCGGCAACTTTGACCGCCACTCCGACCGCTACCTCTGCCCAGCAGCCCGAACGACCTGTGGCGAGTCAGGGCCCGATGGCCGTCCCCGTGGGGAAACCGGGCGCCACGGCTGGAGCGGTGGCGACGACACCGCGCCCGATGCCAGCCACGGCCTCGCCAGCCATTCCCACCTCAACTACGCCAGCCGCCAATCCGGCTGCTCCGACTGCGGTGCCCGGCCACGCCGCCGCCCCGTATGGTGGCGCGGTCGCGGCTGACCCCGTCGCCGAGGCTCCCAACGCAGTCTGGTATGTGCGGCCACCTGCCGGTGGACAATTTGGTCCAGCGTCTGGTGACGTGATGCGACGCTGGATTGCGGAAGGCCGTGTCAGCTCCGATTCAATGGTTTGGCGTGAAGGTTGGCCCGACTGGAAAAACGCCAGCGACACCTTTCCCAGTCTCGGCGGAGAGACCGCCAATCCAATGGCCGCCGACCCGCTCGCCGATGCCGTCCCAGCGGGCGAATCGTCTGTTTCGCGCGACTACCGCTCGCGCCCTCGCCGCTCGAATGGTTCAGCCCTGGCCATGGTCATTCTTCTGACCATCATGAGTGTCGGCCTCTTGGTGGCGCTCATCGTTGTCGCGATGGGCGGATTTTGAAAGCCTGCCTTCGAATAGAAGTCGAGGTGTCCTCGAACGTACGATGGATCTCCAGGTCCGTCGATTTCGTGTGACCGTTCATGGGGACCGTCTCCTTCGAGCCGGGCTGCCTGTGAACGGATACGATTTTGTTAACACTGCAAGACGATAGCACTGCTGGCATGCGGTGCGAAATCAGAACAGTTTCGCCTTGACCGATGCGCCCATTCCTGCGAAACTCCGCCGCCAATCATCAGGGAAGATGACCCAGATCTTTCAAAAGGGACTTCGATCAATGACACGTTGCTTTCATGCTTTGGCCGTCGTAGCTCTTGTCGTATTTGTGGGCTGCAACCAGTCGAGTGACCAAACTCAACAGACCGCTGACAACGGCGATTCGCAGCAGGCGACCAACCAACAGGCGGTCGACGCGGGTACGGTCATTCATGACGAAACGCCCGCCGCAGCCGTCACGCAGTTCTTCACGGCTTTGCAGCAGGGTGACCAGGATGTGATCGACGCCTTGCTAACGACCCAAGCCCGAGCCGCCATCGAGGCGAATCCGGAATACGGAGTTCAAAGCGTTCCGAATCCCAATGCCAAGTTCGAGGTTGGCAATGTGACCGTGATCGACGACCCGCCGGGAGCTCACGTGCAAGGAATCTGGACCGAGCCGCAGCCGACGGGACCGCCAGAAGGTATGGAGGTCGCCTGGATCCTGCGCAACGAACCGGTCGGCTGGCGTGTGATGGGACTGGCGGTCAAGACCGACAACAAACCGTTGGTCATCAACTTCGAGGATCCCGCAGACGCGCACCAAAAGAAGGAAGAGGCCTTGCGCGAAGCGGCCGCCGTGAATGGGCTCGATTCCGTGACCCCGGCCTACCATGCCGAAGCGCCGGGCAATGGCGAGTTCCAGCGCTAGCCGGCTCTTGAGTCGAATCTGCGACGGCGTGTGGTCCTGGTGATCTGTTCGCTTGCCCAGGAATCTTGCTCTCGGCATGTAGTATTTCGGGATATGTTGGTAGTCGGCTGAACGGCTGCTGCGCCGTCAAATTCCCGTCAATCTCTCTAAATCCCCGTTTGGCGGTTGACATCCGGCCCGCCAGTGCTACTCTGTTATTCTAGCCTGCCCAAACACCATGTTTTACATTCCTTGATTGCTGGAGAGACAGAAATGAGCCGTTTGATTGTTTTGGCCGCGTTTTGCTTCGCGCTTCTTAGTTTGGCGACCTACGCCGAAGCCGGCATGTTTGCCGCCCAAAAAGGCGACCCCGTGCAGAAGGCCGGCCCGGTGCAAAAGGGTTCGCCGTGCGGTCCCGTCCGTTGCGGTCGCGTTCGCGCCCCGCGAGCTTGCGCTCCGAAGGCCTGCACGACATGTGGTCCGGTCCAAAAAGGCGTCGTCCAAAAGGGCGTGATGCAGAAGACGATCGTCCAAAAAGGTTCGGTACAAAAGGGTCCCGTGCAAAAGGGTGGCGACTGTGCTCCCCGTTGTTGCACCGTGATCTGCGTCCGCCGCGCTCCGGCCTGCCCGCCGCCGGTGAAGGCCCCCTCCTGCCGCCGCGTGCGTTGTGGCGGTTGCTGCGGTGCGCCGGTTCAAAAGGGTGTCGTCCAGAAGGGCGTCGTCCAGAAGTAAGCGATATCGCTTGACGACAAAACACGATCGGGCTCGGCAACTCGTTTGTCGAGCCCGATCTTTTTGCGCTAACCGCGTGTGCGTATTGAAACCAGAAATCACATCCGTGAGAATTGGTTTTGTCGGTGAGTCGTCTTGGTATCCATTCGTGGTCCGCAATGCAAAGGTCGAGTTTATGTCGTCGTCAATCAGTCGTCGCAGGTTCTTCGGTCAGGTGAGCGCCGTCACGGCCGGGTCTCTGCTCGCCAGTGGTTTGACGGTGCCGAACGTGGCCAGCGCCATTCAACCGATCAGCCGAAATGGCAAGCCGAAGTTCAAATTCAGCTTGGCAGCTTACAGCTATCGCAACTTGCTCTCGGGCAAGGATGCGGAACTAACGCTGATCGACTTCATTGACGACTGCGCAGAGATGGGGCTCGAAGGCGCCGAACTGACCAGCTACTACTTCCCCCAGCCTGTGACACACGACTACTTGCGATCGCTGAGGCGGCACGCTTTTCGATTGGGGTTGGACGTTTCTGGCACAGCGGTTGGCAACGACTTTGGTCACCCTCCGGGCGAAAAACGGATGCAGCAACTGGCCCATGTCAAACAGTGGATCGATTTTGCCGAGATCCTTGGCGCGCCGGTGATTCGAATTTTTGCGGGGCATCGCAAGCGCGACATGACGGATGCCGCGGCCCACACGTTGATGGTCGAAGCCATGGAAGAAGTTTGCGAGTACGCCGGGATGCACGGCGTTCATCTGGCGCTCGAGAATCATGGTGGTCCGACCGCGACCGCCGAGGGGCTTATGGCGTTTGTTCGCGACGTCAACAGCCCTTGGTTTGGCGTCAATCTGGATACCGGCAACTTCCACAGCGACGACCTTTACGGCGAAATCGAAGAGCTTGCCCCTTACGCGCTGAACGTTCAGGTGAAGGTGACCGTTTCGGGCCCGGATGGCGAAAAGAAGCCGGCCGATTTCAAACGGCTCGCCAAGATCTTGACGGACTCTGCCTACCGGGGATACATCGTCCTCGAGTACGAAGAGAAGGAAGACCCGCGCAAGGAGTGCCCCAAATACATCAAGCAGCTGCGAGACGCGTTCGCCTAGCGAGCGCTAGAAGTTGATTTCCGGTGGGAGCGACTGCGGGACTCCCTTGCCCTCGGCCACTCTCTGATGGGCTTGTTCGATTAGCTTGCGAAGCTGGGCGGCCGGCACTGCATAACCCTTGCCCGCCCGGTCGCCGAGATAGATTTGCACGCCCAACACGCGGCCCGCATAGTCGACGAGCGGCATGCCGCGAGCGGCCTGCGTGACCTTGCCGGTATGCTCGATCAGACGCAGGTTGCCGTTCTCTCGTAGAGAAAACCCCATTTGGGGTCGCAGGTGAGACGGTAACAGGGCGACGAACGGGGCATCCGTCACCTCGAATTGTTCCGTCTCCAACTTGGAATCGAAGGCGTCGCGACAGCCAAACACGTCGTAGCCGCGAATCGGCTGTGCTTCTGCCGAGATCATCAACGGGGCGACCGACGGCTCAAACTCGCCGTCTACCTGCAGGATGACGAGGTCGTCGTTGGGGCTGTCGACGACACAACCGGCGACCTCCAATTCGCCTTTGGACGAAATTACCTTGGCCGTCGTGCCGCCGGCGACTGCGCGATAGGTTGTCACGACCCAGCCCCCGCCGTCGACGAGAAAACCCGAGGCCTGCAGGGTAGAACCGTCTTCGTGAACGGTCTCAACGCGGACGACCGCGGGCAGCATCGCCTGCCAGGCGTCGAGCGACATTTCACGTTTCGGCGTATTATCGGTCGGCATTTCCTGGGTGCCGACATACTTCTTCGTGGTCTTCTTATTTCCGTTGTTCTTTGCTGGGGCCGGGTCGTCCTGGTCTGCTTTTTCCGATTTTTCCTCGCTATGGTCTTTGGAGGCGACACGGTCGCTCTGCTCTCGCACCACGAGAAAAACGGCCAAGGCAACTGCGACAAGCGCCGCCACTCCCGTAAAGACCCAGGAGAGCGGTAGCCCACTTTTCTTGCGGCCCGGTCGCGCGGCCGTGGTGCTGTCCGCGCCGTCGCCAGTTCGCTTTTCCTTGAAGGCGGTTTGTGCCGCTTGCATCTCGGGATCGATGTCGGCGAAATCGAATACGGACGAGTCGGCTACCGATTCCTCGACCGACTCAAATGGCTTGGCGACCACCGCGCCTTTCGCGGGCGTTTTGGGTTTTTGTTGGGCCTCTTCTTTGCCACCCAGTACGTCGTCGACGGCGAGGGGTTTCTTCTTCACCGTCTCCTTCGGCAGCGCCGTCTCGGCGTCGCCAGCCAACAACGATTCGACCGATACAGCTTTCTTCTTCTGAGGAGTGGGTTGTCCAGGAGTTTTCGGTTTTTCAACACCCCTGCGACCCTTCTCTTTTGCGTCGGTTGTCGGTTTGTCGCCGGGTGCGCGGAAGACAGCGCGGCATTTGGGGCACTTCCCCTTCTTGCCTGCATATTGATCGGGTACGGCAAATGAGTAGTCACAAGCTGGGCAAGTCACCGGGATCGACATAGCGGGGCACCGTCCACAAAACCAACCAAAAACGCCCAAAAACCGAACGTTTTCATACTACCACGCGGCGACAGCGGGTCCAAGTAGGAAGCTATTGCGGCAAAGTCAGGTCACAGATCAGAGAGCAGAAATCGCGGTCGGGGGTATCTTTCTGATTTCGACTGCCCCGTCAGCAACCACCTCGATCGTAAGGCGGCTTCCTTGCAGGAGGGACATGCCGACCAGTGAAGCCCCCGCGGTTTCTGTGACCAGTACACCTCGAAGTTGGCCGTGCCACACGACACTTGCCATGTACACATCGAGGCGCGTTGCCGATCCGTCGGCGAGCATCCCGCGACGATGGCCGGCAAAAGGAAATTGTTTGGCGGAAATCAGGGCCGGAGGCAGTGTCGAATATCCGTTGAAACCTGTATCAATGACGGCACGAGGCCCTCAAAAATATTTTGGCGACAGATGACGAGTGGGGAAACGGAGAAAACCGGACTTCAAACTGACCCTGCACGCGGTCAAACGTTGTACATCCCCTCGATTTCGTCGGCGAAGTGCGCCGCGACGACGGCGCGTCGCAAGCTGCCTTTGGTGGTGATCTCGTCGTTTTGAACTGAGAACGGCTCGGTAAGCAACACGAACTTGCGTACCTGCTCATATCGGGCAACGTCGGCCAGCGCCGACGCAATGCGTTTTTCGAATTCCTCGTGTACGCATGGACGGCCGACGAGATCGCTGTCGGCAGTGGCGTCATTGCCGATTTCCTGTCGCAGCATACCGAAGTCGGGCGCGATCAACGCGGCGAGAAAATTCCGTCGATCGCCGACCACCATCGACTGCAAAACCCAAGGATCGCTGTTGAGCAACGATTCGAGATAGACGGGGGAGACGTTTTGTCCGCCCGCCGTGATAATCAGTTCCTTTTTGCGGCCGACGATAGATATGAAGCCATCGTCATCGATTTCGGCCAGATCGCCTGTGTACAGCCAGTCATCGCGAATCACATCGTCGGTTGCCTGTTGATCCTTGAAGTAACCGAGCATCACATGCGGGCCACGCGTCAACAACTCGCCGTCGCCGGTCAGCCGCACTTCAACACCTGGGATCGGTCGGCCGACGCTTCCCGGCCGGTGAGCGGCCAGCGTGCAGTCACAGACGACGGGCGATGTTTCGGTCAAGCCGAAGCCTTCCACGAGCGGCACGTTCTGTCGCCAGAAGAAGTCGGTCAAGTTGCGCGACAGCGGAGCGCCACCGCTGAGACAACAACGCATTCGTCCGCCCAGCAGTTCGCACAACGCTCCTGTTGTATCGGCGTTTCCACGGGCGACAAGCTCGCGATGGCACTTGTCGTAGAAGTACGGCACGGCGTTCAAGTACGTAGGGCGAACGGCCCGGCAGTCTTCGAAGAACGTCAGTCGAGATTCGGCCAATGCGAGCCGGCTGCCCGTCAACAGAGTGACATACCAATCGCACGTGCGGGCGAAGATGTGGCTCAGCGGCAAAACGCCCAGCCGAACGTCCGCGTCGTCGAATTGATGAGCGGCGATCTTCGACTGTGTGTTGGAGACCAAGTTCTGCTGGCTCAGCATCACGCCCTTCGGGTGCCCGGTCGTGCCCGAGGTGTAAAGGATCGTCGTCAATTGGTCTGGTTGCCAGTACTCGACGGCGGATTGCCGGATGTCGTCGGCGCGCTTGAATCCACTCGCTTGCGCTTCGAGTTTATACGCATCTTCGGAAATCAAACGGATGTCAATCAGCTGGCACTCCGTCGGCAAGAGACCGCGTAGCGAATCGGTTGCAACGGCTGGGGACGCGAAGACGAGCTTTGCCTCGCTGTGCTCGATCAGATCGGCCACTTGTTTGAGCGTCAACGCCACGTTGAGCGGCACGTTCACGGCGCAGGCGAGCTGAATCGCCAGATCGGCGACGATCCACTCCAAGCGGTTTTCGCAGATCAAGGCAACGCGATCTCCCGGCGACACACCTAGTGCGACCAGTCGTCGGGCGGCATTGAATGCCAACACATGTAACTCGCGCCACGTGGTCTCGACGAATTCACCATTGCGTTTGGTCAACAGCGCAGCACGATCGGGTGAATCTTCCACGCGGTTCAGAAAGATCGAAACGAGTGAGTTTTGGTCGTTCGACATTCCAGTAGGGTGGGACCAGGTCGCGTACATCACTGGTGGGCCGTCGCGAGCCATTGCATCCATGATTCTCGCGTGCATGTGACACAGGGAAAGCATCAAGCGACCGCCGGCCCACCAATGTCCGGCTCGCTTGTCCCACCCTACGGTTTTACCCGGGGCCGGGACCGGGCGCGGGGCCAGGACCGGGCGCGGGGCCAGGACCAGTTGCCGGACCGGGACCTGTCGGAGTTTCACCCGGCGTGGTGTCGGCCGGCTCTTCTTCCTCCGGGGCGCCGATCAGGCTGGCGACCGTCCGCTCCAGCTTGCTGCCCTCGCGGACAACGCCAACGCGAAGTTCCTCCGCTGTGATGTTGTCGGTATCCACCACGCCCAACAATGCGTCGATGGCCGCAGTGATTTCGCCGATCGCCGCCTTCTGTTGGGCGGGAACAGGAATCGCGCTGATGCCGCTGCTGCCATCCGGCCCAACCAGGCCGGTCTTCGTTCGGTGCAACCGGTCTTTGAGCCTTCGCCGAGCCAACATCACGTTGAAAAGTTCGAATTCTTCGAGCAGCACGGGCTCTTCTTCGTCCGATGGAGTGGCCGGGCCAGTGCGCAGTGGAGCGTACTCCGGCGCAAGGGCCGACTCTTCGTCGACGGGTACATCGGACATCTGTTCTTCAAGCCACTCGATACCTGTCAACGAGGATTGCACGGCCAAACGACCAATCAGGCCAGCGGCCTCGCCCGCATCGACCTTTGCTTGACGGACCGCGGCGGGCGGCATCATTCCCAACGCTTCCACGGCTGCGACACGCATGTCGAGCGGCAACTCATTGTCGGAGAGCACTCGCTTCAAGTCGGTGACGACGACACCCGAGGGTCCCGGCGATCGCATCGCCCCGACGATCTCAATCGCCTGCCGTTGCATCCAGCGGTGTCCCGACTCGCTGCGTCCCGCTGGCGGTTCCTTTTGTCGAATGATCGGTACAAGTTGTTTGAGCACGAGATCTTTCGAGGCCGCCGGTATGCCGGCTTCCGCATGTCGTTGAATACCGATCATGGCAGCCACCTTGACGGCATCGATTTGTTTCGCGTTTTCGATCGCCTCCAACATCGGTTCCATGGCTTTGATTAACGGCTGGGCCGGTCGCTTATTGTCGCCGACCGATATTGCCTCCAACGAATTCAAGCCGCCGATGATCGTCATGGCGTGGTAACGCAGTGCGGGGTGAAATTCTTTGCCCGAAGCCACAGGCCGGTAAAAGACCTGCATGTCACTTAGCAGCAATTCATTGATCGCGTCGTGCGCCTGCTGGTTCTTCGAAGTCACTAGCATCTTGTCGATCAAGGCATTACGGTGGGTTGGCAGGTTCTGGACTTCGTCTGGTTGGGTCCAGGTGGGGTAGATCCCCGACCGCAATCCACGCTTCACTTTCTCAAGGCTCTCAGGCGTCTTATCGAGCCCCATGAAGACCTTTCTCATCAGAAAGATCAACGAGTTCATTTCCGATCGCGTGTCGTAATCTCCATGGATTGGCAGCACGCGGTAGTCGCCCGCCGAGATCGGGATCGGTTTTTCTTCAGGTGGATCCGCCCACACATGTGGCGTCAACACTGCCGTGACCATGAGCGCGGCCAAGGCAACGCGCCCGACACACCAACCACCATTTCGCCATCGATTTCGAGCGTGCATTACTTTTCGCTCCCGCCGCTGAATGTGCATAAGATCCCGGCCGAACGACCGGCGCAGTCTGTTCCGTGGGATCTTCGAGTTGATCCCCTTTATCTACATTACCGATGGCCAGCGCGGGCTGTCAAGCGAATACCGGCTGTAAATGGTTTTCTTGACCCAGCTTACGCCGGATTTCGCCTGCCGAGACGAATGCGGAGGTCCCCAACGGCCAAACTGCCCGGCGGTTACCTCCGGCCGACGGCCAAATTTTGGTTCATCCGGATTCTGCGTACTTGGGAACTCGCGCACCAATCGACTGTCGATCCGGGGCAGGCAGATTATCCACCACAGAGAGCACTGAGGCCGCAGAGAAGGGAAGAGACCAAGCTGCCAGTTTCTTCATAGCTGCAAGAGACAGGCAGGGAAGCACCGGATTCTTCTCCGAATTGACTCGCATGAGGAGATTGCCTTCGAGACAGGCATTCCCGGC
>Ga0180435_10007544_pt1 | contig 10356 bp, 7 predicted proteins | sample SS_ome_3_FD_132467 | JGI IMG/M metagenome (GOLD analysis project Ga0180435, IMG submission 132467) | Hypersaline lake sediment archaeal communities from the Salton Sea, California, USA - SS_3_S_1 metaG | ecosystem: Environmental > Aquatic > Non-marine Saline and Alkaline > Hypersaline > Sediment... | reverse complement strand
CATCATGCCGCAAGTGGTGGGAAGCTCCAGCTGGAGCCACACGACAGCAGCGGGATATGTACCTGAGAACGAATGGACGCATGTGGCATGGGTGATGGAAGGAGAGACGTCACGGATCTACCGTGATGGAGGCCAAGTCCACACCCAGAGCGCATCTCCTGCGACACGGAGAGATGACAGTGCGGGTCTGAACATTGGACGAAGAGCCAATGGGTGGAGTGGATCGTACTTTGCCGGGATGTTGGATGAGGTACGGATTCACAGTGAAGCGCTGGAACCTGGAAGCTTCCGCTCACTGGCAATGAGACCGAGCACCACTTCGCGAGAGCAGGCAGACGATAATCCTACCTCTGTGCTTGTTGCTCCGAACCCGGTTCGTGGCATGGGGCCGGCAACGATAATCGTTTCATCAGAGTTCGCCACGGGAATGCAGGCGATTGTCTATGACCTCTCAGGAAGCACCGTCTTTGATAGCGGAATCGTCGACGGCACTCAGTATGACTGGGATCTGCGAGCTCGCCACGGTGAGCTTGTGGCAAACGGAGTCTACCTCTGTCGTGTTCTTGTGTACGAGGAGGGTTTCCTGACTTGGGCAAGTGGGCTTTTCAAGGTCTTTGTTGTGAAGTGACGCATCCGCTCCCGGGATGCGTTATAGCGGAGAACTAGCTCTTCACAATAGAGCGTATGGTTCTGATGATCGCATGGGCTGTACGATGCAACTCCGGGAACCGCGAGAGCGCTCTGCTTGCTGCGCGTGCAAACGCAGGGATCCTGGGCGTCTTGGGGCATACTGTGCCTCCTGCGCTAAGGTACCGGATAGCGTTTGCGAGAACCTCACCAGGATTCCCTATCACATCCTCAATTGCTCCTGAGTGCTCAAGGCGAGACACATCCTTGGGAAAGAGCTCGCCAGATGGCTCATCGAAGTAGGTCCCACAGACTTCAGCATTCGACTGTTTGTACTGAGAGAGAAATCTGCTCCGCTCGGATGGACTGAAGAAGCAGAAGGCCTCATGGAGCTGCTTCGCGTTGCTCTGCTGAAGGATGTGTCGAAGGCACTTCTTCTCCTCTTCCGAAAGGTGCGGGTTTGCGAGTCGTGCGAGTTCAAGCGCTTGTCTCGACATGCTCGGGTTGCGCATCTGCCTGCCTGGTAGAGAGAGATTGAACGGTAGCTCGAGGACTCTGGAGAAATCATCCAACAGGCTACTGCTTTCTGGGAGCAGGACCTTGTGGTATCGCCGAGGCGAGACATTCTCCTGCCCGAAGCACTTTGCGAATGACGCCAGGAGACGGCTCCAGTCAAACGCAGATGCGTCGAATCGTTGCAGGTACGCAGAGAACTCCAGGCTGTGCCCGCGCTGGATATGCTGTGTATAGAGAGATTCGACGAACTCATCCTGTTGACGTAGGTAGGACACGATCGTTACGTGGAATGGCACCGTAATCTCTCTCAGCACTCTGGCGATGATATGCGAGTTTGCATACCCAAGCTGTGGATCTCCTGAGAACCCTTCCCAACTCAAGAGAAGGTTCTCTGTTCGCCGGCCAGCGTGCAGTTTGACAGAGGCCGAAAGCTGTTTCCCCATCGACGCGACGAGCTGCGAATCGTAGGATGTCGCTCGCATCAGTTCCCGCGATGCTGCTGGACGTGGGATAAGGGCATATCCAGACCTGGCAAGTGCTTCGCGGTTTGCGCCCAGTGCGTGCTGAATGGCCGTTGAACCGGTCTTGTGTGTGCCAATGTGTAAGAAGAGGCGCCTCACGATCCCTCCCAGTAGCTGAAACTATACTCGAAGCGCGATCTTCTGAGCACATGTATTGCCTGTCCTCAAGCCCGCAACACGAGCTGGTTGATGGGAGAGTCGGTCGATTTCCGCAGTCTGGGATGCTCGTTTCCCTGATGTGGACTGCAATTGCAGGCTCCAAGGATACGTGCTATCCTAAGTTCGCTGAGTGGTTCGGATTGCCACGAGGGGTGACTCGCTGAGGTGTCCAGCCCGATCCGAGATGCATGCATTGCGGCACTTCGAGCTACAGGGGGTTCGGCACACGGTGAAGAAGGGGAGGGAATGAATCATGGAAACTGCCCATCGGTGTCTTGCTGTGGTTCCTGCCCGAGGAGGATCCAAGGGAATTCCCGGCAAGAACCTGAGGCTCTTGCAGGGAATACCCTTGATTGGCCATACCCTTGCAGTGGCTTCATCCTGCTCACTGGTTGATGAGATCGTTGTCACTTCAGATGATCCAGACATCTTGACGTACGCCGCATCGACCTGGGGCGTTCGAACGAGGCATCGACCCTCAGAGCTAGCAGAGGATCACGTCACACTTGATCCCGTTGTCCATGATGCTGTTGTTGCAGTAGAGCGCGAGATCGAGGGACGGTTTGATACGATAATAACGCTGCAGCCAACGTCCCCAACGCTTTCCGCGGCAAGCCTTGAGAGTGCCATGCAGCGATTCGCCACATCAGGGGTTGAGACCTGCATTTCGGTTGCAGAAGACAATCATCTGCGATGGCAACTAGAGAAGGGGGAACCCCTTGCACTTCACTCTGAGCGTCTCAACCGTCAGCAGCTCCCGAAGGAGTACCGTGAGACGGGAGCCTTTGTTATCTCTCGCCGAGAGTGTGTGACGCCGGACAGTCGGTTCGGGCAATCCATCATCCTGGCCGATCTCCCTCGAGGTGAGGACATAGACATCGACGATCCCTTTGATTGGATGATGGCCGAAGCTGTACTTCGTCGACTGCGAGTCGTCATCATCGTCCGAGGCAGCAAGTCGGTTGGTCTTGGACACGTGTACAGAGGGATGACGATTGCGGATTCCCTGCTTGGACATGACGTAAGCTTCCTTGCTTATCAGAGCGAAGCATTTGCAGTGGAACTGCTGAATCGGCGTGGGTTTGACGCGAGCTTGGCAACTCGGGAAGAAGGCCTATGTGACTCGATCCAGCGCGCCTGTCCTGACATTGTCCTATGTGACATTCTCGACACGACGTTGGAACTCATAAATGGCCTCAAAGAGTCAGGTGCATACGTTGTGACGTTCGAGGATCTCGGAGCAGGGAGTCAGGCTGCGAATCTGACTTTCAATGCATTGTATGAACTCAGCAATCCACCCTCTCATCACCGTTTTGGCGCACAGTATGTCTGCCTCTCTCCAGTCTTCCACACTGCGGCACCCTTGGGTTTTCGCGAGCAGGGCAGAACGGCGCTCATCTCCTTTGGAGGGACAGATGAGTGTAATCTTACGATTCGATGTGTGGGTGTAGTCAGTCGATTGCTTTCGGAAGGGCGACTCACGAAAGCAGTCGTGGTGTTGGGGCCAGGCTACTCGCACGACGAGGAATTCGACACTACCCTCTCCAAGCTTCCCGTTGCGCATTCGATTGAAGTGCACCGCTCTGTTAAGAACATGGCGCGATTGATGAACAGCGCGGATATTGCACTAACTTCCAACGGGAGAACGGTCTACGAACTTGCCGCGATGGGGGTGCCCAGTATCTGCATCGCGCAAAACGATCGGGAGACTTCTCATCTCTTTGCGCGATACTCACAGGGACTTGAGTACTTGGGAATGGGGGTTGCGCTCGAAGACGAACGAATCTACGGAGCAATGATCTCGATACTGGAGACCTCTGGACGGCGGAAGATGATGCATGACGCGCTATTAGCCGAGAACCTGCGAGGTGGGATGCGCAGAGTCAGGGGAGAGATTCTGAGCGAGTATTGGAGGTGGCGTAATGGAAGTCCGACGCATCGGGACAGATGAGCTGGGAGCTGCACCATTCGAGAGGCCCTATCTTATCGCCGAGGCTGGTGTCAACCATGAGGGCGATCTGGCCAAAGCGAAACAGATGATCCGGGAAGTCGCAAGCACTGGAGCTGATGCAATCAAGTTCCAAACCTATCGAGCAAGTCAGCTCGCATCGCGACAGTCACCATCGTACTGGGATACATCGAAAGAGCCTACAAGCAGCCAGTTTGAGCTCTTCAGCAAGTACGATAGTTTCTGGAAGTCCGAATTCGCTGAGCTTGCCGAATATGCTGAGAACCTGGGCATCGCGTTTCTGTCTACGCCTTTCGATCTGGAGGCCGTCGACATTCTCGAGCCGCTTGTGCCTGCATTCAAGATTGCATCTGCAGACATTACAAACGAACAGTTGCTTGAGCATGTAGCTTCCAAGAAGAAGCCGATTCTGTTGTCCACCGGAGCTTCCACGATCTCAGAGATTCACCGCGCACTTGAGGTCTGCAGTCTCGCCGGAAACGAGGAAGTTGTATTACTGCACTGCGTCCTGAACTATCCGACGGATCTTCACCACGCACATCTGGGGATGATTGCTGATATGTGCCGGATCTTCCCTGATCATCGAATTGGCTACTCTGACCATACGCTATCAGAGCACTGTACAGATGTGCTCGTCTATGCGTGGCTGCTAGGGGCATCTGTGGTCGAGAAGCACTACACATTCGACAAGACTCTCCCTGGGAACGATCACTACCACGCGATGGACAAGACGGACTTGCAGAATGTGTGTGCGAGCTTCGACCGTGCGCGTTCCTTGCTTGGAGACAGATCGAAGCACTTCCTTCAGAGTGAGGAGATTAGCCGAATGCAGGCTCGACGCAGCCTTGTGTCGCGCCGGTGTATTCGAGCAGGAGAATCAATCCGCGCAGAGGACATTGCAATGAAGAGGCCCGGCACCGGAATACCGCCATCCATGCTCCCGCATGTTGTGGGCGGCAAAGCGCTGCGTGACCTCGATGAGGATGAAATCCTGGAATTCGACTCGATTCAGTTTTCAAGCAAGAACCCTGGAACTTCACGATGAACGCCTACCAACGAGAGGCTAGGAAGTGATGGAGTACACGTTGCTTGCGGGTGCTCGGGCTAATGTCGGGGATCATCTGATAGTCAGTCGGGCGAAACGTCTTCTGGAATCGAACATCCCCGATGTTCGGTTTCTCGAGCTGCCGCGCTGGGAATCGATTGAGCCTGCACTCGAAAGGGTGAACTCAACCCGAGGCATCATCTTGTGTGGTGGGCCTGCTTATCAGCCGAAGCTCTACCCAGGAATCTACCCTCTTGTGAAGGACCTGAGGCAGATCCGTGTTCCGATCATCCCTCTCGGGCTTGGATGGAAAGGGGTTCCCGGCGACGAGCAAAGCCTGCATGAGTACCGTTTCACACCTTCTTCCATGCAACTGCTGGCTCGCATGCATGATGACTGCGAATTCACAAGCTGCCGCGATTATCTGACGAAGGAAGCTCTTCGGAAGCATGGATTTGAGAACGTGATCATGACCGGGGATCCAGCTTGGTACGACATGGACTTCGTGCAGAAAGACTATCGTCCTCCACGCGAGATTCGAACGATTGCAGTCTCTGCGCCCGCGCGCGAGCTCTTCCACGATCAGTGCGTCAATCTCGTTGATCAGTGCAAAAGGAAGTTCCCAGAAGCACGAGTCATTTGCACATTCCACCACGGATGGCAACAGACGCAGAATGTCAATGCCTCTGTCGCGAACACACACAAGACACTCCGGGACAGGCTGGAGGAGCGTGACTGTGAGACCGTAAGCCTTGCCGCAGATCTGGAGCGTATGCAGGGGATCTACGATCGCACAGACCTCCATATCGGCTATCGTCTCCACGCACACCTATACTTCATCAGTAGACAGCAGCCTTCATTCCTGCTTGAGGAGGATGGACGAGGACGCGGAGCATCGGAAGCACTTGGTCTGAAGTCCCTGCCCGCTTGGAAGCGACCGGCCAGGAGTTCTCTTGTCCGAAGACTCGCGATTGGGCGCCTGGGACGCCGAATTGCCACCCGCGCCTTGGGCGCAAGTTGGAGCGCTCGTGATGAAGTTGTAGGCGAGGCGATGGATCTCGCCTTGAACGAAATCTCTACTGAGTACCACAGTTTTCGAGCCGTCCACGCGACGATCAAGGAAACATACCACAGCAGGATGCAGCGATTCATTGAGCTGCTTTCGTAGGAGACATGACGGGCTAGGCGAGGTATGAAAATGCATGCGCAGATGATTCTGAGACGACCCGATCAACTCCAGCTCGTCGAGTTACTGCAAAGGAACCAATCCTATGGCTAGCGGGGGGGCGGGCGGAGGGGTTGCCCAGGATTTCGTAGGCGTCTCGCGTCGTTCCTCTGTATATCTTGTCGGGCTTGTCGCATCGCGTTCGGTTGGATTTCTGCTTGTTCCTCTTTTCACTCGGATGATGGACACTACAGAGTACGGAATCCTCTCAGCGATAGGCGCGCTTTCGAGTGTCCTGGCGATCTTCTATACCTTTGGGCTCAGAGGGGCATTTGCGCGGTTCTATTGGGATGACTACCAGAATCGGGAGGAACTTGGGAGGCTCCTAGGAACGGTGCTTGCCTTCACCATCGCGCTCTCGATTCTGGTAACTGGCTCACTCTACTTCGGCGGTCGTGGCCTCATGGCGCGGATTCTTCCATCTGTCCCGTTCGAGCCATACGTGCAAATGGGCTTGGCCCTTGCAATGTTCAGCGTGCTTCCACCCTTCTGGACCACGTACTGTCGCATGCGCGAGAAGGCCACCCTCTACGTCGTATTCACTACAGGCTCATTCATCGTGACCACCGCGTTGAGCGTCTATCTTGTAGCCTTCCTCGGGCAGGGAGCGCTTGGACGACTTCGCAGTCAAGTTGCTGTTCAAGCAGTGCTCTCGGTCCTGGCGCTGGTTCTCCTTAGCAGAGGATTCACTCTGGGGATGTCATTTCGGAAGCTTCGTGCAAGTCTTCGCTATGGAATAGCTTATCTGCCGCACAACTTGAGCGGTTGGATCATGGGTTTGCTCGACCGATTGCTTCTTGGGGGCATGAGCGGTTATGGCACTGTTGGAATATACAATGTTGGCTACACGCTCGGAGGGGCGATGGGCATGATTGCCGTAGCCTTCAACCTCGCTTACACACCATACTACATGAAGAAGGTCCAACAACATGGAGGACACGAGGCAGCCCGTACTCTCGCAAGAGTCGCCACGTCGTGGTTCATTGTCATGGTCTTCTTGGCCCTGGGTATCTCCATGTTTGCTCGTGAGATGGTCTACGTGATGGCAGCAGGAAGCTACTACGAGGCGTGGCGGGTGATCCCTATCATCGTTCTGGCTTTTCTATGCCAGGGTGTGTATTTCCTGGTTGTGAAGCCCATCATTCAAAGCAAACGCTACATACGGTATCTGCCAATTGGGAGCTTCTCGGGCGGGGTAGTGAACCTACTAGGAAATGCTCTTCTCATTCCACGATTTGGAATGATGGGGGCTGCGTGGGCAACGCTGGCGTCGTACTCTGCAATGATGGGGATCGCCTATACGTTGTCTCGGCGCGCGCTTCGCATCCCCTACGAGTACTCGAAAGCAGCCCGTTCCCTAGCGATCGGGTTGGGGCTCTTCTTTGCTACAGACCTGCTGCACGCTACTTCGCTACCATGGTGGAGCTGTGTTGTGGTGAAAGCTGTCTCTCTGGCGAGCTATCCACTTTTCCTGGTGTTGAGCGGTGTGCTCCAATCGCGCGACCTGCACACGGCATGGCGCGTCATCAGACGCACCTTGTCCAAGAAAGCGCGCACTCGTGAGAATGTAACGGAGTCAAACGAAGACTCCCGCAACCTCGGGAGGTGAGCAATCGATTGAACTATGTCTTTGAGCCCGTTGCGCTAGGATGAACTATGTAAGAGTATCGAGTTGTCATCTCGGTGTGTCAGCAGCAACCGGGGATGGGAGGGGGTGAGTAGTGTTTCGTACGATTGCAGGGTGGGTATGGAAGATGCTGCGTCCCCTTCGGTACGGGTGGAGATTCATCCTTCGGAGATGCTACACGAGCTTTGTGTTTCTCCAGGCCCAGTCATGTGGTTCAGGACTCACGGTCAATGGGCGATCCTCAGTGACGCGGACAACGGTTCTGGGACACAATGTGAATTTCAATGGGATGCACGTGACCGGTGGTGGCAGGGTTCAGATTGGGGACAACTTCCACTCCGGGCCGGGATGTCTGATGATTTCGCATATTCACAACTACGACTCTGGGGCTTCGATCCCCTACGATGGCACATTCATCGAGAAGCAGATCATTGTAGAGAATAACGTTTGGCTGGGCTCCCGAGTCATCGTCCTTGGTGGTGCCCGCATTGGCGAAGGCGCCATCATTCAGGCTGGAAGTGTTGTTGTTGGTGAGATTCCCGCTTATGCAATTGCTGGTGGACATCCAGCACAAGTGTTCAAGTGGAGAGACCGAGAGCACTACGACTTGCTGAAGAGCAAGAACAGGTTTCACTAGGTAGCCAGGAGGGGGACATGGCATTGAGAGCTCCAACGAAAATCCAGGGATATGAGCTTCCAGACTAGCTCGAACGATGGGAAGCTCCCATCGATGCGATCTGTCACCGAGGGAGTTTTGGCCTTTGAGGCGGATACTCAGCCGTTCAGGACCTTAGTGCAGGGTGTGCCCTATTGGGAGCGGATTCGAACACAGGTTCATCAACGACTGCTCGTCGAAGTCGGAATGCACCAAGTTGCACATGACCGGTTTCGCCCTACAGCTAGGAGCCTATCCAGCTTTGCCGCAAGTTCACTGCGCAGCGCGGTTTTCCGCAAACCCGAGTCTGCGCCACCTGCTGAGTACCTTTTCTTTGGGTCCCCTCGTCGCAAGCTAGGAGCAAATGGAAGGTGGTGGGATGTCTACTGCGACCCGATTCTTGAGGACTTCGCGACTCGGTCGGTCTACTTCGAGCTTCCCTATCGCGGAGGACATCAGAAGCCTGCGCAAACTCGCGGTATTCGGTATCTCGACTGGCAGGTTCTCAAGCGATACATTGCCCAGCGGTTGCCAAAAGCTCAACACGTCTTCACTGAGGAAGAGAACAAGGAGCTCCAGAAGCACTCAGAACATCTACGAAGGCATATCGGAGTAAGCATTGAGCTTGCGGATCTTGCTCGCAACGCTGTGATCGAGCGAGGAGTCATGTTGCCTTTCTATCTCCGACTGCTTGAACGCACTTCGCCGCGCGCAGTAATCCTCGTCTGCAGCTACGGGCATGACACCTTGATCGAGGCGTGCAAGCAGCTCTCGGTGCCCACTATCGAGCTGCAACACGGGATCACAGGCCCCTATCATCCAGGCTATCACTATCCGAACCCCGACTTTCAGAAGCTGAACTTTCCGGATCATATCCTTTTGTACGGGGAGTTCTGGAAACAGCTTGCGACCTTTCCAATCCCGGACTCCCGAGTACACACGGTTGGGTTCCCATACCTCGATCAGGAGGTTCGATCTCGCCGTTCTACTACCAAGCAACGCCAAATCATCTTCATCTCGCAAGGAACAATCGGCAAGTCGCTCTCCAGGATCGCTGCGGAGCTAGCCGCGTTGTCGCCCCTATCATATGATATCATCTACAAGCTACACCCTGGGGAGTTCGGACGTTGGAGAACCGAGTATCCGTGGCTTCGTGAATCAGGAGTGGATGTTGTGGAGAACGACCGTACGATCTACGAGTTGTTTGCCGAGTCCGAGATACAGGTTGGGGTTTACTCCACAGCTGTCTATGAGGGGTTGGCATTTGGATTGCGGACCATACTTGTTGACTTGCCGGGCATCGAACTCATGGAGGGTTGGGCAAGCAATGCAGAGATCCCGATTGCATCGAACGCAGCTGACTTGCTGACACACGTGCGTACCAACCGTGGCGCAGCTGTCCCTTTTGAGGATTTCTTTCTGCCGGATGCTCTGCACAATGTGCGCGAGACGCTGCGCAGGATTACTTCAGTGGCTCCTGTGCTTCCCGTCTGTGACTCGGCTTCCGAGGTGCTATGAGTGATCGTGGGCAGCAGAGGATCTGCTACGTTGCATTGCAGTCTGTGCGAGAGGGACAGGCAGCACACGCGCATGTTCATGAGATCGTTCAAGGATTGCAGAAGCTTGGCTGGCGTGTCTCGTTGCACGCAGCACAGACTCAGCCCCAAGATGGGATGTTGCGTCGCGTGCTAGCGTTTCTCGGAGTTCAGCTAGCTGCGGCAGCACGCATGTTCTCAATCCAAGTTCTGTACGTACGATGGCATGCTGCGACTGCTCCAATTGTCCTCTTGGCGAAGCTCTGCAGAAGACGTGTGGTCCTTGAGGTCAACGGAACCTACTCTGATATCTTCCTCGTCTGGCCAGCCCTTCATCGGATCTCAAGATGCGTTACGTGGTTAATGAGAGTACAACTCCGCAAGGCAGATGCCAGGATTGCCGTTGCGCCTGATCTAGCAAAATGGGTGGAAACGGAGAGTGGAGGCAAGACCTGCGTGGTTATCCCGAATGGGGCT
>Ga0180435_10007543_pt1 | contig 10357 bp, 10 predicted proteins | sample SS_ome_3_FD_132467 | JGI IMG/M metagenome (GOLD analysis project Ga0180435, IMG submission 132467) | Hypersaline lake sediment archaeal communities from the Salton Sea, California, USA - SS_3_S_1 metaG | ecosystem: Environmental > Aquatic > Non-marine Saline and Alkaline > Hypersaline >... | reverse complement strand
GCATGATTACGATGTTGTTATCGATTTTTCTCTGAAGAGCTAGTAAACCCATGGAAAGTTTTTTTAAAAAACACGCCGCCAAACTGAAAATCACTGCTTTGATCTTGATGCTTGCAATACCGTTTTTGCTTTATGCTGCAGCCGCTCACGGTTCACTTTTTCAGTTAAACATACTGCTTGGATTCTTTGGCGCCAACATGCTGTTTGTCATGAAAAACGGTTGACTGGACATTTTCGAGAGGAATGAGATGGGCGAACCGTCCGATAAAAACCTGAGCAACCCTTTTAAAGCGGTTAAAAAGACCAAACTGCACGAGCAGATTGTCAGCCAGATACAGGCGTTGATTGACAACGGTCGCTTGAAACATGGCGATCAATTGCCGCCGGAACGAGAGCTGGCAACGATATTTCAGGTTTCACGCCACTCTGTCCGGGAGGCCATTCGCATACTTGAACAAAAAAAGGTTTTAATAAGCCGAGCGGGAAGCGGAACCTATATCATTCCGGATGATGAGTCGATGGTTGTCGATTTCCTGGCCGCGGCGATCAACAAAGCAAAAAACACCCTTGATGAAATCTTCCAGTTCCGGGAGCTGCTTGAGCCTCAGATTGCCGCACTGGCCGCGCGCAACGCCACACCCGCTGACCATAACGTTCTGCAGGATATTCTCGAACGACAGCAAAACGAATGGAACAGCGATGTGGCCAAAGAACTTGACCAAGACTTCCATCTTGCTTTGGCCAAGGCGACCGGCAATGCGGTTCTGTTTCAAACGGTTGAACTGTTGGGCCACATCTTTTCAAAAAGCCGGCATGCGTATTCACAAAGTGCTCACCGCAACCGGCTGTCCATTCAGGGACACCAAAAAATAGTAACGGCCATTCAAGAAGCAAAACCGGAAGCGGCCAGGGATTCGATGGCTGCCCATCTATGTGAAATCCGAGAACTCGTGCTTTCATCGAGATCCGACAAAAAGGGGTAGCCGATACCAGCATGCCAACCAAAGCCAACGCAGACCTGAGCAATTCCCAAGCGGATCACCCCATTGTTATTGGCGCCCAAAGCAACGACCACACCGCCTATCTTGCCGGCGTTCCAACCAAGCGGTTCTTCACCGATGCAGCTGCCTTTGTAAAGGCCCAACTTCTGATCACCGAATACTACCGGTTCGATACGATCAGTAACTTCTGGGATGTTTATAATATTGAAGCCGAAGCGCTGGGGCAAAAAATCGTCTATCATCCTGATGGAATACCCGATGCCGACAGAACCTGCCCACTGATTGGGGTTCCCTCGGACCTTGACCGCCTCACGCCTTCGGACCCTTATACATCCGGCCGGATGCCCTGGGTTCTGGAAATCAACCGGAAATACCTGGCTATGGCCGGCAAACTCGACCGCGCATATTTCACCTCCCCGTTCAGTCTGGCCGTCAATATCAGGGGATATGAAAATCTAATGGTCGACATGTTCACTAGACCGGCATTTGTGCACCGTCTTTTCCGTTTTCTTTGCGATGATGTTCTATCACCCTTTATTGAAGCCATGCGTAAGGACGTTGGCATTCCGGACCTTCTCATGGATGGGCGCGATGCATGGGCATCTCCGCCACTGATCAGTTTGGAGATGATGGATGAATTTGTTGTCGCCTACACGGATAGGCTCAGAAAAAACTTGGGTGGCAATTTGATAACCAGAGGCAACTGGGGGGATGCAAAGAGCCAGGACCCGGAACGGTTCTTTGCCCAGAAAATGTTGTGCAGTCCCATAGCATTGAGCGTACTGGATCCCGATCTTTATGAACTGGGACCGGATCGGGTCAACCAATATGCATCCCGTTATAACATTCCTGTGATCGCAGGCTTTGATGCAAACCTGCTGAAGGATGGACCGATCCAGCAGATTGTGGCTCGGAACAAGCGGTATATTTATACGTTTGGCCGAGATGGCCGGTGTATGATTCATCTGAACCAGATTGCAGCTGAAACCCCACCGGAACATGTCCATGCTGCCGTGGCGGCATGCCATGCCTGCGGCCGGCTGCCGATCCCGGAGAACTCGCAGGGTTTCCAATGGGATATGGCCAAAAGAGAGAGTTTTTCTGAATTCATAAACAGAAAAGAAGACATCCTATAGGCAAAAATAGACCGCCCTTATCGTCAGTAAGCTGTTGACAGAGAGACACGATCGTCAATAAATTGGTACAACCAATTCTGAATGTCTCATACCCTGAACCAACTGACAGACTTTTTCAAAACAGAGGATAGGATACCGTCAAGGTGACCGATCAGGTAAAGATTTACCAAGCGATTGTGGGAAAGATCATCCGCCTGATTCAGGATAACCAGCTCGAGCAGGGGGAGCGGTTGCCATCGGAACGCCAACTGGCGGAAATTTTTAAGGTGTCACGTCATCCGGTCAGAGAAGCGATCAGAATCCTTGAAGAGAAGGCGGTCCTCGTCAGCCGCCGGGGCTCAGGAACATTTATCGCAAATGCGCAGGGACCTTTGCTGAACGACCTGTTGAATGGAGCCCTCAGACAGGAAGATGCCAGGATGGAAGAGATTTTTCAATTTCGCCGGATGCTTGAACCGCAGATTGCCGCCCAGGCAGCCGTGAAGGCATCTGCCCGGGATCTCGATGACTTGACATTGATTATAAAGCGTCAAAAGGCCGCTGCCGACCGCAAGCACAAGGCTGAACTGGATCAAGCGTTTCATGTTACCCTGGCCCGTGCAACGCAAAACAGGACGCTGCTGAAGGTCGTTGAGCGACTGACCGATATTTTGAGCGAAAGTCGGGAAACCATCCAGCCCAATGAAGAGCGGTGGTCTGTTTCTATTGCTGGCCATAACGAAATTCTTCGCGCTGTATCGGCTGGGGACTCGAAAAAGGCCCTAACAGCCATGGAACAGCACTTGTACCAGGTGGAAGCGGCTGTAAAAAAAGGAGAATCGGAGCTTTGACCAACCATTTTGCGACCCATCGCCCCCTGTTGATGGGTACCCGGTGGATGATTACCGCCGACCACCCCTTGGCAGCCCAGGCAGGTGCCGCCGTATTGGAATCCGGCGGCAACGCAGTGGACGCCGCCATTGCCGCCAATCTGGTGATGACTGCGGTCCGGCCGCACATGTGCGGCATCGGGGGCGACCTGTTCATGCTCATCCACATGGCGGGCTCCGGCGCATTCGATGCGCTGAACGGTTCCGGCCGCGCCCCTGCCGGGGCGACTCTGGAGGCTTACCGGGAGAAGGGATACCGGAGCGTACCCGAAACGGGCATCCATACCGGCACGGTGCCGGGCGCCATTGCCGGTTGGCAGGCGGCCCTGGAAAGGCACGGCACCCTTGGGCTGGACACCCTGCTGTCCAGGGCAATTCCCTATGCCCGGGACGGGTTTCCCGTCTACCCCGACCTGGTGAACGCCATTTCGGAGCAGCGAACGGCCCTGCTGGCTTCAGGCACCGCCGGGGAAACATTCCTGCCCGGCGGCCGAGTCCCCGGAGTAGGCCAGCTCCTGGTGCAACCGCGGTTGACGCAAACCTACCAGGCACTTTTGGAAAACGGACCGGACGCATTTTATCGCGGGCCTCTGGGGGAGGCCCTGGTGGCGCATTCGGATACTTTGGGCGGGTTTTTCAGTATGGATGACCTGGCCCGGCACACGGTGACGTGGGAGACGCCGATCACCACCGATTACCGGGGATACACCATCGCCACCCAACCGCCCAGTTCACAAGGAATTGCCCTGCTGATGCAGGCCAATATGCTGGCCCATCGGGATATTGCGGCTTTCGCCGCAGACTCGGCCGAACTGGTTCACCTGATGGTAGAGGTCAAGAAACTGGCCTTTGCCGATCGAGATGCCTATGTGTGCGACCCGGCCGTCCACCCCGTACCGGTAACCCCAATGCTGTCCCGCTCCCAGGCCGGACAGCGGGTAAACCAAGTTGATCCCGGTCGGGCGGCGGGCGCACGTGATGCCCGGGATTTTACCCGGGGTGGTGATGATACGATTTATCTGACCGTGGTGGATGCCGACGGCAACGCCGTGGTGCTGATCCAGTCGCTGTACGAAGCCTTTGGCTCCTGTGTGATGGTGCCTTCGACGGGCATGGTGCTGCACAACCGGGGCCGGGGGTTCAGCCTGGATGCATCCCATCCCAACGTTCTGGCGCCCCACAAACGGCCGTATCACACCTTGCATCCGGCCATGATTCTCAAGGACAACCAGCCTGTGATTCTCTTGGGAACACCGGGGGCCGACGGCCAGACCCAGACCAATATACAGCTGGTTGTGGATTTAATCGATTTCGGGGCCGATGCGCAACAGGCCAATGAAGCCCCGCGCTGGCGCTCCAACCCGGATGGCTCGCTGATGATCGAAAACCGTTTCCCGGAGAAAACCATTGCCGGGCTCAAAGCCAGGGGGCATGCCGTGCAGGTCCTGGAGGCGTATGCCGAAATAATGGGTTCTTCCCAGGCAATCATGATCGATCCCGAAACCGGCGTGCTGAAAGCCGGTGCGGATCCCCGCCGCCAGGCTTACGCCATCGGTAAATAACGGAGATGCCAGGAACCGCCGGAAAGCCGGAAGGCAGACCGCGGCCTGCAGAAACAAAGACCGAAAATGACCATCGACAGGATTGACGATAAACATATGGGCGAAATCTGGCCCAGTGCCCATCCGGCGGCTGGTGCCGATCAATACGGCACGGTGGAACTCACTCCCCGGGGTGCCTTTCCGGTCCACAGCCTCCAGACGTTTCGCCTGGTGTATACGGCCGGGCCCTACGGCATTGATGACACCGGTGCCCTGCGGATATTGTTTCGTTTCCCAACGGACTGGGGCCGGCTGCAGACTGAAGACCCGGCCGGGGAGAACTATGTGACCGCTGCCGCCAGCAACGGTGTGGCCCTCGGCGTTGTCTATGCCGAAGACGCGTTGCCGCGCCCGAGGTATCACGGGCTCACGGTGACCCTGCTGAACGGTTACCTCACCGCAGGAGACTCCCTTACGGTGACTTTCGGCGACCGGCGGGACGGCTCTCCCGGACTCCGCCTGCAATCGTTTTGCGAGAGCCATTTTGAGTTCAAGACAGCCGTCGATGTTTATGCCACCGGCCATTTCACGCCGCTGAGCAGCACGCCTTTTATCCGTATTGAACCGGGTCCCCCGGTGTGCTGGAAGGTGCTGGCGCCGACGCTGCGCCGGCCGGGTGAGGCGTTTGACCTGGGCATCAGGGCGGAGGATGCCTGGGGCAATCCGACCGATCAGGCCCGGGGAAGGCTTCGCCTGGCGGCCAACCTGGCAGTAGACGGTTTGCCCGCAGAAATCGATTTCCCGGGCGACGGCCGGGCTTTTAAAGTCAAAGGATTGCGCGTCCGGGAAGAAGGGGTCGTGCGCATTCGGCTGCTGGACCGGCAGGACCGGCTGCTTGCCCATGCCAATCCCCTGGTGATCAAAGATGGCTCCCTGCAGGGATATTGGGGGGACCTGCACGGCCAGAGCGGCGAATCTGTCGGCGTCGGTTCCATTCGAGAGTACTTCAGGTTTGCCAGGGATTACGCGTTTTTGGATGCCTGCGCCCACCAGGCCAACGATTTCCAGGTCAACAATGAATTCTGGCGGCACATCAACCAGACAACCGCATCGTTCAATGATGAAGGGCGGTTTGTTACCTTTCCGGGCTACGAATGGTCCGGCAACACCGGTGTCGGCGGGGACCACAATATCTATTTTTCGCAAGAGGGACGTCCCATTTACCGTTCTTCCCACGCCCTGCTGCCCGACCGCAGCGACATCGATACCGATGCGCCCACCACCGGGGATCTGTTTCGGGCGCTGGCGCAGGAGGATTGCATTGTCTATGCCCATTGCGGCGGCCGCTATGCCAATGTGTCCCTCGCCCATGACCGCCGGCTGGAGACATCCATGGAGATCCATTCGGCCTGGGGCACGTTCGAGTGGCTGCTGGCGGACTGTTTTGATCGGGGCTATCGCTGCGGGGTCGTATGCAACAGTGATGACCACAAGGGCCGTCCGGGGGCCAGCCATCCCGGGGCCGCCAGTTTTGCGACCTACGGCGGGCTGACCTGTTTCTTGTCCGAGGGCCTGACCCGCAAGGCCCTGTTCGACTCTATCCGGCGAAGACACACCTACGGCACCACCGGGTGTCGAATGGATCTTGATGTCCGGGCGCTGTTTGCCACCGGCTGCTACTCCTTCAACAACGATCCGCATGCAGATCCGAAGACCGGCGGCCGCCAGGCGGCAGCGATCATGATGGGCGATATCGCCCGGACGGATGATGCCGCTGTTGAGGTCGCTGTCCGGACCGCCTCCCCGGCGCCCATCGAACGGATTGACATCTTGAACGGGACAGCCGTTGTACAGACGATCTACGGGTATGCCCCCGCTGATCTCGGTTGCCGAATCCGGGTGGTATGGAGTGGTGCCGAATACCGGGGCCGCGGCAATCGTACGCGTTGGCAGGGAACGGCCCGGTTTGAAGGCTGCCGGATTCGGACCGTGACCGAAATCAACAACTGGCATGCCCACCGGCCGGTGCGGCAGACGGGAAGCCACATCCTTGCCTGGGAAAGTCAGACTGCCGGAAATTTCTGCGGCTTCGACGTAGTTCTGGACCAGATTGGCGCAGGCCGCATGCACATCCAGACCAACCATGTCTCCGGCGTCGTTGACCTGGCTGAACTGGAGATCGCGGCCCGGCTTCTGGAAGCCGGCGGACTTCAGCGGCAAATACGGATTTCCCGGCTGCCTGACCGCAACGACTGCCTTGAACTGGACGCGCGGTTCGAGGTTCCTTTGAAACGGCACGGCGACAACCCGCTGTGGGTGCGCGTCACCACCGAAGACGGCCACAATGCCTGGAGCAGCCCCATGTATATTTACCGCGATGCGGACAGTATTGCCGACAACCTGAATGGAGAGAGCGAGTGAGGCCTTGGAAGTGAAAAAGACAACAGCATCCCGAAAAGCGGCCATCGAGGTCACTGATCTGCACAAGCGGTTCGGCCCTCTGGAGGTGCTGAAAGGGGTATCCTTGACCGCCCATGAAGGCGATGTAATCAGCATCATCGGATCCAGCGGGTCAGGTAAAAGCACTTTACTGCGCTGCATTAATTTTCTGGAGGTCCCGGATGCCGGGGAGGTAACCATCTCCGGGGAATTGATCAAAACCCGTCATCGGCGGGATGGCACCCGGGTCCCGGCCGACCGGCGGCAGGTGGACCGCATTCGATCCAGGCTCAGCATGGTGTTCCAAAGTTTCAACCTTTTTTCCCACATGAACATTTTGGAAAATATCATCGAGGGCCCCGTACACGTGCAGAAACGTCCCCGGGAAGAAGCCGTTGCCGAAGCCCGGATACTGATGGAAAAAGTCGGCATTGCAGAGAAAAGCAACCATTATCCAAGTCATCTTTCGGGCGGCCAACAGCAGCGGGCGGCCATTGCACGCGCCCTGGCCTGCAATCCCCGGGTGATGCTTTTCGACGAGCCGACATCCGCCCTCGACCCGGAACTTGTGGGAGAAGTACTGCAGGTTATCCGCGATCTGGCGATGGAGGGCCGCACCATGCTCATCGTGACCCATGAGATCGCGTTTGCCCGTGACGTGTCATCGCGGGTTATTTTTATAGACGAAGGCGGCATTCTGGAGGATGGCTCCCCTGAAGACGTGTTGGAAAACCCGCAATCAGACCGCTGCCGAAAGTTTCTATCGCGTGAATTTGGCTGAAACGAACCCAATCTGATTATTAACCATCTGACGAAAGGAAACGATTATGAAAAAGGTATCATTGGTCGGGTTATTGATTGTACTGGCATTTTGTCTGGCCCTGCCCACGACAGCAGTCGCCAAGGATTGGAAGAATGTTCGGGTGGCAACTGAAGGCGCCTACCCGCCCTGGAACGCCACCGATGCCAATGGCAACCTGTACGGTTTCGACGTTGATGTTATCCAGGACGTGTGCCGCCGGATGGATCTCAACTGCACGGTCATCGCCCAATCCTGGAAGGGTATCATCCCCGGGTTGACAGGCGGTAAATACGACCTGATCATCGCCGGCATGCAGGCGACACACAAACGTCTCAAAGTGATTGACTTTGCCGGGCCCTACGCCAAAACACCGGGCTCCTTTGCCGTGCTGAAATCCAGCCCGCTGGCCGCCTTTAAAAGCGCTGTCCCGGGGGTGACCCTCAACGAAATCACACCTGCGGAGCAGGGCGTCATCGATGCACTGCGTGCCCAGCTGAAAGGCAAAGTGATCGGCGTGCAGACCACCACCACCCACTCCAACTTTCTCGACACTTATTTCAAAGACGTGGCCACGATCCAAAAATACGACAGCCAGGAAAATGTTCTGCTGGATCTTAAAACCGGTCGCATCGATGCCGCCGAAGCCTCCCTGTCATTCTGGGTGCCGGTCATGAAAAAAGAACAGGGAGCCGACCTGGTCATTATCGGTCCGGCCTGGACAGGCGACATTTTCGGCTTGGGCAACGGCGTCGGCGTGCGCAAGGAAGACCAAGACCTCAAGAAAATCATCAACGACGGCATCGCCCAGCAGAAAGCGGACGGGACGTTGGAGAAACTGGCCAAGAAATGGTTTGGATTCGACAACAGCCCGCAAGATGACACCCGGTTCTAACGAGCGCCAGGATACGCATGAACTTCGAATTGCTGAGCTTTGGCAGTACTGGCTGGGGGGATGAGATGGTGAGGGCCGCAGGAATGACCCTGGCAGTCAGCCTGTGCGCCTTCATTATCGCCCTGGCGATTGGAACGCTTTGCGCTGTTGGAAAGCTTTCACGCCTGCGCGTCCTGCGAATCGTGCTGGACATCTACACGACCATGGGACGCGGCATTCCGGAACTGCTTATCATCTACCTGATCTTTTTTGGCGGCAGCAGTATGGTCATGTACCTGGCCCGGGTTTTCGGGTACCACGGCTACATCGAGATCAATGCCTTCACCTCCGGCGTGGCCGCCATCGCCATTATCAACGGCGCCTATCAGACGGAAGTGTTCCGGGGGGCGGCCCTGGCCGTGCCAAAAGGGCAGATCGAGGCGGCCTTGTCCATGGGGATGAGCAACGGATTGCTGTTTCGGCGGGTACTGGTTCCCCAGGTACTCCGGCTGGCGCTTCCGGGGCTTGGCAACTGCTGGTTGAGTGCGTTAAAGGAGACCGCCCTGGTGTCGGTCACCGGCCTGGTGGAAATTATGCGCCAAGCCCAGGTGGCCGCGGGCTCCAGCCAGAAGCCGTTCGTCTTCTATTCCGTCGCAGCGGTGCTTTTTCTGTTGTTGACGTATACCTCCGGCTTCGGTTTCAAGCGGGCGGAAAAGTGGGCCAGCCGCGGCGTGAGGAGTGCCTGAAATGGATTATGCGTTGATGATAGAGAGCATTCTGCCCATCATGGCCGGTGCCAGGGTGACCCTGCAACTCGTAGTGATCTCCCTGACGATGGGGTTCGGGCTGGCAGTCGTGTCCGCTGTTGTCCGACGCGCAGATATTCCACTGGCATCCCGTTTGGTGCGGATTTATGTATTCGCCATCCGGGGAACACCGCTCCTGGTTCAAATTTTTTTGATCTACTATGGGCTCGGGCAGTTTGCCTGGATACGTGAAAGCGTATTATGGCCGGTGCTGCAAAAACCGTTCTGGTGCGCCATCATCGCGCTGACCATTAATACGACCGCCTATGGCAGTGAGATCATCAGGGGCGGGCTGGATGCCGTCCCCTGGGAAGAGGTCGAAGCCGCCCGGTCTATCGGCATGTCCGGCCTTTTGCTGTTCCGGCGGGTTATCTTTCCCGTTGCCATAAGACAGGCACTGCCCGCCTACGGCAACGAAGTCATTCTCATGGTGAAAGCGACATCCCTGGCCAGCACCATTACGATCATGGAAATGACCGGCGTTGCCAACGTTATCATGGCAGAAAATTACCGGCCCTTGGAAGCCTTCCTCATCGCAGGCGGTTTTTACCTGCTGATTAATTTTGTCCTTACGCGCTGTATCCAGATCATCGAGTGGTTTCTCTCCGGCCACCTGCGCAGCCCAAAGGCTGTTCCCGCTACCAGATAATTAAAAAGCTGCATTCGGATGCCACACGCCATTGGCCGCCTGGAACGACCGGTACAGATGTCAATATACCCGCATCTCTGGCCTGAAGTAAAAAGAACCGCCGGGATAACCCATCTCAGCTGTGTTTGGCATAGGTATAGGGACCATCGGGAAAAATTACCAGCGGACCAGGTTCCGGATAATTGGGGTCAGGTGAGTCTGGTTCTGGCTGTGCCATTAGAACGCACCCTGCCGAAAGTTGCG
>Ga0180435_10007542_pt1 | contig 10360 bp, 8 predicted proteins | sample SS_ome_3_FD_132467 | JGI IMG/M metagenome (GOLD analysis project Ga0180435, IMG submission 132467) | Hypersaline lake sediment archaeal communities from the Salton Sea, California, USA - SS_3_S_1 metaG | ecosystem: Environmental > Aquatic > Non-marine Saline and Alkaline > Hypersaline > Sediment... | reverse complement strand
GGTGAGTGACTTTGGTGGTGATGGCAAAGCGGATATCCTGCTGCGTCACAGCACGACTGGCCAGCTTTACCTGTTCGAGATGGACGGTAACGTCAAGACGCCAAGTAATGTCGGTGCTTTGAATACGGTGTGGACTGTTCAATAAAGCAATTGCGTTAGTAAAAAACAGCGCCTTCGGGCGCTGTTTTTTTGTCTTGCGTGTGAGCGGATATTTGCGGAAATGGGCGTGAAGTCACGCCTTTATCTATGATTAGAAGTGTCAGAACCATTTGGGTGTAAAATCTTGATTGCTGGTATCCGGCAACCCAATGTGCGCTCCGCGGGCTCATGGATTAGTGATTTTGGGGCATTCTTCATCGATCTCCAAAACCGGCAAGCTCAGCGAGCGTCCACCACGCGATCGACATCACGGACTTTATGGCAGTTGAACAAGAGTAACCGGAGCAAGTAGGTTGACCAAAAAATCTAACTCTAACGCTACCAGTGATACCTCCGGCTCGGTAACGGCGATGGTATTGCCCGAACAGGAAAACAAGCCAAACATCCGTGGTCATATCGATATGAACACGGGTTCGCGCATCATCGGGTGGATAGCTGATGAGGCGCAGCCCACGGCAAGACTCACTGTTGAAGTGTCCATTGACGGACGCCCGGTTGCGCGAGTGCCCGCGGACCAGTTCAGGGCGGACGTGCTCAGAGAGGGCATAGGGGATGGTCGGTACGGGTTTCAGTTCCTGATTCTCGATGACTGGTTCGATGGTCAACCGCATGCCATCGATATCCGGGATGTGGCGACCGGCCATCGGTTGACGAAAGATCCTCTGAAATTTCAGGCGCACAGATGTGTTGATCGCAAGCTGAACCTGTCGGGCAGCACGCTGGCTGGTTCAGTCACTATTCCCGAGGCTGACGTTTCGTCCCTTGTGCTGCAGGTCTTTGAGGGCGGAGAGATTGTCGCCATAGGGACCGCCGAACGTCATGAAGCAGACCCGGCCCAGCTGCATTTCCGCATTCCGCTGCCGGGTGAGGTGTTTGATGGGCGCCCGCATATGTTCTCGGTTCGTGCCGACGATCCACTTCTTCTGATTGGCGAGGTCACGGTGGTCACGCCTTATATGCTGACCCCGGAAACGGCCCTGATCGACTATGCAAAAGAAGGCCTACGACCCGCCTTAAGCGCAGCAGCCGGCTTTCGCTACCAGTCCCTGGTGAGAACGCTGGAGGATCTGCTGCTGAGAGTGGAGTCGCATACTGCATCCTCAGAGGCGCTTGCCGCGACGGTCGAACAGTTGCTGAGCGCCCACTCGACCCTGGTGAAGGGTTTTAAGGTTGACGAAGAAGCATTCGACGAACTGGAGTTTCCGGTGGTCGAACAGCCCACAGTTTCGGTGATCATACCGGCGCACAACAAATTCGAGGTCACCTACCACTGCCTGGCATCCCTGTTGCTGGCGCCAAACCGTGCTTCATTCGAGGTGATCATCGTCGACGACGCTTCCTCTGACCGAACCGAGGACACCGCAACACTCGTTCGCAATATCGAGTATGTGCGTAACGAGGAACCGCAGGGCTTTGTGAAGGCCTGTAATGCAGGGGCTGCTCAGGCACGTGGCGATTACATCGTCCTGTTGAACAACGATACGGAAGTGACGGAGAGCTGGCTCGATGAGTTGATTTGGCCGTTCGAACATTTCGACAGCGTCGGCCTGACCGGCGCGAAACTGCTCTATCCCGACGGAACCTTGCAGGAAGCGGGTGGCATCGTCTGGGACAACGGGGACCCGTGGAATTACGGTCGAGGTGACAACCCGCATGATCCGCGCTACTGCTATACGCGTCAGGTCGACTATATTTCCGGGGCCTGCATTATGTTGCCAAAGGCGTTGTGGCAGGAATTGAACGGTCTGGATGAGAGTTTTGTTCCAGCCTACTTTGAAGATACCGACCTGGCGTTTCGGATCAGGGCGCGCGGTCTCAAGACCGTATATTGCCCGCTTGCCCAGGTAGTGCATTTTGAGGGCTTGAGTAGCGGCACCAGCACGGCTTCCGGTATGAAGCGCTACCAGGAGCTTAACCGGCCAAAGTTCAAGCAACGCTGGATCTCGGCCTGCCGTGGAAACGGCCGCATCGGTTCCGATCCCGACCTGCAAAAGGATCGTAACGTCGAAATGCGGGTGCTGATGCTCGATGCCGAGACCCCGATGCCCGACAAGAATGCCGGCAGCTATGCTGCGATCCAGGAAATACGGATGTTGCAGGCGCTGGGCTGCAAATGCACCTTTGCCCCCATGAATATGGCTTGGATGAGTCATTACACCGCTGAGCTTCAGCGCATGGGTGTCGAGTTGCTGCATTCGCCGTTTTACGGGTCGATCAGCGATGTGATTCAGCGTCGGGGAAGTGAGTTCGACGTGATCTATGTCACCCGCTACAACGTCGCGAAGGAGTACCTTGCGTTGATTCGCGAGTTTGCGCCCCAAGCCAAGCTGGTCCTGAACAATGCGGACCTTCATTTCCTTCGAGAACTTCGTGCGGCACGCCACGCCGATGATCCAGAGGCGGTGGAAACCGCCAATGCCACGCGTGAAGCAGAACTTGAAGTCATGCGCGATGTCGACCTCGTGTTGAGCTACACGGATGTGGAGAGAGCCGTGATTCTGTCGCACAATCCCTTGGGGCCACCCGTCGCCAAAGGTCCCTGGGTGGCTGAAGTTGCGCAGAATGTCCCGGCTTGGGACCGAAGGGCCGATATTGCCTTCTTTGGAGGCTTCAACCATCACCCCAACGCCGAGGCGGTGCAGTGGTTTTTATTGCATGTCTTACCACTGATACGCGAAGCGCTGCCAGACGCAATATTCCGGATTTACGGCAGCAATGTTCCAGACAACCTGAAAAAGCTTGCTCGAACAGACGAGCAAGTCAGTGTGGAAGGCTGGGTTCCCTCCGTTGACGCCGTGTATGACAGTTGCCGCGTGTTCGTGGCGCCGCTGCAGAGCGGGGCGGGTATCAAGGGCAAGGTGATCGGTGCACTGGCCCACGGCGTGCCCAGCGTGCTTTCGCCTATCGCCGTAGAGGGCACACCGATAGGCGAGGGCATGCATGCAGAAGTTGCCAGCTCTCCCAAGGATTGGGCCGCTGCGATCCTGCGCCTTTACGAGAATGAAGCGACATGGACAGACATGTCCGGCCAGGCGCTCTCTTTTGCGCGTAATCACTATGGCTTCAAGAGAGGGGTCTCCCGACTACAGGCGGCACTTGAGAAGGCTGACGTGTTCACCTCTACTGACAACCTCACGCTGCAATGTCATTGAGCCCGGTTATGGGAAGGGCCAAACGCAATGTGCTTTTGCATTACCACTTGTTCAAGAATGCCGGGACATCCGTCGACGAGCTGCTGAAGGCCAACTTTCCCGGGGGGTGGGTAACCCGCGAGTTTGATGGACAACCATCCGTTGTTGGACCACAGGTAGCCTCCTGGATTCAGGAGGAAGCAGAGGCCATTGCTTTTTCTTCTCATACCGCGCTGTTTCCGCCGCCACAGATCGATGGCGTCCGGGTCATTCCGATTATTTTCGTCAGGCATCCAATAGATCGCATCGCTTCCGCGTACGCTTTTGAGCGCACCCAGGAGAGCAACAGTCTGGGTTCGATCATTGCGCATCACACGACCTTGCAAGGGTATATTGCGATCCGGCTCGCGCTCCCGAATGATCGTCAGTGTCGGGACTTTCATGTCGCCCGCCTCGCGCAGATGTATCCTGCCTCCGAAGGGGGTGAGTTGCAGCGCGCCATGCGGGCGCTTGGGAATCTGCCGTTCGTCGGGCTCGTTGAAGAATTTGATGCATCGATGGCGCGCCTGAAAGAATGTCTTGCACCCGTGTTCCCGGAGTTCAAGGTGCTGCAAGTGGAAAAGAATGTAACGCGGGACCGGTTGCTTTCCTTGACCGATCGACTGCACGCCGTCGAACGGGAGATTGGCGAAGCGTTCTATCAGGAACTGCGAAAGGTCAATGCCGCGGATCTGGCATTGTTCGAGACGGTCAAAAGCCACTATGAGACTTGCTAGGCAGGTGTTGAAGACCTTGATCAGCCCCCGCCCCAACGCTGAAACACCCTTATGACCAAAACCACAGATCCCGAAGGCCTTGTCCGAAACCTCTATCGAGGAATACTGCACCGTGAGCCTTCTGACAGCGATGCCGCTCATTGGGTGGGCCGATTGGCCACAGGCCTGGACGTCAATGAAATGGCCGAATTGTTTATGCAATCCGCCGAATTCGCTGCTTTGCGTAAAAAGGTGCAGGGCTTGTTCGTGCCGCCCGGCCACTTCTACAGCCCGATAGTGGATGTTGATAACGTACGGGATGCTTTGCCTGCTCTCAGGTCGGCAACTGATCTGCCGGCCATTGAGGTCAGCAAAGACAGGATGCTGGAGCAGTGGAAAGCATTCCAGCCTTTCCTGAGAGAGATCCCTTTCCCGGAGGAGCCCACTCCAGGGTACCGCTATCATTTCGGCAACCCGGCATTTTCCTATGGAGATGGCAGCATCCTGTACGCCATGTTACGGACCTACCGGCCGAAGCGCCTGGTAGAAGTGGGCTCGGGTTACTCGTCAGCCTGTGCGATGGATACCATAGAGCGATTTCTCGACGACGATGTCGCGGTCACCTTTGTCGAACCCTACCCGGAGTTGTTGCTGCGCTTACTGGGGGAACATGTCTCAATAACCCATCGAGTTGTTGCAGAACCAGTGCAGAAAGCCGACTCGGCAATCTTCGAGCAGCTGGGCTCCGGCGACTTTTTGTTCATCGACTCCACACACTTGATGAAGACTGGCAGCGACGTCTGTCATGAGCTTTTCAATATCCTGCCGGCGCTCAAGCCAGGGGTGTTCATTCACTTCCACGACATCTTTTGGCCATTCGAGTACGGTCCGAACTGGGTGATCAAGGAAAACCGCTCGTGGAATGAGATCTACGGCCTGCGCGCTTTTCTCATGTACAACAAATCGTTTGAGATCGTGTTTTTCAATGATTACTTCGTCAGGAACTTTCGGAGCATCCTCGAGCAGGAGTACCCGGTGTTCTTGAAAAACACTGGCGGCAGTATCTGGCTGCGCAAATTGGCATAGTTGTCCTCCCGCCAAGTAAGCCCTGTCTCGATACCATTGGCGCCAAGACCAAACTGAACAGGGCTCTCCCCCAGCTCAGGTGAACAACAACGCGCTTTCGCCGAATAGTTCGCGATACAGTGCAATGTCATCCGCATACACCTCTCTAACCAGGCTTACCAGCCGGTCGTTGTACAGGGACTCAGGTGTTGGACAAAATCCCTGGCGCTTCAGGTCATAGATATCCAAGGGTTTGGCAGATGAAAAACTCTCGTTCGTAACGGGTTTCAGATGATCAGTGCCGTGTTTCGTCAGGGGTCTAGCGTCGATCACGGGCAGACCGATTTTTTGCCTTAGCGTCGCGACTGCGACCGGGAAGTCCTCCACGCTGAAATAGTCGTCGTAGTGCCGGTAGACGAGGAAGTCGACCTGTGGCCGCCAGTGGATGTTGCCATTCTTGATGTACGGTTTGCGCAGTTCGCCAACGAAAGCGTCGAAAGAGAGATCATCCATTTCAATCTCTCTACGGCATAAGTCGGCAAAGACCCATGCCACTGGATCCTTTCCGACAATCTTGTCGAGGTACACGCTCGCAAGGCGCCGGAAGGGACAGCGCAGCACTGTGAAGGTGTATGCGGCGTTGGCCAGGGCCGCGAGGTCTGCCCTGAAGGTATCGTTATTGTTGTGGATCCAGTTGAAGTCCGCTGGACTGGCCAGACAGCCATTGGCCAGCGCGACAGAGAGTCTCAAAGTAGAGCAGGCATTTTTGGGAATGAAGCTATAGATGGCGTTGGCCTGAAAGATACGCAACGCGTGCCTCTGCGCGAACTGGTGCCTCGCGTTTTGTTGCAGGTTGTTGTGGGTCGTATTCGAATATTGGAACACGCGGGGTTCGATCATCGCCGTCATGTGAAGCATTCCTTGGGAAAGACGGATTTGTGTTCGGAAACCAAAGAGTTTCGCAAAAAACCAACGCTTTCGTGTAAGCGATGTACTCAACTTCGGAACGGCGGCCCTCACAACGCGATCTTCGCTGTCTGCCTTTACGAGTGGGCTCAAAAGCTTGTTGCGCTTCCAATAATAGGTCCTATGCGGTTTGCACGTTGCGCGAAACCAGGCTTTATGCGCGGCGTTGGAGCGTTAGCGAGAAGCCTGGGGTGTTGACGCTCTGCCTCAAAACCACATGCTCTCCCGTGATGCGTTTTACGGGGGGAAGACTGTGCCCAAAAACCTCCCAATCGCTGCTACGTCGGCATCCGAGAGACCCAAGCACCCAGTATGCTTGCTGGGGTTGAGGGCAACCAGCTGGGTACAGGTGGTCAGCGGGGCATAACCTGAGAGGTCCGGCGCGTTACCCTCTGTGTAGGCCGTCGAAACGCTCACCGTCACGGTCGCACTATCGCTGGTCACGCCATCGGTTGCGGTGTAACTGAAACTATCCACGCCCGTGAGTCCAGCCACGCCATGACAGGACTCGCATCGGGTTTCGAACCTGTCCATGCCTAATGGCTCTGTGGCAAGGCTTGCATGGCGGTAGGTGATTGTATTGTTGGCCTCCAGCGTAGCGGTTCCGTTGCTGGGTGTCGTTACTGAACCGGGGACTATTGTCAGAGATCCATCTGCTGGAAGGTCATTGGCGAGCACCAGGATATTCTTGGACAAATCCGAACGAGTGGCGGAGAGATCGTTGGCCGCATCCACGGGTTCCGGTGCTTCGGTTTCCGGCTGAACAATCCAATCCAGCGCCAAACCGCCAACGTTGCTGCCCGTCGCAACATTGCCGTCCATCTCGTACAGGTACAGTTGGCCTGTCAGGGTGTTGCGGATCAGGATGTCTGCCTTGTCGTCGTCGCCGAAGTCGCTGAGCTGCACGACCTCCCAGTCGAGGGGGAGTGCGCCAATGTTGCTGCCGGTGCGGACATTGCCGTCCATTTCGTACAGGTACAATTGGCCTGTCGAGGTGTTGCGAATCAGAATATCAGCCTTGCCATCGCCGCCGAAGTCACGCACGCCAGCCACATCCCAGTCGGTACTCAAGCCGCCGATATTGCTTCCGGTGCGCACGTTGCCAGCCATTTCGTACAGGTACAGCTGGCCTGTCAGGGTGTTGCGAATCACAATGTCGTCTTTGCCATCGCCGCCCAGATCACCAATGCCCACAACAATCCAATCTGTGGCCAGTGCCCCGATGTTGCTGCCCGTGCGCAGATTGCCATCCATTTCGTAGAGATAGAGCTGTCCGGTGAGCGAATTGCGGATGACGATATCGGCCTTGTCATCACCACCCAGGTCACCCAGGCCCACCACGACCCAGTCAGTGCTCAGGCCGCCAATGTTACTGCCAGTCCGCAGGTTTCCGTCCATTTCGAACAGGTAGAGCTGTCCGGTCGACGTGTGGCGAATGACGATGTCGGCTTTGCCGTCACCACCCAGGTCAGCAATGCCAACGACTTTCCAATCGGTACTCAGGCCGCCGATATTGCTTCCGGTGCGCACGTTGCCGTCCATCTCGTACAGGTAAAGCTGTCCCGTGCTCTGGTTGCGGATGAGTACGTCCGCCTTGCCGTCACCGCCGAAGTCGCGTGGTTCCGGGAAAAGAGCGGCGTCGCCGAGCTCAGAGAACTCGGCCTGGGGAGTGCTTGGTGCTGCCAACATTACCGCAGCAAGGAGAGCGCTGCTCAAGACACCGGTAAACGTGATCGAATCTGATGCTTTCGTCGTTGGCATGATGGCGTACCTGTATGAAGTATTTTTCTAATATTGGCGTTTGTGATACCCGCCGCTGACGGTATTAGGAAAACGATGTTGCAGCGATCAAAAAAGCGCTTACCAAAGGTGCACATAGACACCTATCTAGTATTAAAGATACGCCCTGAAAAGTTCTTCGGGGGTGGGGGAGCTGACACAAATCAATGAAACTACATCGTGCGGCCAAGCCCACTTTTTGTCGTTGATTTCCTGTTTGATTAAATTCAGAAAAACCAAGCTTTTCGCCAGCTGCTGAAGTTGCTCTGGCGCTGTCCGGAGCCGCATTGAAGGGGGGTAAGCTGAAAAAAAAGGTCGAGAGCGCCGACGGCCAGGCTTCGAAGTGAACCGCAAAAACGGCGTCAAACCCTGGCGCCAGTCAATCTGTTGCAGCTGGGTTTTGCGGCAGTTCTTGTGAATTCGCCTTAATCCGATCCAGATCAAATTCTGTGTGTTGAACTCCAGTATGCTGTGCACGCTAAAAACAGCATCATGAATAAGACTTATGGATCTTGCTCCCACAGGCTTGGACCGTGTGCTTTCCGGAATGCCGTCGTTCAGCGGTCTTGAGCCACAGTGTCTCACCAGTCTTGCCAAACATTGCCGCATGCGCAGCTTCGAACGTGGCGAGACCATCTTCCGTAAAGGTGACGAGGCAGACGGTTTTTACTACGTGTTCGATGGCAAGGTGAAGCTGTTTTTTGTATCGGAGAAGGGCACTGAGAAAATCATCGAGGTGCTGAAGCCGGGCATGACCTTCGGCGAGGCCGTCGTCTTCATCAACCAACCTTATCCCGTGTATGCGGAAGCCATGATGGCTAGCCACCTGCTGTTCGTGCAGCGAGATGGTCTGTTCGAGGCGATGCGCAATCATGAAGATATGGCGCTGCGACTTTTGTCGGGACTCAGTAAGCGCCTGCATGGCCTGATCGGCAATATGGAAGCGGTGTGCGTCTTGTCATCCCGCGAGCGGGTGATCGGTTACCTGCTCAGCGAATTGGATCACGAATGTGACCGCGTGATCGAGTTGCCGGCAACCAAGGCCGTCGTTGCCTCGACCTTGAACCTCACCCCGGAAACCTTCTCGCGTATCGTGCATGGTCTGGAAAACGAAGAGATCATCAAGATCGAAGGTCGGCGGATCGAGGTCCTCGACCGGGTGCGCCTGCGTGAATGTGCGGTCTGTTGAGAAGCTAACTTAAGGCCGCAACGGCCTTGCCAATTCGGGATCACCTCGAGTTCCTGACCTACAATCAGGACCAAGCTGGCTCAGTCAGCTTTTCTTTGTGCGATTTCTTTGTTGTACCTGGCCAGCTTGTCTTTGCCGTCTTGTCTGAGTTGCGGTGACATCTTCCGACTGAGTTCGTACAAAGAATCACCAGCCAACGCGTAATTCTGTTCCCGGGCGAGGCTGAACCAGGCCCAGGCAGTCGCGTAGTCCTGGTCTACCCCTTGTCCCTGGCGATGCATTTCCGCCACCATGAACTGGGCTGGTGCGTGACCGTTTCGCGCATCGTGAAGCCAGATGGCATAGGCTTTTTGATAGTCCTGTGGCCAGCCCTCTTCCGCGCCGAATATGGAGCCACCGTAATAGAATTTCATGGCCAACTGGTTTCTGGCCGGGAGGTAACCGGCCTCAGCCGCGCGGTTCCACCAGTTAAATGTCTCCGCGCTATTGCCCTGGCGCTCGTAGAGTTCACCGAGTATCGATTGGGAATCGAGATGTCCCGCTTCACCGGCTTCCAGGCAGGGAGTGAGGGCCTCTTCATACAGGGCTTCGTCGAACAGGTGCTTGCACGTTTCTACCGGACTGGCAGCGAAGGTGCTTGAAGCCAGGGCTATGCTCGCGAGTGCGGTCATGTATTGAAGCTTGGTGTTCAAGATAACGCTGCTCCTGCCAGGAAGGTTGTGCGGCGTTTGACGCCATTGAAACTCATGGTCTCAGCCTTGGTGCTGGACGGTGTTCCGGTTCCAGCCCTTCCCAACCCAATAGCTTGCCTTCGTCAAACCAGACATGGGAATGGAGCTTGGAAGACTTGTGGTAGTACCAGGTGATAAAGATGGCTTCTTCCACTCTGGCAGGCTTGCCGAGCAACTTGCGCACGTCATCCTCGCTCATTCCTGGCCTGAGTCGACTCCACAAGATTCCGTCTCTCCAGCGGTCATCGGCAAATTTTTCATCCAGCAATTGCTGCAACTTCTGTACTTGGATTTCCAGATCGGCAACCCGTTGCTCCAGAGAGGCGCTCTCCGCCTGGGCTTGCTGAGAGGAAATGAGCAAAACGAACAAGCCAATCAGGATATCGCCCCGTGAACGCTTGGCCATTGAGATTCCTCCTGAGCTCATAAAACACCGGAGACACAGGGCCTCCGGTATGGGTAGATGCTAACGAGAATCCCAGTTTACTTGGAATGAGGATCCATCATCTGGTGTGGATCGGGAGTCGGTTCCATCGCCAGTTTCTGCATTTCGATCTTTTGCTGGATAGAGGCCTTGTAGTCCCG
>Ga0180435_10007541_pt1 | contig 10361 bp, 6 predicted proteins | sample SS_ome_3_FD_132467 | JGI IMG/M metagenome (GOLD analysis project Ga0180435, IMG submission 132467) | Hypersaline lake sediment archaeal communities from the Salton Sea, California, USA - SS_3_S_1 metaG | ecosystem: Environmental > Aquatic > Non-marine Saline and Alkaline > Hypersaline > Sediment... | reverse complement strand
GACCCTCGCTGACGCCTCCCCAGAAACCGGGTGTCGCGTCGTCGCACGCATTGACCAGGCCGCATGGGGCTGAGTCGGCAGCTCACTGACGTTCCGGGCCTCGCCTCGCAGCCCACATGCACTAGGAGCATGTATGGCCGACCAACCTAACGTCATCTGGATATTCGGCGACCAGCACCGCGCGCAAGCCATGGGATGTGTCGGCAACCCTGTGGTGCAGACGCCCGTGCTGGACGGTATGGCCGCGTCCGGCGTCCGCTTCACGGATGCCGTGAGCGGATGCCCGTGGTGCACCCCCTTCCGAGGATCGCTGCTGACCAGCAGGTATATCCACGAGTGCGTTCAGCAGACGCCCCAGCGGATGGATCCCGAGCTGCCCGTCGTGACCGATGTGTTCAACGACCACGGGTACCTGACTGCCTACTACGGGAAGTGGCACCTGGGCGGTGCCAACCGGATGATCCACGTGCCGCACGAGGAGCGTGGTCGCTTTGACATCTGGCTGGGCTACGAGAACAACAATGCGCAGTACGACTGCTGGGTCCACGGCCACGATCTAGACGGGCGGGATGACACCGATCCCCTGACCGAGAAGCTCGAGACCTACGAGACGGACGCCCTCACTGATCGTCTCCTCGGTTTCCTTCGCCGGTATGGCAATACGCAACCCTTCTTCGCCGTCCTCTCTGTGCAGCCGCCGCACGATCCACACGTGGCGCCCCCCGAGTACGCGGCACGCTATGACCCCGATGACGTCGTGCTGCGACCCAACGTGCCCGATATCCCCCGGATCACGGAGCGCTCACGGCGGGACCTCGCCGGCTACTATGCCCAGGTGGAGAACCTGGACTGGAACGTCGGACGGGTGCTGGCTGCCCTGCAGGAGTTGGGTCTCGACGAGGAAACCCACGTGGTCTTCTTTAGCGACCACGGCGACATGCACGGTTCCCACGGCTACGTCCGGAAGTCCAGCCCGTGGGAGGAGGCGGTGCGCATTCCCTTCATCGTGCGGCCTGCCGGTGGCGCGTGCGTGCAGGCCGAGACCGATGTGCCGCTCAATCACGTCGATATCGCGCCGACGACGCTTGGTCTGTGCGACATCGATGCGCCCGACTGGATGGCAGGCTCGGACCTCTCGTCGCTGATGGTGCCGGGAAGGCCCCAGATCTCCGAGGAGCCGGACTCTGCCTTCCTGCAGCATAGCTTCCGCAAGCGCTTCGACTGTCTCAACCGCGTCTGGCGGGGCGTGCGCACCCGAGATGGCTGGAAGTACATCTGTCTGGAGCATCAGCCCGTGATGATGTTCAACCTGAACGAGGACCCGTATGAGCTGGCCAACCTGGCCTATTCGGACGCGTTCAACGACAAGCGCGCCGAGCTTCAGGCGCGGCTCGCTCGGTGGATCGACGAGACTGGAGATAGCTTTCCGCTCCCGGAGCTGTAGAGGCGCTACCGGAGCACCAGCGGGAGGAAGACCAGCGTATTGAGCGTCAGGGGGCCGGCCTCGTCGGCGCCGGCGTCGGCCAGACGCCCGCCGGGCCGGAGCTCGCCATCGATGTCTAGGGACGCCCACGACACGCGCTCGGCGACATCGATAGCGCCGGTCGCGGATGGGTCCAGGTGGAGATCCACGTCCGCGGCATTGGCCGGTGATCCGTCCACGAACCAGCTAGCTTCCGCAGTCACCACATCACCGGTTGACGTCCCCGCTGCGCCATCCCTGTCGACCCAGACGGCGAGATTGCTGAGGTTGTTCGCGAACGTTCCCGCGCTCTCTGAATAGCGCGCCTCTATCAGCCAGCTCAGCCCAGGTGCCGGGTTGAGGCCGATCACCGTGTTGTGGCCCACCTGCCACCCCGTCGAACGCACCATCTCGATCATCACGTCGTGTGGCTGGCTGGCGTATATGAGGTTGTTGCGAACGACGCCGCCCGTGTGGTTCACCCCAACCTGACTAGCGTTGCCGAAGGCGATGCCCTGACTGCAGTCGATGAGCGTGTTGCGCTCTACCAGGGTGTCCGATGACCCGGACCAGAAGAGGATCGCGGGGACGGGCGTGCCGTTGCTGGTACGGATGCGGACCCAGGCGTTGTCCCTGATCGTCCAGCGGTGCGCATTGTGGCCGCTGATGCCGTTCGTGTAGCCGTCGGGGTCGGTGGTCGTGTAGGCCAGACGCGAACAGGCCAGGAGGCCGTCGTCGCTGCCGTCGCCCAGCGGGTTGACTTTCACGAGCTGGTCGTTGATGTCGAGGATGTGCAGGTTGTACAGGGTGGGGCGGTCCACGCCCTGGATCGAGACCCCATGGTCGGCGGCGTTGCGGGCGGTCAGGTCCGCGATGGTGACATCGTCGGCGGAGACCATGATGCCGAAGTGCCCGCCGACCATGCCGCCGAAGTCGAGGATCACGTCGTCGGGGTCGCCGGTGCTGCCCCGCAGCGTGATACCGGCGTTGACGATGTGAACGAAGTCTGCCATCGCGTAGGTGCCTGGCGAGACCAGGATCGCGGTCCCGGCGGGCGCGCCGTAGGCCTGGGATCTGAGGTCAGCCTCTGTGCCCACCGTGACTGTCGGCCCGGTGGCGGCAGGCAGCGGCGGGCAGAACGAACTGGCGGTTGAGTGGCTTGGGCCCTGCTGTGCCGCTAATGGCCACGCGGGTGTCAGCACGCCGGTCAGGAGGACCAGCGTGGCCACGGCCCATCGAAGGCTTGCCGGCCGGAGGTCTGGACGGGCAGACGGGATCCTTCTGGCAGTTGACCGCAACTTGCTCACCCCTGGCGATGGCCGAACCGTGTGGCCGGCTGACGGTGACCCGGAAGGACAACGTCGGATGCGCTGACCGATCTCATTGTATGGCCCAAGACGGCCAGATCAAGCTTGCGTTGCCCGCCAAGTGGCATCATGCAGAAGACCCTTGGGGTTTTCCGAAACCCCAAGGGTCTAGTCAGCAATTCGCCGGCCTTGAGCCCGTGCGGGCGCTAGACTCTGATGAACTGCGGCAGGACCACCGGACGCGACTGGGTCGCCTGGTAGAAGAGGTTCTCCAGGGGACGCCTGAGGTCGCGATTACCGCGCTTCACCTGCCGCTTGATCTCCTTGCGACTCGCGTCTAGCAGGTCGCCGGATCGATCCAGGTGAACGAAGCCACGGCTGATGATCTGCGGTTCGCCGGCGAGCTGGTGCTTCTTGTTGATGGGGATCAGCGCCACGACAAAGCCGTCCTGGGACAGTCGGTGGCGGTCGCGCACCACGATCTCGCCGATCTCGCCGACCAGGCGTCCGTCGATCAGGACATCGGCCATCTCCAGCGCCTTTCCTGTCCACGCCTTGCTGCCATCGCTCACGAAGGGCTCTCCCTCCTTGAGGATGAAGACCCGGTCCGCCTGCATGCCGGTGGTCTGTGCCAGCTGCTTGTGCAAGTGCAGATGCCGGGACTCGCCATGGACGGGGATCAGGAAGCGAGGCTTGACTGTGTCGAGCATCGCCTGCATGTCGCCGCGGCCGCCGTGGCCCGAGACGTGCACCGTGGCCATCGCACCGTAGATGACGTTGGCGCCGCGCTCGAAGAGGTTGTTGATCATGCGACCGACGTCCTCCTCGTTGCCGGGAATCGTGCCGCCGGAAATGATCACGGTGTCGCCCGAGCGGATGGTCACCTGGCGATGGCTGCCCTCGGACATTCGGTTGAGGGCTGACCGAGGCTCGCCTTGCGAGCCCGTCGCCAGCACCACCAGGTTCTCTGGTCGGATTCCCTTCGGACGGTCCACGATCAGGCCGTCGGCTACCTTCAGATAGCCGAGCTTGCGGGCCAACTCGATGTTCTCCACCAGGCTGCGGCCCGTCAGCACGACCTTGCGCCGGTGCTGCTGGGCCAGGTCCAGGATCTCCTGAAGACGCGCCAGCAGCGAAGAGAAGGTCGCGATGATGATCCGGTGCCCCTTGGCCTCGGTGAAGAGCCGGTCCAGGCTCTCTCGGACGACCCGTTCGGTCTGGGTGCGTCCGGGTTGATCGGCATTGGTGCTGTCACCGAGCATGGCCAGAACGCCCTTCTTGGTCAGCCGGCGAAGAGCGGCGAGGTCGGTCGTGCGACCACCGGCCGGCGTCTCGTCCAGCTTGTAGTCGCCCGTGTGGACGACCTTGCCGACAGGTGTGTTGATGACGAAGCCGACCGCGTCGGGAATGGAGTGGGCGACGGCGAAGGCGTTGACCTGGAACGGGCCTAGCTGCAGCGCGCGCTTCCTGGGCATCTCACGCAGTTGGGCCTTGTCCATCAGATGCTTCTCGGCCAGCTGACGCTCGATCAGGCCGAGGGTCAGCGGCGTGCCGTAGATATCGATCGGGGCGTCCAGCTCCCGCAGGAGGTGTGGCAGCCCACCGATGTGGTCCATGTGACCGTGGGTGATGACGATCCCGCGTAGCTTGTCTTGGTGCTCGACCACGTAGTCGAAGTCGGGCAGGATCAGGTCGATGCCGTGCATATCGTTGGCCGGGAACATAATCCCGCAATCAACGACCAGTAGGTTGCGGCCATACTCGAACACTGTCATGTTCTTGCCAATCCCGCCCAGGCCGCCGAGGGGGATAATCTGCAGATTCTTACTCATAAACTCCTAAGTCTTTCGTTACATCGCTATGCTGCGAGGCAGGCGCAATGGTTCCTGTGTCGCCTTGAGGGCCATCTGGGGTCATCAAAACGCTGGTAGTGCGCTAAGGACTGTGTAGGTCCTTAGCAGGTACAGTTGCTAACCGATACCAGCTAGGGGAACTGCTGCCTGCGAATTCACTTAACCAGATCGCAGTATAGCATATCATCTGGGTTTGTCAATACCTGCGCGCCATGCGTCACCCATGGGACTAGGCCGCGCAGCTGGGTCTGCGGGGGCGAAGTGCCCGCTTGCGGATGCCGGGAACCCGGCGGGTGAGTACCGGGGCGCCTCTTCGCCCTTGTCTTGTAGTGGCCGCGTCCTGTTCTCCGTCGTGCTTGCCTCTGCGCCCAGGCCGGCGCTAGGAGTCGTCGCGGGATGAGTTCCACGCCGCCTGCATCACGGGGTTCTTAGCGAGGTAGGCGTCCACGATCTCCCTGGGGACGCCGTTGAGGGGGCAGGAGAAGTTGACACAGCGCGTGCAGATGAAGCGCCGCAGGCCGACGTACCAGGCGACGGCAGCTGCGACCGCTGTGGCCGCGAGAAGGAACTGGCGCCCAATGACCAAAAACGGCAGAGGAATGATGACGAGTATGCCGGCGCCGACCAGGAACTGTATGCCCTCGGCACGGCTCATGGGCCCCGGTCGGAAGCGCCAGGGCTTGAGCATACCCTCGTTGGCCAGGCAGTGCAGCACGCCGCCTGAGCGGGCGTAGAAGGGGCAGTGACTGCAGAGCACGCGCGACTCCCAGACGTTGAAGAAGAACAGGGCATACGCGCACCAGATGGCCAGGAACCAGGCGAAGCCGGCGCGCACAAGCCCGCCGCCGGCGGCGATGGCGTAGGGCAGGAAGAAGGCGGCGAAGGTGGCGAGGTCCGCCCAGCTGTGGCGGCAGTTGAGACGGGGCCCGATGGTGCAGCCCTGGCAGAGCTTCTCGGACTGCAGCGAGCAGATGCCGTATGGGTTCCCTGTCTGGTCCTGCGAGTCTGCTTCGTCGGTGTGCATAGGCTCCTCATTCCTCGGTCCCTCGAAGCGTGCTGGCGGCCTCGACTTGATGCCGGTACGCCCCCCCGATCGTCGGGGCTCGCCGATTCGTGGCCCGAGCCCGGTGTGCCATCGTAGCTCATGTCGTGTGTGATCTCGCGCCAGTCCAGCAGGCAGCTCGCGGCTGCCACGGCTCGCCCCTCTCCCTCGCTCACAGGCTCGCCTACCGCTGACTTGTAGCCCGCCAGGAAGGGCGCCCAGCCTTTCGGCTGCAGGACGCCGTTGAGGGCGATATCAGGGCGGCGGGTGATGGACGCGTCGACGCGGGAGTTGGCGTCGTCGGTGCACGGATCGGTCCGGTTAGGTATTATGGGACCAGTGTAGCACGGAGGGTGGGCATGACTACAGCGTAGGGACAAGCGGACAGTAGGCTGCCGGCCCTGCGTAGGGGCTCTCCCTCTCTGCCCGCCCCGGTGGCGTTGCATCGCGTGACGCCTGCGGGGCGGGGTAGCCCGAGTGGACCCGTCGCGACCGAACAGGTGGGGGAGGACCGGAGCACCGAATGGGTTGCTCCGCCCGGCAAGGCGTCCGGGCGGGGCTGTGCGGGGCAGGGCCGATGCGACACTGGCCCGGGTGCATTCAGGGTGCGCCGGGTAGGACAGGCTTGCGCTAGGCCAGGGGTGGGAGTGGAGTAGAATACAGATTCGGTCCCAACCACGCTGTCCCAGGAGAAACGCTTTGTCCGAGACCTCGTCCTCGCGACCCCTGCTGCGCCGGTACCAGACGTTGCTCACGGACTACCTGCGGCCGATCCGCGGACGCGTCTTGGTGCTGACGTTGATGCTCTTCGCGGGCATCACGTTGCAGCTTGTGAACCCCCAGATCCTGCGCGGCTTCATCGATACGGCCGAGGCGGGTGGCACGTCCCGGGTTCTGATCACCAGGGCGGCACTCTTTCTCGCGCTGGGCATCGTGCGGCGCGCACTCACCATCTATGCCACCTATGTCACCCAGGACGTGCGGTGGCGCACCACGAACGCGATGCGCCGGGACCTGGCCGCACACTGTCTGACGCTGGACATGCCTTTCCACAACTCACACACGCCGGGTAGCATCATCCAGCGGATCGACGGCGATGTGAACGTGCTCTCCAACTTCTTCTCGCAGTTTGTGATCCAGATCGTGGGCAACGCGGTGCTCCTGGTTGGGGTGCTGGTGCTGCTCTTCGTGGAGGATTGGAGGATCGGCGCGGCGTTCGTGGGCTTCGTCGCGATCATCGCGGCGGTGTTGGCGAAGTCGGTCGCGATCACTGCGCCGCTGTGGAAGGAATTCCGCCAGGCAGATTCCGAGGTCTACGGTTTCCTGGAGGAGCGGCTGGGGGGCACCGAGGATATCCGCGCAAACGGCGGTGTGGCCTACGCGCTACGCCAGCTGGTGAAGCTCGAGCGTGTTGTCTACGCGGCCTTCCGCAAGGCGCTGGCGATGGCCACGGCGCTCAACTGGGGCTTCAGCGACGGGATGCTGGCCCTGGGGTCTGTGCTGTCGCTGGCGTTGGGCGGCGTGCTCTACATGCGCGGCGAGATCACCATCGGCACGGTCTACCTGATCTTCCACTACAACACGATGCTGCGATGGCCCCTCAACGAGCTGGCCCGGCAGGTGCGCGACCTGCAGTCGGCCACGGGCAGCATCGAGCGGATCGAGGAGCTATTCGACACGAAGCCCATGGTCCAGGAGCCGCCCGCGGACCGGGCGCAGGCGCTTCCAGCCGGCGCGCTAGCGTTGGACTTCACGGACGTGGACTTTGGCTACGAGGACGAGGGCAACGTGCTGCGCGGCGTGAGCTGGCACCTGCCACCTGGCGACGTCCTGGGCGTGCTGGGGCGCACCGGCAGCGGCAAGACCACGATGACGCGACTTCTCTGCCGGCTCTACGATCCCCGCGAGGGTGACGTGCGGGTCGGCGACGTGTCGCTGCCGGACGTGCCCATCGCGGACCTGCGGCAGCGCGTGGGCATCGTCACGCAGGACGTGCAGCTCTTCGAGGCCACGGTGCGCGACAACTTGACCATGTTCGACGCCGGCATCACCGACGAAGTGATTCTGGATGTCGTCGAGCGCCTGGGCCTCAGCCCCTGGCTCGACGCACTGCCGGAGGGCCTTGATACGGTGCTGGCGACCAGTTCAGCCGGCCTATCGGCCGGCGAGGCGCAGCTGCTGGCGTTCACGCGGGTTTTCCTGCGCGAGCCGGGACTGGTGATCCTCGACGAGGCCTCGTCGAGGGTTGATCCCCTGACCGAGCGGCTGATGGAGCGGGCGATCGACCGGCTCTTTGCCGACAGGACGGCGGTGATCGTGGCACACCGGTTGGCGACGGTGCAACGTGCCGACAAGATCATGATCCTGGAGGACGGGCGCATCACCGAGTTCGGTGATCGCGTCGCCCTTGCAGCGAACCCCGGCTCGCGCTTCGCGGAACTGATGCGTACCGGCATGGACGAGGTGCTGGTATGAGCATCTGGCGAGCGACGTGGAAGATCATCAAGCACTGGCCGTGGCAGTTCCTGCTGACCCTCTCCGCCTGGACGATTATCAGGATGGGCGTGCTCCTGCCCGGTCTGGTGACGCAGCAGATTCTCGACGGGCTCTCGAACTCGCACCAGGCGCAGTTCGACCTGTGGGGGCTGCTGGCCCTGCTCGTGGGCATCGCGGCGGCGCGCGTGGCGATGCTGCTCGCAGGCAATGCCTTCTGGGTTCGGTTGATCATGGAGACGATGGGACTGCTGCACGTCAACATGTTCGAGCACATTCTCAGCCGCCCAGGCGCGCGCTCGTTGCCGAGCACGCCCGGGGAAGCAATCAGCCGGTTCCGCGGAGATGCGGAGCACCTGGCTGACTTCGCGTCGGATTGGACCGTGGAGGTGCTGGGCCAGACCGGGGCCGCCATCGTGGGACTCATCATCCTGATGGGGCAGCATCCCCGACTCACGTCGATCCTATTCATCCCGATGGCCGTCGCGGTGGGCGTGGTGTTCGCGCTGAGCCGGCGGATGCAGCTGGCGCGAGCCGCGAGCCGGTCCGCAGCTGGGCGGGTCACAGCCTTCATCGGCGACGTCTTCGGCCGCGTGCAGGCCATCAAGGTTGCCGGTGCCGAGGGCAGCATCACTGCCCGCTTCACCCGCATCAACGAGGAACGACGCAAGGCTGCGATCAGCGACAGCCTCTACTCAGAGCTGCGTCACTCGATCACGCACGGCGTCGAGGACATCAGCCTCGGGCTGGTGTTGTTGCTGGTCGCACAGACCGTGGGCGGCGGAGACTTCACGGTGGGTGACCTGGCGCTTTTCGTGACCTATCTCGGCCCCGTGACGTGGGGCGTCACCGCCATCGCCTCGATGACCGCGTGGGGACAGCAGACCCGCGTCTCCGTCCGGCGGATGGAGGATCTGATGGTCGACGCTGAGCCCGGCGCGCTTGTGGCCGACCGGCCTAAGGTGATCCGCGGGGACCTGCCCGACGTACCATACATTCGGCTCACAGCGGAGGATCGGTTGGCGTCACTGCGCGTGAGCAGTCTCAGCTACGTCTACCCCGACACCCGGCGCGGGATTGAGGGCGTCGACCTGACCGTCGAGCGCGGCGACTTCGTCGTGGTCACCGGGCGGGTGGGCTCGGGCAAGAGCACACTTTTGCGCGCGCTGCTGGGACTGCTCCCGCCGGACGCCGGCGAGATACGCTGGAACGACAGCGTCGTGGACAAGCCTGGCGACTTCTTGGTGCCGCCTCGGGCCGCGTACACGGCCCAGGTGCCGCGTCTGTTCAGTGATCCGCTCAAGGACAATATCCTGATGGGGTTGCCGGAGGAGGACGACGGCGTCGACCTGCCGGGCGCCATCCACAAGGCTGTGATGGACAAGGACCTTGACGACCTGGACCACGGACTGGAGACGCTGGTGGGCCCCAAGGGGGTCAAGCTCTCCGGCGGGCAGATGCAGCGCACGGCCGCGGCGCGGATGTTCGTACGCGACCCCGAGCTGCTGGTCTTCGACGACCTCTCCAGCGCGCTGGATGTGGAGACCGAGCAGGCACTGTGGGAGCGCGTCTTCGCGGACCGGCGGGCGACGTGTCTGGTGGTGTCGCACCGGCACGCCGTGCTGCGCAGGGCGGACCGGATCCTGCTGCTGAAGGACGGCAAGGTGGACGCCGAGGGTACGCTGGATGAGCTGCTGGCGGGGAGTGAGGAGATGCAGCGGCTTTGGGAGGAGGCGGGAGCGTAGCGCCAGCGACGGGAGGCGCCCGTCACGAGACAGATCTAGATCGTCGCGCCTGTAGTGCGGGACAGACCTTCCGGCATTCCGCGTGTCCGCGAGCGACACGTAGCACCGATCAGTGCGTCTGGATTCTTACTGTGTACGCGCCTACCGGATCAGCTGCTTCCTGGGCATCGGTCCGGATGAGAATCAGGGCCAGGCGCTGGACGGCGCGCCAGTCCAAGCTTGGCGTCGTGATCAACAGATGGTCTCCGTCGACCGACATCTGCTTCGCATCGGCGATCGGTGTGGCCTCACTGCCGTCTACCGCCATCGTCCAGACAAGGGCGCTGAGCTCGGTTGCTGCTCCGGGCTCGCCGGTGATCTCGATGGTGATTGAGCGACCGGTCGCTGTCTGGTCGAGGTTGATCTCGATGTAGTCGATGCCGAAGCTGCTGGGGATGCCCGCGGGCTCGGGCTGCATCG
>Ga0180435_10007540_pt1 | contig 10361 bp, 2 predicted proteins | sample SS_ome_3_FD_132467 | JGI IMG/M metagenome (GOLD analysis project Ga0180435, IMG submission 132467) | Hypersaline lake sediment archaeal communities from the Salton Sea, California, USA - SS_3_S_1 metaG | ecosystem: Environmental > Aquatic > Non-marine Saline and Alkaline > Hypersaline > Sediment... | reverse complement strand
CCCAGTTCAGCTACAGCCGTGATTCCCTCGATTGCGGCATCGATCGCGTGAGCGGGGTTCTCCAGGATGCTCGAGAGATGGTCGAGCATGTTGCTCGCCGCATCGGCCGCACCCTTCATATCGAGGCCGTAGGGATCATATGCCGACCAGGGATTCTGCCGAACATGAACGTACTCATTGGGGCCATCAACATGGCCAAGCGGATCACGGCTCAAGTAGATGCCGAACTCAAGATCCCGGTAGCGGTGTCCTTCGTTGTTCGCTCCCCACTTGTCCTTGTCCTTCGTGTTGGAGGCTTGTCGTTCAAGGGTAGAACCTTGTTCCTGGGTTTCCGTCCCGAAAGCCTCATAGCTCGCTTGCCAGGTGATGGTCTCGTTGTCGTCGGTCCTGGAGACGACATCACCCCGACTGTTGTAGGCGTTGTAGATACGCGAGGTTCCGCGAATCGTGTAGAGCACGCCTCCGATTCCACCGCCGTAGTCGCTTCCGCGGATGTATTCGACGAAGGGCGTGGACTGCCCTGTCTCGTATTCCTGGACCGAGAGCCCGCCCGCGAAGGAGATCTCGTCACTCTGGCCGCTCGCTGAACTCTCGTCGCGCAGAACGCGGCGGGTTCGGTGGTCGTATGCGTAGTTGTAAACGGCGCTTGCTGGCCCGCCCCCTGACGGTTTTTCGGTAACGGTGATCAGCCGGTTCTCGTGATCCCATGTATATGTCTGAGTTGTTATGCCATCAGCCTTGCTGCTGCGGTTGCCGTTGGAATCGTAGAGGAATGTGGTTGTCGTCGTGCCATCCCAAACCGACTTAAGCTGGTTGCTGTTGTAGCCCTGGGCCAAGGTGCCGAGTGTGAAGGTCCAAACGGTCGGCGTACCGGCATCGACGGTTTCCTTCTTCTCTGTTCGGTTGTTCGCTTTGTCGTATTCGTACTCGGAGAGGGTAGTCGAGCCGCCCGTCTCCGCAATGGTCTCCGTGTCGAGACGATAGGTCTCGTCGTAAGTGTTGGTGACGGTGCGGTTTTTGACGCTCGCGTGCCCGTACTGCTCAACTACCTTGAGGACGTTTCCTGCATTGTCGTATCCGCTCGGGTAGCCGCCGTGGGCCTGCGAGTAGTCGAAGCTGGAGATCGTGCCCGTGCCACTGGGCGAGGTGATCGTGTCTTCCGTCAGCTTGCGGTTGAGCGCATCGAAAGTGCAGTGGCTTTCCGTCCCGTTCGGAAGGATCTTTCGAGTGATGTTTGCGTTGAGGTCATACCCGTAGCCGGTGACTTCAGTGCCGTTTTCGGTGATCGCGAGGAGGCGATTCAGTTTGTCGTAAGAACTCGCCAAAGTACGGCCAGTGGCTGCGTAGTTGGTGGTTCGTCGGTTATTCGCCTTGTCGTAAGTGTGGACGTGCGTGGCTCCGTTGGAGGTTTCGCTGACCAACCGATTGAGGTGGTCGTATTGCTGATCGCATCCTCTGATGGTCTGGCGTGCAGCCGTTTCATTCGGATAGGTGACGGTTCGCAGGTTGCCCACCAAGTCATACGTGTAGTGGCGGTTGTCCGCATGTGTGTCGCCCTGCCCGGGCTCATAGACGATGTCCTCCAGGCGATTGAGGTCATCATATCGATACTCGGTTTCCCGAAGAAGCGGGTCGGTTCGCGTAAGCTGGACGACTCCGTCATAAGTGGAGGACTCGGTGCGCTGGATTGCGCTGCCCTCATCCCAAAGAGTCCGGGTCTTTCTACCCAGACCATCGTATCGGAAACCAGCGATCTGTCCCTTGCCGTCAGTGACTTGAACGAGGTTCCCCGCATCGTCGTATTGGTTGGCCACCACAATGTCATCAGCCTTCGGTGCAACCGGTGGGGCGTTCGGGTTGCCGTCGACTGGATTGATAGCGGTTGTAATGAGACGATTGAGCGCGTTGTAATGATTGCGCGTCGCGTTTCCGTTGCCGTCAACGACCTCAACAACATTCCCGTTGGCATCGAAGGCTGTTTGAACGTGAATGTCATTCGCGCCCGGCGTGTCGGGGTCGGTAGAGGGGGTGCCCGTGACCGGATTGGTAAGCACATCGGTGACGCGATAGGCCTGGTCGCGGAAGCTGCGGGCAATGTGGCCTCGGGCATCCGTGACAGCGATCACATTGCCCACTCCGTCGAAGGATGTCTCGATAACAGGACTCTGCAGGGCGGATTCCTGCGGGGCACCGCCGACGATCTCAGTCTCGGTGACCGTGGGTTGACGCTCGATCACTTGACGATTCCGGGCGTCAAACTCGTATTCCCACCGGTAGCCTAGAGGGTTGATCGTGACTGTGACATTGCCGTTCGAGTCATACGCCGTTTGGGTGCGCGGAGAACCAAGTAGCGGATCGTGGGGCGTATTGCGATTGACTACGCCTGTTGCCGGATCGGGATGCCAGATCGCGACCGGACGACCCGCTGCGTCGTATTCGGTTTCGGTTTCCCGGTCGAGCGCATCAATGGTCTTCCAGATCAGGCCGGTGCTGGAATAGATAGTTTCGCTGGTGGCGGGAAGCGAGCCATGGCCGTCGGTGACTTGAATCGGTCGCAGAAGTCCATCCTTGAGGGTGAAGGTGGCCTTGGCATTTACCCCGCCGGGCTCAACTGTGGTCGTGGTGTCCAGTGTTTCCTTGCCGGCGGCGATGGTGCCATAGGTGGTGGTGCTCACCGAGTAGCTGCTCGATTCGTATTCAGTCTCAGTGCGGGATGCGCGATAGAGAGCGTCGAACTCGTGGTTCGATTCCAGTGAGGCCAGACCCGTAGCGGTGAGAACCGCATCGTGGCGGGTCGCCTTCGTTGGCCTGAATCCTGAAGCGTCGAAGGCCGTGCCTCCGGTGTTCTGCGCCGGGTCGTATACGAACTCTGTATGGGTCTTCTCCGTGGAGGCGACGGCTGCGGCCGTTGCTGTGGTTTGATCGGCGGCCTCTGCAAGTGTCAGGCCAGTGAAGACGTGAACCGGCCTGCGGATGGCATCGTAAACCGCGTAGGTGACGTTGCCGTTCGGATCGATGGTGTGGGTGACGTTGTTGACGGAATCGTAGCGAACTTCCGTCACCAGGTCGTTTCCGGTCGCCGAACCTTTGTTGGCCTCCTCGACCAAGCCATCGGCGTTCTGGCTTGGCCATCCGGCACCATCCATGTCGCGAATCGTCTTGGTCCGGCGGTTCAGCTCATCATAGTGGAAGATGGTGTAGTGGCCTTCCTCATCGATTTCTGCGGCCTTGTTACCGTTGAGGTCATACCAAATCTGCTTCGTGGTGACCCGCTCTCCGGTGCTGGTGCCTGCGCTTGGATACGTGAGCAATGTCAGGCGGTTCAGCTTGTCGTAGTCGAAGCGGATCCGCTTGCCCCGTGGGTCGAGTGTCGAGGTTCGATTGTTGTTGAAATCGTACGTGTGCTCGGTGGTGAGCTTGAGGCCCTGAGGATCGACGATTTCCCGCCAGAGCCGCCCCCGGTCGTCCGGCAGGTAGCTGGTGCTCAGATCAGTCTCCCACGCCTGCCCGGACACACTGGCGAACGCCAGCGTTGTTCTTCCTGTCTGGAAGGCTTTGAAGCGTTGACTGGTATAATCGTTGCGCTCTTGGAGCAACAGACCTGTTGTGCCGATAGCATCCTTGACTCCTGTGACGCTCTTGGCCTTTCTCCGCCCGAGACCATCAATCGTGAAATCGGTCACCGTGCCGTAGGGATCGTCGATCCGGCTCATCACACGATGCGAGCCGTAGGCGTATTCCTCGCGCCGAAGCAGGGCATCGATCTTGGCAGTTGGATCGGCCCCTTTCGTCATCGTGGTGGAGGCGCCGCCGAGACCGTGGGGAGCTGTGAAAGCGTTTTCATACTCCCAAGTAGTGGTGTTCCCCGAAAAGTCCGTGGAGGACAGAAGGGAGAGCCCGGATTCCTTGTGGAAGGTGAAGGTCTCCTTTCCAAGGTGTCCTGGCTGCCCCTCATAGGCCCCGTGATGAATCACCGAGGTCAGATAGTACACCATCCACTCGACGCTGATGGAATCCGAGGTTCCATCGACATCGACGATTTCCGCGTCCATGTCCTTGAACTCGTAGACCGTTGTGTTGCCCACGGCGTCTGTCACTGTCGTGGCCGGCAGGGTCGTGAAACTGACCGTCTGGCCAAAACGCATGGCTCCCTGTGGAGCGAATGCTGAGGTGCCGAGGGTGCCGGGCAGCGTGACTTGTGTCACTCTGCGGGGCATCCCATACATGGCCTTCCACGAGCCCTTGGCGGGATCGTTGCGATCAGCAATCTCGTCCTCGACGTATTGCTTCACATCAGCCGGAAGCCGGTCCAGATCGATGGCGGCTCGTGTGCCGTTGATGCTGGAGTCCCAATACTCCTTGGTCTGATCGAAGGCGTAGGTGAAGGTGTGCTCATTGCCGCGTTTGTCGGTTATGGAGTCGACGTTGGCGTGGTAGTGGAGGGTCGTGCGCGGATTCTGCGGGTCGGAGTTGTCCAACTCGACTTCAAGTCCACCGTGATACCCGTAGCCGGTCACAGAATCGTCGGCGAAGGTGATGCCGGTCATTTGCGGCACCACAACGGAATCCCCGACGACACCAGGAGAGGTTTCAAAGGCGAGAGCCGTGGTCGTGTCGTAGGCGAACGTGGTTGTGTTGCCGCGACTGTCGGTGATCGTATCCACCCGCCGGTGATCGGGTGTGCGCACGATGCTAAGGAACTGATTCGGCCGATCCGGAGAGGTGATCTGGTGTGGGATCAAGGCAACCTCGTTGGGGACGCCCGGAGAAAGCTCTCCATAATCGTAGTGCAAGCGAACCCCGTAGCGGTCGCGGGCCTCGGTTAGTCGCCAGTAGGTGTGTCGCTTGACCTTGGTGCTGCCCTCCAGCCGATCGGTGGAATACATGAACCAGGTCTTGCACTTTTTGTAGGTCAGCGTGTTGCCGAACTTCTTCTGCAGAACGAAGTGTTCGCCGTTCCGTGAGAGGGTGTTGAGGTAGGTCTTCTTGTCCACTCGGGTGGACGGCCAGGGGAAGAAATCCTGGAAGTCTACCGTTCCGAACCGCTGCGGGCGCCCAGCCTCGTCAACCACATTGACGGTGACCGGACCGACCGCCTCCCCGCCGATCGTTTCGATCACCTCGACGTAGGAGCAAAGGCTGGAGGTCCAGCCGATGCCGAACGGCAGGTCGAACCGCTCGTCCGGACGCAATCCTGAGCGGTCCGAGAAGCCAGTTTCCGCCGTGCTGGCACTGGCCTGGAGGACCAGGTCAGATGCTCCCAATGGGACGTAGCTGAAGGTGGTGTCGTGATGGAGGCTGAGGTTGAAGGCGTCGATGTAGGTTTCCTCATCGGGAAGATCGCTTTCCTCCTCCTGCTGGGGTTTTTCATCCGGCATCGGGCGACCGTTGAGAGCGACCTTGCGGTGACGAGGACCGACCGCATCGCCGCCGCTGTAGCTCTGCGACCACGAGTAGTTGTCAAGCGGGACCAGATAAGCGGTCTTGTAGATCCAATAGCTGTCCGGATTCGGGTAATCGTCCTGCTCGAAATGGTCGGTCGCCGGATTGCCGGCCGGGTCGTTCAATAGGTTCTCAAGATCACAAAGGATGAACGGCGACTGTTTGCCGGGCTCAACGGTGGCCCAGTAGTCATAATCAGGCGTCTCGTTCGGATCAGTGCCAACATGCTGAACCGTGACTTCGTGGAAGTCAGTGTCATCCAGAGCGAACCGGGTCTTGTCCTTGACGCCCGGTGTCGTTGGATCACCGTCCGACAGTTCGCCGAAGTCCTCTGCCACAAGCTGCTTCTCACCAATGAGCAGGCGCCATCGCTCCGAGTGACTCCCGGACGGGTCTCCGACTTGGGCAAACACAAATGGGGAGTCCTCGTCCCCAGCCTTCAAGATCACTCCCAGGTCCCCGATGGGAGCGAAAGAGCCAAGATTCTCGTCCCCATAGAAATCGGAAGGATCAAGCGGCTCCTCCGCGTCATCCAGGGGGCTCGACCCGTAGTCGGCCTCTTCAGCATCAGAAATTCCATCACCGTCCGTGTCGGAGTTGTTGGGATCGGTTCCATTGACCATCTCCCAGTAGTTCGACAAGCCATCGCTATCGTAGTCGCCCTCGATGACGGTTGTAGTGGCTGGGTCATCGGCAATCGGCTTGTTCGCGTCGTTTGGATCGACATTGCTGGAGAAGTACTTCGCTTCCCAGAAGTCATCGAAGAGATCGTCGTCGCTATCGAAGAACCCGGGATCAGTCGCGCCAAAGTTCACGGGACCATTGCCGAAATCGGCAATTCCGGCGTTCTCCTCGTCGTTGGTTAGTCCATCGTGATCAACATCAGGCGCGTAAAGATACGGATCGGTCCCGTTGGCAAGTTCAACACGGTTGGCAACTCCGTCCCAATCACCATCGTAATTCCAGAGGGCATCGATCTCATCGTTCGAAAGAATCCGGTCATAGATGAGGAATTGGTCCAAATCGCCCGCAAAGCCATACAAGGGGTATGCGGTAGAAAATGCGCCCAGGTAGATATTGCCGGAATTCATTCCGGAGAAAGCGGAGAAGGTGACGTTCTGCGCAGGGGCGGACGAGACACCGTCAATGGTCATTTTCACCTGACTGTTTGCTGTCAAGACAATGTGGTGCCAATTGCCATCATCCAGTCGGCCTGCAGCCGGGTTCACCAAGTAGGTGGAAAGCACCGCACCGCTGAATGCCCCAGGGAGCCCTTTCGCGAATAGAAAATTGGCTGAAATCGCCGAGGTGGGGCTATAGTAGAGTGAGACCATCACGCCAGTACCGGTATCAAACGAGAATATGGGACTGAATGTGCCGTTCGGTGTTTGGGGGCATTGGAACCAGAACGACAGCGTTACTTCATTCTCGTTCTTGGCTGCATCCGCGCTTATAGTCAGGCGACTGCCTGGGCCTGAAAAACTGGCCGCGTTGGAGATTGCTCCAGCGCTTGCTCCCGTTTGAGCGACACCCGTTATGCTGGCATCGTGTCCGTTTCCAGAGGTGTCCAAGAAGGCAGTGCCGGCTCCGTTCTTGTGCTTGAAGCCCCATACCCCCAGAAGGCCCGAGGACAAGTCGATACCGCTGCCGAGATCAATCAGGCCTGAAATATCCGGGTTCTCCGTGAACTGGTTTACCAAGGGATCTTGACCGGCATCGATCTCCGCCTTGTCCGAAAGCCCGTCCCCGTCGGTATCAGCATTTCCAGGGTCGGTTCCGTGGGTGTTGATCTCGTCGTCATCAAGAAGCCCATCCCGGTCGGAATCCACCCGGATGGTGACATCGACCGAATCAGTAGCACTTGGCTCATTGGGAACCGCGACAGCATCAACGGTCGCGGTTTGCGCAAGCAGAGGCTGCAGCAGAAGCAGCAGTGGGAGAAGTCGCAATATCGACATAGCGGAAATCAGTCAGCTTTGAAATGAACGGAAACCTCTCCATTGGAGTCGGTCTTGAGGACGAGGGAACTGGCAAGGGTATCACCGTCGAGCGTTTCAACAGAACCCAGCAGTCCAAGGTGTTCGAGAGTAACCGGCGCCCCGACCAAAGGAGTCGTGCCATCGGAAGTCACCTTGAACACGAGCGGTGCAGGAGTTCGCTGCCCGTTGAAGACGGTCTGGCCCGAGCCTGATACCAGATCCACCTGGGGAACCTCCCCGTTGTAGTAGTCGTCCGGATCGGTTCCGCCCTCCAACTCCTGGCCGTTGGTCAGGGTGTCGCCATCGAGATCGTCGTCGGCACCTGCAAGAGTGGCCAGGTTCTGGACGTGAGCAATTTCCCAGTCGTCCGGCAGTCCATCCGCATCGAGGTCATTGGGTCCGAAGAGTTCCTGAACGTGTACACTATCAAGCACTGCAGAGTATGCCCGGACCTCATCCAGCACACCTGCGTAGACGCTGGCAAAGTCGAATGTTGTCGGGTTCGAGTGCCGCTGGGCGAGCACCAGGTCGTCCACATCAAGAGCGACAAAAGAAGTGCCAGTTTCCGGGGGCCCAACAACTTCACCGTCCAGGTAGAGAAGGACCTGGAGTGTGGAGACGTCCCGGGTGACGACGAGGTGATGCCAAAGATCATCTGCGAGACTGCGATTGCAATCCCAGGTGAAGAACTCGCCTCCACCTGCGTCGAAGCGAATCGTGTCCCCGGCGTCATCCGTGGTCTCCAAGCTGATCGCCAGTTCCGGTGCCTGCGCGGAATTCGCTCCGCTAAGGAGCGTCCGGCTGGTAGCAGTCCCCAAGGTCTTGAACCACATGCTGATGGTCAGATCTCCGAGTCCATCGAGGACCGCCACCGGCAGATCCACGAGGTCCGCAGAGTCGTCGAACTCGAGCGCGCCGTTTTCGATGCCGCCTGTCTCCTGCCAGACCGGCGTGCCACCGAGGGTGCCGTGGTTGCCCTCGGTGCCGGAATCCGCCGCACTTGAGCCGGTCCCATCGTCCAACCTGAGGTGCAGGTTCAGGTCAACTGAAAGCCGGTCACCATAGCCGTCACCATCGGAATCCGACCGATAGCCGCTTAGTCCAAGGGCGTATTCCTGCCAGTTTTCCACGCCATCGCCGTCTTCGTCTCCATTCACACCACTGGCGTCGATGTCGTAGATGGTCCGCGTGGTATTTGTGCTTTGCGCGATGAGCATCTCCTCCCATTGGTCGGAGATCCCGTCTCCATCGGTGTCCTCTTGCCCATCCGGGAACCCGTCGTCATCGGAATCAAAATCGAGCGGGTCTGTGCCTGGGTTGCTCGTGAGTTCATCCCAGTTGCTCAACCCGTCGCCGTCGAAATCTGCGTTCTTAGGATCAAGCGTTGGGAAATCCGACATCCGGAGACGAGTGAAGAACTCGGGGTAGGTGAATTCGTCTTCTCCCACTTTATAGGTAGGTGTAAAATCGAGCGGATCGTGAACTACCCCCTGGAAGATCTCCTCCATATACAGCCAGGTCTGCAGATCCACCGAGTACTGGGTGAAGTAGGTCCACCCTTCTTCCCCGGTCCAGTCCAAGCGGAAGCTGCTCATGCCGAGGTGCTCGATGGTCAGGTCCGGATCGGGCTCGTCACCTGGCAGCAGGGGTGACGCCGCAACCAGGGCTGCGGGCACCAAAAAATGTAAAACGTTTTTCATCACTTCGATCCTCCTTGCTGGTTCTGCTGCCGCTTTCCGCGCCAGTGGCGCAAAATGAGGTCCTTCGGCTTCGGCGGGTTGGCCTTGAGGTAGGCCTCGCGCTCGATGCGGGCCTCTTCGCGGGATTCGTAAGCGGCGATCAGGCGGTCCTTCTCCTTCCCATAAAGCGCGTGAAGCCCGTCCATGATCGCCATGCCCTCGGCGTCATCCGGGTCACCTTCCGTCACGATGTAGGCTAGAGCGTCAGCAGGCAGGTCCGGGATCTCAGGGATCTCGAATTCTGCTCCGCGCGCGGCTGCGAGCCTCTGCGATTCCAGCAACTGCTCGGTGGTCGTTCCACCGATTCCCATGATCAGCGAATACACGATCCCGTCGTATTCGTAGGAAGCGAACCCTCCAAGGTGGAAGAAATCGACGTTGGACCATGCCCGGAAGCTTCGGGGCTCGATATTTCGCTCGCGGTCCCCCGGAACCCACCACCACAGGTGAGTCTTCTCATGGTCGTAAACGGTGGCCGAGACGAAAGCGAATCGGCTTTTCCGAACGCTTTCCTGGGCTTTGGCGAGAAATGCCTGGTATTCCGGCGACTGCCGTAGCGCCTCCAGTTCTTCCTCGGTCAACGGTTCGGGCGGCGCGGGGAGCGGTGGCAGGCCGGGATCCTCGACTCGATGGACCGTCACCTTGCGGTCGGGCAATTGCCGCACAACAGTATCCTTGACCTTGAAATGCGGAAGTTCCGGCGGAACCGGCGGCGGTGGCGGTGTCCCATCAGCGACCTTGCCGAGAAGCTTGGCTTCGCCCTCGATTTCGACCTCGGTCACCGGCTCCTCCTGGGCTGGAACCGATGGGCAGGCGAGGGCGAGAAGAAGAATCGGTCCAACAATGGACCCTACAGCAGGTTTCATCGGCGTAGAGAGCATCGCTTTGCCGCCGATCCGTCAAGCCGACAGAGCTTCCAGCAGACGGCGACGTTCAAGGGAAGTGGTTCTACACCGTTCACTGCAAGTCTTCCGCGTTCGGAGACGATTTCGACATTTGAGAATCCATGCGGAGACGACGTCAACCAGCGCGAAGGCCGGTTGCTCAGCCAAAAGCACGGGATGTAGACGCGGTCCTGTTTCATGAGGAAGGGACCGTCAGGGGCCGGAAAAAGAAGGTCGAGCTGCTCACGGAGCCTCCCGAACCGCCGCCGGATCGTGCTGCTGCGTTCCTCCCAGCTCGCCGGGGTGTGGAACTCCTG
>Ga0180435_10007537_pt1 | contig 10366 bp, 9 predicted proteins | sample SS_ome_3_FD_132467 | JGI IMG/M metagenome (GOLD analysis project Ga0180435, IMG submission 132467) | Hypersaline lake sediment archaeal communities from the Salton Sea, California, USA - SS_3_S_1 metaG | ecosystem: Environmental > Aquatic > Non-marine Saline and Alkaline > Hypersaline > Sediment... | reverse complement strand
TTTCAAGTGAACTGTAATTGAGTTTGATCAGTCCATGGTCCCCGAACAGGTCATCAGGCGTTGCCACGATGGAAACAAGGGGATTTTCATAATTTTTCAAGGTAACGAAATAAGAGCAGGTAAGCGGGCTGCTTGCCAGGTCTCCTTCTTTGAACAGCCTGGCTTTCAATATGGTGGTTGTGTTTACCTCGATCGGATCTTCATACAGGGGGCTTTGTTCTGTCGGATCGTTTGCATCAAGTGTGTACCTGATCATTGCACCGGCAACCGGAGAAGTTAGCCGGACGGTAAAAGGTGCATCGTAGATGCCACCATGTTTGTTGCTGGCAGGGGCGGGCAGCACTATCCCGCCGCCGGGTCCGTCATTCTCCCCGCCAGGTGTAGGTGTATTAAAAAATACCCAGTTCATCCCGGCATCCCCGTTCCTTCCATAAGAGACATTCGGCGTTTGTGCCTGGAACGAAACCTGGTCGATCACCTGCAGTTCTGTTGTATACATACCCAGGTATTCACCATCGCCGGAAATTTTGAAATTGGTATGATTATATCCTTCCGCGGGTTCATCATCTGCCCAGACCAGGAAATATTCGTCTGGATTCAGATATACCGGTGCTGTGGTATCTATTTTCCATTGCAGGGGCACCGAAGGATCATCAGTGAACCATATCTTGTTGAGCAGAACCGGATCGTCGCCATAATTGTAAATTTCAAACCAGTCGTCATCATCTCCGTGGTTATCGTACACCAGGTCCGAATTCCGGGCAAGCAGTTCGTTGATCACCAGTGTGATGGCTGTATCTGCCCTGGTTTCCCAGGTAACGAAGTCAGACGATTTAACCGGGGAAGTGCCATAGGGAATGGTATCGTTCCCCGCTTTCTGCGCAAGCAGGGGCAATGATAAACACGCTATCAGGAACAGTATGGCTTTGTGGGATGACATTACTTTCCGAAAGGTAGAAAAAATGGCAGAGACTTCGAAGGTCAGGCACATCTCTTATTGACAAAGCCGGTTTTTTTTTAGGTGAAGCGTATATGCTTTTCATATGTTTGCCCGGGCAATGCTGATCTGAAGCAAGCAGCTTAAGGTGCAAATGTGTTCCTGTTCACTTACGGATATCGCCAGCGGTTGGCGAGGGCGACCAGGGACAGCATAACGGGGACTTCCACCAGCACACCTACAACGGTTACCATGGCAGCGGGGGATTGCAGTCCGAAAAGCGCAATGGCCACTGCTACGGCAAGTTCAAAAAAGTTGCTGGCACCGATCATGGCGGCGGGGGCGCAGATAGCGTGGGGCAGTTTCAGGAACCTTCCGCCGAACCAGGCGATAAAAAAGATAAAATAGGTCTGGATGACCAGCGGGATCGCCACCAGCAGGATGATCAGCGGCTTGTTGAGGATGGTGGTTCCCTGGAAGGCAAACAGCAGGACCAGGGTGGTGAGCAATGCAAGGATGGAAACAGGTTTAAATTTCGGCAGGAATGTGGTTCTGAACCAGTTTTCCCCATGGTTTTTGATGAGAATGCGGTTGGAGAGGTACCCGGACAGCAGCGGAACTACCACAAATACCACCACGCTGGCAACCAGGGTGTCGTAAGGTATCTGCACGTCGGTGATGCCCAGCAGCAATCCGACAATGGGGACAAAAGCCACCAGGATGATCAGGTCGTTGATGGATACCTGCACCAGTGTGTAATTGGGATCGCCGTTGGTCAGGTAGCTCCAGACGAAGACCATGGCGGTGCAGGGAGCGGCGCCGAGCAGGATGGCACCAGCGATGTATTCGCCGGCTTCTTCCGGACTTATCCAGGCATGGTAAATTTTTGAAAAGAAGATCCATGCGAAAAATGCCATGGTAAAGGGTTTAATCAACCAGTTGACTACCAGGGTAAGGATCAGTCCTTTTGGTCTTTTCCCGACATTTTTCAGGCTTGAAAAATCGATCTGCAGCATCATCGGGTAGATCATCAGCCAGATGAGGATGGCCACGGGAATGTTCACATTGAAGATCTCCATGCTGCTCAGGAAACTGATGCTGTCACCTGCGAAGTGACCTATTGCTATTCCCGCTGCGATGCATATTGCCACCCATAGGGTCAGGTATTTTTCAAATGCACCGATTTCTCTTTTCCTGTTGTTCATTTTCGGGATGACTATTCAAAATAATGCTGGCGTGTAATTGTAACTGAACAATTCTCCTATAATTGTTTCATGTGATGTAATCAGGCGGTGGCACAATTTCCCTGGGTCACAATGTTGGTTGTATCTTTTCTGTATACAATTGGTGGAATGCTTCTTTGATCTCATTCCTTGCACGGATGAATTCACTCCGGATGAATGCTTCGGTGCCCGCGGCGTGTGAAGGATCTTCAAACCCCATGTGAAGGCGGTGCTCCACCTTGCCGGGAAAGAACGGACATTTTTCATTGGCATCATCGCACACGGTGATCACGTAGTCCCAGTCTTCATTGACGTATGCATCCACCATCGTGGGAGTGTGGTCACGAATGTCGATTCCCACCTCAAGCATTGCTTTGGCAGCTTTCGGATTGACCCGGTCGGCCGGTTCGGTTCCGGCGGATCTGACGGTAAGCCGGGGATCGAAGGATTGCATGAAGCCGTGGGCCATCTGGCTGCGGCAGCTGTTGCCAGTACATAAGATCAGTATCTTCATCAGTTTTCTGCTGTTTATGGATGCGAAATCACTGTTTTATTCTGCGATTGTCATGCTTGTGTTCCAGGACTGTGAAAAACCATATAAAATGCTGGGTGTGTTCTTCATTTAGTATATCGGTTGATCACGGTTTAATTTTTTCGTATAGTCCCAGTAGTTTTGTTTCCAGTATCTGTTCGATCTCCGCTTCATGATCGCCGATGGGTTTCACCGGGACCAGGTCGATGACCTCTTCAGGAGAAAGATCCGATGTGTAATATAGTTTCAGGGATCGTTTCAGGGTATCTCCAATCACCTTTTTTGCATCGGTTTCTGAAAAGCCTGTTTTCATGGCAATCTCCTCCATCTTCTTCCACTGGAACCAGAAGTAGGTGGGCAGCATGGCCGAGACAATCGCATACCCTTCCAGCATTTTTTCTTCCACCTCCATGGTTTTTCCGGCCTTCTTCAGCATTTTCAGCAACACCTGTTTCTCTTCCGGGGTGAATGCGGAGTTAAACGTTATGGGGTTATAGCCCTTGTTGATATAGGAGGTGGCATTGGGAATCATCCGCGCAATCTTTTTGGCCGGCAGCAGCTCCTCCATTTTGACAACAGGAATTTTTGGTGCCAGGGAAATGACCACAGTTTCAGCAGTTACAGCATCCCTGATATTTCCGAGCGTTTCAATCATTACCGGCGGATGGACCGCAAGAAAGACAATATCCTGTCTGGCTGCTTCCTGCGGAGTGGCTACAGTGGCAATTTCCGGAAAACTCTTTTTTAATCCGGCAGCAATTTCGGTGTTGGGTTCATACACAGCGATTGAATCAAATGCAACTTTTTTGTTCTGAAGGGCCTGAAGAATAATTCTTGTTACCCTTCCGCCTCCGATAAAACCTAATGCTTTTGTTTTCATAAGGGATAATTTTTTGGGGTTATAGCATACCATAAACGATTCCGCTGAGGGTGGCCATGATTACCACCAGCACAACGTATACGATTGTTTTTTGTGTTCCGATCACACCCCTGATCACCAGCATATTTGGAAGGGAAAGTGAAGGTCCGGCCAGCAGTAGTGCCAGTGCGGGTCCCTTGCCCATCCCGGCAGCGATGAGTCCCTGGAGTATCGGGACTTCCGTGAGTGTGGCGAAATACATGAATGCCCCGACGATGGAAGCAAAAAAGTTGGAGAACAGGGAATTTCCTCCTACCAGCGTGGCGATCCATTCATTGGGAATGATCCCGGCCATGGCCGTATCGTCGTGGGTTGAGCCAAGCAGGAATCCTGCAATGAGTACTCCGATTGCCAACAGGGGCATGATCTGTTTGGCAAAATCCCATGATGCAAGGGTCCATTCCTTGTTTTCGGGTTCTCTTTTATCGATCAATGTGATTACCGACAATGCTGCCATGCCCACGATCATCGGAATCATGGGAGAGTTGCTGAGAAATGCTGAGAGTGCGGTCGCGATGGCTGCCAGTGTTACGTGCAACCACTTGATCTTCAGAATATAAATCAGTGAAAATGACAGGAAGACAGAAAGCACTGCGGTGATATACCACTTGTTGGCCCATATCCAGTACCAGCCGCCGGAGGACACGCCTTCATCAGGTTTCCCCCAGTTGGCAAAAACAAGGATGAGAACCAGGATGAAGAAATGGAATGCGGTTTGCCACATCGGGCGTTTTTCAGGCATTTCAGGGAAATTGATCTGCTCCTCTTTTTTGGCGTTTTCCTCTTTGCTATAAATCAGCGACATGACCGAGCCAATCACAATAGCAAAAACCACAGCTCCTATGATACGTGCCACGCCCATTTCAAATCCAAGTATTCGTGCAGTGAGAATAATGGCGAGAATATTGATGGCCGGTCCTGAATAGAGAAACGCGATGGCCGGTCCCAGGCCTGCTCCGCGTTTATGGATACTGGAGAAGAGTGGAAGGATCGTACAGCTGCATACAGCCAGGATCGTTCCGGATACAGAGGCCACGGTATAGGCTACCCATTTTTTGGCCTTCGCACCAAAATATTTCATAACGGCCCCCTGGCTTACAAACACCGCGATGACACCTGCGATGAAAAATGCAGGGAGCAGGCACAGGATCACGTGTTCCTGTGCATACCATTTGGTGAGATCAAGCATCGCCATGACCGCCTCACGGAACCTGTTACTTTCAAGGGGCATGAAAAATGCCGCAATGAAAACCACTGTGATCCATAGCAGTATTCGGATTTCCTTCTTCCACTCCATTGTACCTGGTTTAATTTCAGAAATAAATAACGGCTACATAGTAGATTCCCACCCCGATAAATACAATCGATATTACCCTGCGGAACCATACTTCGAAAGTCTTCATCCTGTTGTACAATGTGCCAACCCCGGAGACTGTATATGCCAGCAGCCAGGCAAAAATGATGACAGGAATTCCGGTTGCAATGGCGAAGACCACCGGCAAATACAATCCCGAGGCACTGCTGATGGTCATCGGAATGAGCATTCCGAAATAGAGCACCCCGCTGTAGGGACAGAATGCCAGGGCAAAAAGAATCCCGAGGAGCAGGACATCCCAGTAATTTTTGAATCCCCTGTGTTGCATCCTGCCGGTCAGCCTTGAAAAACCCGGAAACCGTAGTTTTAAAACATCCAGCATCAGCAGACCGATTAAAATGAGCAATGGCCCGATGATCTTCTCCCCATATTGCTGGAAGACCCCGGAAATCTTAAGCTGATCGGCTCCCAGGAACAGGACCAGGGCCAGCATCGTGTATGCAAGCGCTCTCCCCCCTGTATATACGAGCCCGTTGATGAACACCCTTCTGCGGTCCTCCACATCCTTGCTGATAAATCCAATGGCAGTGATGTTGGTGGCCATCGGGCAGGGACTGATTGCAGTAAGCAATCCCAGGACAAATGCAGTCACCAGCGGAACAGTGCTGTTGCCGGCAAGGTTGCTGAGGAATTCTTCCATATCAGTGAGTTTTACTTATATCCATGAGAAAACGGATCGACCCAATTCGAAGCGCAGCGATCACAGAAGCGGATCGACCCAATTCGAAGCGCAGCGATCACAGAAGAGGATCTACCTTCTCTTTTATAAGTGTTTCCAATTTCTCCGGGTTGCTGCGTGCATACATAAAACCCTCATTGGTGAGGTTGATTTTTGTTTCGCCTTTTACAATGACCAGGGTCTGTCCCGCCACCCCGATTTTTTCCGCTTTTTCTTTTCCTTCCGCTTCTTCCAGGTTGTAACTTGTAAAAGGTACTTTATTGCCGAAATGCGCAGTCAGCGCAGCCTTGGTGACATCTTCAACGGCATTGCAGGTTGCACATCTGCGGGTGTTGTGGAAATAGAAAACCTCTACCGGACCTGGATCTGAGATCGTGGCAGTGTTCTTTCTCTCCCCGGATTGCCCGGTACAGGAATTGTTCATGGTCAGCGCCAGGAACGCAAAAATGATGAGATGCAAATGTTTCATTGTATTATTGGTTTTGGGTGATGAATTGTTCAATTTCCTTTGAGGAGGGAAGACGTCCGGATACAACCACCTTCCCGTTGATTACCAGTCCGGGGGTATGCATGATCCCGTATTCCATGATCTTCATGATGTCTTCTTCCTTGGTGATCGCTGCCTCAATCCCCATTCCGGCAACCACATCCCGGGTTGATTTTTCAAGCGCTTTGCATTTCGGACACCCGGTGCCCAGTACTTTTATTTCCATTTCGTTTTTGTATTAAGGGTTTGTCCTGTCAGTAAGGTTTTGTCCTGTTTTTTCGATGTATCCTGTTATTTGGTTAACTTTTTGGTTATGCTGCTGTATTCCGGTTTCACAGCTTTTTTACATTGTTGTGTTAATCACGTTCGTAATTCGCAAAATACCGAACAATACATGCAAAAAATATTATTTAATGATATCTCCCAGCAGCAGCCGGGCCTCGTTCCAGTTTTCTTTATTAATGCAATATTTAATTTTAGGGGCCTCTATTTCTCCCTGGATAAGTCCAGCATCTTTGAGTTCCTTCAGGTGCTGTGAAAGTGTGGATTTTGCAATGGGCAGAACCTCGGAAAGATCCCCGCTGTAGCAGCAACTTTGCTCGGAAAGCAGTTGCAGCACATACAACCTTACCGGGTGTCCCATGGCCTTGGCATAGCGGGCTGTTTTTTTCTGTTTCTCTGTAATGACGCTGTATAATTCCATGATATCTATTTCGTTGTTCGCAAAAATACGAACAAAATCACAAGATTGGCAAAATATTGTCATTTTTTTCAGGTTACAGCAGATATTTATGAAATGCAAAAAACAAATTCCGGTGCTGTTTTTCAGGGTTCGTTTAATGTTACAAATTGTCTACTTTTGTGTCACCTGGAATCAGGATGTTTCATTTTTTCTTCGCTTGTGTTGGACAATGAATTGTTTTTTCAGGTTTTTTTTATACCATGGTCATTAAACTAATCGTTCAATAAGCAGTCAAACCAAATTGTGTTGTACTTCGGCCATTTTAAACATACCATCAATTGAATACAAAAAAACTCATAAAAAGGTCCACTTCGACCCTGGTTATCCTGGTCATCCTGGGATTTATCCTGTACCCGAAGGTCAAACCGCTATTTCAAACGGAAACGGGACCTGGTGCAGGTGTGCCGGCAGGCAGACCAGGTTCCCGTGGCGGAGGAGCACCGCTGTTTGCCACCGGGTATGTCATTGAGCCCTCCGAGATGAATGAGTTGATCTACAGCACGGGATCGCTGATACCTGATGAGGAGGTTGAGCTGGCATTTGAGACTTCCGGAAAGATCGTGGGGATATTTTTTAAAGAGGGGACCAGGGTGAAAAAGGGGGACCTGCTGGCAAAGATCAACGACCGGCCCCTGCAGGCACAGTTGCTGAAGCTGGAGGCACAGCTGAAACTGACAAAAGAACGGGAGTTTCGTCAGCGCCAGCTGCTTGAGCGTGATGCCATCAGTCAGGAGAGTTATGACCAGGTGGCAACAGAATTGCAGACTCTGGATGCTGATATACAACTGATACAAGCGCGGATATCTGAAACAGAACTGCGGGCGCCCTTCGACGGCGTGGTTGGTCTGCGGATGATCAGCGAAGGGGCATTTGCAACCACGCAGACCCGGATCGTCAGACTGGTCAGGATCAGTCCGCTGAAAATTGAGTTTTCGGTACCCGAACGCTATGCAGGAGAGATTACGCCGGGATTCACGATCTCCTTCGAGGTCGACGGCATCTCTAAAACGTTTAATGCCGATGTGTATGCGGTGGACCCAAAGGTGGATCCGGATACGCGTACCATCGTGGCACGGGCGCTTTACCCCAATAAAAGTGAAGAGCTGAAGCCGGGACGCTTCGCCAGCATCAGGGTATTGCTTTCCCAGATAGAAAATACCATTGCCATTCCCACCCAGGCAGTCATACCCGAGATGGGCGGTGAGAAAGTTTTTATCACCAGGAACGGGAAAGCGGAGGAGAGAAAAATTGAGATGGGACTTCGTACGGAATCGCATGTACAGGTAACGGAAGGACTGGAATTTGGAGATACACTGCTGATCACGGCAATTTTACAGCTGCGGCACCAGCTCCCGGTTCAGCTCGACACGATCATTACGCGTACACCCCGCTTAAACAGTATGCCATGAGCTTAGCATCCGTCAGCATCAAAAGACCGGTTCTTGCAACTGTTTTTTCCCTGGTCATCCTGCTTTTCGGCGCCATCGGGCTGACAAGGCTCGGGGTGCGGGAATTTCCAAGTGTCGACCCACCGATCATCTCTGTCAGCACTTCCTACCCGGGGGCAAATTCGGATGTGATTGAGACACAAATCACCGAACCACTTGAGCAATCCATTAATGGTATTCCCGGGATCCGCACCCTTACCAGCAGCAGCAGCCAGGGACGCAGCAGGATAACCGTTGAGTTTGAGCTGTCGGTGGATATGGAGACAGCCGCGAACGATGTGCGTGACAAGGTTTCGCAGGCGCAACGCTATCTGCCGCGCGATTGTGACCCTCCAACGGTTTCCAAGGCAGATGCCGATGCCAGTCCGATCATGATGATCGCGGTGCAAAGCACCCAGCGGTCGCTATTGGAGCTTTCCGAGATCGCTGAACTCACATTCAAGGAGCAGCTGCAGACGATTTCAGGTGTCAGCGCAGTCATGATCTGGGGCGAAAAGCGGTATGCCATGCGGATCTGGCTCGATCCGGAAAAGCTGGCAGGTTACCAGATGACTCCCCTGGATGTCCGCAACGCCATCCTGCGGGAAAACGTGGAATTACCCGCAGGAAGTATCGAGGGAAATACCACCGAGCTGACAATCCGTGCACTTGGACTGATGACCACGCCGCAGGAGTTTAACAGTCTTATCCTCAGGCAGACAGGTGACCAGATTGTGCGGGTGAGTGACATTGGCCGTGCCGAACTCGGACCAGAGGACCTGCGTGGGATCCTCCGCATGAATGATATCCCAACGGTAGCCACGGTTATTATTCCGCAACCGGGAGCCAATCATATCGAGATCGTGGACGAGGTTTACGAAAGACTTGAATATATTAAAAAGGATTTGCCAGAAGATATTGAGTACCAGGTAGGATTCGACAATACGAAGTACATCCGTTCGTCTATCACCGAAGTGCAGCAAACCATCTATCTTGCTTTTTTCCTGGTAGTGCTGATCATTTTTATCTTCCTGCGTGACTGGCGGACGACCATTATCCCGATCCTGGTGATTCCCGTTTCACTGGTTGGATCGTTTTTTGTCATGTACATTTTCGGATTTACGATCAACGTACTCACCTTGCTGGCGGTGGTGCTTTCCATTGGATTGGTGGTTGACGATGCCATTGTGATGATGGAAAATATCTATGTGAAGATCGAACAGGGCCTTTCCCCCGTGGAAGCAGGATTGAAGGGTGCCAATGAGATCTTCTTTGCCATCATCTCCACCACCATCACTGTTGTTGCTGTATTTATCCCGATTGTGTTTCTTGAAGGAATGACAGGCCGGCTATTCAGGGAGTTCAGTATCGTGATCGCCGGCGCAGTAATTATTTCTTCTTTCGTGGCACTTTCCCTGACCCCCATGCTTTCAACGAAGCTTTTGAAAACAAGGCACAAGAGAAGCAGGGCCTATCAGTTTACAGAACAGTTCTTTGTTTCACTGAACCTGCGATATAAAAACTCACTGGACAGGTTCCTGGGGAGGAAGTTTATAGCGATTGCCATCCTGCTTTCGGCTTTTCTGCTGATTTTTGTTTTGTGGAAAAGCATTCCTGCTGAGATGGCGCCCCTTGAGGACCGCTCCCAGTTGAATATTTATATCACCACCCAGGAGGGATCCACCTACGAGTATACCCTGGAGTATGTTGAAGAAGTGGCTGCAATGGTTGCCCGGACCGTTCCCGAGGCGGATAAGATCGTTCAAAGGGTCTGGAGCTCGGGTGGTTTTGTGATCATCAAATTGTTTGAGCCTTCTGAAAGGGAACGTTCCCAGCAGGAAATAGCTGCCAGGTTATCGGCAGAGCTTCGTAAAATGACCACAGCACGGGCCAGTGTGATCCAGCAATCCACTTTTGGGGGTCGTCGGTCCGGTTTGCCCATTCAGTATGTATTACAGGCCCCCAATATTGAAAAACTCAGGGAGATCCTGCCGGCATTTATGGAAGAAGTGGACAACAATCCCACTTTCGTGATGGCAGATGTC
>Ga0180435_10007536_pt1 | contig 10366 bp, 10 predicted proteins | sample SS_ome_3_FD_132467 | JGI IMG/M metagenome (GOLD analysis project Ga0180435, IMG submission 132467) | Hypersaline lake sediment archaeal communities from the Salton Sea, California, USA - SS_3_S_1 metaG | ecosystem: Environmental > Aquatic > Non-marine Saline and Alkaline > Hypersaline >... | reverse complement strand
TGTAGCAGTTTCCGCAATACAATCATCCACAACTAAATTCACCACCGGGAGTTGCGCAACGTCCCCGGACCTGTCCAACCAGCGCTGGGCACCTGCGCTGTATGGTGTCGTGTGTCCCCGGAAAGCGAATTTCCCATAAGAAAACAACCCCACCATCCGCTGTTTTAGCGTCAACGATTACTCTCCTTTCTCTCCAACAATGTTCGGATTGGTCTGCTCAGCGGGCGTGCCGTGCTATTTGCTCTGGCAGCGGAGTTCCTGCTTGTGCCTGCTCTGCAGGTGATGGTACACAAAAAGAAAAGCTCGAATTGCCGATCTTACCGCATCTACGGCGTCAGATGCCATACAGCATAGCCCACTATAGCTGCACAACATCTTCCTTGTACCTGCGGCAACCTCGACAATCGCTCACTTTATGATCACGCATTGATATGATTTTTCTTTCCTTAGGAGGCCTCACATGCAAAATACTGCCGGCGTATCACAAGATTGGATAAAAGAGCTGATCCTGGACTTCATTGCCACTTCCCCCAGCAACACCATGGAAAACAAGGGCCAGGACCCGGCCTGGGATGATGCGCTCGTGGGATTTGCGTCCGGCGCCGATCACATCTGGCAGCAGTACAAGGAATACATCGGCGCCTTCCACTGGACTCCCTGGGAAGTATATAACCAGCATGTTCCTTATGAACAGACCGCCCCCCAGGACCTGACCGTGATTTCCTGGGTGCTGCCCCAGCGGGAAATGGTACGCAAGGCCAACCGGAAAAACAGAAAATACCCGGCCGAAGAATGGGCCCGCATCAGGGTTTATGGAGAGAACTGCAATGTGGCCCTTCGGCAGCACGTGGCAGAGAAGCTCACGGCCGCGGGATACGCCGCCATTGCGCCCATGCTGGTCCCCAACTGGGCCATTGTTAAGTCGGAAAAATACTCTTATGCCTCGTCCTGGTCCGAACGGCATGCTGCATATGCCGCCGGCCTGGGCACCTTTGGCCTGTGCGACGGACTCATCACCCAGAGAGGCAAAGCCTTGCGCGCCGGATCCGTGGTGGCCAAAATCTCCCTCGAACCCACCCCCCGGCCCTACAACGACCACCAAGCCTACTGTCTCTTCTTTGTTGACGGCACCTGCGGCAAGTGCATCGACCGCTGCCCGGTTCGCGCCATCACAGAAGCCGGACACGACAAGGAGAAGTGCCGGCAGCACCTGGCCAGCGCCCGCAAATATGTGACCCAAACATACAAATTTGAAGGCTACGGATGCGGATTGTGCCAGGTAGGGGTACCCTGTGAATCGAGTATTCCGGTAAAGGCCGCGCGGGAAGCGTTGGAAAAAGGGGAACTTCCGCCCCCACCACCGCCGCTGGCATGATTGGTTAAACACAGAATGGTTTTTGTCTAGATGGGTAATAAAGCCGCAAACAACGTGTTGAGGCATGATTACTAACGCAAAAAGTACTGTTCAATAAATATATCGTTACACAATCAACACCCAAAGGGCGTCGGCGGGGATGTTGTAATCACTTATATTTCTACGGTGCTCGAAATAAGTAGATTTGGTTTTCAATTATAGATTGAAGTATAGGTGAAAACTTTAGAATTTCGAACATAAATGGAATTGTGGGATTATCTATTGGTAGGGCAAGGTCGCGGTTAATTAAAATAACATCATGGAATCGACTCTGGCTTGTCTACCACAAAAGGCGTGCAGCGAAAGGCGATGCTGTTTTTCTTTACCCATATCCTGGTAATATTTGCTGTCTCACCTTCCAGGGTGGTAATTCCAGGAAGTCTTTCGAGGTACCCGATATCCCCACGGTTGAACTCAAAATAGGTCTGGTCCCTGTTGTGCGGGTCGGGAATTATTATCACCTTGTCAGGGTCCGTCGGGTGCTTATGTAGAGAACCGCTGAAGGACACATGTGTTCTGGCTAGCCTAAACAGCCGGGCACTGATTCTCATGTCAGTGCCCGGCATTATACGGATTATCCTGCGGAAACAGTAATTTTCCGCGGGGTTGCTTTTTCGACTTTCGGCAGCACGAGACGCAGGACGCCGTCTTTGAGTTCTGCAGTAATCTTTTCCTGATCAACAACCTCCGACAGTGTAAACTGACGATAATATTTACCCACACCATATTCCATTACAATGGGCTCCTCGGATGCTTCGCCGTCTGTCTCGGCCTCTCCGGTCAATGTGAGCACATCATCGCGTAAATCAATGGCCATTTTTTCTGTTGTTACACCCGGCATGTCTGCCAGCAGGGTAATATCGGTTTCTGATTCAAATATGTCCACATCGGGTGTATAAATCGCACCCGGTCGGGTTTGTTCCGTATCAGTGGACAACTCTTGTTTTTCTCTGACTTTCAGTTCTTTGGCTTCAGCTTCCGTCATGACGATCCCTCCCTTCAAAATTATTTGGTATCAATTGATTGAAATTTGCTTGGGTTTGGCTTTTTCGGCTTTGGGCACACTCACCTTTAAAATGCCATTGGTCAGCGCCGCGCTGACACCATCGGAATCAATATCACCTGGGAGGCTTATGGCCCGAGAAAACTTGCCTTCTTCCCTTTCTTTGCGATGGTAACGCACATTGTCTTTTTCTGCCTCAATCTTGCGCTCCCCAGATATTGACAGATTGTTGCCGGTTGCCTGGATGTCCAGATCATCAGCGGAGATGCCTGGCAGCTCTGCCCGAAGGTAATAATGGTCCTTGTCCTCGGTCAAATTGATGGATGGAAATACCCCGGCATGAAGGCTCGTCATACCACTATCAGACACCCTGCTGAGGAAATTGTCCATCTGCTGACGCATACGCTCCAGTTCACTAAATGGGCTTCTTGCATTCCATGTTGGTAATCCAAACATTCTTCTGTAAATCATTTCACATCCCTCCTTTTAGTTATATTTGAGTCCTAAAAATGCCATTTTTTCTATTTCTGATAATATGATAGAAATTTTTTTTACGATGTCAATATTTTTTAATAAATTTTTTGTTGAATTACTTTTTAATTGATTATATATTCAATAATGTAAACATAAAATATGAATGGAGGTGGTTTGAATGGCTAATAAATCCAACAAAAAAGCGGCTTCAACGGTCGCCCTTCCCAGGATGACAACCCTTGCACTTAAGGGAAAACAATCTATACGGACAAGTTTTAAATTGTCCGAAGGATGTATTCAGGCCATCAATATCGTTGCTACGCAATTGGGTATTAAGCACCGTTCTTTGTTTGATTACTTGGTTGAGGATACCGGTTCTCTTGAAACCCTTGCAAAGGAGATTGTCAAAATAGAGCCGGGAAAAAATAAAGGATCTCAAAAAAGTTTCATCGTAAGCCGAGATACCTTGAAAGCCATAGATGGCCTTTGTGAAAAACTGAACATATCTCGGGATACGCTCATCGAGTTATCGGTAAGACGCCTTTTGCCGATTATAGAAAAGGAAATGAAAAGCCACAATAAGCGGAAAGAACTGTTCGAATTTGTGGACAAACAGTACCAGGAGAGCAGAAAGGTGCTGGATTTAATTAAAAAAGGGGTTGGTACGGAAGACCCTGCCTATAAAACATACCAAGCCACTGTAGTTGCTTGTAAACAGGTTAAAAAGCAGTTCAATGAAATCTTATCAAAAGGCAAAGTGATCGAGGGTTTTAATCCAGAGAATCTTAAGGATTAATCGTCCTTACTGTGATATATGGACCATGCAAATAAATTTTTTCAAGAGATATCATCTCTGATAAACTCGTAGAAAAGGACTAACAAATCTGTTCGGTTTCTAATAAGTTTAAGTGGGTTAACGGGATGCCAATTGCGTCGAGCTGAACTGAAAACCAACAATTTATAACTAAGAAAGCATTTCAAGGTTGTATGATTATATCAGTAACAAAATTGGATGGTTACACTACCCAACATATTGTACATGGACTGTCTGGAAACAGTAAGCTACCACCTTGTGCAAACCAGCTAAGATTGCCCTCCGTATGGCCCTCAGCAGTTTACCCACAGATCAAACATACATCCTGATGTTCACATCTTTATCATTTGGACGACATATAACCTTTCATTTGGCCGATACATAACCTTTCATTCAGCCGACCACTTGACTTTCGAATGGACGCCTATGGCTAAACCAATCTTATACCCGCGATTTGTACGGTCCCGACTGGAGGAGGCTTTGGAGGATACGCCGGTGGTGTTGGTCCATGGGCCGCGCCAGTGCGGCAAAACCACTCTTGCCCATTTGGTCGGTGAGGCTGCTGGATATGAATACATAACCTTTGACGATGATGTTCAACTTGCTGCCGCCAACGCCGATCCGGTGGGATTTGTGGCCGACTTGGCGGACAAAACCGTTCTTGATGAAGTCCAGCGTGTTCCGGCCCTTTTTCTCGCTTTGAAATCGTCTGTTGACCGGGATCGCCGGCCTGGGCGCTTCATTCTAACAGGTTCGGCCAATGTGCTGTTGGTGCCCAGATTGGCGGATTCACTGGCAGGCCGCATGGAGATCCTGCGGTTGCATCCTTTGGCCCAGGATGACAAAGTCGTCGGCATATGAGATGACTTGAGCGCTGAAAACTTCGATACACCTTTTAATCCGCCAGTAAACAGCGTAAGGCCATTAACCCATAGAACGTTCCAGACGGATGTAAACATACCCGCCCCCGGTGTAGCCGAAGGGGCGCAGAATGTGATGGTAGTTGCTGGCCATGCCGCGGTAGAAGGTATCGAAGTCGATGCGGTAGGGATGGGCCACTTCGGCGTCCACGTCCAGCACGGTGACCTGTCCGCCATGCGGATCGAAGGCGCCCACCGGTGAGATATGGGGAATGTTGAGGGTGGGCAGGAAGACCCCCTGGTCAAAGTGGGCGATGATCAGCCCGCTTCCGGCGGTCTGAAAGCCGTGCAAGCGCCGTCGCAGACGCCAGCGTACGCTTTGGGCCGGCCCAGGGCGGCGTGGGGCTGTAACCGTCTCCACCCCGGCGGTCCGGATGGCGTAGGCCGCAAGAGCGCAGCGCACCACCTCGCCCAGCAGCGCCAGTGGCAGGCCGCGGCGCCCGTTGTGCCCCCCGGGGCCCATGCGCGCCTTCCAGTGGCCGGCAGTCACCCGGTCCAGGATTTCGGTCTGCCGCACAGGCTGCGAGCCGCTGCCGCCCACGGCCCGCAGAGCGTTGATCACCGTGGCCACCGTGGCCACCGAGCAGGCGGCTTCGTTGAACTGCTTGACGTAGTGGCGCCAGAGGGCCTGCTGTAGGGTGCCGGCGATGATCCCCGGCGGGTTTTTGGTTACCGGCACGGCCCGCTTCGGCCCGAAGGACCCACTGCCCGTGAGCCGGCGAAGGCTGTAATCCATATACAGACAAGCCCGCAGCAACTTGCGGCGCAGTTCCATCATCCCCCTCCCGTTACCCAAACCGCCAGACAGATCAATTGTGAAACTTCAGTATTCACCCGTTGCACCCCTTTTTTCTAAATTATCACTATAAGATTACAAATGTACATCATAATACCATGGGCCGAGTATTTGCCTCACGACCTTTTGCATCTGAATGCAATGGGTCCCCTGCCAGTAAATCTTGTCGCAGGATCGACAAAGGACATACGCGTCACAGTGCTCTCTTGTTTTAGGCGGGATTCTGTCCAGAATCTGTTCTTTGGGCACCGTGTCCAGCAGTGAATTGCACTGCAGGCAGCGTGTAAAAGGAGCGACCACATCTTTAATGTCCAGATAGTCAATGATTTGTTTTATCTGCTGCACCGTTGTCCCGGGGCGAACAAATATTCCATGGCTGACATCTTTGAATTTAAGGAGCTTTCTGCTCGTGCTCAGGATGATTCTGTTTTCCTTGTTGGATATCTCGACGATCTCGCGGGGTGAAAGCATGGGGTCGAAGTAGAGATCAAGCCCGAGAACGCGCATGTACTTGGCCAGTTTTCCGAGGTTGATATCGGCGATGAAATGAGTCCTGCGCAGGGGCAGTTTTCTGAGGTGGGTGACATCTGCAATATTGAGGGACTCAAAAACCGGATATACGCTGACCCGATCCTGATCCTGGAGAATATAGTTAAAATCCACGGATTTTCCATTTACCAGAATGAGATCGATTTCCGTATGGGGAACACCCAGGGATTCAATGGCATCTTTGATGGACCGTTTATCATTAAATGTTAATGCGAAATCCGTTTTTCTTTTTTGCTTGGGAAGAAAATCGTTCAACTCCTCATAAAAACGGAATGTTGCCCTTGCCATGGCTTAAAACCCCCATTCAGTATAGGTGCCGGACTGCTCTTTTGCCCCCTTCTTGCGTACCATTTCTTATTACCTGGATCTTGCAAGATTCAGGTATTATACTTGAGGGTGGATGATGTTATCAATGTTTTCCTGAAGCCCCTTTTATGGTAGAAATCATTTCATCCTAAGTTGAGCGTTTCAAATTATAAAAATGATTAGAATGTATTTACTTTCAATGGATTGGATCCTTTTGAATTCTTTAAATTTGAAACCCTTCGGGATTGCCGATCTTACCGCATCTACGGCGTCAGATGCCATCCCGTATAGCCCACTATAACGGAAAAGCATCTTCCTTAGTATATGCGGCAACCTCGACAATCGCTCAATTTAGGTTCATATGTATCACGAATAAGTTTCGTGAACATTATTCGTATTTCCAATACTGAGGAGATAAACAATGCCAGGAAAAACCACCATTTTTACAGCCCGAAAAATCATCACCATGGCGCCTGAGCAGCCCACAGCCAATGCCGTGGCTGTCAAAGACGGGCGGATCTTGTCCATCGGACAAAAGGCAGAGGTGATCGCCAACATCGAAAGGTCGCCCTTTATGCCCTATGCAGTGGATCCCATATTTGAAAACAACATATTAATGCCCGGCATTGTGGATGCCCACACCCACCTTGAGATACAGGCACTCATCTACAGCGGCCATTTCGTGGCCCAGATCCCCTGGCCCAAACCCGAAGGCGGATTCCATCCGGTTTTCCCCAACAAAGCGGATGTCCTCCAGCGCCTCAGGCAATTGGACAATGCGTTGCCGCCTGAAGAACCGCTCTATGCGGTTGCTTATGATGAAAACAAGGCTGGCGGCTTCCTGCACATCGACGAACTGGACCAGGTGTCGAAAACCCGGCCCATCATTGTCTCCAATCTGGTGTTTCACCGTTTCTGGGCCAATACAGCCCTTTTGAAAAAAGCCGGCATAACCAAAGGAAACCTGTTGCCCGGAATTATGGTCGATGATAATGGCAAACCCAATGGGACCCTGATCGAAGCGACAGGCCTGATGGCTGTTCTGCCCGCCCTGCCGGACCTGGTCAACATCACCGAGGATAAAATCAACACCATCATGCCCTTGTTCGTAAGGGGGGGGTATACCACCGCCTGCGATGCTGCCCTGGGCGCCTTTGGATTCAGGAATTCCTTTGACCGGTTTGCCCATCTGCTTGCAAACCCTGAGGCCGGCCTGCGGGTCGTGGGCCTGCCGTGGGCGAAATCGGGCGTTCTCGAGGCTGGTTCCCTGGATGCCTTCATCGAAATGGTCAAGGAAAAAACAGCTGAAGCAAAAGACCCCTTTTACATCGGCCCGGTAAAGCTCTACACGGACGGTTCCATCATTTCCCGTACATCACCTGTGGGCTGGCCCGGATACTGGGACGGAACAGCCGAAGGCCATATGGAAAACGATCCTGCAGAAATCCGCAAACTGCTCATCCGCTGCCATACGGCTGGTTTTTCTACCATCACCCATGCCAACAGCCGGCCCGGTTGCCAGGTAATCCTGGACGCCGTCAAAGCGGCCCAGACTGTAAAATGCCGTCCGGACATGCGGCATAGAATCGATCATGCCTACAACATCACCGAAGCCCAGTTGAGGCAGGCCCAAGCGCTTGGGGTGGCTGTACAGTTCTTCACACCACAGATTTATTACTACGGCGACTCCCATCTGGAAATCCAGGGCATGGACCGTGCCCGCCACATGACGCCCACCGGAACAGCAAAACGCCTGGGCGTGTCCTGGGGGTTTCACAATGACCCTCCGGGGACGCCGCAGCTGCCCTGGCTGGGCGCCTGGGCCACGGTTCACCGCATGACTATGGACACAGGGACCATATTGGGACCGGAACACTGCGTTAAAGTGGAAGACGCCCTCAAAGCCATGACCATTGAGGCTGCATATCAACTCCATCTGGATCACATGGTCGGCAGCATCGAATTCGGTAAAAAGGCCGACTTCTGTGTTCTGGAGGCCGATCCTCTGGAAATCGATCCCATGGACCTTAAAGACATGCCTGTATGGGGGACCGTTTTTGCGGGCAATCCCCACCCGGCTCGATAAACAGGGTCTTTTACAGACACGCTAATCTTGACATTATCGGTGACTTGAAAATGAAAACATCCCTTGACTGCATACCCTGCCTGGTTCGACAGACCCTTGAAATGGCCAGAATGGTGACCGACGATACCGGCGTTCATGAACAGGTCTTGAGAGACGTGCTTAACCGCATGGCTAACATGGACATGCATCAACCACCGCCGGTCATGGCTCAACAGATCCATCGCAACCTTCGCAACCTGACGCGCATTGAGGACCCATACCAGCAAGCAAAGGATCATCAAAACCGCATGGCCATGAGCGTTCTAGGGGATCTGAAAACCAAGGTGGCTGCTTCCGACGATCCCCTCATGACTGCCGTACGCCTGGCCATAGCCGGAAACATCATCGACATGGGTGTCAACAACAAGGTATCCGATGCAAGCTTGCGGGGGGCCATCGACAAGGCGCTGACAACATCTTTTGCCGGGGATTGGGGCGGATTTCTTGGGGCTGTCAATGCTGCCGGAAAAATCTTGTATTTATGCGACAATGCCGGCGAAATTGTGTTCGACCAATTATTGATAAATGCCTTGGGACCTGCGCGCGTGACAGCTGCCGTGCGCGGCAAACCGATCCTCAACGATGCCACCTTGGCAGATGCGGTTGCCACCGGCCTCGACACAATCGTGCCGGTGATTGAAAACGGGTCTGATGCGCCCGGGACGCTTTTGGATGACTGCAGCGCAGCGTTCAAAAAACACTTTGAAGCCGCAGACATGATCATTGCCAAGGGCCAGGGCAATTTTGAATCGCTCAGCGACCAGCCCTTTCCCATCTTTTTTCTCTTCCAGGCCAAATGCCCGGTGATTGCCGAGCACGCCGGGGTGCCCCTTAAGGCGCATGTCTTAAAGCGCTATTGAAATTACCAAATAAGTGCAATATATTTGCAAATAAATAATGCGCGTAAAATAATCTAATTTAATTTATCTAACTTATTTTTATATCAATATAGGCCCTTAATTGTAAAAATAGACTTTGATATAAAGTTGCATTCAGTGCGGTGCGCATAGGAGGGCCTGAATTAAAAGGAGAAAATAATGCATTGTTTAGTCAAACCTATTTCAATTTTATTTGGGATATTATATATTTTTATGGGTACGACTTTCGCATCTGACAAACTCCCTGTATTTGTTACCATCGCGCCACAAAAATACCTTGTGCAACAAATTGGCAAGGAATTGGTTGATACTCAGGTTATGGTTCACCCGGGAGCCGATCCACACACGTATGAACCCAAACCTCAGCAAATGGTTGCCATCTCCAAGGCAAAATTATATTTCGCGGTGGGGATCGAGTTTGAAGAGGCAAAATTAGATAAAATTATTGCCACCAATCCCAGTATCAAGGTAATCCATACAGACCATGGTATTAAAAAGCTCGCCATGGAGGCTCACCACCATCATGATAGCCACGCAGAGAAGCACCACGATGCTGACCATCATGAAGCTGAAGATGATCATGAAAAAGGTGAACACCATGAGGAAGCGGCGCATGATAACGATCACCAGGAACATGCCGGCCTTGATCCACACATCTGGCTTTCGCCGCCGCTGGTGAAGATCCAGGCCCGTACCATTCTTACAGCGCTGCAGGAGGCCGACCCGGTGCATGGGAGCGTCTATGAAGTGAACTTCAATGCTTTTACAGCGCAGATCGACCAACTGGATACCGATCTAAAGAAGACATTTACTGGAAAAAAGGGCCTTCAATTCATTGTCTTCCATCCGGCCTGGGGATATTTTGCGCATGCCTATGGATTGAAACAGGTGCCCATCGAGATTGAAGGCAAGGATCCCAAACCGGCCCAGTTGAAAGCGTTGATCCAACATGCTAGAGAAAACAGGATCAAAGTGATTTTCGTCCAGCCCCAGTTCTCGACGCAAAGCGCGGATGTCATCGCCCGGGAGATCGGCGGCCAGGTAGCGTTTGCCGATCCTTTGGCCGAAGACTGGATGGCTAATTTAC
>Ga0180435_10007534_pt1 | contig 10367 bp, 7 predicted proteins | sample SS_ome_3_FD_132467 | JGI IMG/M metagenome (GOLD analysis project Ga0180435, IMG submission 132467) | Hypersaline lake sediment archaeal communities from the Salton Sea, California, USA - SS_3_S_1 metaG | ecosystem: Environmental > Aquatic > Non-marine Saline and Alkaline > Hypersaline > Sediment... | reverse complement strand
TTTCCAGATACAACATGGATGCGGGGACATCACCCATGATACAGAGATGGTCCCCCAGAACGGTTTTGGCCTTGAAGATATCGGTCTCGCCGTCCAACGCCACGATGCAGCGCCCTTTTGGCAACTCCAGGAATCGTTTCAGCTCCCGGGTCCAGTTGGAATCCAGGTGCAGCAGCGCAACGAGGCCGCTGGCCGTCACCTCATGGATCAGTCTATTCAAGTAGGGCCAGACGAACCGGTTCCACATGGTCGGGGACAAGAGGCAGGGAGCGCTCTGCCAGCCGCCGACCCACACCAGCGGATACCCTTTTTTTCGGGCTTTCGCGATGCTGACACCGGCCAGGTGAGGCACGATGGCATCCATCACCGCTGCCACTTTATCTGGAATTTGAATCATATCGGCAGCGAATGCCGGCAATGACCTGGCACCGCAGAGCAGCTCATACGGCGTGGTGACATCGCCTCCGCTGAGAACCGGCACGCCGATCCTGCGCCAGGCACCGCGGACATCCAGCTTCGGAAGGTTTGGCGGCAGGTACGCCGGCGGGACATCATCAAAAATTCGCGTCTGCAGGTAGTGCCGGAAAAATTCGGGCCATCCCATCTCCAGAATCCGGTCGTAGTCTTCCCGCTGCATGCGCTCGGACTCCACCACCTGCCACATGTCGTCTTCGGGAAGGTCGACGCCCGGCACGCGCACCTTCGCCAGGTAGTCGCTGCAGAGGCCGTAGGGCCAGAAAGTTCCGTAGTTGATGGCGTCGCCGCCGCCGATCAGCGCATAGGCCTCGATCATGGTTTCCAGCGCATTCAGCGGCGACTTCAGGAAATGCGCCATCGTCGTTCCGGTGGCACAGGCGGCAAACCCCGAATATTCGAGTACCATCGGAATCCGGTCGGGTTGTCGCAAAGCGACGGCATCGAGGATGCGTTTCTGCCGCGTATGGTAGAGCGCTTCCAGCATCGTGGTCTCAATAAAAACCCCAAATGACGCCTATCGCGGGAATACAGCGCCTTTATCGGCGCTGGAAACCATTTGGGCGTAGCGCGCCAGGTAACCGGTTTTGATTTTAGGCTCGAAAGCAGGCAGTTCGGCCATTCGCTGCTGGAGTTCGTTCTCCGGGAGCCTCACATCCAGGCGGCGGTTGGGGATGTCGATGGCGATGATGTCTCCGTCCCGCAGCGTCGCAAGCGGGCCATTTTCGGCCGCTTCAGGCGATATGTGCCCGATGGCCGAACCGCGGCTGGCCCCCGAGAAGCGGCCATCGGTAATCAGTGCCACCGCTTTGTCCATGCCCATTCCCGCCAGGGCGGCTGTGGGGGACAACATCTCCTGCATACCGGGCCCCCCCTTGGGGCCCTCGTAGCGAATGACGATGACGTCGCCTTCCTTGAATTTGCGGTCCACTATCGCCTGGTAGGCAATTTCCTCGGCATCGAAAATTCGGGCCGGCCCCTCGTGTTTGAGCATTTCGTCCGCCACCGCCGCCTGTTTGACGATGGCACCGCCGGGAGCGAGATTGCCGGACAATATGGCCAGACCGCCGGTGGCATGAACCGGTGATTCCACTGAGCGGATGACCGTGTCGTCGGGTTTTCCGGCACCGATGGCGGTCAGCATTTCGCCCATCGGGCGGCCGGTCACCGTCATGGGGTGTTCGTGGATCAGGCCGTTTTTCCTGAGCTCGGCCATTACGGACGGGATCCCGCCGGCATGAAACAAGTCGATGACGTGATGGGGGCCTGCCGGTGCAATCGAGGTGAGATGCGGAACCCGGTCGGTAAATTTACCGAAGTTTTTCAGGGTGATATCGACTTCGGCGTAGTATGCGATGGCCGGGATGTGCAGGGCAGTATTGGTCGACCCGCCCAGGGCCATGTCCACTGCAATGGCGTTGCTAAAGGCGTCTTTCGTCATAATGTCCCGCGGCTTGAGGTCGATTTTGACCAGATCCACCGCCGTATGCCCGGTCTGCTTGGCCAGCCAGACGCGATCCGAGTAGACGGCCGGCGTGCTGCCATTCAGCGGGAGGGCCATGCCGAGAGCTTCGGACAGGTTGCTCATGGTATTGGCGGTGAACATGCCCGAGCACGAGCCGGCCCCGGGGCAGGCGGCGCATTCATAGCGGGTCAACGCATCGGAAGAAAGCTTGCCGCTTTGGAAGCGACCGACGGCTTCAAAGACCTTGTCCAATCCCACGTCCTGTCCCCCCATTCTACCGGGAAGCATGGGGCCTCCGGACAGGAAAATGGACGGGATGTTCAGCCGTGCAGCCCCAATCAGCATGCCGGGGATGATTTTATCGCAAGATGCCATCAGTACCAGGCCGTCGAAGGGATGAGCGGTGGCCATGATTTCGAGCGAATCGGCGATGAGCTCACGACTGGGCAGGGAATACTTCATGCCGACGTGATTCATGGCGATGCCGTCACAGACGCCGATGGTGTTGAACACCAGCGGCGTGCCTCCCGCTGCGTAGACACCGGCTTTGACGGCGTCCACGAGTTTGTCCAGGTGCACATGCCCGGGGATAATTTCATTGAACGAGTTGGCGATGCCGATGATCGGCCGTTCCAGCTCCCAGTCGGTGAGCCCGTCCGCCCGCAGCAGCGACCGGTGCGGAGCTCTCTCCGGTCCTTTGGTCATTAAATCACTGCGTTTTTTCATCGCGTTATCCTTTTGGTTGCCGCGTGAAATATCATTTGATGGCCTTGCCGGCCCGGTAGCCCTGATGAACGGCGTCAAATGCCATGCCGACCTGGTTGGCATCTCCAACTGTTTCAAACGGGATGCCCAACGCCTCCAGCGTATCCTGAAGCGGATGAAAGGAGGCGGCACCCATGGCAAGAACCACCGTTTCGGCCGGAATTGCCTCGACGGTCCCGTCCTTTTCAACCCGAACGCCGTCAGCAGTGATTTCTATGGCCCTGGTGGTCGTCTTCGTCTTGATGCCGCGTCGCGACATCTCCTGGAGAATGCCCCATTTGGTCGTTTTGCCGATATCTTTGCCCAGTTTCGCGATCATTTCCACCACCACGATCTCCTTGGTTCCGCGGATGGCCATCCGGTAAAGATCATCCGGATCTTCGGCCCGGTTCACCAGAAGAAATTTCAAGGCCTCGCCGGACAGGGTGCCTTTTTCTGCCAGGTACAGGGCCGTCTCAACCCCCACGGCCCCCCCGCCGATAATCACCACCCGTTTGCCCGTGATGACATCGTCGGAGAGGACATCCCAGGCCTGAACGACGTGCGGTTGTTCGGTGCCGGTTACCGGCGGCGAAACCGGCACGGCACCGGTGGCCAGAATGACAACGTCCGGGGCTTCGGTTTGAATCAGATCGGCGTCGACGGTCCGATCCAATTTGACCTCGATGCTGCTGAGTGCCACCTGCTGCTCGAGGTCTTTTGCCAGTTCGCTGAATTCCTCCCTTCCGGGGGGAGATCCGGCCAGATGCAACTGGCCGCCGAGTCGGCTGCCCCGCTCGTAGAGAATCACCTCGTGGCCGGTTTCAGCAGCTGAAAGCGCTGCGCTCATGCCGGCCGCCCCGCCGCCGACCACCATGACTTTGCGCGGGGAATCGGTTTTGGACACAACCGCCGCTTTCTCATAACCGGCCTTGGGGTTGCACAGGCATTCGACCGGTTTCAGTTTGAACAGGTTGTCGAAACACCCCTGGGCGCACGCAATGCAGTGAACGATTTCTTTCTCACGGCCTTGCTGCGCTTTCTGCGGCAGCCGCGGATCCGCGATCAGCGACCGCCCCATGGCAACCATATCGCACATGCCGTCGGCCAGAAGCTGGCGTGCGGTCTGCGGGTCGTTGATACGGTGACCGGCCATCACCGGCACATCGACCCGGGCCCGCATGCCGCTGGCCAGGTAGGCGAACACGCCGCGAGGGACGGATGTGACAATTTGTGGGACGCGGGCCTCATGCCAGCCCACATTGATGCTCAGGGCGTCTGTGCCGGCGGCAACCAGGGCCTGCCCGAATTCCTGCAGATCTTTGCGCCCGTTGCCTTCCGGCATGAAGTCGTTGCCGTTCATGCGAACGATGATCGGATAGTCGGGGCCCACCTGCCGGCGAACCGCTTCGATGACTTCCACACCGAAGCGCATGCGGTTTTGAAAGCTGCCGCCGTAACGGTCTTCGCGTTTGTTGGTCAACGGGGACAGGAATTCGCTGATCAGGTAGCCGGTCCCGGCAAGCACCTCCACACCATCATAGCCGGCCGTCTTTACACGTCCGGCCGCCCGGGCGAAGGCATCGATCACTTCCGGGATTTCGCTCGATTCCAGCTCTCTCGGGGTCTCACGCGTCATCCGCGAAGCAATCGCCGATGGGGCGATGGGCTGTTTGCCGTCCAGAAAAAAGGAGTGGGCGTATCGCCCGGCATGATTGATCTGCACCGTGGCGCTGGCGCCGTTCTCCTGGATGGCCTCTGCCAGCCGTTTCAGGCCGGGAATGAACGCGTCGCTGTGGGCGCCGATATTGGTTGACATACCGGAGAGTTCATCCACCGTGGCATAACCGACGCAAATGGTGCCGACACCGCCGCGGGCCCTTTCGGCGTAGAACTCGATCAGCTGGTCGGTGACCTCGTGGTTGACCGCCATGTTCAGATGCATGGCCGGCATGTAGATGCGGTTTTTCAGCTCCAGCTGGTTGATCTTGATCGGCTCGAACAATACATCTCGCTTCATTTAGTTCACCTGTCCTTATAGTGTCAGAAAAAATTGAACCCCCCGCTGCGCTTGAGGCACAGGGAGCACAGAGAAAGACAAATTGGCGGTTGGATGAGAATCCCGACGGATTCTCATCCAAGGGAAAAGTGGGGCCGCTCTTTTTTTAATTTTACCTGTAAAGAGAATTCGATATCCATGGATTCTCTTTACAGCCTCTGCGTCCTCTGTGTCTCTGTGGTGGACTGGGTTTGCTTTTACTGTACAGGGAAAAGCAAACTTTCGACATTCACCGGGGCCGGGATCAGCTTCTGATCCAGCATGATCTTTTCGGTCTGCTTCCAGGCGGCGGTATCGATCTTTCCGAACTCGAAATCCGGCGCCGGCATCATCAGTTTGCGCGTCACCGGCAGCTGCTTTCGCACGATGTCTTCCGGTGTTTCCCGGTTGTGCTGCAAGACAACCTCGATCGCTTTTTCTTTGTTGGCCGGTGCCAGTGATTCGCGCCAGCCCCGCAGCAGGGCCGAAATGAATTTTTGAACCGTATCCGGGTGCTCCTGCAGCATTTTTCGTGACGTAATGACGGAGTTGGCCACAAATTGAATCCCGAATTCAGCCGGGCTCAGAAATGCATATGTTTCTCCTGCCGCTTCCAGGCGCCCGCCCACGATCGGTGCCTGTGCATTTAAATAAAGCGGCCAGAAATCGACTTTCTTCTGATAGAACGGCGTGTAATCATATCGGACACTGTAGAGATTCAGCTGGCTTTCGGACAGATCGTATTTGGCCATCAGCGCCCGCATGATTGCTTCGTCGTTGCCGCCGAAGGTGACCCCGATGGTTTTGCCTTTCAGGTCGGCAGGCGTCTTGAACGCGGTTATGTCGGGTCGGTAGATCCAGTGCAGCGGATTGGTTTGAAACAGCTGTGCCAGCACAACGATGGGGGCGCCCTTGGAGACAGCCCGGATGACCTGGTCGGCCGAGGCGACCCCAAAATGGGCCCGGCCCAGCTCGACCTCTTTGATGGCATCCCTCTCGGGGCCGCCGGGCTTGATGGTGACGGTCAGCCCCTGCCGAGCGAACTGTCCGGATGTTTTTGCGTACAGATCTCCCACCACACTGACATTGAACAACCACTTCAACCGGTAGTTGACTTCATTTAACCCGGTGCTTTCGGCAGGCGCGCCCAGTGCGAACAGGATCATCACGGACGGCAGCAGGCAGAACCACAGCAGCAGTCGATAAAGCTTCATGGCTTTTCTCCTCCAACATTCATCTTCGGCCGGCGTGTCTTGCCTATTCCCATCTCTTTTTCACCCTGCGGCCGATCCACTCCAGCGAGACCAGGTAAAGCGAAGTGCATAGCCCGATAAAAAACAGGGCGATCAGAATTTTGGCGAGATCACTCTGGAACAGGGCAATGCGGATACTGTAACCGATCCCGGCATCCGCTGCAATGAATTCCGCCACGATGGTGCCCACCATGGCCAGGGTGGCGCTGCCGACGATAACGGTGATCAGCTTCTGGATGTTCTCGAAGGCCCGGATTCTGACCTGCAGGCGCCAGTTCATCCGCCGGGTCGATTCGAAAAAATGCTCTATCTCGGTCACCGGCTCGGTCAGCACTCCGATGATCGACAGCAGCAGGGGAAAGTAACAGATCATCGCGGCGATCAGCAGCCGCGAACTGAGACCATCTCCGAGAAGAATAAAAATAATCGGCGCCACCGCCACGATCGGATAGGCCTGGATATTGAAGGCGGCCACCCGGATAAACGACCCGATCCAGAAATGCAGGCGGCCAATGATGCCGACCATGGTGGCCAGGATGATCGAAAGAAAATGGCCCAGGATGGCCACCATCATTGTGTCCAGTACGGCGACAAAGTACTGGCCCGAATACCGTCGGCCTGTTTTTAAAATTTCTTCAGGGCCGGGGATCACGTAGTCCGAAAGATTCAGGCTGAATTTGAACAGCAGCAGGATGGCCAGCCCGATAAAATAGATGATGAAAAACTGGTAAATCCGTCTAGAGAGCATTTACCATCTCCAGCATGGTCTGTTCGTAGCTTTCGGTATCCAGCTCCCGGCCTTCCCTGTGGTTTTGACCCCGCAGGACGATCGCCTGGGGGCTTTTGCGGTGGCTTCGCAGCACCACGATCGCCTCGCAGAATTTGGCGACTTCGGCGACGCTGTGGCTGATATACAAAAAGCCGCGTTCCGGGAAAAGTGCTTTCATTTTCAGCACAATGGTTTCCTTGGTCACCTCGTCCACATTTGCCAGGCTTTCGTCCATAATCAGCAGGTCGAAATCCTGCAGCAGGTAGCGGGCCAGGTTTGTGCGGTTCTGCTGGCCGAGGGAAAGCTTGGCAAAGCGAGACGCCAGGCAGTTTTGCAATCCGAATGTCTCGATCAGGTCGTCGAGAAGGCCCCGTCGCTCCGGCGGCGTGTTCCGGTCGAGATGGTCCTTGACGCTCGACCAGCCCGGCAGGCGTTCGAGGTTGTACGTGAACAGGATTCGGGCGGCGCCGTTCGTATGGATGCTGCCTGTGTATCCCTGCATCTGGCCGCTGATCATTCTGGCCAGTGTCGTCTTGCCGACGCCCGATGAGCCGAACAGGGCGTGGAAGCCCGTGGTCTTTAATTGGAAGTTCAAATCCTTGAAGACCTGGGTGGTGGTGCCAGGATATTGAAAATGAATGGTGTCGCACGAGAGCATCATGGCGGACTGGCCGTATTGAGGTGCCGGAACGGATATTCAAAAACCATATCGGATGCCTGCCAGTGCCTATAGCCGAATCGCCTGGTATAGTCAACTCGGCACAGGGCCGAATGGTCAAAGGCCGCTCGCCGGTTCGGCTTTTGTGAAGCAGTTCTTTGCAAAACGCAACTTGTGGTTATGTTAAGAGTGTCTATTTCCATCAATCCATATTCGTTCGAAAGGAGATTCGCGATGTTTGCCAAATTCAGATCCGTTATTCTGCTCTCAGCCCTTATTTTTGTCTTTTCAGCCGGCTTGTCAGCGGCCGAAAATGAAAAGAGGCCCGGGTTTCACGGCTGGGGAGATTCACAGGAGGCCACGACCGACAGGGTAGCGCCCGAGTCGCAGCCAGATCAGGTGACAAAAACACCGGAGCGGGCTCAGAAGGCCGAAAAGGCAGAGGCCGAGCGGCCGAAGGCTGAAAAGGAGCGCACGGCCGAATCCAGGGAAAGAGATCGGATCCGTGAAAAAATCCGAAAAGAGGGCAAGGCATTTTACGAGGATACCAAAAGCCTCCGGCAGGAGATCTACCAGAAAAGACTGGAACTGCGGAGTGAACTGGCCAAGAAGAAGCCCAGCGAGCGGCGTGCCAAGGCGATCCATAAAGAAATCGTCAAAATGCGCGCCAAATTGGATGAAAAGCGACTGGCGCATTTTCTAGAATTGAAAAAGATGGATCCGGAAATGAACTGGCGTCGTTACCGCGGTGAGGACGGTTACGGTGGATGCCAGGGGTGCCCCTATCGAGGCAGGGGCTACGGACACGGGGGCGGAATGATGGTCCCCGGATATGGGCGTTACCACAAGTGGGATGAGAAAGGCGAATGGAAGCCGCGGTGGAAAGAAGGCGAGCGCAGCGAACCGGGAAAGAAAGATTCCTCTTATTCTTCCGACAGGTCGGACGTCCTGAGCGAATCGGATGCTTTCGACGTCGTCCGGGATTTTCTCAAATCCACCCGGGATCTCAATCTCAAAATTGGCGCGCTTACCGATGCCGGTGATGCTTACATGGTCGAGATTTTGACCCGCTCCGGATCCGTTTTCGACCGGGTGCTGGTGGACAAACAAAACGGGTATATGCGCCCGGTTCAATAACAGGAGCGCAGATGAACATCAACCGTAGAACTTTCATCAAGAGCTCCGCCGGAGCGCTGCTGGGTGCGGGAATTGGTTTGGGCCTGCTTTTATGCCGGCCTGCCAATGCGGCTGGCAAGCGGGTGCGGAAGTTTCACCTTTCAGCTTCTGTCGCTAAAGTGAATCTCGGGGCGGGGCCCGACTTCAACGCCTGGACGTACAACGGTCGCGTTCCCGGACCGGAAATCCGGGTCCGGGAGGGGGATGTCGTTCAGGTAAAGCTGAAGAATTATCTTCCGGAAGGCACAACGATTCACTGGCACGGCGTTCCTCTCGAGAATGCCATGGACGGCGTGCCCGGCATCACCCAGCCGGCAATAATGCCGGGCGAAACTTTTGTCTACGAATTCGAGGCGGCACCTGCCGGCAGCTTCATCTATCACTCCCACGCCGGCCTGCAGCTGGATCAGGGACTATACGGCCCCTTGATCATCGAACCTTTGCAGGAGGCTGGCGCCTACGATCAAGAATTTACCCTTATGCTCGAGGATTGGGTGATGAAGGACGGCGGCGGCGCCGCGGACACCGAGCGACGACAGACCGGGCACATGATGGGCGGAATGATGGGTCGAAGGCATGGCATGCGACGGGACCGCGGGCTGCCGGGCGATCCCATGCTGGAACCGGTCTACGATGATCATGCCGTCAATGGCAGGGTTGGACCCGCCATCGAAGATTTGGAGGTGAGAAGAGGGGACCGTGTCAGACTGAGAATAATGAATCCGTCTTCCGCCACTCAATATTACCTGCGGCTGGCGGGCCACACACTCACAATTACCCACGCCGACGCAAATCCCATCGAACCGGTCGAAGCCGATGTGCTTCGCATCGGAATGGGAGAGCGCTACGATGTGATGTTCACGGCCGACAATCCGGGCTACTGGCTGCTTGCGGCGGCCGAGCAGGGGCATGGCGAAAGCCGGTTGCGGATTCCGATCCGGTACCGGGGCGTAAGAACGAAAGAGCCCGAGGGGCCCGACTTCCACAGCGGGCTGCGCTTGGTGGACTACGGCGACTTCAGCTCTCTGCGGGACGCCGACTGGCCGTCGGCGCCGGCCGATCGCACCTACCGCCAGCTGCTGAGCGGCGGGATGCATTCGCCCTATTGGACCATCAACAACCGGGTTTATCCAGATGCCGATCTTCTGACGGTTCGAGAGGGGCAGAAAATCCGGCTGCGTTACTGGAACCGCAGCATGATGCCGCATCCGATGCACCTTCACGGGCATTTCTTCCGGTTGGTCAATCCGGCATTGCCGCCGCGGCGCTGGGTCTTCAAGGACACCCTTGTGGTTGATCCGATGCAGCGATTTGACATTGAGTTCATGGCCGACAACCCCGGCGACTGGTTCCATCACTGTCATCATCTCTACCATATGGAAGCCGGCATGGCCAATGTCGTTGCTTACCGGGCCTGACCCGCCACGGTGGCGTCAGCGGCCATAAGAGCTCACATGCCCCTGGCATTCTAAATGAGCGGTATGCGAGGGGTGAAAGTGACAAATCCGAATACGACGCGATAAAAAAAGACGTAGCGTCCGGATAATCCCCCATCTGTGTTTTATAGCCGTCCGATCGGTTTTTCGCCCTACCGCAGCTTTCGAATTCCCTGACATGCGCTGAAGAAAGTCGAGCCCGCCTTGCTAATGCCACAACGTGGTATTAGCATGTTGCTGTAATCTGTCCCCAGCGATTGTCACAAATCTGTTCCGGTCGGTGCCGAATGCCAGCGGGGACCATCTGCTTTATAGAGCGGTTGTCAAATATGTTCCGACACCAGACGTTATTTT
>Ga0180435_10007533_pt1 | contig 10367 bp, 7 predicted proteins | sample SS_ome_3_FD_132467 | JGI IMG/M metagenome (GOLD analysis project Ga0180435, IMG submission 132467) | Hypersaline lake sediment archaeal communities from the Salton Sea, California, USA - SS_3_S_1 metaG | ecosystem: Environmental > Aquatic > Non-marine Saline and Alkaline > Hypersaline > Sediment... | reverse complement strand
GGCTTGAAAAAACGCTCCGCCCGGAGGTTGTGCATAAGGTTGTCGCTGTAGTACGGCGCGGGGTGGCAGGCCGAGCACCTGGCCTTACCGAAGAACAGTTCCTGGCCCTGCAGTTCCAACTGCGTGGATTTTTTTGGGTCCAGCTTACCGTAGATGTCCAGCTTGGGCGCGGGCGGGAAATCCAGTATGTTCATGAACTCGCCCATGAAGTGTGCCTGGCTGGCGCGTTCCAGGATGTTGACGCCCTTCTTCGTGGCGATTACAGGGTCGCCGTCGAAATATGCCGCCCGCTGCTCGAACTCGGCGAAGTCCTCGACGCTCTTCAATCCGCGCTGCGATCCGAACAACCTCTGAATGTTGACTCCCCGCAGCGTCGGCGTGTCGAGACGGTGGCGGAACTGCTGCGGGCGAATGTCGCCCACCAGGTGCGTGGTGGCGTTCGTGTGCCCGTTGGTGTGGCAGTCGAAGCAGGTAACGCCAAGGCTCGGGCGCGCAGAACGCCGATCGTCGGTGGCGTTAAACTGCTGCTGGGGGAACGGAGTGACCAGCAGGCGAACGCCTTCCAGTTGCTTGGGGTTCAAGATACCGTTAAACAGCTTGTGGTAGTTGTCGAGCGTGACGACCTTGCCCTTGGAAACGTCGCCCAGGTCCGGGCGGGTCGTAAGGTAGATGGCGGCCGGGAAATCCGGAAGCAGGTGGTCCGGAAGGTCGAAGTCCAGGTCGAAGCGCGTCAGGTCACGCTTCTCCTGCTTCTTGATCTCGTCGATGTGAAACTGCGGAAAGACCATGCCGCCTTCAGGATGGTTAGGGTGAGGAAGCGGATAAAACCCCTCCGGCCAGAGGTCCCTGGAACGGATATCCTCCGGGGACATCTGCGCCAGTTTGCCCCAGGTCGCGCCCTTGGGCAGTTTGACGCGCACACCTTCCTGCACCGCTTTTCCGCGCGACATCGTTACGCCTTTTGCCGATCGGTCGGACAAGTCGTAGCGCTGTTTCAGCAGCATCATGTGACGCTTCATCACATTCGCCTTCGCACCAGACATCCTCGCCATGACCTTGGCGAACGATTCATTGGCAACCACCGGGGAATAGCTCGACGGCGGTTTTTCGTCAGCATCCTGAGCGTACCCCGCAACCAGGAGGGCTACAAACACAACCGCCGCGGCGCCCAAAGACAATAAACCGTAGTTAATCCTTTTACGCTGCATGATAAACCATCTCCTTTCATCGTTGTGTACGAACATTCACCGAATTGCTTTTTTTATCGGATCATCGAAACGCGTCCACTGTAATTCTATCCGAGATGGCGCGTTGGACAGGCGGGTTTTGGGGTTCCCGGTTACATAACTTCGCGATTTTGGGGGCGATGGACACATTGTCGATGTAAAACAGGGCCCTCGGAAACGGGGTTAAGAGCATGCCGGTCCGGTGATGGACGAGTCGATCGAAGACGTGTGCTTCTCGGGGACCCCTGAGGATCGGTTGACATGCATTGGCCTGGGCTTTATGGTCATTACACGATAGTAGACTGCAATATGAAAATACCTTCCAGCCGAACCACACGTCGGCGATTCTCGAAACGGGCGGCAGGTACGGCCACCGCGAGGATGCCGGCGGGGATGTCCGGGCCTCTGTGGTCCAAACCCCTGCGCGCCAACAGCGATATTCGCATTGCTGTTGTCGGTATGAACAACCACGGAACCCGAGATCACCTGAACGAATACTTCAAGATGTCCGGCGTGCGGGTCGCGGCGCATCATCCCACATCCAACTTGCCCCGGAAAGGAGCGTGAAATGATAGTTTCGATCGCCCGGAGTCTCCTGACTGGAAAAAAGCTCATATCCGCCAAATGGCTTGTGTTGCTGGCCTTTACAGTAAGCTTCTCCGCCGCGGCATTCGGGGCTGAACCGATTGCCATCGGCTCGCGTCGGGAGCTTCTGATCGATGATTTCCTCCTCGCTAAGATCACAAGCGCCCGCCTGGTCCTGCACCGTCCCGTCGCTCGAGAGTTGGCCCTCGTACACGATCGGCCCTGGGAGGGCAGCACGAGTGCCTACCACACCGTCTTTCAGGACGGGTCGATATACCGCATGTACTACCGCGGCAGCAATTACGATCGCAAGCGGCGCAAGAGCACTCACGCGGAGACGGTCTGCTACGCCCGGAGCGGCGATGGTATCAACTGGACCAGGCCCGATTTGGGCATCGTCGAGTTCTCCGGCTCGAAGAAGAACAACATAGTCTGGACAGGAGTCGGGGCCCACAACTTTGCCCCGTTCAAGGATACCAACCCCAAGTGCAAGCCTGACGGGAAGTACAAAGCACTCGGGCGCGGTAAGGGCGGGCTGTATGCCTTCAAATCGCCAGACGCGGTCCACTGGTCCCGAATCGGCGATAAACCGGTGATAACCAAAGGCGCGTTCGACTCGCAGAATCTCGCGTTTTACGATCCGCTTGGCGGACGATACGTGGAATTTCACCGGGGTTTCCGAAATGGCGTTCGAGATATCATGACCTGCACGTCGGCGGACTTCCGCACGTGGAGCGACCCGGTGTGGTTGTCGTATCCCGGGGCGCCCCGAGAGCATCTGTACACCAACCAGATCTCGCCGTACTTCCGCGCACCGCACATCTACATTGGTTTTCCCAAGCGGTTCCTGCCCAAGCGCAAGGGAAAAGTCTTCGGACAGTCGGGTCTTTCGGACGGTGTTTTCATGACCAGCCGCGACGGGCGTACTTTCAAGCGGTGGACCGAGGCTTTCGTTCGCCCGGGCCCTCAGAAGCAGCGCTGGGTCAACCGCAACAACATGACGGCATGGGGCATCGTCGTGACGAAATCCGCCATCGACTCCGCGCCTGATGAACTGTCGATCTACTCCACCGAACACTACTACCAGGAGCCCGCCTGCAAGATCCGCCGCTACACCATCCGAGTCGACGGCTTCGTATCTCTCCAGGCCCCGATGTCGGGCGGGACGGCCGTGACCAAACCGATCACCTTCAAGGGCAGACGCCTGGAAATCAACTACGCGACCTCCGCCGCCGGCAGCGTGCGAATCGAAATCCAGGACGCCGGGGGCAGGCCCCTGTCCGGATACGCCCTTGCCGATTGCAGGGAAATCTACGGCGACGAGATCGATGGCTCGGTCGTCTGGAAGAACGGACCTGACGTAAGCAAACTCGCCGGAAAGCCCGTCCGCCTGCGGTTCGCGCTCAAGGATGCGGACCTCTACGCCTTCCGCTTCCGGTGACGGCGCCCCCTGAAATCAGTGCCAACGCAGTCGGAGGTGTCTGGTTGTCGGGAGACTTTTCCGGATTGGTTGACGTGGATGTGCGGGGGCTGTATGGTCATTGGACGATAGGAGACTGACATATGAAAACACATTACGAGCGAACCACGCGGCGGAGATTCTTGAAGCGGACGGCGGGCACAGCGGCCGCAGGCATGCTGGCGGGAATGTCCGGGCCTATGTGGGCCAAACCCATCGGCGCCAACGGCGATATTCGCATTGCTGTCGTTGGGCTGAACTCTCACGGGACGGGCGATCACCTCAATAAGTACCTCAGGATGCCCGGTGTGCGGGTCGTCGCCCTCTGCGATCCGGACAGGAACGTCCTGGCAAGGAGCGTCAAGCGCGTCGGAAAGGCCGCCCCGAACATTGGCACATTCACCGACATTCGCAAGCTGCTTGCGGAAAAGGATATCGACGCCATCTCCGGCGCCACGCCCAATCACTGGCACGCGCTGTCAACTGTCTGGGCCTGCCAGGCCGGAAAACACGTATGCGTGGAGAAACCGGTCTCCCACAATATCTGGGAAGGGCGCAAGATGGTCCAGGCGGCATCCAAATACGACCGGATGGTGCAGGCCGATCTCGACAAGCGCTCCTCCGTCGCCCTGGACCGGGCCGTCGATTACATCCAAAGCGGTAAGTTGGGCAAGATACTGCTGGTCCACAGTTGGGTCTACAAGCGCCGAGGCTCGATAGGCAAGGTCGGCGCCGCCGGAGGGGTCGTGCCCGCCTCGGTGGATTACGATCTCTGGTGCGGACCGGCGCCAAAAGGACCCCTTCCGCGAAAGAAACTGCATTACGACTGGCACTGGCAGTGGGATACGGGAAATGGCGAAATCGGGAACAACGGTCCGCATCATCTCGACGCCTGCCGCTGGGCCATGGGCGAAAAAGGGCTCCCCGCCAGCGTCATCAGTTTCGGCGGGCGGTACGGATACGACGATGACGGGCAAACGCCAAACACGCAAATCACCGTCTTTGAGTATGCCTCGGCGCCGATTATCTTCGAAGTCCGCGGCCTGCCGCGCAAGAGCGGTTCCAAACTGATGGATGTTTACAGCGCCACGTCGCGCAAGGGGATGAAACTCCTCCGCGACCACAACAGCGGATCGCCGAACAATGGCGAGATCGTCGTCTGCGAGAACGGATACGTGGACCTCGGGAAGCTGACGGCGTTCGATCCGCAGGGTAAGGCGATAACCCGTTTCTCCGGACGCGGGCCTAACGCCAAGGAGAATTTCATCAAGGCGCTGAGAAGCGGAAAGAAGTCCGACCTGAAAACGACAATCTTGAACGGGCACTTGTCGACGTCCCTGTGTCACATGGGAAATATCTCATATCGCGTCGGAAAATCCGCGACTATCGAACAGGTCAACGACGTAATCAAGAAAGACCCCCAGGTCCTCGACGCGATCGAGCGGACCCGCTCTCACCTGTCGGCCAACGGGATCGAACTCAAGACCGCCGGCCTGACCCTCGGTCCGAAACTGACGATGGACTCCGACAAGGAGCAGTTCACCGGTCAGTTCGCCAAAGCCGCCAACGCCCTGGTAAAACGCCAATACCGCAAACCATTCGTAATCCCGGAAAAAGTATAACACCGGTATCAGGAAACTGGTGAAATGAAGCGTATTTTGCCATCGTTGGTTGACCTCAATGTTTTTTAGATTCTCCGATGGAGTCGAGCAATGAGTAAGGCGTTATCCTTAAAAAACCCCGACTTTTTCAACGAGATCAAATCTTTAATCGAACAAAGCCGCCGGCAGGTCGCAGTGACGGTCAACGCGACGATGACAATGCTTTACTGGGAGGTCGGCAGGCGGATCAGAAAGGAGATTCTGCACGACCAGCGGGCAGGATATGGTCGGCAGATTGTCGAATCGCTGGCGAGGCAATTGACGCTGGAATACGGTAAAGGCTGGAGCAAAAGACATTTACATCACTGCCTTCGTTTTGCGGAGGTTTTACCGGATATTCAGATTGTGAACGCACTGCGTACACAATTGAGTTGGACGCATATCAGAACCGTCATCGCGATCGATGATGAATTGAAGCGAACATTCTACATCGAAATGTGCCGAACCGAAAAGTGGAGCACACGCTTGCTTCAAGAGCGTATCAATTCCATGCTCTACGAGCGCACCGCTATCAGTAAAAAGCCCGAAGAGACCATCAAGAACGAAATACGGCAACTTGGCGACGGTGGTCAGATTACCCCGGACCTGGTGTTTCGCGATCCCTATTTTCTGGATTTCCTCGATCTGAAGGACTGCTACTCCGAAAGAGATCTTGAGTCGGCGATCGTGGCTGAATTGCAGCGGTTTATTATCGAACTGGGCACGGATTTCGCCTTTCTGGCCCGGCAGAAGCGAATCGTCATCGACAACCGGGACTATTATCTCGATTTGCTTTTCTATCACCGCCGGCTGAAGTCGCTGGTCGCCATCGACCTGAAGATCGGCGAATTCGACGCGGCGTTCAAGGGCGAAATGGAGTTGTATCTTGCCTGGCTGGAAAAACACGAATCCATGGATGGCGAGAATCCGCCCATCGGCTTGATTCTGTGCGCCGGGAAAAACCCCGAGCATGTCGAACTGCTGCAACTGCACAGAAGCAACATCAAGGTGGCCGACTATTTCACCGTCTTGCCGCCAAAAGAAGTGCTGCTGGACAAGTTGCACAAAGCAATCGCCATTGCCCGCAACAATTTGACTAACCGGAAGGATGAAGATTCCAGTGAGTGCTGACGAGTTTTTTCCGCCACAGCCGGAATCCAATCCAACGATCTACGCCTATCCCATAAGGATACTAATCCTCACGATCAGGAGACTGGTGAAATGAAGCGTATTATGACATTTTTTGTATTGTCGACCGTTCTACTTTGTTTGTGCGTTGTGGGTTTGGACGGGGCGGATAAGCCCGCCGGAGCGGATGGGAAGAAGTTCTCGACCGCGCCGAAAGGGGCGATCGTTCTGTTTGACGGGACGGACCTGGCCCAGTGGGTAAACTGTAACGGAGACAAGGCCCACTGGAAGCTCGCCGGCGGGTACATGGAAGTCAGACCGTTTAAGGGCCCGAAATGTCCGCGGATCCAGGGTATCAAGACCGCCAGGCTGTTCAGTGATTTTCAACTGCACGTCGAGTTCAACCTGCCTGCCGGCGAAAAAGTCAACAGCGGAATCTACCTGCTGAGGCGCTACGAGATACAGATCGTCAACTCGCACGGCAAGGAGATCGGCAAGAGCAACTGCGGAGAACTCTACAAGCAGAAACCGCCCGACAGGGACATGTGCAGCAAGCCGGGTGTGTGGCAGAGTTACGACATCGTGTTCCGCTCGCCGCGATTCGAGAAAGGCGCTGACGGGAAGTCCAGGAAAGTCGAAAACGCCCGCATCACGGTGATCCATAACGGAGTGGCGATCCACAATAACGTGGTGGTCAAGAGCAAGACAGGCGCCGGATTCCCTGAGAGCCCCGAACCGGGGCCCATCATGCTGCAGGACCACGGAAGCCCGGTGCAGTTCCGAAACATCTGGATCTTAGCCACGGATAAACACAGATAAACACGGATTTCAGAATTGCTACGGCCACGGCAACAACGACGGTAACGGCATTTCTACCACGGAAAACACGGAAGGCACGGAAAGTAACGGCTACGTCTATCACTGTTGGTCGTCGTCGTTTCCACTTCCGTGTCTTCCGTGTTTTCCGTGGTAGAAAGAAGTCGTTGTCGTTTGCCGTCGCCAGTTGCCAGTTGCCGGTTCCCAATTGCCATGTCGTTGGAATAAAAAGTGGGGAAACTCTTGGCTTGGAGGCCTGTGGTCGATATTTTGGGTAGTCTATGACTACATCAGTACAGAAGCGACAGCATGAATTGAGTATCGTCCGGGACACCGTCGAGAGTGTCTGGGTGGCGATCATACTGGCTTTTGTGCTTCGAGCGTTCATGGTCGAGGCGTTTGTGATTCCGACCGGGTCGATGGCGCCGAGGCTCATGGGCGAGCATTACGACCTGGTCTGCCCGGCCTGCGGGTACGAGTACTCTTACAGGTGGCAGGCGACTCCCAAGGTGCCTTCGGTTACTCGGCGCAACAAACTGACTCTCGACGGGATGCCGCGATGCCCGTCATGCAAGTATCCGTTCAACAAGGCGAACCGAACCGAGTACGTCAACGGCGGTGACCGCGTACTGGTAATGAAATATCTCTATCGATTCATCGAACCCAAACCGTTCGACGTGGTGGTCTTCCGGAATCCTCAAAGCAACGCCAACAACTACATCAAGCGCCTTATCGGCCTGCCCGGGGAGACCATCGAGATCGTTCATGGTGATGTCTTTGTAATTCCGTACAAGGGGACCAAACCGGAGATCCGGAGGAAACCTGACCGGGCCCAGGAGGTGATGTGGCAGATAATCTCCGATAATGACTATCAACCGAACCGGGGCCTGCTCAAGAATGATATGCGAATCGAAGCGCCAAGGCGATGGGTGCTGCCCGACGGAAACGACGACAAGCAGGGCGGTCCGTGGGAGAAAACAAACAACGGGCGGACCTTCACGTTCAAAGGCGCCGACGAGAGCAGCTACCTGACGTTCAAGGGGGCTCGACACGTCGTGCAGTACCCAACCGATGCGACACGTTCGGAAGCTGAAAACGAGTCCATGCGGGAGGCGTTCCTGCCTCGCTACGGATACAATGACGCCCGACGCGAGGGGCGATATCTCAATCCGGAAATCGATCTCTGCAGCGATCTGAAGCTCTCGTTTGTTGTCAGGCCGGGCGACGCCAGAGCGGCCGCCGAGTGCGTACTCGACGGCCTGTGGTACAGTTTCAAGGCCGTATTCGACACCGACGGAAGCGTTACGGTCTTCCGCAGGCGTCGCGAAACGCCACGGTTGAAACCGCTAAACGACGATACCTGGGGGGAACCATGGGCCCGGGCGACCACTGCACCTATGGTTGCCGGCGTGGGGCGAACGGTGGAACTGGCCCACGTTGACCACGGCGTCAAGGTCTGGGTCGACGGAAAGAAAATCCACGCCGTCGAAAAAAACTATACTATCCCCCTGAAAGTGCTCAAACAACGCCTTGACGACGCCGTCGATACACCGCTGCCACGCCCCGGGGCAGAAATCGGAGCCGTCGGCGGACCGCTCGAGTTTACTCACATCAAGCTGATGCGAGATGTCTACTATACGAACTTCTCTCTCGCCCAGCCCGACGGTGCGATCCCCGACTTCCTTATGGAATACGCCCAGAAACAGGATATCTCCACCGGTAACACCGGATGGGGAGTTGCAGGCAACCCCATCACGCTCACGAAGAGCGACGAAGCCAACGGTGAAGATCCCGATCTCGACGAGTTCTTCGTGCTCGGGGACAACAGTCCCCAGAGCCTCGATTCGCGCGGGTGGATCGAGGCCGCTCCGTCCCTGAGACTCCTCGACAGCAATAAGAAACCGCAATACAAACTCGGGACCGTCCCGCGATACAACATGATCGGCAAGGCTATGTTTGTATATTGGCCTTCCGGATTTCGTTTACCACTGCTTCCAGGCTTGCCCATCGTCCCGGATGTCGGTAGGATGAGGCTGATTCGATAGTCAGTAGCTATCCAGCTATCAGCTACTAACGGCTAACGACAACGACGATGGTACAGAGTCCAGGTTTGTCGTTGCTGTCGTCGTTAGGTCTTTAGCCCATAGCTCATAGCTCATAGCTGATAGCTGACGGTTGATAGCTGAAAATCGCCTCATTCAAGCGAAAAAGTGCACCAAAAGATGAATTTTGGTCGTGGTTATCCACAATCAGTGGCGTTTGAAAGCCTCGGCGACCCTGAGGTGGTGTGTATACCGAAGAATAAGGCAAGAGACAGGCATTTTGTACGACAGCTTGTGGCTTTATGTGGCAATATTTCGGTAACATATCGCTAATGCAATAGATATGATAAGGATTTTTCGGACTGGTCACCAACCAAATTGCCCGTATCGAGCCGATGAGATGATTGTTGGCGCATACAGGCCTTTCCGTATGGCTAAGATCGTCAGGCATTGCCAGTTACCACACAGGTTATCCACAAATGAAGCGACGGCTAAATCCAGATAATAGGAATTACCACAATGATCCTTCTTGAAGCGAAGAATCTTGTCAAGACCTACAGTGGGCGCGCCGTTGTGGACCACGTTTCGTTTACAGTGCATCAAGGCGAAATTGTGGGTCTGCTTGGAAGGAATGGTGCGGGCAAGACCACCAGTTTTCGCATGACTATCGGAATGATATCACCGGATAGCGGAGTGGTTGTTTTCGACGGGGTGGATGTAAGTAAGATGCCCATGTACAAGCGCGCCCGCAGCGGGATGGGTTACCTCTCGCAGGAGCCCAGTATCTTTCGGAGGCTTACCGTGCGTGATAACATTATGGCCATTCTCGAGACGATGAAACTTGCCCGCGGCGCGCGGAAAGAGCGATGCGACCACCTCCTCGAGCAGTTTCATCTGACGCGTCTTGCCCACCAGTTGGCCCGAACGCTGTCGGGCGGTGAGCGCCGAAAACTCGAAATCGCCCGCGCACTGGTTACAAACCCCACCATGATACTGCTGGACGAACCATTTTCCGGAGTCGACCCCATCGCCGTCGAGGAACTCCAGCACGAAATTCGCGGTTTGAAGGACCGCGGTATCAGCATACTGCTGACCGACCACAATGTCCGTGAAACGCTCACAGTGACCGATCGATCTTACATCATGGACAGCGGTAAGATACTCCGGGAAGGCGCACCGAAAGATCTCATCAACGACGAAGTGGTCCGCAGGAGCTACCTCGGCCACACCTTCCGGGGAGACGAATTCGACGGTTAGACGGGACATCGAGATGCAGACCCTCTCGGAGTCTGGTTGTGCATAAAACTTTGCAGGCGGTTCGGTACGTCCAGTTGGCGCGCCCTTCGATCGTCACGTAAAGACAATCTTTGTCGACGCCCAAATCACCTTGCCAACGGGACCGTTCATGGTACAATGCCCCGCCTGCCGGACGATCGGCGTGCGGCGCTTTACGTAAGAAACTGATTGTGGT
>Ga0180435_10007532_pt1 | contig 10368 bp, 9 predicted proteins | sample SS_ome_3_FD_132467 | JGI IMG/M metagenome (GOLD analysis project Ga0180435, IMG submission 132467) | Hypersaline lake sediment archaeal communities from the Salton Sea, California, USA - SS_3_S_1 metaG | ecosystem: Environmental > Aquatic > Non-marine Saline and Alkaline > Hypersaline > Sediment... | reverse complement strand
TTATTCTAAACGTTATTCCGTATAAGGACGAAAAAATACAAATTGTTTATGGGATAAATGGGCAGAAGAGATTAACTGAAAAACATATAACTTCATTAAGTGGATATGAAGATTCTCGACCTATACGTGTTGGAAATGCGGCGTATACACAAAAGCAAAACGACATTTTCGGGATTTTATTAGATGTCATTTATCAGTACCTGATAACATTTCGTCGGGTTACATTATATAACAAAGAGGAACTATGGACTGTGACGCGAACTCTGGCTCGCCATGTCGAACGTAACTGGAAAAAGCCTGACAGGGGCATATGGGAGTATCGGGCCCAAAAAAAACATTTTACGTTTTCAAAGGTGCTTAACTGGACTGCTATGGATCGGGCCATGAAGATTGCGGATTTATTTGGCATGGATGCTTATGTTCAAGTGTGGTCGAAGCTTAGAGAAAAAATCAAGAAAGACATATTACATAAAGGATGGAATGAGGAAATTAAATCATTTACCCAGTCATATGACCAGACGCATTTAGATGCAGCCAATCTTCAAATGGAACCGTACGGATTCATAGCCGCTAATGATCCAAAGTATATAAACACAGTTAATTTGACCAAAGAGCAACTATGCAAAGATGGGCTTATGTACAGATATAAAAACGAAGATGACTTCGGTGCGCCAAAATCTTCTTTTACAATATGTACATTTTGGCTAATAAAAAGTTTGTATAAAATCGGTCAAAAAAAGGAGGCTGAAAAAATGTTTGAACAGGTTTTGGACTATAGTAATCATCTGGGGCTTTTTAGCGAGGACATTGATTTCAGGACAAAACGACTATTGGGTAATTTTCCACAGGCATACAGTCATTTAGCATTGATTGAGACTGCTATAGCTTTATCCGAAAAAGGTGTTGCAGCTTCTTACTTGCGGTCTATAACAGATTAGGAATCTGCCTGCGTATAGATGCAATATTTATCGAATCGAGTTCAGGAAGCGTATAATCTATGAAAAAAGTAATATCGATAGAGGCACGGCTGATTATCATTGCCGTAGTTGTCTTTACTATTGGTGTGATCCTATTTACAGCACGCCACTTTGGTACTGCTACCCAGGGACTTCAGCCCGCATTTAATGCGGAATTTCTTACCCGCCCGGATGGGTATCAGGGCTTGTGTGAACACTATGGCTTCCGCTTTCCAATCCAACCAAAACAAATGGCTGATGGTTTGATGTATAAGGCCTTGGCTGATGGTGCGGTGGATGTTATTGATGCCTTCTCCACAGATGGACGCATTCCGGCTTACAATCTCTTGGTCTTGGAAGATGATAAGCAGTTTTTCCCGCCTTACTACGGGGCACCATTGGTAAGGCAGGAAACCTTGAAAAAGTTTCCCGAACTCGAATACATATTAAACCAGGTTGCAGGCAGACTGTCAAATAAAACTATGCAAAAGCTAAATTTCGAGGTGGACGAACACGGCCGTATCGCCCATGATGTCGCTCATGAATTTTTGCTAAGTCAGGGCCTTATACAAGGGGACTTTAAGCTACCGGATGATTTCACCGATCGAGTAACCATTGCCAGCAAGGAATTTACTGAGCAGGAAATTATCGGTGAATTGATGGCGATTCTGATCGAAGCCAACTCAAAAATCAAAGTGATCCGCAAATTGAATCTTGGCAGTACCATGATCGCTTTTAATGCACTTAAAGCGGGTGATATCGATCTGTATGCTGAATATACAGGCACCGGACTGGTTACTGTTTTGAAAAGGGATGTCGTTTCTAACCCGGATGAGACTTATAGAATCGTAAAAGAAGAATTCAGCAAGCGGTACAACTTGATTTGGCTGAAACCCTTTGGTTTCAATAATACTTATACCCTGACGATGCGGAAAGTACATGCGAAAACACTTGGTATAGAAACCATATCTGATTTAGCTGCATATTCGAATAAGACTGACCCGTGTTTTTTAAATCATAAGACGAAATAATGTTCTTATAAGGAGTTTGGCAATATGGCTGGAATCGCAGGAATACTAGGTACTGACGCTGATAAAAGAACCACGGAATGGATGCTAAATGCAATTAAGCATCGCGGCCCTGATTTTTTTAGAATTTACCAAAAAGATCAGCTTAGTGCGGGGGTAATTTCCTCAAATTTATCAGTTGCTCGCGGCGATGGTTTTGCCCAGGATGGTGACATTGTGGTCTTATTTGATGGGGAAATCTACAATAAGCGGGATCAGGGGATATCTGATGCCTATGTTGTTTTAGAACTTTATAAAAAATACGGTAGGACCTTTCCGGCACACTTGGAAGGTGTTTTTGCCTGTGCTGTTTATGATGGCCAAGATCTTATACTTGCACGTGATCCTGTTGGTGTGCGACCTTTATATTGGGGTGAAGTTAATGATGGCAATATTTACTTTGCCTCCGAAATGAAGGCTCTGGTAGATATTGTCAAGGAGGTAGCGGAGCTTTTACCTTCAACAACTTTTTCTGCTAAATTCGGTACGGCAGGGTATCTGCCTCAGTCTCCAGAAATAAAAATGCACGGCCATGCCAACGAAGCAGTAACAGGGCTTCGTGAATATCTAACTAAAGCAGTGGAAAGACGCCTTGAGGATAATGCTGTTGGAGCATGTCTATTGAGTGGAGGACTCGACAGTTCTATTATTGCTGCTGTGGCGAACGAAATAAAACCTGGTTTGCCGGTAATAACTGTCGGTACGGAAGGTTCGCCGGATTTGAAAAATGCCGTACTTATGGCAGAACATCTTGGAATGAAACATCACATTTTTATCTATGATGCAGAGCAGATAAAAGAAATAATTCCCAAAGCAGTATGGGCATTGGAGTCCTTTGATGAAGACTGTGTCAGTGGAGCTATATCAAATCTTTTTGCCTCATCGACTGCCAGTAAGTTTACAAATTGTATTTTAAGTGGCGAAGGCGGTGATGAACTGTTCGGCGGATATCACCTACTTAAAGACTTACCAACCGAAAGTCAGCGTCTGAAAATGATGGAGCGTCTTATAGAGATTGCATACAATACTGCTGTTCAGCGCCTTGATCGGTCCATGATGGCCAATTCCATCAATTACCGTACGCCTTTCATAGATACGGATGTGATGGCACTCGCTTTACAAATCCCTGTCCAGTGGAAAATTCATGATAATGGCAGTGGCAGGCTTATAGAAAAGTGGATCCTGCGTGAAGCATTTAAAAATATGCTGCCTGAGGAAATATATTTACGGGAAAAACTGCGATTTTCTGCTGGAACCGGCACAGACAGTCTCATGGACGACATAGCAAAGGACGAAATCAACGATGATGACTTTAACGAAACATCGCGCAATACAGTCGCCGGTTATTATTTGAATTCACCGAAAGAGTTGTGGTACTACAACATTTTCAAGAAAAAGTTTCCTTCTGCCAGCTTCGAAAAACTCGTGGGCCGATGGGATCCGGGCAAATAACTGCAAATTATTGCTATATCTATACACAATCTTATGAGTGCGAATAATGAAACATTGCCGATACGTGTAGGCTTAATTGCTCTAGCAACTGATAATCCTGTAACATCTGATGACATATATGGTCTGGCAAAAGTTTTGGTGAAAAAATGAGGACAATAGGGAAGGCATAACTTTGGATATGACCATACAAGGGGTACCTAAACAAAATAAAGAATATGAGTATAGTTGGCTCAGGTCACTCCAACCCTGTGTACTTTGGCTGACCGGTCTTTCCGGTTCTGGAAAGAGTACTATTGCTAACGCTCTTCATAAAATAATGGTACAAAATGGATTGCCAGTTGAAAATCTGGATGGAGATAAAATTCGGGATCTTTTTCCTGGTACAGGCTTTTCGAAGCACGAAAGAGATGCGCACGTTAGACGGGTAGGATTTATGGCGACATTGTTAGAAAAACATAATGTTTGTGTTTTGGCGTCATTTATCTCACCTTACCGAAATACCAGAGAGTATGTACGCAAGCTCTGTCAAAACTATGTCGAGATTCATGTTTCGGCTACCCTCGAGACATGCGAGAAACGTGATGTGAAAGGCTTGTACAAGAAGGCTCGTTCGGGCGAGATTTGCGAGTTTACAGGGATTAGCGATCCTTACGAAATACCGTTAGATCCCGAAATAACGACAGATAGTGAGAAACAAACGGTGCAAGAGTCGGTTGATATGATTTTGGCATATCTGTACAGGCATTTGAGGACCTGCGTATGAACCATCTTGATCAACTGGAAAGCCGAAGTATACATATATTGCGTGAGGCCTACGCGAATTTCAAGGACCTGTGTATGTTATGGTCTATAGGCAAAGATAGCACCGTTTTACTGTGGCTGGCACGTAAGGCATTCCTGGGACAAGTTCCATTTCCACTGATTCATGTTGACACACGCTATAAGATTCCCGAGATGATCGAGTATCGAGATCGATTGACCCGTGAATGGGGTTTGAATATGGTATATGGTATGAATTCCGAAGCTCTGGCACAGAAGAAAACGTTTCCCGATGGATCTTTGGATCGAATTTCATGCTGCCGAATTCTCAAAACGGAAACCTTGAAGAACACCCTGAATGGGCAATGGGTTCGTCATCGTTTCAATCATGATAGCCAGCAATATGAACCGGATACGAATCATAAGCCTTATACCGGTGTTATTGTCGGTATTCGAGCAGATGAAGAGGGATCACGTTCAAAAGAACGATACTTTTCTCCTAGAGACAGGGAGAACGATTGGAATATTGCTGACCAACCGCCGGAGCTTTGGTGTCAATTCAAGACGGATTTTAAACCGGGAACACATATACGCATTCATCCGTTACTGGACTGGACGGAAATTAATATCTGGGAATATATTGCCCGTGAGAGTATTCCCATTGTTTCACTCTATTATGATCAAGGGGATGGAAAGCGTTATCGTTCCCTGGGTTGTTATCCATGTACTCGCCCAATTGAATCCAATGCCAAAGATGTCAAAGCAATAGTATCCGAATTGAAAGGCGGCTTAGCTCACATACCTGAACGATCAGGTCGTGCACAAGATAAAGAAGACGAGGGCGGGCTTGAGACTTTGCGTAGAGAAGGCTATATGTAATTTTTTTTAATTTACCTTGATTTCAAAGAGAGCAAGATTCGATAAATGACAAACACCATCGATCGAGAAAGGTTGGATATTGTGATTGCTGGTCATGTCGACCATGGCAAGAGCACCGTTCTGGGACGACTTTTAGCGGACATTGATCCTCAAGCCCAATGTAAGTTGCAGCAAATTCATTGCCTTTGCCAACAAAAGTCTAAAGCCTTCGAATACGCTTTTCTTATTGACGCATTGAAGGACGAACAATCTCAGGGGATCACAATCGATACTGCCCGCGTATTTTTGAGCACCCCCAAAAGAGATTATGTCATCTCAGACACCCCGGGACATGTCGATTTCCTGAAAAACATGATTACCGGAGCCTCTCGTGCCGAGGCGGCATTACTGGTAATCGATGCCAGTGAAGGAGTTCAGGAAAATTCGCGTCGGCATGGGTATCTTCTTTCCATGTTGGGTATTAGACAAATGACAGTGTTGGTCAACAAGATGGATATAGTACAATACTCTCAGGAAGCATTTTACCTTATCTCTGAAGAATACAAACAGTTTCTTAGAAACCTGAATTATGATGCCCAATTTGTACCAGTAAGCGGAGTTGCTGGTGACAATATTACCGCTTCCAGCGAAGCCATGCCTTGGTACTCCGGGCCGACAATGCTGGATGTTATTGATGGATTTGTAAAAGATCCTCCTGCAATAGACAAACCGTTTCGGATGCCCGTTCAAGATGTTTACAATTTTACCGGTGTTTCAGACAGTCGACGTACTGTTGTCGGCACAATAGAAACGGGAATAATTAGTGTCGGTGATGAAGTTGTATTTTATCCATCTAAACGCCGCAGTACAATCAAGTCTATCGAAGGTAAGCCGTCACATTGTCAGAGAGCTTATACTGGAGAGGCTAGTGCGTTTACCCTGGATAAACAAGTGTACATTACCAGAGGTGAAATTGCAGCACGTGCCGATCAGGTTCCACCGGAAGTAACTAAACGTTTTCGTGTGAGTTTATTTTGGCTGGGCCATGAGCCGATGCTCAAAAATAAACCATATTGGATCAAGGTTGGAACCACCAAGCAGCAAGTCGAACTCGAAAATATGGACTTTGTTATTGACGGTGCCGACCTGTCTGCGAATCGTCAGAAGGATTATCTGGAAAATCATGATATAGGCGTTTGTATATTAAAAGCTCGTCATACCATTGCTTTTGATCTGCCCGAGAACATTGCCATAACGAGTCGGTTTGTAATTGTCGATGATTATGAGATATGTGGTGGTGGTATTATAACAGATGCACTTCCTGATTACGATGAAGTGTGGCTTCGTGATACGGTTGTGTTGCGGGACGCCAAATGGGAATCCAGTGATATTACTCGAAGAGAACGTGCCGGGAAATATCATCAACAGCCAGCTCTGGTTCTACTGACCGGGCGAAAGGATATAGACAAGAAGACATTAGCTAAGACATTGGAATCCACCTTATTTGCTAATAACTATTTTGTATATTTTTTGGGTATCGGTAACATTCTCTATGGCCTTGATGCCGACATCAAAACGCAGGGGCCGGGTGAACACCGAGCTGAGCATCTCCGCAGAATGGCGGAAATCAGTAATATTATGCTTGATGCAGGCATGATTTTAGTGGTCACGGCTTCAGATCTCAGCAGAGAAGATTTGAATATTATCGAAGCAATAGTCAGTAAGGAATCTATTTATGTGATTTGGGTTGGAGATCAGCCATCAGACATACGGCGTAATCTAAAGCTGGACGTAGTAGAACCGGTCGAAAATAATGCTCGGATAATCACTAAAATGCTACAGGAGAAAGGAGTGGTTTCACAAAATAAAACACCTAAATATTTATACACCATAAAAAATGAATTGGAGCATATTGATGTCGGCAACTAAAGATATGGAAAAAATTCGGCAGGCTCTACAGTATGCTCAGGAATCAGTTGGCCAGTTTACTCACAATCGAGTCGAAACAATATTAAAAGAAGGCGGCGATCCGGTTACGGCCGCGGATATTGAACTGAACAGTATCCTGCGTGAAGTTTTAGTGGAGCCGGGTGATGGCTGGTTGTCGGAAGAAAGTATCGATGATTTGGGTCGACTGCATAAAAATCGCATCTGGATTGTTGACCCACTGGATGAAACCTGGGAGTTCATTGAGGGGATCAATCAGTGGTGTATTTCAGTAGCTCTGGTAGAAAATGAACACGTGGTTGCCGGTGGAATATGCAATCCAATAACAAATCAGTTGTTTCTTGGATCCATGCAAACCGGCGTTACTCTAAAGGTGAAATAAAACACTATGCATTTGTTAAAACAACAAATAACGAGGTTGGCAAAAATACCTCTTAATCAATTCATTTGGCAGTATCGGCTTACCACTTGGTGTAATAGATATTTGCCTCACTTTATTATAATAGGTGCCCAAAAATCCGGAACAACAAGTTTGTATTACTATTTAAGTCAACATCCACAACTTTTGCAAAGCTTCAAAAAAGAAGTACATTTTTTCGATGGAGGGCTTCATCCTGAAGTAGACAATTATAAAAAAGGACAAGAGTGGTATCGTGCCCACTTCGCTACTCGAAAAGGCTCGTGCGATCATTTCAAGGCGTTCGAAGCGTCTCCTTTTTATATTTTTCACCCACTGGCTGCGAAAAGGATTTTCAAACTCGTCCCTGAAGTAAAGCTAATTGCAGTTCTCAGAAATCCCACGGAGCGGGCTATATCTCACTATTTCCATGAGAAACGGAAAGGACGGGAGTCGCTATCCATTAACAAAGCATTACAGGAAGAAGACAAGCGAGTAACTCCCGTTCTTAAGCACAAAGACTATAAAAACAATAATTTTATACATTGTTCTTATAAGCATCGCGGGCTCTACTGCAAACAGTTGGAAAGGTTCCTAAAGTATTATTCCTGGGAACATATTTTGGTTATTAATAGTGAAGAACTTTTCCTAGAACCAGAGAATACCTTAAAAAGAGTTTTTGCTTTTGTGGGAGTAGATACAGAATTCAAAGTGAAAGATGTGAAACCTCAAAACGTTACTTTGAATCGTTCCGATGTCGACCCTAAAGTGTATGAGTATCTAAACGACTATTTTGCACCTCATAATCAGGCTCTATATGAACTAATAGGCAAAAACTATGACTGGTAAAAACGGCGGAGTAAAATTGTCCCAGCTGGCGGAACAAAAATGTACCACCCACTCACTATATAGCCGAGACCGTCCCGGTTGTCAATATTCAATCTTACTTTGTTTTTTGCTTCCGTCTGGCTAATCGTTTACGGCTTTGCTCAAGACGATAGCTGGCACCATTAGCCTCAATAATATGAACCTTATGCGTCAGCCGATCCAACATTGCACCAGTCAATCGCTCAGAACCACACACCTCCGTCCAACTCACACACGATTGAATTTGAGCCAGTTAAAGAATGGACAACACCGGATAAAGTAACCATTGAGGTATCAAATGGTGAATTGGTTCAAACCACAGTTATATATAAACCTCCATCTCCAAAATTCATACTAAAGGGTACATTGCTTATAGGCGAGAATGACGGTCTTGCGTGGATTAAATTGCCTAAAAAAGGAGCAAGGCTTTTTACGTTGGTGAAGTGGTTGGTAATTATACGTTAACTAAGATCACTGATGGCTCTATTGTACTAGCTCAGGAAGGTTTTTGATTATGCCCTCAAGGTCCCCCCTCCGACGCCACCGAAAAAAGTTAAAAGTACGCCGAAAAAGAAAACAAGGCCCAAACCCAGAAGAATCCCTTCGAGAAGAAGGGATCGACGGAGAAAATAGTGTTTGCAAAAACGACCATGAAATACGCCGCTTTTAAAAATGTGACGTTTTATAATCATCGCTAAAAAATTGTAAAATATCTTTTTCTTAATGCTAACAAAGCACAAGCTCGACACGATAATATAATCATTCTCAATCCAGGAGAAAAATAATGACAGAAAATAGAACAAAGAATTCAAAGTTAACCATACTGTTAGTTGAACCGAGCTCTCAACAAATAGCTCAGCTAAAAAGGGATATTCCAGATTGGAACTGGATAGAAATGCCACCGCCTCAGCATGATACCGGGGTGTTCATATCAGGGCAAAGTCAGGTTGATGTTGTAATTGTTTTTGCAAAATCCAATGAAGAAGAATACGCCCTTACACTTTGTGAGAAGATACGGAAACTACCAGAATTGAATAGTATTCCTCTGCTTGTGGCCATAAATCGGTATCAAATGATGCTGGGCAATGATGTTAAGCACCTTCCCCTTAGTCATTTCATATTTGCACCAATAGATAAAAATAGCCTGATTGAAAAACTTGAAGAAATAAATACTTCGCAACGTTAGCAAATTAACCAAGTTAAGTTGTCGACGCATTACCGAAAATGATTTATGCTATCTTCTAACGATTCTGACTGTAACAACATTTTTACCAGGATAACGTAAGAAAAGCATTCTAGCTGGATAACGTACGATATTCTTCGCACAATTTTATGAGACATAAAAATAGTCCTTCATCTGGTCGATGGTAATGTTGGAAATTCTAACCAGATGGAGGACTTAAAATGGTTCAATCGCAAACAGAAGTATCGGAAACAGCGGAGCATGACTTGAGTAATGTGGTCAAAATTGACGAGGTACGGATTAAATCGCACCTAGGTGAGATAGTCCGGGACACGGTTGAGGAGGCGCTCAACGGGCTGTTGGACGCCGAGGCGGATCAGCTTTGTAACGCCCAGCGTTATGAGCATAGCGAATCTCGTCAGGATCAGCGGGCGGGTCATTATACCCGTTCGCTGCACACCAAGGCGGGGTCGGTAAAGTTGAAGGTACCCAAGCTGCGGCAGGGTACCTTCGAGACAGCGATCATCGAGCGATATAAACGCCGCGAGAGTTCAGTCGAAGAAGCTCTGATCGAGATGTACCTGGCGGGGGTGTCGGTGCGACGGGTGGAGGATATTACCCAGGCCCTGTGGGGCACGCGGGTCAGCCCGAGTACCATCAGCGAGTTGAACAAAAAGGTATACGCCCAGATTGAGACGTGGCGGAACCGGCCTTTGGAAGGTGAATATCCCTATGTTTATCTCGACGGCATTGTGTTAAAACGTGTCTTTTCGGCAAGCCTGTATGACATAATTTGTCGTGGGTGCTATCATATTCGTCATCGGTAAAAAAATGTATCAAACGAGGACGACATATGAAGAACCCATCAAAATCGAAGTTACC
>Ga0180435_10007531_pt1 | contig 10370 bp, 11 predicted proteins | sample SS_ome_3_FD_132467 | JGI IMG/M metagenome (GOLD analysis project Ga0180435, IMG submission 132467) | Hypersaline lake sediment archaeal communities from the Salton Sea, California, USA - SS_3_S_1 metaG | ecosystem: Environmental > Aquatic > Non-marine Saline and Alkaline > Hypersaline >... | reverse complement strand
GCAACTCCAGTTCCTGCCGGCCAAACGCCGACACGAACGAAAAATCAATTTATAAATTTTCAGGGATCAGGGAGTCAGCTGAATGGAGGAGCTCTGATGCAGGTGTATGCAGGTGTGGAGGAGATTCTCGCAGTTAAATCGAGATCTGAAAGTAGCGACGTGGAGATTTGCGGCGGGAGACAATGTTGCCCGGTAGCCTCTTGCGCATCGTGTTGCGCAGCTGTCTCAGCCAGGTCACAGAACTCTGTATGTTCATGTGTGACGTGTTCAGTTGCATGAACAACGACGATGGTCTGCGCACAAAACAGGAGACAAACCATGATCAGATTCATGGCAAATGCGCTAGGTGACTGTTTCCCCAACAGCTTCATGGATAGGTAGACCGGGTCGTGCTTGAGCATCAAAACAACCGCGCCAGAATATCAACCAGATTGCATCAGTTGCAAACGCTTTCTTGATTATGATTTTTTGTGCATATGAAGAAATAATCGGCATTCAAGTCCTTGACGGCTCACCACATACATTGCAAATTAAAACAACGGCTTATGGGAAACCATGGGCCGTTTTCTTTTGGAGGGACCAAAGGACTATGGATTTTGAGAAGTCCTTTGGTGTGTTTCAGGGATGGTGACGGCGTGGGGAGCTCACGCCACTTCAAGCATCATGCCCTATCTCTCTCTTACTCTCTCAGAAAAACTGTGGTCTGTCCCTATTCTTGACGGATGAGCTGAGTGCACGATAACTACTGCATCTCCATTGCAGTTGCATCACGGCCTTGGCATGTTGTTTGTGTCATCGCTAACAAGTTGGCTGGACGTGCACATGTCGGTGCGCTGGGGCGTCGGCGCTATGTGTGTGGGTCTCTTCCGCGATCTTCACTGGCAGCACATAGAGATGGCCATGCCGGACGCCTGGCTGGGCGATAGTGGCGCTGGCAAATGCCTGGACCCGCTCGATCGGCCCACGCAACACGACGCTCTCCATGCAGTTGTCATGATCCAGGTGGACGTGCAGGGTTGCGATGTTGAGGTCATGATGGGCGTGATGGCTCTGTGTCAACCTGCTTGCCAGGTCGCGCTCGTGATGGTTGAAGACGTAGCTCAGGTTGGCCAGGCAGTCGCCAGCGGGCTGCTCTGCCAGTCTTTGCTCGTCAATGCGTTGACGTATCAGGTCACGAATTGCCTCGGAACGGTTCTGGTAGCCGTTGTCGGCAAGATATTTCTCGAAGTCGGCTACCAGATCATCGTCGAGCGTGATGGTCATTCTGTGCATCTTTTCTCTCCAGTTATAAATTTGGAAGCGTATGTCAGGACGGCCCGGTACGCCCGGGCGCCTTGCTCGCTTTCGAGGCGTATGATAATTATTAAAAATAATCATACCAACTCATGCCACAACGTCATTATGTCATTTACAAGGCTATTGTTGATTGTGTCGATGGTGCTGATCCCTGCGGCATCCCATTCACACGACTACTGGTTCGAACGCATAAACGAAGACTACCTGCTGCACCGGGGGCATCGTTTCTCACAACACCAGGGCGAAAACGAGGTGCCGTTTGATCCGAAGATCATAACTGGCGCCCACTGCCTTCGTCCGAATGAAACCACCCCCTTGCCTGCGGTCGTTGGTGATGTTTATCCGTTGCGCGTTGAGGGGCCCTGTATCGCGGTGATGGTGACCGCCGATTCCGGCTACTGGTCGCAGACACTGACCGGTACAAGAAACCAGGGTAAGGATGAGTTGTTTGGCGTGCTGCGAAGCTGGCAGGCATTCGAGAGCGTCAAACGTGTCGAGGCCTGGACCGAGCGGCTGCGGGCGCCGTTATCGGAAGATCTTGAGCTGTTGTTCACCGAAAACCCTTTCACCCTTGAAGTTGGTGACAAGTTGCGCCTGACAGCCGTTTTTCGCGGTGAGCCGGTGAAGGGTGTGACGGTTGCCTATCATGGCGACCCGCGCGGCGTCACTGGAGATGATGGCCGTGTCAATCTCCGTATCCGCCACAAAGGTCTGCAGATGATCAGCGCCAGCCTGGAGGAACCCGTTGAAAGCAAAAAAGCCGACAAGCGCGTGCGCTCAACCATCCTTATGTTCGATATCCAATAGGAGAATCTCATGACGAATCTCATCGCAAAGCATTTTCGGCTAAGCAGCCGCATCTGTGTGGCGTGCGCGCTTGTCGGATTGAGCACGCAGGCTATCGCTCACCATGGCGTGGCAGGGCTGGGGGCAGCAGGCCTGCGGGGACCGGGTGCGCCTGTAGAGTCAGCCACCTCGGCTACGCTACCTGTGGGAGAGACACTCACCTACCTCAAGCTCGATTACGCGAAGTACGAGACCTACGATGCGGATCCATCCAATCCGGAAAGTGATTACGCCAACTACTGGATGGCAGGGCTGGGTTACGGATTCACGCCGTGGTTCTCTGCCTATGTCTTTCTTCCATACCACAGCAAGGTGGATGAGCCTGGTGGATTCGACACTCATGGGTTTGCCGATATTTCGCTATTCGGTCAGCTCGGCTTCAAGTATGACGATGGCTGGCGACTTATCCCCGAAAACGAGAGCCTCGATGACCTCGAGGATTGGCACTTCACAGTGTTTGGCGGTTTTACGTTACCAACCGGGGACGCGGATCTGCGTCTCGACGACGGCTCGATCGATCCGGGAAAATCTACCGGCTTCGGCAAGCCATCGTGGTCCGTAGGATTCACGGCGACCAAGATGATCACACCCCGCTGGACCTTCAACCAGGAGTTATCGACCATCGGCTTTCAGGAATACGAATACGATGACGGTAACCGCACCAGGTTCGGTCAGGAATTCCGGGCGAACAGCGCGCTGATCTATCGGGCCTACACCGATCTCGATCGCAAACTGCGAGTGGATCTGGCGATTGAGGCTCAGTATCTGTATCTGGGTCGGGATCGCACGAATGGTGTAGACGAGCGCGCCACTGGGGGAGACATGATCTATGCGTTGCCAGGCGTACGCGTGTATTGGGATAACATCAGCGTGGCGTTCGGGGTGAAAACGCCGGTGTGGACCAAGCTCAACGAAGAAGACGAGCAGCAGGGTGGTGAAGGAACCGAAGACTATCGATTGATCTTTGCAGTGTCCGCGCTGTTCTGATCATGGTGGTCAGTGCCTTGTTCTCTAAAGCCATGCAACACACAAGCACCGATGATGCCAGTGGAATCTCCAGCCTGTCGATATCGGTCCTGTTGCTGTGCGCATTACTTCCCGGCTTTGCATTGGGGCATGTGGAGTCCGGTGTCACAGGCGATGGCGGGTTCGTCAGCGGCTTGATGCACCCGGTAACTGGCCTGGACCATGTGCTTGCCATGGTAGCCGTGGGTCTCTGGGGTGCCATCCTTGGAGCGCCTGCGATCTGGATTCTGCCGATCGCTTTCCCTCTGATCATGACCGTTGGAGCTGTGCTGGGTATACTGGGTTTGCCTGTGCCTGCAATCGATCTGGGGATTGCACTGTCTGCGATCGTGCTGGGTGGCATGGTGGCTGCCAATGCCCGTCCTCCGTTGGCGATTGCCTTCCTGGTGATTGCCTTTTTCGCGATTTATCATGGCTATCCACATGGCGCTGCACTGCCTGACTTCGGTGTGCCCATTCTGTATTCGGCTGGTTTCGTAGTTGCCACTGGCTCTTTGCACTTGGCCGGCATTGCCTTCGGTCTGTTGTGTCGCTGGTCGGCAGGCAAGACCTCGGTGCGCGCTATGGGTGCCGCAATTGCCATTGGCGGTGGCTATTTTCTGCTGCTTGCGATCGGATGAGACCTTTGACTCGGGCAAGCAGTGAGTCGTCACCGATGGAAATAGACGTGACCAGATCGTGACTCGTTTCAGTCACAGACTGGCTCACAGTGTCACGTTGAGTCACGAAAACGCGGGGCAGGATGCGCTAAGTTGTTGAAAAGTAGTCAGTATGAAACAGGATTCCGCCTGAGGGAGGCAGTGGTCGGAGGTTCAAATCCTCTCACCCCGACCAATTACGAAAAAGGCATGCCGGACGACCGGCATGCCTTTTTTCTTGCCTGCTTTCTATTTTTCGGATGGCTGGTAGTATCCCCCGTGTCCATGATCATTTAGCATATTTCCAGACTCATCCACGAACAGGTACCGGAGAAGTACAGCTCTGTTCCGGATGGACAAACTGGCAAGCCAGAGTAATGAGGATGAAATGAACATCCACGAGGCGATCGATATTCTTCAAACAGAATTCCAGTACACGGTTTCACCCGAGTGCGTGACCGTCACGGAGCATGGCTTTTTCTGCCTGATGGGTGATCTGCTACGTGCCCTCTACGTGGAGCCGGGTTATCGTGGCCTCGGCTACGGCAGGGAGCTTGTACAACTCGCAAGGGAAAAGCACGGAAGCCCGTTACGCCTCGAGTGCAACAGTGAACTCGTGCCCTATTACGAACAGCTTGGCTTCAAAAAGACACGGACGACCAGGCGTGGTGAATACCATTACATGCAGCAGGTCTCCTGAATCACCACATGCCTCGAAAATCTCCGACACTGGTTTCCTGTCAGTGACTTTCTTCTTCCAGCAACACCCTGGCCAGTGGCCTGTCCTTGACTCTGATCGCCTGTTGCAGCGCCATGAAGCGCCATTCCGGATAGCGGCCCAGCATGACGCCGCGCAACAGCGTCCTGATGGTTTTTGGCATCTCGGCCGCTTCCAGGAATGCGAGTTCCCCGGGCAGGCTTGCCATCTCGACGATCGAGAAGGGATAGGAATCGGACACTTGCTCACCGTCATAGGTCGACACGAGCTGGAACCTGTAATTGCCGACAGGGAGATCACCGAGTGCAACAGAGAGTTTCTGCTTGCCTGTCTTTTTCTCGATCAGAGCTTTCCCGTGACGGTCCAGCACCGCTGCAATAAAGGGCGGCTGGCCGAAATCCCAGGCGAAAATCACCTGCTGCCCGGTTTCGGGGATTTTATTGCTGTCCGCGTCCATGCCGTTGATCATGGGTGGAGCCCGGTCACCGCTCGCAAGCATGCTTCCGCCGGGCAACAGGCGTGAAGCGGCAGTACGGAACCAGTCGAGCGCATCCAGCGCTTCCTGCGGATAGACTATCGATGCCGATTCTTCCGTGACTGTATAGCGTGGGCGTTTGTCGTCCATCATGATCTGGCGGTTGGAAGAATCGACGAGTACTACTTCAACCCCTTCACCGGCGACCCTGAGAAGATCCCCCTTGCGAAGTTCCATAAGCGGGACTATCCGCTGCACTTCCTTGCCCCGTTCGACAACGCACTTCTCGCAGGATTGAACCGATTTCACCCAGGTACCGGCTTGCAGCGACGTCGTTGCAAGCATCAGCATCTTCAGGAGAACAAGCAGGGTAAACCACCGGTAACTGGACATGAATCTGACTATATTCAGCAGGATAACCCCGAGATTAGGCACTCAGGCAACCTGAAGTCAACGCGCGCATGATGCCCCGAAGAGTGCCTGAAGCGTCAGGAATGCTCCTCACAGCAGTCCGTGTAGACTTCGACTGCCGTGTCCGGCACGATCGAAGCAGCAGGTATCCGGGCGCTATCGCGCCAGTTGCGCAACGCCTCGCTCTTTGTCTCACCGGTCACAATGAACCAGACGTGTCGTGACCGCGCGAGCCTGTTGACACTCAGTGTCACGCGCTCTGGCGGCGGCTTGGGTGCTCCGAAAACGGGCATGGCATCCGCAGCGCCCGAATCGATTCCGAGTTCGTGACCGGGAAACAGACTGGCCGTGTGGCCGTCCTCCCCCAGCCCGAGTAGCACGAGATCGAAATCATCCTGCGCACCCAGTTCCATACTGTATGCAGCCGCCGCGGCCTCGGCGCCGAGTTCCGCCGGAATTGCGTGTATATGCTCAGGTAACACCGGTACATGGTTGAGCCAGGCCTCCCTTGCCATGACATCGTTGCGCTCGGGGTCCCCCGCCGGAAGGCAGCGTTCGTCTCCGAACCAGAAATGCCATCGCGACCAGTCAGTATCGAGTTGCCTGAGCCTGAGATAGAGCAGTTGTGGCGTATTGCCACCTGCCAGCACGATATGAAAGGCTCCTCTTTCACGAATACAGTGCCCGGCAAGGGAAGCGAGATCCGAATAGAGTGAATCAACCAGCCGCTCTGCCGAAGAGAAACATTGCCACCTGAGCTGTTGCTCGCTCTTCATCATGACTCCGTCTGCAGGCCGTTGCGCCATTCATGATCCTCGGCATCGAAGAGACGTGTCGATTCGTGAGGCCCCCAGGTGCCAGCCTGATAGCTGTGGATGAAATTGTCCTCGTGCGACCAGTTCAGGAGAATCGGATCCACGACACGCCAGGCCCACTCGACCTCGTCAAAACGGATAAAGAGGCTGCGATCGCCCTCGATGACATCCAGCAGCAGTGTCTCGTAGGCATCAAGCGCCGGTTCGTCCGGGTCACGATACTGGGCACTGAGGTCAACAATGCGCGTATTCATGTCGAGCCCGGGACGCTTGGCATGGATCTGCATGTGCATACACTCGTGCGGGTAGATCGAAAGCACGATCCAGTTGGGCTCGATCTTCTCGAGAGGTGTTTCGCGAAAGAGCTGCTGGGGCGGATGCCGGAAGCGGATCGAGATCGATGACGATTTCTCGGGCAGACGCTTGCCTGTGCGCACATAGAAGGGAACGCCTTTCCAGCGCCAGTTATCGATGTAGAACTTCGCAGCGACGAATGTCTCCGTCGTCGAGCCCTCGGGCACGTCTTTCTCCTGCTGGTAGCCATTGACAGGCTCACCCTCGACATGACCTGCCGTGTACTGGGCACGGAATGCGTAGTTGTTGACGGACTGTTTCGGGATCGGACGGATTGAACGCAGCACCTTGACCTTCTCGTCGCGCAGCGCATCGGCCTCGAGCGTTGCAGGCGGCTCCATCGCCATGACTGTCAGCAGTTGCATCAGGTGATTCTGCACCATGTCGCGCAAGGTGCCGGTTTTGTCGAAATAACCTGCACGTGTGCCGATGCCCTTGCTTTCGGCAACCGTGATCTGCACATGGTCAATATAGTTTCGGTTCCAGATCGGCTCGATGAGCGTATTGGCAAAACGGAATACCAGCAGGTTCTGGACGGTCTCCTTGCCAAGGTAGTGATCGATACGGTAGATCTGATCCTCGCTGAAATACTGGTGAAGTTTCAGGTTCAGCATGCGCGCACTCTCGAGATCCTCACCGAAGGGTTTCTCGACCACAATCCGGTGCTTCGCAAAACTGCCACTGAAGCCCGCGTTGTGCAGGTGCGAGACAACCGTCAGAAAATCAGCAGGACGAATCGAGAGGTAGAAGACGATGTTCTCGCAGGTACCCTCGCGTGGTCGAGACAATGCTTCCATGAGGGAGCCATAGGCATCGGCATCGTTGTAATCGCCGCGCACATATTCAAAACGCTCGATAAGCCGGTCACCGATGGCAGGATCGAATTTTCCTCCGAACCGGTCATTGAGCGACAGCAGCATGTGCTCCTTCCAGTCGTCCTGGCCCCAGTCACGACGGGCAAAAGCAATGAATCTCAGTTCCGGGTTGATACGCCCCGCCGACTCGAGATGATAGAGCGACGGAATGAGCTTCTCGCTGGCGAGATTGCCGGTAGCGCCAAAGATGACGAAATAGCAGGGGCCGACAGGCTGCATGCGATCAATCCTTCTCTGTAACCGCGTGACCGCCAAAGCCCTTGCGCATCATCGCAAGCAGGCGGTTGCCGTAATCGCCCTTGCCCTGGCTTGAGAAACGCATCATGGTCGCGAGGCTCATGACCGGGGTGGGGACACCCTGCTCGATCCCCTCGATGGCGGTCCAGCGCCCTTCGCCGGAATCAGCGACTTGGGGCTCGATGCCGTGCAGTTCCTGATCCTCGGCCAGGAAATCAGCGGTCAGGTCCAGCAACCAGCTGCGCACCACGCTCCCATGGCGCCACATCTCGGCGATGGCGGCCATGTCCATATCGAAATCCTCGCGCGATTTCATGAGCGCGAAGCCCTCGGCAAAGGCTTGCATCATGCCGTACTCGATACCGTTGTGGACCATCTTCACAAAGTGACCGCTGCCGGACGGACCACAGTGATGCCAACCCTTGTCAGCACCGGGCGCCAGCACTTTTAATGCCGGCTCGATGCGTTGAACGAAAGCAGACTCGCCTCCAACCATGAGTGCGTAGCCGTTCTCGAGACCCCAGATGCCACCGGAGACGCCTGCATCGACGTAACCGATACCACGCGCTGAAACCATCTCCGCCCGTCTCATGGAGTCCTTGTACCAGGAGTTGGCGCCATCGACGATGAGGTCCCCTCCCTCCAGCAACATCGAGACTTTCTCGACATGCCCCTCGGTGATCACGCCCGATGGCAACATGAGCCAGACAACCTTTGGTGAGGGCAGCGCATCGACCAGTTCCTCGATCGATGAAGCGGCACTGAGTCCTGTCTCTGTCGCGAGTTCGTCGGTAACGGATTGCGTCCTGTTGAAGGCAGTGACCTCGATGCCCCCGCGACGCAGGCGCCGCGCCATGTTGGCGCCCATGCGACCAAGACCGATGATTCCCAAATGCATTGATACTGCTCCTTGAATAATTTGTCAGCGAATAGGGTAAAGCAATTACCCGGGTAGTGGGAACCCGGACAGTAGTCGGCACAAAAAAACCCGCTCATGAGAGCGGGTTCATGGATGCCAGTCGGCTCCGGCAGGATCGACCGGTTACTTGCTCTCTGCGACCATGTAGGCAACGGCTGCGGCGACATCCTCATCACTGAGGAACGCGAAGCCGCCCTTGGCCGGCATGTAGCCGGAAGAGCCCTGGTAGCCGTTGATCGCATGGTCAAGGAGGGTCTGATCGCCCTGCGCGATACGCGCTTCCCATGCCGCCGCGTCACCGACCTTGGGTGCCCCCGCGATACCCATGCCATGACAGGTCGAGCAGGACTTTGTGTAAACATCCTCACCCTTTGCAAGGTCCACACCAGCAGTCCCGGACGAAGCAGCCTCTTCTGCCGGCGCGGCTGCCGGAGCTTCGGCAGCAGGAGCCGCGTCAGCACCCGCAACTTCGAAACCCGTGTCCTCAAGCATGGAAATGATGGCCGCCTGGATATCATCGTCCGTCAATGAAGGGTTTCCACCACGTGCGGGCATGGCGCCCTTGCCGTTGATGGCATTGCTCATCATACTGTCCATGCCTGCATCGAAACGCGCCTGCCAGGCAGCCTTGTCACCGATTTTGGGTGCCCCTGCCGCACCTGTAGCGTGGCAGGCATTACAGGCTGCTGCGGCAATATCCTTGCCGGATTTCTGTGCTGCCGGTGCGGCTGCACCAGCGTCGGTTGCCGAGGCGCTGGCCACGTTGACACGCGCGATGGGAGCCAGGCGTTCGTTGATGGCATCCTGTTCGACCTTGCTGGCCGCTCTCTCACCCGAACCGCTCGTGACGACGTTGGCGACGATAATGATCACGATGGTGAATACGACCAGGAAGCCCAGGACCAGGCCGAATGTACGCAGAAAAGCTGCATCTTGTTGATCAGTCACGATAAGTTCCTCGGTTCAGGTTCAGAGTGCGTCGGAAACGGAAAAATTTGCCGAAGTATATCCCTTTTCCGGTGACGATTGAAGTTGACGGGATGGACAAAAAACAGCCAGTCAAGTAGTCTTGCCGGCTCGAATATGCCCGCGACCCTGACGGATGCCTGCCGCCCGTGATGCCGGGGCGAACGCCCGAAATCTGTGATTTTGGGCCGGGGAAGCTGCAAAGCAGCGTGAGCGTCGCCCGATGGCCCGCAGGGCCATTCGAATGGACGCCGATACAAATAGATGCATTAAAGTTTTGCGCCCTTAGCTCAGCTGGATAGAGCGTCGCCCTCCGGAGGCGAAGGTCAGAGGTTCGAATCCTCTAGGGCGCGCCAAATTGAAAAAGCCCACCATGCAGTGGGCTTTTTCAATTTTCGTGTTTTCAGAGATGAGAACCTCTTCAGGTTCGACGAGCAGCGCAGGAGCGCTGCCGAACATCGCGCAGCGATGGCCCGCAGGGCGAGGCATAAGGATGTGCCGAGTCATCCTCAGGGCGCCTCTTCATTTGCGAAAGCTCGCCATTCGGCGGGCCTTTGATTTTTTGTGCCCTCGAGATGAGAACCTCTTCAGGTTCGACGAGCAGCGCAGGTGCGCTGCCGAACATCGCGCAGCGATGGCCCGAAGGGCGAGGTACAGGGAGGGGCCGAGTCATCCTCGGGGCGCCTCTTCATTCTCGAAAGCTCGCGATCCGGCGGGCTTTTCTGTTTTTCGTGTCCCTCGAGATGAGAACCTCTTCAGGTTCGACGAGCAGCGCAGGAGCGCTGCCGAACATC
>Ga0180435_10007530_pt1 | contig 10370 bp, 10 predicted proteins | sample SS_ome_3_FD_132467 | JGI IMG/M metagenome (GOLD analysis project Ga0180435, IMG submission 132467) | Hypersaline lake sediment archaeal communities from the Salton Sea, California, USA - SS_3_S_1 metaG | ecosystem: Environmental > Aquatic > Non-marine Saline and Alkaline > Hypersaline >... | reverse complement strand
TGGGCGTGATTACGCCTGAAGAAGAATATACCTGGTTCTCCTCACCAACGCAGCCCTTATTCAACGGCTTTTCCATCTCCAATCAATACAAATTGGCCCAGCTGAGCCTGGATATGGCAAAGGCCAATCAAAAAAAGGTCAGGCAGGACGTGATTCTCGATGCGACCCAGGCCTATTTTGAAATCTTAAAGGCTGAAAAGCTACTAAGCGTTTCAAAAGAAACCGTTACTCAGGTCAGCGCCCAGACGGATGTGGTCAACAATTTCTATCAGGTGGGCATGTCGCCATTGAACGACCTGCTCGAATCCCAGGTCCTGCTGGCAGAGGCCAAGCAACAGGTCGTTCTCGCAAAAAACAACTTGGAAACCGCTAAATCCTATATGAACCTGGTCTTGAGACGCCCGATCCATCAGCCCATCGAAATTGTCGATATGCTCGAGTACACGCCATTTGAGTTTGATCTCGACTACTGTATCGATACGGCCTTAGAGAACCGAATTGAAATCAAGATGTCCGATATCGAAGTCGCGTTGGCTGAAAAAGATATCGATTTGGCGAAGAGAAGCTACTATCCCACGGTCAGTCTCCAGGGCAACTACTACCGATTCGGAACCGAGTGGGATGTTAGCGGCGGAGAAGGAATTGACGACGAGGACACATGGGACATCCGCGCCATTGCCTCCTGGGACATCTGGGATTGGGGGAAGACGTCCAATGGGACCCGGGAGAAAAAAAGCCGGCGTAGTCAAGCAATCATGAATCGTTCGCAGCTAAAAGACAGCATCCAGCTGAGTGTGACCCAATCCTACCTGGCCATGCAGACCGCCGAAAAAAATATCACCACCATAGAAACAGCCATTGAACAAGCCCGTGAGAATGCAAGGATCAATGAAGAGCGCTATAAAGAGCAGGTGGCCACTTCCACAGATGTTCTAACGGCGCAAACCCTTCTATTTCGAACCATGAACAATTATTACACAGCCTTGTATGATTTCAAAATTGCCAAGGCCACTTTGTACAGAGAAATGGGTCAGGAAATTCTTGAATGAAAACCGCGGAAAATGCGCTGATTCGAATTTTCAATGTCAGCAAGCACTACGCTTCAAAACCCGCTTTGATTAACATCTCCTTGGATATTTTCAAAAACGAGTTTGTCTTTTTGTCTGGCCCGAGCGGTGCAGGAAAGTCCACCCTTTTAAAAATTCTGTACCTCGGAGAAGGCATCACCGATGGTCAGGTTTTAGTCGACGGCATGAATATTGCCCGTATACCCAAGCAGCGGGCCCATGTTCTCAGGAGAAAAGTCGGCATTATTTTCCAGGATTATAAACTGATCCCAGGGAAAACCGTATTTCAAAATATCGCCCTGGTGCTTGAAGCCAAAGGACTGGGCCAGCGGTTCATACAGAAAAAAGTTCACAGCGTGCTCAGAACGGTTGGTATGGAAGACAGAAAAACGTCATATCCGTTGAGCTTGTCAGGTGGGGAACAACAAAAGGTGGCTGTGGCGCGAGCCGTTGTGGGTGAACCCAAAATAATTTTGGCGGATGAGCCGACCGGTAGCCTCGATATAGACGCCGCAAAAACCATATTCGAACTCTTGACAACATTTCATCAGCGGGGGGCCACGGTTCTTTTTGCCACACATGACAAGGCATTGATTCGTAACACCCAGCACCGTGTCATATTTCTGAAGCAGGGCCGCATTCAAGCTTAGACTGTTTTCATCTCGAGCGGATAACCATGATATCGCTTTTTATCAAAAAAGCATTGCGGGACTTAAATGGCAATCGATTTTTGAACGCCATCACCATTGTCACCATCGGACTTTCGATATTGATCATCAGCTCTTTCGCGCTTTTTTTCCTGAACACCAATGCATTGTTGAACTCCTGGAAAAAGGGCATCCGGGTCCTTGTTTATCTCGAGCAAGACGCTACCGAAGCCAATCGTTTGGATCTTCGCTACCAGATACAACAGATGGCGGGCATACAGGACATTCTATTTGTCTCAAAAGATGCCGCTCTCGACCGCTTGAAACAACAGATGCAAAGCCAATCCGCCCTGCTTGAAAACCTCAAAAACAACCCATTGCCGGATGCTTTTGAAGTTCGAATTGTCGATACATCGCGTGAATTAAAAAAAGTTGCGGTGCTTGCTGAAAAAATCGCCTCATTACCACAGGTCGAAGAAGTTGAATACGGGCAGCATTTCATTGCAAGGTTTTCCCATGTCATCAGCATTTTCAAATTTGTCGGATACGCCATGGGGGGGCTTTTCTTTATCGCAACCCTGTTCATTATCGCCAACACGATTCGGCTGGTCTTGTATTCTCGAAAAGAAGAAATCGAAATCATGCGATTGGTCGGTGCCACAGATCGCTTCATCAAAGCGCCGTTTTATATCGAAGGGCTCATTTTAAGCGCCCTCGGCAGTATGGTTGGCCTGGTGACGCTCTTCACGGCCTATTGCGCTGTGTTGTCCAAGTTTCAAGCCAGCTTGTCCTTGGAGATGTTTAAAATTCAATTTCTTTCGCTCGATCAAATTTTCCTCTTTCTTGCCGGCAGCATGCTGGTCGGATGGATGGGGTGCTATTTGTCGCTCAAACAATTTCTAAAAAGTTGATGGTTTTTTTTCAAAAACATGTTTCCCGATACCGGAATCTCTCCTTGCGCCACGCCGTGAACAGGATGAAGCTTTGCATTCCCGTACTGATGGTCATTTTTCTGTTGGCCATATGCGTTAGGGCCCAAGACATCCAAAATTCCCAAAAGAAAATTTTATCTATTAACAAAAAAGAAGCCAGTGTTATTTCGGAATTGGAAAATCTGAGTATTTCCCTTGACAACGCCAGGCGGAAAAGCGCCCTGATAAAAAAGGATATTCTCCAATTACGTCAGCAGATAAAGCAAAACAGCAATCGCTCGCTGGCACTATCAAAACAGATACGTCGAAATGAGAAACATGCCTACCAGCGCATTGTCGCACTATACAAACTGAACCAGATAGGAAAACTCAATATTCTCGCTTCCACGGATTCGCTTTACGCTTTTTTTCAACGGAAGCGGGCCCTGGAAACCATCCTGCACCAGGATGAACAAATTCTCGAAGCACTTCAAAAAAATCAGAGCGAGCTGTTCCAACTTCGGCAAAACCTGCACGATCAAAAAGAAAAAAAAGATGCACTTGAAACCCGTTTAAACGTTCAAATTGTGAACATGACCCGTAAACGGGAAAAACGGGCCCGGCTACTGAACGAAATCCGCAATAAAAAATCATTGACCCTGGCAGCGCTTGAATCGATGAAACAGTCCGCGCAGGCTTTGGACACCACCATCAGTGGTTTTAAAAAGGAAGATCCGGGTCACCATCCCTATGCGGGCACCTCCCCACACACCTTTTCAGAGCTAAAGGGCTTGCTAATCATGCCCGTAAAGGGTAAGATAGTCGAGTTTTTCGGGCCTTACACCAACGCCCGGTTCAAGATCGTCAATTTTCGAAGCGGCATCAATATCCAGGCTGAAAGAGGAGAGCCCATATATGCCGTTTACAAAGGCACGACCCTTTATGCGAGCTGGTTCAAGGGTTACGGCAACATGATCATTATCGATCATGGAAACCATTATTACACCCTGTATGCGCACGCTGAAGAGCTGTTTAAGAAAAAAGGAGATCCTGTGGAGGCAGGGGAGGTGATCGCCACGGTGGGTGATACCGGCTCAATGGCCAATCCCGGACTTCATTTTGAAGTCCGTCATCATGGGCAACCCATCGACCCGACCCCCTGGATAAACCAAGGATAAAGGAGCTGTAATGGCAGGAAATCGATACGGCCATACCAAACTATGGCTCGTCTTCGTGGCGACCATGATATTTTCGACGGCAGGGGCGGGCTTTTATCACAAGCTCTCTGCCGGTAGCGACGAAACATACAAGGGACTCAAGATTTTTTCGGATGTGCTCGAAATTGTAGAAAAAAACTATGTCGACCCCGTTGAATCGAAAGATCTTATTGAAAAAGCCATCCAGGGGATGGTCAGCAGCCTTGACCCGCATTCAGCCCTGCTTCCACCAGAGGCGTATGAGGAGCTACGGATCGATACAGAAGGAAAATTCACCGGCATCGGCATTCACGTGACCATGCGGGATGGCTTTGTCACCGTTGTATCACCCATCGAAGGCACACCGGCATTCGAAGCCGGCATCAAGGCCATGGATAAAATCGTGAAGGTCGACGGTGTCACCACCTCTGAATTGAGAGATGCCGTCAAGCGTATGAGGGGTCCCAAAGGCACCACGGTTGTGATCACCATCATACGGGAGCAACAGAAAGAGCCCCTTGAATTTACCCTGGTACGGGACGTGATTCCCATACAAAGTGTAAAATCCACCACCATGGAACCTGGCTATGGGTACATACGAATTACCAATTTTAGAGAACAGACAACGGATGATGTTGTCAACGCTTTGGAAAATTTAGAAAATGAGGACATACCCTTAAAGGGACTTATCCTCGATCTAAGAGATAATCCTGGCGGTATTCTGTCTCAGGCCATTTCCGTATCGGATTTATTTATCGAGGAGGGAACGATTTTAACCATCAAAGGACGACTCGATAAGCACAATAATGTATTCAAGGCACATGCTGATGAAGTTCCCAGATCGTACCCCATTATTGTCTTGATCAACGGCGGCAGTGCCAGTGCTTCGGAGATTGTCGCCGGCGCTCTGAAAGACCACAACCGAGCCATGCTGCTGGGAACCCAGACATTTGGCAAGGGGTCTGTTCAAACGGTTGAATCGTTAAGAGACGGTTATGGTCTTAAATTCACTATCGCCAGATATTACACGCCCAGCGGCCTGTCGATTCAGGCGACCGGGGTTAAGCCGGATATCGTCGTCCACCGTGAAAGCCCAAGCAAAGATGACAGCCCGAATCCCATGGAAGGATTATTAAAAGAAAAAGACTTAAAGAACCATTTAGACGCAAAACCGCTAGAAGGCACACCCGAAAGTGAGAAAAAGCCCTTGGAAGATCTTCCACGCCCGGAAGCGATGCTGCTGGAAAACATCCAGAAAGACAATCAGGTAACCCGCGCATTGGAGCTGCTGATCAGCTATGACATCTTCAAAGATTTAGCCAATGGCAAGTAAGCGATCCAGGAAAAAACGCGCCCCCAAAAAAAGCAAAAAAAGCCCATTCCGGCAGATATTAAAAATTCCAATCGGGCTGGCCATATTGACCATCCTGGTCCTCATGGCGGGTGTTCTGACCCATCAGATCATCGTCAAACGACGGCCCGTTCGGTTAACGGGGAGTGATGTCGAAAATATCCATCCAAGCATGCCCAATCTCCAGTTCGAGATCTACCCTCAAAATGTACCGCCCCCCCCCAAGGAGAGCAAGCCCCGCAAGACGCCTCCAACGGACAGAGTCCCCAGGGTTGCGCTGATACTGGACGATATTGGCTATGACCGGGCCATTGTAAAAAAGTTTCTTGAACTGGACCTTTCCCTGACCCTGTCGATGCTGCCCAAGAGCCCCTTTAAGAAAAGCATTGTGGCAGAAGCTCGAAAGCATCATACCGAAATCATGTTGCATCAGCCCATGGAGCCTTTTGAATTTCCGAGGATTAAGCCGGGGCCAGGGTCTTTGCTGAGCAGTATGACCCCAGATGAGCTGGTTGAACAGTTCGTTCAAAATCTTGACGCAATGCCCTTTGTATCCGGCGTCAACAACCACATGGGTTCAAAAATGACCGCCAACGCCGCCCAAATGCGCCAAATTTTTTCCATTCTGAAAAAACGCAAGCTGTTTTTCATTGACAGCCGCACCACAGAAAAAACCATCTGTCGCCCATCGGCAGCCCTTTTACAAATTCCTTTTGGGGAGCGGGACATCTTTATCGATCATGTGTTAGATGACGCTTTCATACAGAAACAGCTATATGAACTCGTACGCATCGCCAAGACGCATGGCGAGGCGATCGGTATTGCCCACCCCCATCGAAAAACATTAAAGATACTCCAGGCGGTTGTACCGGATCTGAAAAAGGAAGTCCGCTTTGTACCCGCTTCGGAGGTGGCACGAATTTCCGGATAAGCGTTATCTCCCGGTCCACGTATCGTCATTCGTACAGGCAATCGCCACCCAGCCCTCCCGCTGGGGTGCTTCCAGTACAAAAAGATCCTCCTGCTTCATTTTTTTCAGAACAAGATCGAGGTGGTCTTCACATATGCCGGAACAGATCAAAACAGCACCTTCCGCCATATGCTGGCCGATGGTGTCAAGAAGACGGCATATCGCCTCCGACAAGATGTTCGCCACGATGAGGTCGAAATAACCCTCAATGCCGTCGGCAAGATGGCCGCGCGTCAATTCAAACTGCTTTTCGCTGATCTGGTTCAAGCGAAGATTTTCCCCTGCAGTCACAAGGGCGATGTCGTCATTGTCAATCCCAAGGAGACAACCCGCACCCAGCTTTGCGGCGGCCGTCATTAAAATGCCCGAGCCTGTTCCCACATCCAAAAATCGCTCATTCTTTTTTAAATATTTTTCCATGAGTTGAATGCACAAGGCTGTCGTCGGATGGGTGCCGGTTCCAAATGCCATACCCGGGTCGATCTCCAATACAATTTCATCGGCTGTGGCCTGATAGGTTCTCCACGTCGGCTTGACCGTAATCCGTGGCGTTATGCGTTGCGGCCAGAAATATGCCTTCCATGACACGGCCCAGTCTTCTTCATCTACCCGTTTGAACGTTTGAACGCATGTGATGCCATGCTTTTTTTCCAGTTCCCGTATTCTCTTTTCGAGTTGGCCCAGCTTCGCCTTTGTCGGCGGTGTGTCCGGAAAATAACCAATCACGGCGTCGTGTTCTGGCAACGGAACGGCATCATCGCCCCAACCTTCCTCTGGGGACATCCGCGGATCCTCGACTTCAACGCCTTTGACGCCCAGGCTAAAAAATACATCTGCAATGAGGTCCATAGCAAGTTGCCTGTCATCGTGATTTATTCTGATCTTAACGGCGATCCATTCCATGACAGCGTCTTTTCCATTTTTCTTTGGGTGGATTGAAATAGCCGTGGGACAGCTCAGGAAATGCTTTGCGAATATGCTGCAGAAGATAACGCATGCCTTTTGGGGGACGGCTGGGCCCTGCGGCTCGCATGGCCGCCCAATAGCGAAGCGGATCAAAATTGAGGTTTCGCCATTGAATACGATGAATCGGATATTTATTTAAAAAGAAAGCCAGCGCATCCATCTCTTCCGGTGTGTCGGTCATGCCCGGCATATTCAGATAGTTGATCGAAACATACAGGCCGTTTTCCAAGGACATTTGGATGCTCTTGAGAACATCGGCAAAAACATAGCCATTGGGCCGGAAGTAGGCATGATAGCATTTCTCTCTCAGGCTATTGATACTGATGCGAACACTGTCAATACCGGCAGATATCAACCTTTCCATCGCTTGGGGAAGACTGCCGTTGGTATTGATGTGTATCGTTCCTTTGGATGTCCGGGCGCGTATCCGACGGACAGCCGCCGCAATGGTTCTTGCGGCCATCAGCGGCTCCCCCTCGCATCCCTGGCCGAAACTCACAATGCCCCTTTCTACACGATCGATATGAATGAGGGCAACATCCGCAATCTCCTCTGGACTGGGTCGAAAGGCAATCCGCTCCTGGCTGCAGGATATCTCTTCGTGGGATTGAAGAGACAGACACCCCAGACATTCGGCATTACAATGCGGGGCGGTCGGCAGGGGTGCTTCGTATCGGCCCAGAAAAAAATTCTTGCCGGCGGGGCATCCATAGGTCAGCGCACAGGTCTCAAGGTGTTTTCTCAAGCGGTTGCCGGGAAGTTTTTTGCGCAGGTCTTCCACACCGGCGACAACATGGTGCGTTTTCATCAGGCGAAGATCCTGACGTCTTTCCCGGTCCACGCAATAAACAGCCGAAAGAAACGTGTTCTGATGCCATCCCACAGCACCATAAGAAAAAAGCGGAAGCGACCTTGCCCTCGGCGACTCCCTGTAGCCACTGATTTGGGTAACGACATATCCCGGCGAGTTAAAAGCAGCAACCGGAAATATTGCTTGCGAAGAAAGATATGGGTTGCGCTGCAGCGTTTCAAGCCGGTCGGTTTTCATGTTATATAAAACAGCCCGCCTTTCCGGCAAAAGCATCAGCTCACTGCCAAAAGGCATCGCTTGTGCTTCAGAAACGGCCAAGGGCCTTAAAACATGTCCGGACATGCCGACGGCGGCGTACCCATCCAATTCGAAGATTTCACCATCGGCATTGGCCACAACGGCCGTTAACCACCGTTGGTTTGAGCCTGGGGTTTTCAATGATCTTTCATTCCTGATAAATATGATGAAGAATGTGTCCCAATTCCGGGAAAATCAATGCCTTGCAGGCAAGCTTGCAGGCCTTGAGACTGCCCGGAATACAAAAAACAACCGCCTGGCCCACAAGTCCGGCCGTAGATCTGGACATGATTGCGGCAGCGTCTATCTGATCAAAGCTCAACTGAGCGAATATCGGCCCAAAAGCCGTCAGCTCCTTGCGAAACAGCGGAGAGACCGCCTCTATGGTCACATCCTTGCGGCTGAGGCCTGTTCCCCCCGTCACCAGAACGGCCTGCGCACCCAGCCCATCAATGGCTTTCGAAACGGCCGCAACAATGCGTCTTTTGTCATCCAGAACGACCCGGTGGAGAACAACGGCATGTCCTTCCTTTTCTGACATCTTTTTCATCCACAGGCCGCTATTGTCTTCGGCAATTGTTCGCGTGCTGGACACGGATATAATCGCAATTTTCAATGCGCGGGGTGCGCCTCTTTTATGCTCTTTTGTCCCCATAATATCTCCTCTTGCTTGGATGTCTGCATCGTTGCCATCCCGAACGCTGCGTGGAACACGATACGCGAAAGCGCTGCAATATTATCCGTCTCAACCTGAATTGACAATGACAAATCGAATATAACCTTGATTTTAACCCCTATGTCTTTTACTATTGGTCCAGCAGACAGAGTTGAGATAGCGCATGGAAACAGCATTCAGCAGCCACAACCATCGCCCAATGTAAACATGACGATTTTCCGATGATACAGCCCGTATGCACCGGCATCATTCTGGCAGGAGGTGAAAGCAAACGACTGAACGGTGTTGAAAAATCCAGTCTTTCAATCGGTGATCAGCGGATCATCGAGCGGATGATGTCTGTTTTTACGGCCATCTTTGAAGAAATTATCCTGGTCTCCAATCATCCGACGACCCACCTTGAGTGGGATGCCGTTATCGTCAAGGATATCTATCCCAAAAGAAGTTCCTTGACGGGCATTCATACGGGACTGTTTTATACCCAAACAGAGCACGCATTCATTGCCGCATGCGACACCCCCTTCTTGAGAAAAGACCTGGTGACAGCCATCCTACGGCAGGTCGATTCCGACGTCGACCTGGTTCTCCCAAGAACAAAGGCCGGCATTGAGCCACTGTGTGCGGTTTATTCACGGCGCTGTCTGCAACATGTTCAAAATTCACTGCGGAAAAATCAGCTCAAAATTCGCGATCTTTTCGGCAAGTTTTCGGTAAAAGAAATTCCCGAAGCGGTCCTGCGAAAAACGGATCCTGATCTTCTGTCGTTTTTTAATATCAATACACCCAGTGATCTGGAAAAAGCCAAAAGGATGATGAATGCCGACCGGAATCGAACGACTCATTCGTGAAATAAAAAATCACCAGGACTATCCCAAGGCGGGTATGATTCTATGCCATAACGGTGTTGTGCGCAGCACATCGCGAGACGGAAGACCGGTGACAGGTTTAACGGTGAAAGTAGATCATGCACGTTTGCAAACCATTGTGGAAAAAGGCAGAAAGCAGCCGGGTATCATCGACGTCCTCGTTGAGATAAAGGAAAACAAACGGCTGTCTGTGGGGGATGATGTCATGTATTTGGTCGTGGCCGGGGACATAAGGGAGCATGTTCTCAGTACCCTGACGTCCACATTAGAAGCCATCAAATCAACCGTTACACACAAAACAGAATACTTTAGAGAGGATCGATAAAGGATGCCGGACTTCACGCATATCGATATGGATGGTCGTGTCAGAATGGTGGACGTCACCCATAAAAAACCGACGATTCGAACGGCCCTGGCGCAGGCCGAAGTGCACATGCAGGCAGACACCTTCGACCGGATCATCAACCAGAATGTCCAAAAAGGGAATGTGCTCGAAACCGCCAGAATTGCAGGTATCATGGCCGCGAAAAGGACGTCGACCCTGATTCCCATGTGTCACCCGCTCAATATCACCCATGCGCAGGTTGATTTTTTTCCGGATGCGCAAAAAAG
>Ga0180435_10007528_pt1 | contig 10372 bp, 8 predicted proteins | sample SS_ome_3_FD_132467 | JGI IMG/M metagenome (GOLD analysis project Ga0180435, IMG submission 132467) | Hypersaline lake sediment archaeal communities from the Salton Sea, California, USA - SS_3_S_1 metaG | ecosystem: Environmental > Aquatic > Non-marine Saline and Alkaline > Hypersaline > Sediment... | reverse complement strand
CGTTGATGCCGGCATTTTGGGCCTGCCGCACGTGCCGTTCAATGACGGCCCGGTCGGCGGAAATGTATGGCTCGGCCGGCAAATCTACGGATTGGTCCGAGGTCCAGGTGTTTTGGTCGAACCAGGCGTAATAAAAAGCCAGGACCGGCGGCGAGTCTGCGGCCCGAACCGGCGTGGCCGAAGTGCGGACGGCCCCCAGAATCAATAACAGCAGAAATAATTGGCTAATCTTGTTGATAGATTTCATCATACCGGTAACATCATCTCCTGAATAATTGGTTGGCTGGTTAGTGCCCCTACCCCCTGTAACGTTATCCCTTTTGAGTATATCACACATGTAAAGACAGCCCAATTTTCTCACTGACTAAATTCAGGAGTTGTGGTATAATTTCAAATATATCTGCCTCTGTATAAGAGCGCGTCCCAAATTGGAAATTGGGGCGAACAAGGGGGGATTCGGGGGGATACCCCTGGCTGTTCCCAAAATTTTGGACCCTCTGTACAAGTGCAGCAAAATTTGATACAATAAACTTGATTATGTAAATAGAGGTCAACGATATGCCGACGTTAGAGGATGGAAAAACCGCTATTGCCCAGGGTAATCTACAGGGCGCTCGTCTCATTTTTGAGGCAATATTGCAGGAGAATCCCCGGTCTGAGGAGGCCTGGCTGGGCCTGGCCGAAGTTTTAACGGAAGCTGACGACCGGCGCATTTGTTACGAAAATGTGTTGAAAATCAACAAGAATAACCAGCAGGCCAAAGAAGGTTTACGGATGCTGGCTCCCCAGGCGGACCCGCTGGTGGCCGCGTTGGCCCCCCAGCCCGCTCAACCGGAGTCTGAATCTGCGGAAGAAGATACCGAGGCCACCCTTATTTCCACCCGCTCTGAACTGGCTGACACCGAAGAGGAGGAGGATTCGGAAGAGGGCGCCTCGGTGCCGTTACTGGTGACCGTTGGGTTGGGGCTGTCGGTGGTGGTGTTTGCCATCGGGGGGGGGCTGGTTTATTGGCTGGTCTCTACGCTGGCGGGGTAGAAACACGGACATTTATGAGCCCCAAGATTCTTGAGCAGCGAGGTCTGATTTTTTGGTTTCACAGTTATGACGCCCTGCACGAAAATAGAGCTGGTGTCCATGTCGGAAAAAGCTCACAAGATGACTTCAATGATGCAAAAATCTGGTTGGAGCCAGAAATCACAGTGGCCCGCCGGGGACGAACATTGAGAGAACACGAATTGAATCTGGCGTTAAAAATAATTGAAAAAAATCAAGATTATTTGATGGAGCAGTGGTATGGCTACACCGGTAAATCAAGTTGATCAACAGGAGAATACTAAACGGTATCGTGTTCAGTACCCTGTTTCTGCCTATACATTTCCCAATGAGGCGCGTATCCATCAGGTAAATTTTAATGATGATTATTTACATGTAGATTTAATGGATGGACGAAAACTGGCTGTGCCTTTATGGTGGATACCCACGGTTTACAACGCTTTACCGGAAGAACGTGAAAAATATCAAATTAATCGCAGCCGGACGATGATAATATGGGACCCCGCCACATGTGCCATCAATGATGAAATACGCATCGTTGATTATTTGGGTAGTGGCCCCGATTCAGAGAAATAACCGTAGATTTTTATTATGCTACCGGATTTTCGGTTACGACAACGAGAATATCTGTTGGAGATAAGCCGGGCTATGAGCGCTCGGCTTGATTTATCTTCGCTGCTGGAGCTGATTTTGCAGAGCGCGGTTGAGATTTTGGCCGGTCAGGCCGGCTTGATTACTCTGCGCCAGGAAGATAAATACGCCCCCATTGCCAGCATCGGCCTGCCGGCGCAGGCGGTGCCCCTGTTCGAGCCACTGTGGCGGGGCCTGGCGACCGGAGAACAGCGGGATTCTGTGCCGGATTTGTCGCTGCGGCTGGCGTTGGCCTCTAAAGCCGCGGGCGTGCCGTTGCGGCAGGTGGTGACGCTGCCCCTGGAAATCGGGGAGGAAACCATCGGCAATATTTTTATTTTCCGGACGCGGGGCGCGGCCTTTAGCAGCAATGACCGGCAGGTTTTGAGCGCCTTTGCCAATCAGGCGGCGGTGGCGGTGCATAATGCCACCCTGTACCAGCAGGTGAACGCCGAGCGAGAACGGCTGGATGCCATCATCGAAAACAGCGGCGATGGGGTGATGATTGTGAACCCGTACCGCATCATCCAAACCTGGAACAAATCTTTGGTCAACTTAACCGGGATTTCGGCAGAAGAGGCGGTGGGCCGCCCCTGTTACGAAATTCTCAATTTGAAAACGCCGCAGGGGGTCAGTGTGTGCCACACCGCCTGCCCCCTTTTACACCCCCCCGACGACGGGCGTTTGTACGCCGAAGGAATCCATCAGCGAGCCGATGGGCTGGCAATTTCGTTGGCCGATAATTACTCCACGCAGGTTGACAAGGATGGCAATCTTACCCAGGTTATTGCCAATGTGCGCGATATTACCCGTTTGCGCGAAGCCGAAGAGTTAAAACAGACGCTGCTGTCGGTTATTTCTCATGAGCTGAAAACGCCGGTCAGTATTATCAAGGGATACGCCGGAACCCTGGCCCGCGAAGATGCCCAATGGGACCAGGCCACGCTCAGCGAGGGGCTGTCTGTTATTGAAGAAGAGGCTGACCGGTTGGATAAGCTGATTTCAAATTTGCTGGAGGCCAGCCGCTTGCAGGCCGGGGGACTTAAACTACAGCGTAGTTATGTGAATCTGGCTGATTTGAGTCGCACGGCTGTCGAAAATTTACAGGCCACCACCGACCACCATTGGTTTACGCTTGATTTTCCGGAGGATTATCCCCCGATTTCCGGTGATTTTGAGCGGCTGCGCGAAGTGTTGACCAACCTGATCGGGAACGCCATTAAATACAGCCCTGAGGGCGGCGAAATTCAAGTGGGCGGCGAGCGCGGAGCCAACACCGTGCGTCTGTATGTGCGCGACCGGGGCATCGGTATTCCGCCGGGCGAGCAGGAGCGCATCTTTGAGCGATTTCACCGGGTGGATAACCGGCTGGCCCGGCAAACGCCCGGTACCGGATTGGGGCTGTTTTTGGTGAGGGCGGTTATTGAGGCCCACGGCGGGCGGGTGTGGGTTGAAAGCTCGCCCGGTAAAGGCAGCGTGTTTTGGCTGGAACTGCCGCTCGGCGAGTGAGCCGGGTTAATTTTCCGGGGGGAGCATCTTGAAGCTTTTGTACATCGGGTTGAACCATTCCAGACTGGGCTGATACAGTTCAGCCGGGGCGGTGAAAATCACCCGGTAGGCCTGACCGTTTTGTACGGCGGTAATCACCGAGCCGGCCATTTCTTCTCCGTTGGCGCTGTACAAAAAATCAATCGTAGTCCCGGTGGTTGTATCCAGCGGAAAGTCGGTCGGGGTCAGGCTTTCCACTGAACTGTGTTTATCCGTCAGGTCGGCGATAAATTGCTCTGCCATATCCTCTGCCGAGCTGTCGGCGGCCAACAATTCTCCTGTAAAACTAACCGGATAGTCGGCCATTTCTACCGTGACTGCGGTTTCGGTTTGGGCCGCAATTTGCCAATCGCTGGGGTAGAGAAAGGCAAAAGTGTTTCCGGTTGGCCCAATCAATATCCACTCCGGCGGCTCATCGGTGGGATCAGCCGCGGTCACATCCAGAGGGCGCAAACTGTTGGCCAGCCGCTGGAGTGAATCCGCGGCAAGCTGCCACTGTTCCTGGGTGGCGCTGACCATGGTGACAAACAGAATGGAACCGTGTTGGTTAACTTGAATCTGGGTCATCGTAGGCCCCAGGTTGGGATCGAGCGAGCTGAATCGAGCCGTCGCGGAGCCGTCGGGGCGGCTTTCTTGGGAGATAAGGCTGAAGTCGGTTTCTTTTTCGGCAAAATTTTGGTCAATAAAGGCCGATAGATATTGGTTCAGGGCGTCGGGAGTGTATTGCCGGTCAACTTCATTAAAAATAACCGAGTATCCGGCCTGACCGTCCGGTTCCACCATTTGGACCCCGTTGGGTTGTTCAAAATATTGCCAGTGGGCCGGATAGTCAACCTGGAAGCGGTTGGAGGAATGGGCATACTGCTGAATCACCACCTGGGTCGGCACGACCGAGGTGGGAACACCCGGGCTGTTCACGGCCTCAGGCGGGGTTAGAGATGGATCCGGTTGAATTGGCTCAAAGTTGGTTGCTGGTGTGGGGGAAAAGGCGTTGCAGCCGGAGAGGGCAATCAGAAAAACTATCAAAAACGAACGATAAATCTTGACCAAAATATTAATCGGGGTTGGTAACAAATTGGTAGCCGACACCCCGGACGGTAATCAGGTAGCGGGGGCGACTGGGGTTGACTTCTATTTTTTCGCGTAGCCAACGAACGTGTACGTCCAGCGTGCGGGTATCTCCCAGGTAAGAGGTTTCCCACACAACTTCCATAATCTCTTTGCGGGAAGTTACCTGGTCTGCATGCTGCAATAGCAAATATAATAATTTACATTCTTTGGGATTTAACCGGACCCTGATTTTATCTCTGGTGATTTGTTGATTTTCAATATCAATTATCAGGTCTGGAAAATGATATATTTTATCTGTGTGGTGTGGCAATTGTTTATTAATGCTCATAATTAAACTATGAGAAAATTCCCCCTGCCTTGACAACATTCATAAATTTGCATCTAACCACAAGATAACACTGATGGATAGAATCGAATTATACTTTATGCCTGACTGGTTGGCAATCAAGCGGGTTGGGTTTGGTTTGGCGAAATAAGAGAATTTTATATGATTATGTGAGCTTTTTTTGCCATATTCAGCAAAAAAGAACCTATTTTATCTATATCTGGTATTTTTTGGTTATTATTCGCCACCAATAGTGGGTGAATTGGCGTTGCAGTCAGTATAAGCTTCGTTGCAGGCAAATTAAACAACTATAAGAAAGTTTGATGATTAAGCGTTGGAAATTTAGCCGAAATTTAACCGAACAACCTGTTTGGTGTGCGCGGTGACTCTGGCCCGCTCATCCGGGCGGTGGCCGCACACCCACAAAATTCGATTTTCGGCAACAAGCAACGGAACATATTGGCGCTGCTCGGCCGGGATTTTTTCGTTAATCATAAACTCATTGAGCTTGACCCGGTGACCGTCCATCCCCAGCGGGCAGAACGTATCGCCCGGCTGCCGCACCCGCAGCACCGGCGCGCGGCCCACCGCCTCGGCATCCAGGTATGCAGTCCACGGCCCAGTCTGCTTGATTTGACCGGGCCTCAATTCATCGGGCGTCACCAGCTTGGCGGTGAGTTGCCACTGGCTGCCGGGTAGAAGGGTTTGGCCCGGAATTATTACCGGCACAACCTGACCGGCGTGCAGCCAGGGATGGTCTGCGGGCAGGGCTGGTTCAGTGTGAGCCGGGGCTACAGTAAAGGTGTGGTAACTGACTGTGACCAACAAACCTTGCGGCAAAGTCGCCTGCCGCCCGGTTTCACCGCGCTGGATGATTTCGATGGCGTTTTCGATGTGTTCAAAGCTGATGTCGCGCAGGTGGCGGCGCAGCCGCTGCACGGTCCGGCGCAGGGTGGAGCGTTTTAACCCCAGCGACAGTTTCAGCCATTGGGCCAGGTCAATATCAATCCGGTCAGCGGCTTCAAGTTTCACAATATCTGCCCAACATTTGTGAAGCTGATGCTGTAACAGCTCAACATCGGCGGTAATCACCTGGGCTGTCTGCCCGATAATGGCCCGAATGTTGGGGTTGTAGTCTTCCAAATATGGAATCAACTCGTGGCGCAGCCGGTTTCTGAAATAGGTGGTGTCCAGATTGGTGGCATCCTGCCGCGGCGATAGCCCATGCGCCCGGCAGTACGTTTCAATGTCGATGCGGGGGGTTGCCAGCAGGGGGCGGATGATGACCGGTGCTGCCTCCTGATTCAGGCCGGCGGTTTCGGCGGGCGGCAGGCGCAATTGGCTGATGTCGGTGTGGGGGAGCATGCCCCGCAACCCCAGCAGGCCGCTGCCCCGCAAAAAGTGCATCAGCACGGTTTCAACCTGGTCATCGGCATTGTGCCCCACCGCGATTTTGGCCGCGCCCACTTGTTGGGCTACCCGCCACAAAAAAGCATAGCGGGCCTGGCGGGCCGCCTCTTCGATGGATTGCTTGCGCTCCGCGGCCAACGCAGCCACATCGGCCTGCTCACGGTACAGGTTGATGCCCCAGCGGGCGGCGAGGTCGGCCACAAAGTCGGCGTCGGCCTGAGCCTGCTCGCCGCGTAGTTGGTGGTTCAAATGAGCGGCGGTGATGGTCAGGGGGAGGTCGGCCTGCATCGCTTTGAGCAGATGCAGCAGACACAGCGAATCTGCCCCGCCCGAAATCCCCACCACAACGTGGTCGCCGCCGGTCAGTAGCTGGTGTTTTTGGCAAAATTGGGCCACCTGCGGCCCAACTGCAACGGTCATCAATTTGACTCCAGTTTTACCCGTTCCCGGGTGTAAACATCGGCCATTTCCTGTAGATGATGGGCGTGCAGGGTGTTTAAAAAGGCGGCCCGGCTGGCGTCGTTGGGCAGGGAGTCCAGCAGGCGTTTTTGGATTTTTTGAGCGTACGACATCGCATCTCGCGAGGCCGGTCCGTTGCCGGACAGGTGGTACACGTAGGCTTTTTGAATTTGGATCAGGTAATTGCTCAAGCGGCTGTCGGTCTGTTCGGCCAGGTCAGAGGCTTCGATAAGGGTGTTCAGGGCATCTTCGTACTGTTTGTGATGAATGTCCAGCAGCGATTTGAGCCATTGGCCCCGGATGATATATTCCTGCATTTCGCCGGCTTTGGCCATCGCCACCAGACGGGTGACCAGGGGCGGCAGGGTATCCCAGGCATTTTCTTTGATGTAAGCCCGGACAAGTTGGTACAAAATCATCACTTCATCGGTGGCGAACCCCATTTTCTGGGCGGTCAGGCGTACTTCTGCCAGCGCCTTGATGGCCTGCTCGCTCTGTTTGAGGTGGCGGTGGGCCGCCCCCACCATAAATGTGGCTCGCATCTCATACAGCGACGATCCCAACTCGCGGGCCATGGCCAAACTTTGCTCCGCTTCGGCCAGGCCCCGATTGTTCATGCCGATGGTCAGGTAATAGTAGGCCCGCCATATCAGCCCGATAATGTGAAAGGCTTTGTGTTTTTGATGTTCGGCCAGTTTCACCCCTTCGTCCATAATGATACCGGCCTCCCCCAGTTCACCCCGATACAGTTTGGTTAACGCCTGATAATATTTTACAAAGGGGATAAAATACAGGTCGCCGAATTTTTGTTGCAGTTCCAGAATTTCGGCGGTAATTTCGTCGGCGGTTTGATAGTGGCCCAGAAAAGTATGGCCCATTTGCAGCGTAGCCAGCGAACTGACCAGCCCGCTGCGATACCCCAGCCGGCGGCGGATTGGTACAATTTCCTGATAGCGGGCCACGCTGGCCGCGATTTCGCCCTGTTCCAGCATAATTTTGGCCAGGCCGTCTTCGGCTTCAATGCGGCGCAACTCATCGCTCAGGGTGATGCTGATTTCGTTGGCTTCTCGGTAGCATTGGGTGGCTGATTCCAGTTCACCCATGTTGTAGTAAAAATTGCCAAGCTGGTTGAGGGTGTCGGCCACGCCTCGCTCGTCGCCGATGCGCCGGGCCACTTCCAGTGCCTCCCGGAAAAACTGCGAGGCGTGGGAAAAGTCGTAATGGCTGGCGTACAGCGAGCCGACACCGTTCAAGGCACGCAGTTGGGCGGAGTTGTTATCCAGGTTACGGGCCAGGCTCAATACCATTTGATAATCATCAATGGCTTGCTGCGGCTCGCCCAGACGGGCCAGCGCTTTGGCCCGGCCTTCAAAAACATTCAGGACGGTCGTCTGGTCGGCCTCATCACCCATTTTTTCGGCCACAGCCAGGGCCCGGCTGTAAAATTCCAGGGCTTTTTGATTGGCAAACGATTGGGTGGCGGCATCGCCGGCCCGGTGCAGATAGCGCAGGGCGCGGGGCCAGGTTTCGCTTTTGCAATAATGTTCGGCCACAATGGCGGCGAACTCTTCCCCCAATTGCCAGTACAGCCGCGACATATAATCGCCAATCTGTTTGTGGATGACCACTCGCTGTTGGTGTAGCAGGCTGTGGTAGGCCGTTTCGTGGGTGAGAAAATGCTTGAACATGTATTCCGGTTCCGGCTCGCGGGTGCGGACTTTAATCAGTTCGGCCAGTTCCAGCTCGTTCAGAGCCTTTTCCAGAGTATCCGGGTCGTTGACGATGGGAGCCAGCACAAAACGGGGGAAAACCCGGCCAATGACCGCGGCCGCCTGTAAGACCCGCTTGACCGGTTCGGCCAGGCGGTCGATACGGGCGGTCAGCACCCCCTGCAGGGTGGTGGGGATGTCAATTTCGGTGATGGTGCGGGTGATTTCCCAGTAGCCGTTGGCCCGCTGGATAACACCTTCTTCAATTAGACTGCGCAGCACCTCTTCCAGAAAGAGGGGGTTGCCTTCGGCCCGGTTGAGCAGCAGTTGTTCGGTGGCGGGCGGCATCTCTTCGATTTTCAGCAAGAATTTCAGCAGTTGCCGGCTTTCGTCATCGGTTAGCGGCCACAGAGTCAATTCGGTGAACTGGTCGGAGAAGTCACGGGCGCCCTGCATTTTGACATTCCAGAAATTGGACTCCCGGTCCGGGCGGGTGACGGATAAAATTAACAACGGGCAGTGAATCGTCAGACTGAACAGGTATTCGATCAGATTGATGGAACTGGGGTCGGCCCAGTGCAAATCTTCAAAAACCAGAATAACCGGCTGTTGTTTAGTCAGGGTTTCGATCCACTCGCCTACGGCCAGGTAGGTGCGCTGTTGCAAAATTTTGGGGTCGTTTAACGGCATCTGGGCTGCGGTTTCTTCATCCAGCTTCAGGCCCAGCAGCGTAGCCAGATAGGGGACAATCTGGTTTTTGCGCGGCCCGAACAGCTCGTCGCCCATCGCTTCCAGCCGCAACTTGACCAATGTCTCATCTGGATTTTCCGGCAGTTGGAGATAGCCGTGCAGAATATCCACCAACAGCCGGTTGGCAAACGTTTGCCGGTAGGAGAGGCCCCGGCCAAACAGCCACAGCGGCGTTTCAGCGTCGGCCGGTTGGTGGTTGACCTGCTTTTTAAAGTCGGCAATCAGGCGGGATTTGCCCAGCCCGGCATCGCCGGTGACTACCACAATGCTGCCCTGCCTCTGGTACAGCTTGTGGTACTGTTTGAGCAGGTTCTGCATCTCATATTCCCGGCCAATCAGGGGCGCTTCCATGCCGGTCAATCCCCGCTGGGTCTGGCTCAGGTCGCGGGCCGCGTTCAGTTGAAAAATTCTAACCGGCTCCCGTTTACCTTTCAGCTTGACCGCGTCCCGTTCGGTAAAGGCAAACAGCCGGTTCGTCAGGGTGTAGGTGGCTTCGCTGATGATGATTTCGCCCCGCTCCGCAACCCCTTCCAGGCGAGAGGCCACGTTGACCGCGTCGCCCATCACGGTGTAGGAGCGTTTGCGGTCGGTGCCAACCATGCCGGCGATGACTGTGCCGGTGTTAATGCCCATGTGGATGCCCAACTCTTCCGGCAGGGGGATGGGGGGATTTTTGTTGAACTGGGCCAGCCGTTCCTGCATGGTCAGCGCCGCCCGCAAGGCCCGTTCCGGGTCATCTTCGTGGGCTTTGGGGGCGCCAAAGATGGCCATAATGGCATCGCCGATGTATTTATCAATGTAACCGTCAAATTCGTAAATAACTTCGCTGAGTTCTTGCAGGCACAGGTTAATCAGCCGGATGACCTGTTCCACCTCTGCCGGGCTTTGGGCGGCATCATTGAGCGCGGTGAAGCCGGAAATATCGGCAAAAATAATGGTGACCTGTTTCCGTTCGCCCTCCATTGTTGCGTTTACCAGGGATTCGGAATTTTCGGCCCCGATGGCCTGTAAGCCGTTGCCGCAGTGACCGCAATAAAAATGTTCGGCAGGATTATCGTACCCGCAAATTTCGCACTGAATAGTTTTACTCATAAGGCTCTTTAGCTCTTGGCCTGCTTTCCAACGATGGTTGTGGTTCAGTCAATCGGGATTGCGTGGGGACAAAATCAATACAAGTCCGCGTTTTGATGATAGTATAATCCCCCCAATATGTCAACGGCCTTTTTGGGCTAGCAGTAATTCCAAATTTAACCAATCAGGTAGGTTGGGTTGAGCCAAAAAGTCGCTGTGGCCGGGCAATGTTGGGTTTCACGTGGCCTTGACTTGCCGATAGTGGCTACCGGGAAACCCAACTTCTGGTCAGCTAGGGTGATCCCGGCCCGGCGTTCAACCCAACCTACCCAAATTTGGAATTGCT
>Ga0180435_10007527_pt1 | contig 10373 bp, 8 predicted proteins | sample SS_ome_3_FD_132467 | JGI IMG/M metagenome (GOLD analysis project Ga0180435, IMG submission 132467) | Hypersaline lake sediment archaeal communities from the Salton Sea, California, USA - SS_3_S_1 metaG | ecosystem: Environmental > Aquatic > Non-marine Saline and Alkaline > Hypersaline > Sediment... | reverse complement strand
GGTCACGGCACCCTGCCGCGTCTCGCCGGCCGGGATGCGCGTCCAGTCGATCGATACGACCACCGCGTCGGTCCCGTCGGCGGTGGCGCCGTCGGAGGGCGACAGGCTCAACCAGTCGTAGGCCTCGGCGACGGTCCAGTTCAACGTGCCGCCGCCGTCGTTGCGGATGGTGAATTCGTCGGCGGTCGTCGGATGCTCGAGTGTCAGCGCGGCGGGCGTGAAGGCCAGGACGGGGCCTTCATCCCACGTCGCGGTCACGGGGACCTGGCCCTCGCCGCCGTTGGAATCGATGATCACGGTGCCGGTCCGCGTTCCGCCCTCGCCCACCTTCGACCAGTCGATGAACACGACGACCGGGTCATGAGCGCCGGTGCTGCTGCCGCCGGCGGGTGACAGGCTCATCCAGTCGTAGGGCTCGGACTCGACGACGGACCAGGTCAGGGTGTCGGCGCCGGAATTCCCGACGTCGAAGCCGCCGGCGGTCTCCGGGTGGCGGATCGGCACCGAGGTCGGCATCCAGTACAGGACGGGCGTGGAAGGACAGGCCACGATGCGGGGCTCCGACCAGAGGGAGATCTCGTCGCCGTAGCGGACGCGGGCGCGCACCGGGAAGGGACCGCCCGCGCAGGTGAAGGTGTGGACCCGGCTGCGCGCGCCCCATTCGGAGATCTCGCCGTCGCCCCACTCGAACTGGTAGTCGGGAACGGCTTCGGTCGATTCGTCGCAGCCGGGCCAGCAACTCTCGTCCGTACGCTCGATCGACCCGCAGGTGGCCGTGAAGGCCGCCGCTCCTTCCGCGTCGAGGACCTCCGGTCCCTCGAGGGAGCAGATCTCGCCCAATCCGTCCTTGTCGGGGAAGGACGTATCGCCGGGCTGTCTGGTGAAGGCCAGCGCAAAAAGCGCGAGGAACATGGTGGCCACGGTGAAATACCGCATCGATGCCTCTTCTGATGCATTGGTCAGAATGATGCTGCGCAGGGAGAGATTTTGATGGAAAGAGCTTAGGTCCGGATTCCCGAACCGTCAAGTCGACCCCAGGCCATCAGGATCGCCGCGATGAGGACGATCTCACGACCAGTATCACACCTGCGCAGAGCAGCGTCGCACTGATCCAGCAATTAATGGGCCATCCGAGAAAAAATACTGACGGTTCGTAATAGCGAAATTGATCGACGACCAGACGGGAAAGGCCCAGCGCCCCCAGAGCCGTCCCGACCAGGACCCCCCGCGCAGCCCCCCGCCGCTGCAGCCAGACCAGCAGGAGCAGGCCGAGCAGCGCCCCCCCCGCGGAGTAGAGCTGGGTGGGATGCAGCGCCGGCGCCAGCGTCCCGTCCCCGCCGGCGTCCAGCAGGTCGCGCCCGACGCGACTCGCGCGGGCGTCGGGCGGGAAGCACACGCCCAGCGGCCCGTCGGTCGGCCGTCCGAAACAGCAACCCTGCGCATAGCAGCCCAACCGGCCAATGGCCACCGCCAGCAGCACCGGCGCCGCGAGCACGGCGCCCAGGTCCGCCGCCGGTTGCCGCCGCCACCGCGCGTAGAGGAGCAGGCCGAAGATCATCAGGACGATGCCGCCGTATTGCGCCGTACCGCCCCGGGAGAGGTCCGCCACCGCGGGCAGATCGCCACGGAAGCGCGCCCAGTGCTGCAGGACGTAGTGGAGCCGCCCGCCCGCCAGGAAGCCCAGCATGGTGATGATCGCCGCGTCGCAGACGGTCTTGCACGCAACGCCCATCCCCGGCGCCCGGCGCAGGGCCCAGAGGAAGGCCGCCAGCACGCCCACCGCGTAGAGCAGCCCCAGGGTGCTGACGGACCAGTCGCCGAAGCGCAGGAGCACGGGGAACACGGGAGCCCCCTTTCGGCCGCGGGGGTGCAAGAGACGCGGACGCGCGGCTCAGTTGCCGGAGATGTTCTTCAGATGCTGACGCTCGACGACCAGGCTGATCTTCCGCAGGCCCTTCTCGAGATCGCCGCCCTCGGCGCTGTCCAGGAAACGAAGGCCGTAGCGGGTGCGGCCGCGGCCGATGCCGCGCACGCTCTGGACGCAGGCGGTCCCGGTGTAGTTCACGCCGTCCCACTCGATGGACACCGGGACGTTCTGGCCGATGGAGAGCTTCGCCTCGGCGTTGACGGCGAAGCCGAGCGACGACACGTCGAGCAGCGGGCAGCCCGGTTCGCCGGTCAGGGTGGCGTGGATATCGCTGCCGGAGCAGGGCACGCGATAGACTTCACGTCCTTCGGCGGCGACGGGCTCGCCGACCGGCTGCAGCTCGATGCGCAGGCCCTTCTCGATCTCCGCCACGGACACGGCCCGAGCCGCCTGCTGCACGAACTTGCGCTTGGTCTCGTAGTAGACGACCAGGTCGTCGTCGGGCGCGATCTCCAGCTTCGAGACGATGAAGTCTCCGACAAAGATCTCGGCGGCGATTTCCACCACACGGCCCGTCAGGAACTCTCGGCGATCGGTGATACGGGGATCCTGGAGCTGGATGGGAGCATCGACTCTGAGCATCGGGCGACCTCCATTTCGACCTGTCAGATGTGAAGTGGCGAATCGATCCGTCGGGCCGGATACTCTCATTCCGGCTCCGTTCCGTCTACTATCTAGACGACAATTCCTGATCGTTCCAGTACAAGAAAGTTCTGCCATCAAAATTGTGTTTCGAACGTAATCCGCGCTGCGGACCTCGTATTGAGGCGCGTAACTGAAATGAAATCAGCATGAAGATGCTCCTGGCAGAGTAAAACACAATGTCGTTGGCATAACCAACGGAGTCAATCAGCCGTCCGGTCCTGTCCGGCCTTGCGCTTCACGTACAGCCGCTTGGTCACATTTGCGACAACCTGTCCCTCGGCGTCGCGGATGGAGAGCCGGAGCTCGGGCAAGGACCTGTCGCCGGCGTCGGTGTGCTGACGGATGTCGTCGAGCATGGCGTCGTCGATCTCGATGCGCGCCTTGACGGTGCCGCGGCCCGGCTTGACGAAATCGATGGTCGCCGCACGGTCCCACACGATGTAGTCCCGGCCCAGGCATTGGATGAGGAGCAGCATCGCGTGGGGATCGACCATGGAATACAGGCTGCCGCCGAAGTGGGTGCCCACGTAGTTGCGGTTGAAGAAACGCAGCGGCATCTCGACGTCGATCCGGCGCCAGTCGGCGGCAACGTGGGTGACCCGCACGCCGGCGCCGAGGTAGGGCGGATAGATGTTCAAGAGCCATCGCAGCAGGCGTGGGTTCATCTTCACGGCAACCTCCCGGCGACATCATTGCAACCCATTCGAGATGCCGGAAAGACTAGGGCAAGATCACCTAGACCCCCCTCATGTAGAGGATCGTCGTCACCCAGTTGGCGATCACGACGCACACGCCGAAGATGAGGGTGTGAATGCTCAGCAGCGCCCATCCGCTCAGGATATTGCCGACGAAGCAGCCGCCGGCGAGGACCGCGCCCGCACCGACGAGAACGCCGCCGAGGAACGAGATCAGCAACGTCGATGCGTCGGCGGAGCGGAGCTTCAGTCCGCCCCGGAGCCAGGCCGAGATCGACGAGCCCGCCACGATCGCCATCACTTCCAACGCGAGCCACCATCGGATCTCGGTCTGGCCGCCGACGACGCTTGAAAAAAGGGCCATCACGCCGTGGGTGACCCCGAGAGGATAGTTCCGCCCGCATGCCGCCGAAGAGAGATACGCGAGCCACCCCAGAACGCCGATGAAGAGACCGGCCGCGGCGAAGGACCAGCCCTTCGTGGCGATCAGCTCGAAGAACGATGCTCCAGATGCCCCCCGGCCCTGCCGCCGCGCCACGAAGACCAGCACCGCGAAAGTGACGACGCCGAGGACGGCCGCGACGGAGCTGTAGGAAAGTCCGAGAACGTCGTTTAGCCCCGGCCCGGCGCTGACCTCTCGCGTCACGCCGATGACAGCCTGCCTCCAGGGTCCGAACAGGCCGGGACCGGCCATGTTCGTCCCGATGCCGATGCCGACGAGCGCCAGCATGGAAGGCACCCGTCCCTCGCCCGCCTTGAACAACGAACCGCTGACGCATCCCCCGGCCAGGACCATGCCCGCACCGAAGATCAGCCCACCGATGATCGCCGGCATGAGGTGAAGCGGTTTGGCGTTGGGAGTGACCACCCCCAGGACAGACATGACCGCAAAGCCCGCCATTGCCACGGAGATCGCGATGCCCGCGCCGACGACTCCCTTCCGGTCCTCCAGCAGGACGACCAAGCTTAGAATCGCCGCACCGCAGAAACCGCCCTGCTGCATGGCGAAGCCGAAGGCGAGCCCGACGGCGATCGCCGTGAGCAGCCACTCATCGGTGAGAGCCGCGATCATGATCAGGGCCAGTGTGACGACAACAGCGACCGTGAAGACGGCTTTCCTGACCGCCAGGCTCCTACTCATGCCTCGCTTTTCTTCCACGTGCTTCCTTTCGGCACTTTCGGTCCCCGTCCATCCCATTCATACGTCCGCCCCGATCGAAGTCCCACGGTGCAATCCTAGCAGACCTGCGCCGGGATAACGAGAGGAGGGACATGGGACGAGCCGGCGGGAAACCGCCCTCACCCCTCATGGGAGCAAACGGTTCCAGCGGGGGGATGGTAGGGACGGGTCAGTTTCAGTTCCGCCTCACACGGCAGAAGATCACCTCGACCGATCCCGCTTCGCCCTCCAGGTCCACGGTCATGTTGCCGTTGGTGAACTGGGCGATCATCGCGTCCTTGAAACCCGTCACGACCACGGCATGGTCGTCGTCGACGAGCAGGACCGTGTCGGTCCGGCCGTTCCACGGTCCGTGGACGTTCACCCGCCGCACATAGACGCCGTCGGGGTCGAAAACGTCGAAGGTCACCATGGCCCCGGCCTCGGGGCTCCGGATCCCGCGTGTGGACAGAACCCAGATCGAGCCGTCCGGTCGCACGCGCAGTCCCCGATGCAGGTAGACGACGGCGGGTTCGGTCTCCATGGGTTCGACGCCGATCTCGAACGGCGTGCCGGAATAGATGGCCCGCACCATTTCGACGAACCACGCCTTGTCGGCCTCCGATCGCCGCCAGGGTTCGTAATCCCGCTCGATGACCCGCACCAGGCGACCGTCGGGCGCGCTGACCTCCAGGCGATAGCGTTCCAGATCGGGCGCCACATAGACCAGACCGTCCGGCCCCACGGCCGCATTCCACCAGAAGGGCGCCAGGAGCTTCGCTTCCTCGAAGACGAAATCGGCCATGGAGATCGTGTTCTCCCGCGTCGCGAAATCGACCCGGCGCGTACCGTCGGGACCGAAGCCGGACAGGAAACTGGTCTGGACCATGGTGCCCGGATCGACCCCGGGCCGCTGCAGGAAACCGGCGACGAGCAGCTGCTCGCCGTCGGTGAATGCCGAGAAGGTCTGACAGAATCCGCCGTGGCTCGTCCCCTCGCCGCCGATGCGCAGCTGGCCGGCCGGGTCGCCCAGACGATCGACGAACACGAGCTTGCCCGGCATCTCCTGCACGAGACCGACGCGCCCGTCGTCGAGCAGAACGAGATCGCGAGGGCCCCGTATCTCGCCGGGACCGTCGCCCTCGCCGAAGAGCGTGCGCAGATGTTCTCCGTCGGGCGAGAAGACGTGGACCTCCGAGAGCTGGGCATCCATCACGTATATGTTGCCGTCCGCGTCTTCGCGGACCTGGCTGACCATGCCGAAGAGGACGTCGCCGTCCTCTCCGCCGACGCGCCAGAGTTCCTCGAGCCTGAAGTCCATGGAGCCATCGCGCGGGACATCGGCGTTACGGACGTGCGGGACGTCGGCGATGTCCTCGGCTCCGGCCCCGAAAGCCGAGCCCGCACGCGATGCGGCCAGCAGGACGGCAACCAGGACCGTGATCGAGAAGACGTCGTGCCGACGAGACGAGGCGGCTGTGCAGAGCATGACTCACTCCTTGGATAACACTCGGGCGGGCGAGATGAAAAACATACGCCCCGGTTGGTCGATGGTTACACGTGTAGATCTCCGGGGGTACCCGAGCTGCGATTGTCGGCCGAGGCGTGTTCTCTGCACCGAGGGAAGTACATGCACTCTGCGCGTCCCCGGTCATGAGAGACCGATCGTTGCGTTGTGATTTCCGCAAGCACGATCAGAAATTCATGAACAATCGGAGATCCGGCGGCGTATTCACATTCAATGTCCGGCATGCGGCATGAGATCCAGGATTCGGCCGACGGCCGACACGTTGAAATCGGGATCGTTGCCGATTTGTTGACGATATTTCATCGGATTGAGACCGTCGAGTATCGGCACCAGCAAGAGAGGTCCAGACCAATGACTCGCATCACAACCGTTTTCCTTTGCGCCGTTCTGTGCGTGATCGCTGCGTCGGTTTCGTTTGCTTACGACGTTGCGACTTCGACCGAGAAGCTGATCTTGGATTCGGAGGGCCGGCCTCTGTGCGGCGACTACCTGGGGCAGGAGCCGCCAGGACAGATCCCCGTCCTGTTCGCCCCCGGCGTCGTGTCGACCGACTTGGGAATGTACGGAACCGTCGTCTTCACCAGCGATCATTCTGAAGCCTACTGGGTCGCCGACGAGAGCCCGGACATGTGGTGGTCGAAACGCGTGAACGACTGCTGGATCGAGCCACGGATACTGCCGTTGCTGGACAACCACCGCATCAACTCTCCGGTACTCTCGGTCGACGATCAGCGGCTGTATTTCCTGGCTGCCGAGCACGGTATCGGTGGTCATGACGAGAATGACCGTATCTGGGTCGCAGAACGGACCGCGGACGGATGGGCCGAGCCTCAGTGCCTCGGAGAGGCCGTCAACGGCACATCCAAGCATTTCCAGTTCAGCGTGGACGCGGTCGGAAACGTGTACTTCGGGGGGGGCAAAGGCGGAGACGTCCATGTCGCGCGTCGCACGACGGATGGGTACCATCCCGCACGGCCCGTGGGCGCCCCGATCGACTCGGACGATCCCGATGTGGATCCCTGCATCTCACCCGACGGGACGTGCCTGATATTTACGCGCTTTCTGTCCTCTCCGCCCGGTGCCTTCCTGTTCGCAAGCTTTCGGCAACCAAGCGGTGACTGGACTGAACCGGTCATGCTCAATGACGTCCTGGACTCGCAGAACAATGACAGTGGAGCGCGCTTCTCACCGGACGGCCGCTACTTCTTCTTTCAGAGCTGCCGACCGGGGAGCGAACCGAACCGCAGTGTCTACTGGGTGGACGCGAAGATCCTGGAGCCCCTAAACGCTGCGTCCCGTTGATGCATCACGCCAATCAGCCACTGCCGCCAACTAATCTTCTCTGCCCACGGAGCGCTATCAATATGATCATGAATCCGATAGGGGACAATATCAACACTGGGAACGCAATGTATACTCCATGCGGTATACACTTTCTGCCAGCTTGGCCATTTAACTACACTCACAGCTTTACGCTCCTGTTGCGCATTCTACTTATTCGTCCGACCTGCTATTCAAGGACTTACGCGGCTGGGCAGATCTGTCTTCCAGCCGAAAGATCCCGCCCCCTCCCCTCGGGTGAGACACACGCTGTAGCTTTTGAGAGAGAGGGATTTGATAATGAACCTCATATCGCCGCTGCTCTCGACTTCCATCCACTACCTTCGAGATGTCGGAAAAGGGCAGGCAAGTCCAACTGCTTATCCGACAGGCTGGATAATTAACGAGAAGGGACAACAAGCGATCATAGCCATACTCGGCACTGATCGGCCTATTGCTCCAACTCGATCACGAACATCTTGACCGTCGACCAAGGGGCACCCGAACCGCTGACGACGACTCCGGGACCAGAGACCCGAGTGTAGTCGGCCGTGGTATCATCGACCGCGATGCACCTGTTCACGAGAATGTCAGGATCGATCGTGAAGGTCACCGGGCCGGGCGAACTGGCGGTGAGAGTAACCGCCAGGCCGTCCTCCGGATACGGCTGCGGATAAAGCCAGTAGTTGTAGTCGTAAACACCACAGGAGCCGCCGATATGGTCATAGTTGCCGGTGACATCCACGGCGTGGGAGCAGCAGACGTAACGGCTGCATCCGCACAGCCCGTCTTCCCAGGTGTCCTCCGGCCACGAGGCCGACACCGTGATCGTGCCGCCCGGGGCCACGTTTTGGCTGGAGAGCCGGATGCTCGGGCAACAGCGTTGTGACCGCCAGCCGGCGTAATGGAAGATCCCCCCTTCGCAGGGCTCGTTCCTGACCTGCACCGAGATGTCCTTGGCGTCGATGACCTGACCGGAGTCGTCGTTGACGAGGGCGGCCGTGATGCAGGCGAGATCGGGCGTCTCTCGCTCGTAGACCTTCAGGATCACGGCGGCCTCTCCCAGCGAACAGGTGAACACATCCTGCTCGAAGGAGAAACCGCCCACGGGCTGACCCGTCGGGCAGGCCTGGATCATGGCGTTTTCAGCCGGTTCGACCGAGAAGGACACTTTCTGGCCCGCCAGCGGCTCGTCGTTCATGTCGGTGACCTTCGCATAGCAGCGGACCGTATCCTCGAAATCCGGCTTGATAGAGCCGTCGTACGCTCCGACCCCCCATCTCACGCCCCCCCCCTTCACGTACAGGACCTCCACGGGACACTGAATGGCCCACTGTGTGACGGTCGCGATCATGTTGTAGAGGTTCAGGCAGGCGTCAAGGACCGTCACGACGAATGCTGCGCCCATCGTGAGGCTGCTGCTGACCCCCATCCGGGTCAGGAAACTCTGGATGGCCTCCTCAGCGACCAGCTTGCTCAGGATCGAGGAAACCATATCGATGAAGGCGCGCTGCCTGTCGATGGTTCCTTCCGAATTCAGGAATGCGTCCACGAGTAGACCAAAGCTTGTTCCGGTCTGGAGTTCGCCGCACAACACAAAGGCCTCCTGGACCAGGCCGCTGCTACCGAGATTGCCAAGCGACCCCAGGCCGAACACGACCGAGAGTGCGGGCAAGACGCCATACAGTACCGTGCTGTTGAGGACCGGTGCTATATCCCCCAGGTCCAGATCGGGGGGCACAGATTCGAGGGATTCGCTGAAGCCTGGGCCCAGGATCCAGTACTCGGCATCCTTCCGGCTGCAGGTCCTAAAGCTGATGTCGTCATTCCGAGTCGCCGGGTCCCCCGTGGTCGAGGTCAGGATGGAGCCGATGCTGACACCGACCCTGCCCGGCATGACACCCGCGAGGCCCCCCGCCAGAACGGTGTCCCGATGCGCACCATCGGTATCCACATCACGGCGAGTCACATGGATGAAGCGGTGGGCGTGGTTTTCGAGGATCAGCTTCAGTCTGTCGGGGAAGTCGTCCTCCTCGACCACCAAGGTCGTATTCAAGCCCAGACCCTCGATCGTGTAGTCGACAACCACCGACGAAAAGGGCTCCTGTTTGGGATCGGGGTCGTCGGGGGGAAGAACAGGATTGTTATCGAACCATTCCTGGATACAGGCGCCGAGGAGTTCCAGGTATTCGTTGTCCTCATTGATCTCGACGAGGGTCCGCGTCGACAGGTTGCCGGCCACATAGACTTCGAGATCCTGGTAGGAGACGTATGTCTCGATTTCCTGGCAGCGGGCTCTCGCCGTATCGGGATCAACCGCCAGTAGTCCCGGCGTCAGGAACAGGGCCCCGAGAGCCGTACTCCTGGCGTCGAACCGCGGCCCGGCGGATGCGGCGGTGGACTTGGCGCCGTCGGGCAACGAAAGCGCCAGCCCCCTCGGGCTACCGATCCCGTCCAACAGGAACAAGAGCTGGGCGCCCGTTTCGGAGACGGATGTCGTGAAGGTATCCTGACTGACGAGAACGGGCTCGGCCCAGGCAGAAACGACCTCGAGATTCTCGCCACCGATGACGGCTCCGTCCACGGAACCCGAGACTTCAATGGTCGTGAACGTGGGAACCACCGGTGGACCCGGCTGTGTGGTGGAAGAGCCGCCGCCACAGCCTAGCAGCATCGGCTGGATGGCTAAAAGGAACGCGAGCAGTGCACTGGTCAGTGAACGACAAACACTCGTATGACGGCACATGATCCCCCCCTTGGATACCGTGCCTTGGTCGACCAGAACTACCGAATCGAAATCGGCGCTATGCGCGTCCTCGAGCTGTGCGTCTTCAGACCGGTGGCACAGATTGGACAGTGATATCCCGGCCCTCACGGGATATGGTAGCCGTTCATTTTAGCATGACCCTCAATTCCTCGAAAAGGGAATTACTGCACCCGCAATATCCCTTGCTGTTTCTCGCGTGACCCGCCTGTGCCTTCAACATATTCGTCCACCCTGATATTCAAGGACTTACGACGGGATACCGATATGCCCGTATCACGCATATACTAGCTCTACAAGCCTTGGGTTATGCCAACGAAATTGTGTTTTACTCG
>Ga0180435_10007526_pt1 | contig 10373 bp, 9 predicted proteins | sample SS_ome_3_FD_132467 | JGI IMG/M metagenome (GOLD analysis project Ga0180435, IMG submission 132467) | Hypersaline lake sediment archaeal communities from the Salton Sea, California, USA - SS_3_S_1 metaG | ecosystem: Environmental > Aquatic > Non-marine Saline and Alkaline > Hypersaline > Sediment... | reverse complement strand
TGTGGCTGGGCGAGATCTACCTCGAGCTGCACCGCGGCACGCTCACCAGCCAGGGCCGCACCAAGCGCCTCCACCGCCGCGCCGAGCGCGCGCTGCTCGCGGCCGAGGCCGTGTCCGCCCTGGCGCACCTGCGCGGCGCGCCCGCGCCCGCCTCGCTCGAGCCCCACTGGCGCGAGCTGCTCAAGAACCAGTTCCACGACATCCTGCCCGGCTCCTCGATCGGCGAGGTCTACGCGGGGGCCGAGCGCGAGCTGGCCGAGGTCGTCGACGCAGCCGAGCGGGTCACCCAAGGGGCGCTCGATGCCCTGGCGGCACGCGTGCCGGCCGAGGGTCCCGCCGACCCCGCCCTCCTGGTCGTCAACCCCGAGCTCGGACCACGCCCGCTGCGCGTCCACCTGCCCGCGGAGGCCGCCGACGCCTTCCCCAGCACCCAACGCATCGAGGACGGCGTCCTCCTGAGCGGCGCCGCCCCCGTCCCCGGGCTCGCCGTCGCCGTCGTGCGGCCGGGCCCTGCGCCGGCGGGCCCGTCCGTCTCAGAGCGGCACCTCGAGAACGACCTCCTGCGCGTCGAGCTCGGCGACGACGGCACCCTCGCCCGGGTGTTCGACAAGCGCGTCGGCCGCGAGGTGCTCGCGGGGCGCGGCAACCAGCTGTGGGCCTACGTCGACCTGCCGCGCGCCTGGGACGCCTGGGACGTCGACACGGACTACCGCACGCAGGGGGAGGAGATCGGCGGGCTCGCCTCCGTCGAGGTCGTGGAGGACGGTCCGCACCGCGCGGCCCTGCGCCTGCGGCGCCGCTTCCGCGACAGCACGATCGAGCAGACGCTGCGCCTGTGGGCCGGCTCCGCGCGCCTCGAGTTCGCCACCCGCATCGACTGGCGCGAGCGCCACCTGCTGCTCAAGGCGCGCTTCCCGCTGGCGGTGCGCGCCGAGGCCGCCAGCTACGAGACCGCCTTCGGCGTCGTGCGCCGCCCCACCCACGCCAACACCCCCTGGGACGCCGCCCGCTTCGAGGTCGCCGGTCACCGCTTCGCCGACCTCGCCGAACCCGGCTTCGGCGTCGCGCTGCTCAACGACGGCCGCTACGGCCACCACGCCCTACCGAGCGAACTGGGCCTCAGCCTGCTGCGCTCGCCCGCCCACCCCGACCCGCGCGCCGACGAGGGCGAGCACGCCTTCACCTACGCCCTCCTCCCCCACCCAGGCGACTGGCTGGCGGGCGGCGTGCTCGCGGAGGCCGAAGACCTCAACCAGCCGCTGCGCGCGCGGGTGCTGGCGCGACCGGCGGCCGAGGGCGTGTGGCAGCCCCTCGGCTTCGGGAATGGGGACGCGGCGATCGCGCTCGGGGCGCTGAAGCCCGCCGAGGACGGCCCCGGCCTCGTCGTGCGGGTCTACGAGCCGCAGGGCGCGCGCGGGCCGCTGACGTTGCGGCCGCCCGCCGGCTGGCGCGTCGCCGGCGCCGTCGACCTGCTCGAGCGGCCGCTGGACGGGGTCGACCCGGGCGCGATCGGGCCGTTCCAGGTGCGCGGCTGGCGGCTCGAACCCGAACCCGCCGCCGCGCCCGGCCCCGAGTCGTGGCCCGCCGCGGCGCCCGATCCCGCGCCGTGACCCCGCCACGCCGCCTCGCCTGCGACGTCGCCGTCGTCGGCGGCAGCCTCGGCGGCGTGGCGGCGGCGCTGGCCGCGTGCGAGGCGGGGCGCACGGTCGTGCTGACCGAGGCGACGGAGTGGATCGGCGGGCAGGTCACGAGCCAGGGCGTCACCCCGCTCGACGAGCACGAGCACATCGAGCGCTTCGGCGGCACCGCGCGCTACGCGGCGTTCCGCGAGCGCGTCCGGGCGCACTACCGCGCCGCCTACGGGGCCCCCGAACGCATGCCCGACGGCGCGCCGCTCAACCCCGGCAACGGCTGGGTCAGCCGGCTGTGCTTCGAGCCGCGGGTGGCGCTGGCCGTGCTCGAGGGCATGCTGGCGCCGCACCGCGAGGCGGGGCGGCTCACCGTCCTGCTGGGGCACGAGCCCGTGGCCGCCGAGATGGATGGTGACGCCGTACGCTCCGTGAGGCTGCGCGGCCCGGACGGCGACCCGGTCGACGTCGTCGCCGCCATGGTCCTCGACGCCACGGACACCGGCGAGCTCCTGCCGCTCACGGGCACCGCCTTCGTCACCGGCGCCGAGTCTCGCGACGACACCGGCGAGCCCCACGCTCGCCCCGGCCCGCCGGACCCGCGCGCGGTGCAGAGCTTCACCGTGCCGCTGGCGGTCGCGTTCGTGCCGGGGGCGCGCCGCTCGGTCCCGCGCCCGCCGGGCTACGAGCGCCTGCGCGACGCGCAGCCGTTCACGCTCGCGCTCGACGGCGGACGCCGCCGGCACCGCATGCTCGCCCTCGGCCCGGCCGGCGAGCCCCCCTTCTGGACCTACCGGCGGGTCGTCGACGCGGCCCTGCTCCGCCGCCCGCACGACCTCGCGCTCGTCAACTGGGCCGGCAACGACTATCGCGACGGCAGCCTGCTGGCGGGGCCCGAGGAGCGGGAGCGCGCGCTGGCCGAGGCGCGGCGGCTGTCGGTCGCCTTCCTCCACTGGCTGCAGACCGCGTGCCCCCGCGACCCCGGCGACGACGCGCCGGGCGCGCCCGGCCGCGGCTACCCCGAGATCCAGCCGGCGCCCGACGTCCTGGGCACGCCGGACGGCCTCGCCCAGGCGCCCTATGTGCGCGAGTCGCGCCGCCTCCTGGCGCTCGAACGGGTGGCGGAGCACGACCTCTCCCGCGACGCGCGCCCGGCGGCCCGCCGGTGGGCGAACGCCGTGGCGATCGGCTGGTACCCCATCGACCTCCACCCCTGCGTGGGCCGCCCCGAGGTGTCACTCTACGCGCCCACCCACCCGTTCCAGCTGCCGCTCGGCGCGCTCGTCCCGCGCCGCACGCGCAACCTGCTGGCGGCCTGCAAGAACGTCGGCGTCACCCACGTGGCCAACGGCGCCACCCGGCTGCAGCCGGTGGAGTGGGCGATCGGCGAGGCGGCCGGGACGCTGGCGACCTTCTGCCTGGAGCACGGCCTGGCGCCGCTCGAGGTGTGGGCGTCGCCCCCGTGGACGCGCGCGCTGCAGCGGCGCCTGCTCGAGCGCGGCGCGCCGATCGCGTGGACGCTCGACGCGCCCCCGGGGCACCCCGAGTTCGTGGCGGTGCAGGAGCGGGCCCTAGCGGAGGTGGGTTAGGCGGGTCTGCAGGACGCGGTCATCTCGCGTACTGCGACTGGATCGCCTCGAGCGCGGGCAGGATCGCAGGAACATCGTCCCGGATGATGCTCCAGACGGTGTCGTCATCGATGCCAAGGTATCCGTGGATCAGGCGGTTGCGGGTGGCGACGATCAGCCGCTCACCCTCGGACATCGAACCGTTCCCTCTCGATCATCGGGCGGAGTCCGGGACGCAGCGCACGTTCGGTCACGAGGCCGACCGGGCGGCCCAACGGATCCTCGAGGTAGAACTGCACGCCGAAGTAACGCGCCGACGTCGCCGGCCCGTCGAACGCCACCAGCACGTCGACGTCGCTGTCCGACCTCGCGGTGCCGCGGACCATCGAACCGAACAGCGCGAGACGCGTCACGCCGAACCGATCCCTCAGTTCGGGCATGCTGCGGGTCAGCAACTCGACGGTGCGTCGGCGATCCATGGCCCAGGACCATCACACCCACGGGGTCGCACGCTTGCATCCATGCCCTCTCACGCCGCCACCGGCGCCCGCACCCTCTGGGCCAGCCTGCTCAGGAGCGGCACCAGCGCGACGCAGATGGCCGCGCCGACCGCCAACTGCCACCAGACGTCGGCCAGTCCGGCCCCCTGCTGCCCGATCTCGACGATCGGGTTGAGGAGCCAGTAGGTCGGGAAGACGTAGGCGATCCACTGCGGCCACTCGGGGAACACGTACCAGAGGGCTGGTGCGAAGACGAGGATGCTCAGGGTCTTGATGAGCGCGAAGAGCACCTTCGTGTCGGGCGCCGCGATGCCGTACAGCAGGCCGATCATCGCGGCCATCACGGCGCCGATCGCGAGGGCCAACAGCAGTCCGACGGCCTGCCCCACCAGAGCACCGTTCAGCGCCATCGTCACCAGCGACATCGCCGCCGCCAGCGTGCCGCCGAACAGGCCCTTGGCCAGCAGGACCTCGTTCATCGTGAGCGGTGAGGCGAGCAGCGCGTCGATCGTGCGCTTCTCCCGCTCCTCGGTGAAACTGAAGGAGGTCACGAAGACGCCCGCGGCGAACAGCGCGTAGAGCACGATGAAGGGCACCAGCCGCTCCTGCAGCGGCACGCCCTCGCCGCCCGGGGCCACCACCTCGACGGCCACGTTGGCGGCGCGCCCCTCGACGCTCCGCAGCAGGTCGATCGTCGTGATCGCCACCACCACGCGGTCGTTGGCGCGGCTCTCCCCTGCCACGTAGAGCGTGAGCGGCGGGCGCTCGCCGGCACGCAGGGCGGCGTCGAAGCCCGCCTGGAGTACGAGGCCCGCGTCCAGATCGTGGTCGGTGACCATCCGCTGCAGCGTCTCGACGTCGGCCACGCGGGAGGTGCGCAGCTCCTCGAGGTCGAGCGCCGCGGCCGTCACGGCCGAGTCGCCCGGGTCGACGATCCCCACCCGCGGCGGGCGTTCGAACAGGCTGCCGAACACGCCCTGGACGAGGAACGTGATCAGCAGGGGCATGACCACGGCGAACAGCAGGATCGGCGACCGCGGCCCGAGAGCCAGGTCCTTGCGCCAGATGGATAGCACGCGACGGAGACTCACGTCTGCACCAGCTTCCTGCCCAGCGCCCACCAGCCGAGCATGAACACGACCACCACCCACCCGGCCGCGGTCAGCAGCGGGATCGCCAGGTCGGCGAAGCCGAGGCCGTACACCGACGAGCCGACCATCGCCTCGACCAGGCCGTAGCTCGGGATCACTTGCACCCAGGCTGCGGCGCTGCCCGGGAACAGCTCGCCGACCGCCGGCACCATGAGCACCAGCAGGAACCCCATCCCGTAGAACAGCGTCCCGATGAAGTCGTGGCCGGCGGCGCCCGTGAGCATGCCGATGCCCGCCATCATCATCGCGCCGAGCACCACGGCCACGAGCAGGACGGGCCAGCCGGGCCCGAACGCGCGCGTGGCCAGCAGCAGGATGAGCGCCTGGGAGAAGGCCAGCAGCGTGCCCACCAGGCCCTTGGCCAGCAGCACGTCGACGGTGCGCGCGGGGGAGGCGAGCAGGGCGCTCGCGGTGCGCTGCGTCACCTCGACCGACACCAGCGACGCCAGCGCGAGTGACTCCGTGACCAGCACCATGAACGCCATGAGCGGCCGCATGCGCTCGCGCGCGGCGATCTGCTCGCCGGCGCGGTCGGTGCCGAGCACGATGACGTCGTCGGCCGTCCAGGCCACCGGCAGTGGCGCGCCGGCCGCGGTCGCGGCGACCTCGCGCACGGCCGTCGCCATCGCCGAGCGCACCTCGTCGGGTACGTTGGCGCCGACGTAGACGGTCGCCGTCGCGCTCTGGCCGAGCCGGGCGCGCAGCAACAGGTCGAGCGGCAGCGAGATCCCCACCAGCGGGCGCTCGAGGCCCTCGGGTACCGCGTCCGCGTCGGCGACCGCCGCCGCCATCGCCTCGACGTCCTCGAACGGCACCACCGTGAGCGCCGGATCGCTCTCGTCGACGCCCATCGCGATCTTCAGCGCGGCCGCCATGGCTGGCGGGTGCACGCCCACGACGAGCGTCTCGTCCACCCGCGGCGGCATGAGCCAGTAGATGCCGATGAACATGAACAGGGCGAGCGGCGTGAGGATCATCCACAGCCGATCGCGGCCGAAGGTCGTCAGGTCCTTGCGCACGATGGCGGCCACGATCCCGGTGCGCGTGGGCGCGTGGGTGGGCGCGCCGCGCGCGAAGAACTCGCGGGTGCGACGCGTGCTCATGCCAGCCCCCGCCCCGTCATGCCGATGAAGACCTCCTCGAGCGTCGCCTCGGCCGTGTGGATCGTGATGACGTCGCCGCTCGCCATGAGCTCGGCGATGCGCGCGCCGGCGCTCTCGCCGTCGAGCTCCACGGCCTCCTCGCGGACGCCCTCCGCGTCGCGCAGGCGTACCTTCACGCTGCGGCGGCCGTGCGCCAGCTTGAGGTTCTCCGGGGTGTCGAGAGCGTAGATCTCGCCCTCGTTGATGAAGGCCACCCGCTGGGAGAGTTCGTCGGCCTCGTGCATGTCGTGGGTCGTGAGCAGCACGGCGTTGCCGGCCTCGACGCGCGACCGGATGACGTCGCGCACCGCCTCCGACGAGACCGGATCGAGGCCGTCGGTGGGCTCGTCGAGCAGCAGGATGTCGGGATCGTGGACCAGCGCGCGCGCGATCATGAGCCGCTGACGCATGCCCTTGGAGTAGCCGGCGACCATGTCGCGGGCCCGCGTCTCCAGCCCCACCTGCGCCAGCAGCCCACGAACGTCCGGGTGCGGAACGCCGTAGAGGCGCGCGAAGAAGCGCAGGTTCTCCTCGCCGGACATGCTCGGATAGAGGTTCTTCTCCTCGAAGCTCACGCCCACGCGACCCATGACCTGGGAGCGATCCCTGTGGACGTCGCGCCCCAGGACCCGCACGTCGCCGGCGCTCGGCTTCAACTGTCCCGTGAGCAGGCGGATGGTGGTGGACTTCCCGGCGCCGTTCGGCCCCAGGAACCCGAGCACCTCGCCCGGCGCCACCTCGAAGGAGATGCCCTTGAGCACCTCACGCTCACCGTAGGAGAAGTGGGCTCCCTCGACGCTGATCGCGCTTGCGGCCATGTGAACCTCCGTCGGCTCCCGTGTCCAGCCAAGCTCACGTGCGACCGAACACGCGTCCAGACACCATCGCTGAACGCCTGTTCATATGATTGAACGCACGTTCAGCGCCTGTCAAGGGGCGTCGCTGGGCGCCGTCAGGAGCCGAGCAGCGCCGCCGCCCCGAGCAGTCCGGCGTCGGCCCCGAGCTCTGCCGCGACCACGGCGAGCGGATCCCCGGGCTCGAGGCGCGACAGGGCCTCCCGCAACGCCACCAGGTACCCCGGCGCCATGCCGACGCTCCCGCCCACGGCGACCCGCTCGGGATCGACCAGCCAGCGTAGGTCGACGAGAGCACGAGCCAACGCATCGACGGCCTCATGGATGACGATCCTCGCGCGGGCATCGCCGCCCTCGGCGCGCTCGAACACCGCGCGGGTGCTCAGCGGCGCGCCGCACGCGGCGCTGCCCGCCCGGGCGATCCCGGTGCCGGAGGCAAGGTGCTCGAGGACGATCCGTCCGCCGTCGGGGTCACCGATGGGGCCCGCGACACGGTCCAGGCTCCAGAACCCAAGGTGCCCCGCCAGCCCGCGGGCGCCCCGCAGCAGCCGGCCCTCGGCGACGACCCCGGCGCCGATGCCGGTGGAGACGGTCACGAAGGCGAAGTCGCGGGCGCCGCGACCCGCACCGAAGCGCGCCTCGCCCCAGGTGGCGGCGTGGGCGTCGTTGACGACGCGCACCGGCAGGCCGGTCAACTCCGCGAGCGCGCGCGCCAGGGGGAACGCGTCCCACCCCGGCAGCGTGGCACGGTTCACGGCAGAGACGCGGCCGTCCTGCACGCGCCCCGTCGCGGCGACGCACACCGTATCGACCCCCCCGACGACGGGCGCCAGCAACTCCGCGGCGACGGCGACGGCCGCCTCCGGGCCCTCCCGCGTCGGCGTCGGCGCCACGCTCCGCTCCTCGACCCGGCCGCCACGCACCAGGGCGGCGCGCGTCGTCGTGCCCCCGAGGTCGAGCGCGAGCCGGAGTGGGGCCGGCGCCTCGCTCATGGCCCGGCGCCGTCGCCCGAAGCCGTGGCGGCAGCCACCCGCACCGCGTCGACGAACGCGCGCACGATCCACTCGGGGCGGCTGAACGCGGTGCCGACCGTCACGGCGAAGGCGCCGCGCCCTCGGGCGGCGGCGGCGTCGATGGGCGTGGCGACCCGGCCCTCGGCCACCACGCGGGCACCGCAGCGCACGAGGCGCGCCACCAGCTCCAGGTCGGGCCCGGCGAGGTCCGGCGTCCCGGCCACGTAGCCCGAAAGCGTGGTGGCGACGAAGTCGGCGCCGGCCGCATGCGCGGCGACGCCCTCGGCCTCGGTCGCGACGTCGGCCATCGCCAGGGCGCCCTCGGCATGGACCGCCTCGATCATCTCGGCTACCGGCACGGGGCGCCCGCGATCCGTCGCGTCGAAGGCCACGACGTCGGCCCCGGCTGCGACCAAGGCGCGGACGTCGTCCGGTTGGGGCGTGATGAAGACGTCGGTGCCGGGTTCCTCGCGCTTGACGAGGCCGGTGATCGGCACCGGCCGGCCGGCGGCGTCCAGGGCGCCGCGCACCGCGCGGAGGTCGGCCAGGCTCTCCACCCGCAGTCCGACGGCCCCGCCGTCCAGGGCAGCGAGCGCGAACAGCGCCACGAGCTCGGGGCGGTCGAACACGCCGCCCCGGACCGGTTGACAGGACGCGATGAGGCCGCCTGCGAGGCAGGCGACGACTTCGTGAGCGGGTTGCGGCATGGCCCCAGCGTACCGGTGGCGGGCAGGCGACCACCGCAGACCGCGCCGCCGGATCCGCCGACCGGGTAGCCTTCGCCCATGGAGTTCGCCGCCGCCTACACGACCGTCGACGCCCACACCGGCGGCGAGCCGCTGCGCATCGTCACCGGCGGCGTCCCGCGCATCCCGGGCGCGACGATCCTGGAGAAGCGCCGCTGGGTGCGCGAGGAGCTCGACCACGTCCGCCGCGCCCTCATCCTCGAGCCGCGCGGCCACGCCGACATGTACGGCGCCTACCTCACCGAGCCCGTCACGGCCGGCGCCGACCTGGGCGTGATCTTCATGCACAACGAGGGCTATTCCGACATGTGCGGGCACGGCATCGTCGCGCTCGCCACCGTCGCGGTGGCGCAGGGGTCGGTGGCCCGCACGATCCCGGAGACGCGCATCGGCATCGACGCGCCCGCCGGCTTCATCGAGGCCTACGTGCAGTGGGACGGCCGCCGCGTCGGCGAGGTGCGCTTCCGCAACGTGCCCTCGTTCCTGCACACCGCCAACCTGACCGTCGCGACGCCGACCTTCGGCGACGTCACCGTCGACGTCGCCTTCGGCGGCGCGTTCTACGCCTACCTCGAGGCCGCTCAGGTCGGCCTCGAGGTGACACCCGAGCGGTTGCGCGACCTCGTCCGGGCGGGCCACGAGATCAAGCACGCCGTGATGGCGGCCGCCGAGGTCGTCCACCCGCTTGAGAGCGAGCTGCGCGGCATCTACGGCACCATCCTCGCGGGCCCACCGGAGACGCCGCAGGGGACGCAGCGCAACGTCTGCGTGTTCGCCGACCGCGAGGTCGACCGCTCCCCCACTGGCACCGGCACCTCCGGGCGCGTCGCGCAGCTGGTCGCCCGCGGGCGGCTCGGCCTGGGCGACGCCATCGTCAACGAGTCGATCGTCGGCTCCGTCTTCCGCGGCCGGGCGCTCGAGCGCACCCGCGTGGGCCCCTACGACGCCGTCGTGCCGGAGGTCGCCGGGCGAGCGGCCATCGTCGGCTTCGGCACCTGGGTCGTCGACCCCGACGACGCGCTGGGCGCGGGGTTCTTCCTCCGATGAGCCGGGCCGCCGCGCCGGCGGGCGCCTTCCCGCCGGCCGGCGCCTTCGCGCCGGAGGACGATGCCGCGCTGACGCTGTCGCGCCAGGCCTACGGTGACGGTGCGCGCTTACGCGCCCGCATCGCGCTGCACGAACTCGGCGCCGGCGATCGGGAGGACTTCCACGCCTGGCTCTGGCGGCTCGTGGCGGCGCCCGCCGTCGCCGACGTGCTGGAGGTCGGCAGCGGCAGCGGCCGCATGTGGCAGGCCCTCGGCGCCGCGGTGCCGGCGGGCTGGCGGCTCACCCTCAGCGACGTGTCGCCGGGGATGCTCGCCGAGGCCCGCCGCACGCTGGCCGCGACCGGCAGCGACGCACGCTTCGTGCTGGCCGATGCCGCCAACCTGCCGTTCGCCGACGGTCGCTTCGACCTGGTCTTCGCGAACCACATGCTGTACCACGTGCCGGACCTCCCGCGGACGATCGCCGAGCTCGGCCGGGTACTGAGGCTCGGCGGCCGCCTAATCGCCGCCACCAACGGCGACGACCACCTCGCCGAGATCGCGGCCCTGCTGGACGAGCTGGCGGCCGCCTGGCCCGGCGTTCGGGTCGATCGCCCCCACCGCCTGTCCTTCACCCTGGAGAACGGCGCGGCCGCCCTCGTGGAGGCCTTCGCCGAGATCGCGCGCCACGACCACGCCGACACGCTCGTCGTGCACGACGCGGGTGTCCTGACGCGCTACCTCCT
>Ga0180435_10007525_pt1 | contig 10375 bp, 8 predicted proteins | sample SS_ome_3_FD_132467 | JGI IMG/M metagenome (GOLD analysis project Ga0180435, IMG submission 132467) | Hypersaline lake sediment archaeal communities from the Salton Sea, California, USA - SS_3_S_1 metaG | ecosystem: Environmental > Aquatic > Non-marine Saline and Alkaline > Hypersaline > Sediment... | reverse complement strand
CACCCCTTCTGTAGCATCCTTGCCAATCACACACCCTCCCAGGATATGGGCCGTCAGGGGAGTTCCCATGATGGCTTCGGAGACCATCACAAATGGGGTTCCATCCACCTGCTCTGCAGTCAAATCGGCCAACTGTTTTGCCAATGGCATAAAAGCCGAAGGGGCCGGACCGGATGAAAGGACACTGCGCATATTCATCAGGCCCCGCTTTAGTCTCAGGGTGCTATCCAGGTGCTGCATAAAGAGTAAAATAACGGACTCCCTGGCAAAATCTTTACTGAAATAGATCCTAAGCCATGAAACAGGCCGGCTAATAAAACGCCAGATCAGTTTTAAAATCCTTCCTGCCACCGTTTTGCCGTATGTCATAGGTACACCCAGTAATTTCCAGAATCCTGATCCGCTTCCATAACGTACAGGTTCCAGGTGGGTATCTGCATCCGGAGGGAAAATGGAACCGATGGCTACTCCCTTTGAAAAATCTTTCTCCTTTTGGGTCGAGTGTACCAGGGCAAGGCTCTCATTATTCGTCCGGATATCGGCTCCTACCCGGTCGCTTAGTCCGGGCAGATGGCGACGCTTCAAGTTTAAAAGCAATCTGACTGTTCCCAGAACCCCTCCTGAAAATATCACCCCGCCGGCTGTCAGTTCTCTTTTTCGTTTAATCAGTCCGGTAACTTCCTTGATCCGTACCCGGTAACCGTCTGCCCCTGGCTTACCAGCTTTATTTAACTTATTCTCAAGGGGGACTACCCGGATTACTTTCTGCTCTGGAAGCACCTCGGCCCCGGCTTTTTCTGCCAGGTAGAGATAATTCTTATCCAGTGTATTTTTGGCACCGACCCGGCAACCGGTCATGCATCCCCCACAAAAATTACAGCCCGTCCGTCCTGGTCCCTTCCCATTAAAATATGGATCAGGAGCCTCCTGCTCTGGCTCTCCAAAAAATACGGCCACACGGGTGGCTTCGAAAGCGCCTGATTTCCCAAACTTCCCCGCGACTGCCTGAAGGGTATCATCTGAATCATACAAACCGGGATTTTCTGCGGCTCCCAGCATCCTTTCCGCCTCCTCATAGTGCACTGCCATCTCTTCCTTCCAGTTTGCCAGGCCTGACCAGCTTCCCGAATTATAGAAAGTCTCCCGGGGACGCGGAAGGGTATTGGCATACATCAGGGATCCTCCACCCACTCCAACGCCGCTTAGGATTCCCACATGACGCATGATGGTGATTTTAAAGATCCCACGGAACCTCATCAAAGGCAGCCAGAGCCATTTTCGAAGGTTCCAGTTGGTTTCAGGAAAATCTTCAGGCTTCCATCTCTTACCCTTTTCAATAACCAGTACCCGGTATCCTTTCTCTGTCAGGCGCAGTGCTGAAACAGATCCGCCAAATCCGGATCCGATAATAATGTAGTCGTAATCGTAATGCATGCAGCAATATATCATTTAATCATGGAAACCGGATTACATGAATTATATTTGTTATATCCATGTTCTCAAAAGAGAAAGCAAAAGAAATAAGAGAGGAGTTCTGGGACTCTTTTAAACAGCTGTCTTCCGGCAGAAGGGCCGGGAAGGGACTGCCTGGCAACTGGATGCTGGCACAAACAGGCATTAAAGCCCTTAACCTGAGGTTTCATGTTGACCGGGAGGTGGCACAGGTAGGCATTGATTTGGAGACCAGGAATATGGATAAACGGATCGAGCTCTATGAAAAACTGGAATCTCTGAAAAAGCTCCTGGAGGAGGCCATGGAATCTCCACTTATATGGGAGTTGGACTATATCCGGGAAAATGGGAAATCAGTTAGCCGGATCTACCTGCAGCTGGAAGGAGTTGATATCTATAAGCGGGAAACCTGGCCCGGGGCTTTTCAGTTTATGTATAAAAATATGATGAAGCTGGAGGAATTTTTCATGGAATACAAAGATTATATTAAATCCGGACCTTAGCAACAATGGAAATGAATAGATATAAATCATTGTATATCTGTGCTATAGCTGCACTTCTACTTAGTTTTTGTACCTGCATGGCCCAGCAGCCAGTAACACCCGCAGACAGAAAACCAGTATTTGCAGGCACATTCTATCCGGCATCTAAACCAGCGCTGGAAGCACAATTGCAAAAACTATTTAAATCAGCCAGGGCAATTACTCCCAAAGGGAAGGTTCAAACACTGATTGTTCCTCATGCAGGTTATGATTACTCGGGTATGGTGGCTTCATCGGGATATAAGAGCATTCCGCCAGACACTCCCTATAAAAACATATTCATCATAGCCTCATCCCACCGTGAACAGTTTCAGGGTTGCTCCGTATATCCTTCCGGAAACTATATCACTCCCCTTGGAAAAGCGAAAGTGAACCAAGAAATTGCCTCTGCCCTGATTAATGGCCACAAAAACATCTCTTATAACGAGAAAGCTCATGACAGAGAACATAGTATTGAGGTGCAGATCCCTTATATCCAATATCATTTTAAGGATATGCCACTTATTGTGCCCATCGTTATGGGTACCTCCTCCCTGGCAGCTGCCAGGGAGCTTGCCCTTACACTCCTGCCCTATTTCACTCCGGAAAATCTGTTTATTATCAGTTCAGACTTTTCCCATTACCCGGCCTATGAAGATGCGAAGCAAATCGATAAAATTACCGGCGATGCGATCCTGACCAAGGATCCGGAGACATTTTACAAAACCCTGAGAAATAGCAATGCAAAACCAGTTAAGAACCTGGCCACTCCAAGCTGCGGCTGGAGCTCCATTTTGACTATGCTGTACATGGCTGACCGCAGGCCAGATCTCGAACTTTTACCGGTTATTTATCAGAATTCAGGGGATTCAGATATTGGAGATAAGGAGCGTGTGGTTGGCTACTGGGCCATTGCAGGGAATATCATTTCTCCTGAAGAGCGTCCCTTTGCCCTCAGTAAAACGGAACAGGAGCTTTTGCTTGATATCTCACGCGCTACCCTGGAAACTTACCTGGATGAGGGCAAGTTGTACCAGGTCGATCAGGACGATCTCACCTCCCACGTCAAGCAGCCCTGCGGTGTTTTCGTCAGCCTCTATATGGGGGGAAGACTACGGGGATGTATTGGAAATTTCTCCCCGGATAAGCCTCTCTTTGCGCTCGTACAGGAAATGACCATTGCTGCAGCTACACATGACAAAAGATTTGCAGCGGTGGAAGCCCCGGAGTTGCCCTATATATCCATAGAAATATCAGTACTTACCCCCTTGCAAAAAATCAGCTCCATCGAAGAATTTGAGCTGGGCCGGCATGGGATCTATATGATCAAAGACGGAAGGTCGGGCACCTATCTGCCGCAGGTGGCAGAACAAACTGGCTGGAGCAAAGAGGATCTGCTCGGACACTGTTCCAGGGAAAAAGCCGGATTGGGATGGGATGGATGGAAAGAAGCTGATCTGTATGTATACGAAGCGATTATAATTGGCGAAGAAAAGAAAAAATGACCGGGGAGGCCTATCATCTGATCTCCATTGGAACACTGATCCTGTTCTTTTATGCCCTGAGCCTTCTTGTGGTTCATTTCGGCCTCCTGCCCCGAAAGCAAAACAGGAGGTTCTGGAACTTCCTGCTTCTATCTTTCTTCATATCCACGGCCTCTCTGGGGCTCTTGCTGGTTGTTAAGGTTAATTATAAGCTGGAAATACCCTGGGTGGAGGAAGCTTTACAATGGCATGTTGATTTTGGTATCGGCTTTTCGATCCTAGCCCTGCTTCACCTCTTGTGGCACCTGAAATACTACCTGGGAAGGCAGGATCAACCCTCCCAAATAACTTCCGGGTCTGTGACCGGGCCTGCTCCCGCTAAATTGTATACTCCTTTCCAGGAAAGAGCATTCTTCCTCTTGCTGGGCTTTATCAGTATCCTGGCACAACTGGTTCTGCTCAGAGAGTTTATCAAGAGCTTCCTGGGTAATGAACTGGTTATCGGGATTTTTCTGGCAATCTGGATGGTATTGACCGCCCTGGGGGCACAAGTTGGAAATAGCTATCAGCGGTACCTTGGCCCCAGGCTCCTTTCCGGAATCCTGCTACTTCTTGGACTTCTTCCTCTCTTGATTTACCTCTTGCTTATCCTGGTAAACAGGTACTTTTTCCTTCCAGGTTACCAGGCAGGAGTACTGGATATATCCATTAGCATTTTCTTGCTCACAAGCCTTTTTACAGGATTTTCAGGCTTTCTTTTTGGCTACGTGGCCAAAACACCCGGATCGCTAAACTCCAGATCTTCTTCGTACAGGCTGGATGCGCTGGGTTCACTGGCAGGCGGAATTTTTTTCAGTCTGGGTCTGGTTCACCTGCTCAGCAATTTGCAGAGTATTATTTTCCTTTTCCTGTGTACCTGTATGTTTGTTGGATGGCTTTTTAAATATCCGCACCGGACAAGCCTGAGATGGATCTTGTTCCTCTTGGGAGCCTTACTATTTGCCGCAAGTTTAGCCCCCCCTGTGCTCAACAGGGTTGAAGGAATTCGGTTCCGGCAGGAAAAGATCCTTCAGATCAAGGACACCCCCCATGGTAACCTGACTTTTACTTCCAGGAACATGCAGGTTACCGGATACCTGGATGGAAACCCGGTTCTCAGCACAGCCGATGTGACCCGTGCAGAGGAAGCTGTTCATTTCCCCGCCCTGCAGCACCAGCATCCCGCCTCCTTTTTGCTAATAGGCGGCGGACTGACCGGTCATATAAATGAGGCGGCCAAATACCTGCCTGAAAGCATCGATTATTGTGAGGCAGATCCATGGATTTATCGACTGGGGCAAAGGTACTTTCCCGAAGATCTCTATACGAAACTCAGGTTTATCCCGAAAGATGGACGCAGTTGGCTGATGCATTCAGGTAAGAGGAAATATGATATGGTGATTTCTACAGCTGCCGATCCGCTTACCCTTGGCTGGAACCGCTACTTTACGCTGGAATTCTATGAGTTAGTAAAAGAACACCTTGCTCCGGGAGGGATCTTTTCCATGCAACTGAGCACAGGTGGAAATTATGTGAATAATGAGGGGAGCCGGTTACTAGCAATCAACTATTACACGCTGAAACAGGTATTCCCCTGTGTGACGATCGTACCCGGAAGTTCCACTTTCTTTATTGCTTCAGAAGCACCTCTTTCCTTTGATTATCCTGCCCTGCTGGAGCAGCATGAGATAGCTACCGTCTATGTAAATTCCGATTATCTGGATGCAACCCGGATGCTCTTCGACAGTGAACAGCTTAGCGATCGGATACAAACTGAGAAGGCAACAATTAATCAGGACCTGAGGCCCCGGCTCTTTTTTGCCAGTCTGAGTGGACTGGAATCCCGCATGGGCAAACATTCCCTGGGGATCACGGGTATCCTGGCTTCCCTCCTCTGGCTGGTGCTCTGGTTCTACTACAGGCCGGTAAAATCTGCTATGTATATTTCAGGCTTTACCGGGGCCGGAATTCAGATGGTGTTGATTATGGTCATGCAGTCCTTCTATGGGTTTGCCTATCTGGTGGCTCCCATGATGATTACCATATTTATGGGTGGTATTGTGCTGGGAACCTTCCAATGGATCAGGATTTGGAAAGAGCCAGAAATTTCTGTATTAATCTGGCTTTCAGGACTTCTGGCTCTGCTTTCCATAATGGGATTCCTCCTGCTCAAGGCCGAAGGTCTGTTTCATAGCGGACTTCCCGGCCAGGTGATCCTCGGGAGCCTGAATTTAATAAGCGGGATCCTGGTGGGAGCTGTTTTCGCCCTGGCTGTTTATCTGAATGGGAATTCAAGCCCTCACCATCCAGGAATCCTTTATAGTGCAGACCTTTCCGGAGCTGCTCTGGGAACTTTACTACCCGTGGTGTTCCTCCTTCCCTTGATCGGTGTATGGAATACTTTTATCTTGTTCAGCGGAATCAATGTGATCACCATGATCCGGCTTGTTGGTTATGGGAAAACAAAGCAGTAATGGATAAGCGCACTTTTATAAAAACGGGGATTTGTGGAACGGCATGTGCACTCCTAAAACCTGGAACTCTGCTTGCCGAAACATCAGGCAAGCCATGGAAGTGGAGCCGCGAAGCGATGTATCAGGCAGAAACTCCCAAAGGAATACGCTGCCTGATCTGTCCAAATGAATGTACCCTGAAAGAGGGGGAGTTAAGCGATTGCCGAAACCGCAGGGTATACGGGGGCAAACTCTATACTATTGCCTATGGAAATCCCTGCGCCTTACATCTGGATCCCATTGAAAAAAAACCACTCTACCATTACCTGCCCGGTTCCAATGCCTTCTCCATTGCTACAGCCGGCTGCAACCTGGCCTGTCTTAATTGCCAAAACTGGACCATCTCCCAGGCATCGCCAGAGGAGACAGAGAATTATGACCTAATGCCCCATAAGGTAATTGAGCAGGCTCAAAAATACAAGTGTCTCAGCATCGCCTACACCTATTCCGAACCCATTACCTGGTACGAGTATCTGTTTGATACCGGTAAATTAGCCCGGGAAGCCGGAATTAAAAACGTGCTTGTGTCAGCAGGGTATATCAACCGGGAGCCCCTGTTGAACCTCTGCAAAGTGATTGATGCCGCCAATATTGATTTGAAATCCATGGAAGATGCTATCTACCTGAAACTGAATGCAGGTAAATTGGAGCCGGTACTCAACACCCTGAAAACACTAAAAGACGAAGGAATCTGGTTGGAAATAACAAACCTGGTGGTGCCCTCGTGGACAGACGATCTGGACATGATAAAAAGGATGTGCAACTGGCTGACAAAGAATGGTTTTGATGATACACCCCTTCATTTCAGCAGGTTCCACCCCCAGTATAAGTTGCAGAGACTGCCAGTTACCCCGCAGAAAACACTTGAAGCTGCAAAGGAGATAGCCCTTGCTGAAGGACTGAAATACATCTACATAGGGAATGTACCCGGCAGTAGAGACACAAATACAATTTGCCCAGAATGCGGAGAAATCCTTGTGGAACGGTCCGGCTATACCATCAAAAGTATGAAACTTCGTTCCGGAGTGTGTTCCTATTGCTCCGAACCTATTCCTGGATACTGGAATTGAACCCTTCTTATTCGCCAGCGTTATAAGAGAGGAGGAGGAGATAAAATGAAGATATCAATTATTGTTTTTAGTATGCTGGCTGCCTTTTCAACATTGGCAGCTCAGGAAATTGACCAAACTAGCACAACCAAGAAAAGCGTGGAATACAATAAATTAACTGATTTTGAGAAGTTTGTCATAGTCCAAAAAGGTACAGAAAGACCCTGGACCGGCAAATATGTGGATCATAAAGAGACCGGAGTTTATGTATGCAAACGATGCAATGCCCCGCTCTACCGCTCTGAGGATAAATTCGACAGTCATTGTGGCTGGCCCAGCTTTGATGATGAGATTGAAGGAGCCGTAACACGGAAAATGGATGCAGACGGGCTACGGACGGAAATCATCTGTTCCAATTGCAATGGACACCTGGGGCATGTATTTCTTGGGGAAAGATTTACGGAAAAAAATACCCGTCATTGCGTGAATTCGGTATCCCTTCAATTCATTCCCTCGAAGTGACCGGGTTGGAAGGCCGCTCATTTTTTACTATATTCACCGATACAACTCTAACAAATCAATCATGGGAAAAGGTGATATAAAAACCCGCAGAGGGAAACTCTTTAGTGGTAGTTACGGCGTACTCAGACCCCGAAAAAGAAGGCGTGCATTCAGTGTTGTAAGCACTACCAAAAAGGCCGTTGCCGAACCTGAAAAGCCGAAAACAACTCCCAAACCCAAAGCTGCACCGAAGCCAAAACCGGAACCGGTAGAGCAAGTCGCTGAAGTCGCTGAACCTATTGAGCCTAAAGAACCCAAAGCAGAAGCCAAAGAACCCAAAGCTGCAGACGAGGTGAAAAAGCCGGCAAGCAAAAAATCAACAACAAAAAAACCGGCTAGCAAAAAACCAGCAGCAAAAAAGGAACCCGCTAAAAAAGAGGAAGCTAAGGAGGAAATCCCAAAGGAAGAGCCTCCAAAAGAATAGAGATTCGGAGAGCAGGAGAATGAGCGATGTATGCCATACTTGATATTGAGACCACTGGCGGAAGTCCCAAAACAGAAAAAATAACAGAGATTGCTATCTACTTTCATGACGGCAAAAAAGTCGTTGATGAATGGAGTACCTTAATCAATCCGGAGAAATCCATCCCCTATTTTATTACTGGGCTTACCGGGATCACCAATGAAATGGTGGCGAACGCTCCCAGATTTTACGAAATTGCCAAGGAGCTGGTAGAACGTACCGAAAACCATACCATCGTCGGTCATAATGTAAAATTTGACTACTCCTTTATCAAAAGTGAATTCAGAAATCTGGGATTTGAATTCGATCGCAACACCCTCTGCACAATTAAATTAAGCAGGAAGATTATTCCCGGGCATAAGTCTTATAGCCTGGGCAGGCTCTGCAAGGACCTGGGCATTGAGATTACTGACAGGCACCGGGCAGCCGGGGATGCCCTGGCAACCGTAAAATTATTTGAACTACTGCGCGATCAGCAGAACGGGGAGTTTGAATCTGCCCTGGTAAAGGATCCATCCGGAAAATACAAGAATCTCAACGAACATCTGACCGTAGAAGATATTCAAAGCCTGCCTGAAGCCTGCGGAACCTATTATTTTTTCGACGAACACAATCACTTGTTATACATCGGCAAAAGCAAGGATATCCGGCACAGGGTCCTCTCGCACCTGGGTAATACAAGTACTAAGAGGGCCATGGAGATGCAACAGCGTATTCACTCCATCTCCTATGAACTAACTGGAAGTGAGCTTATTGCTCTTTTAAAAGAATCCAGTGAGATCAAAGAACAAAAGCCCCGGTACAATCGCGCACAGAAACGAATAAACTCCTACTGGGGCCTCTATCCTGGGAAAGATGAATTTGGTTATATTACTTTTACGCTTAAGAAGATCTCCGAAGCAGCAGATGATCCGCTTACCTGTTTTAATAACAAGAAGGAGGCCCGGGAAGCGCTGACCAGAATGGTCGGAAAACATTGGCTATGCCAGAAATTGAGTGGTCTCTATCAGACCGATGGTGCCTGTTTCCACCACTCCATCCGCCAGTGCAACGGGGCATGCATTCAGGGAGAAGCTGTTATTGCTTATAATAAAAGGGCGGATGCCTTACTGGACAGTCTGACTCTGGACCGGGGGAACGTGCTGATTATTGACCAGGGAAGGGAGCCTGACGAACGGAGCCTGGTACGTATAGAAAAAGGGATTTATATGGGCTATGGATATCTGTCGGTAAATGACGCCTACCTGGGTATTGAAGAGATGCTCGATTGCATACAGCCTTCCCTGGATAACAGGGATGTCAGGCAGATTCTGAGGAACTGGCTGAAGTATAACAAAGTGGAGAAGATGCTTTATTACTGACCTTATCCTAGGGCATATCCTCCATATCTTCCAGATTCTCCAGTCCGGGCATATCCAGACCAGAAGCAATCTTTGAAATGCTTTCCAGATCTATATCTCCCTGAATGGCAATAAGAGCATCCTCGCCCCCGCCACTGACAATCAGGAGAAATTCGGTGATCTTTCCGTCAACTTCACGGGCCAGGAAAAGCACATCCTCATCCTGATCCTTAACCACCATCATCTCCTGGTACTCCGATCGGGGAAGCATTTCCAGCAACTCAGCTCCAAAGGCCTCCGAATTTCCTCCTTCCTGAGTCAGGATTTTTATGGATTTGATCCCGGCGGTGGCCTTTTTAAACTCATTATACTCAGGATCGTCTGTCTCCAGACTATTCAGCATGTTGAACATAAAGCTGGAAATATAGACCGTGGTATAGCCTTCCTTCCCACTGTATTTATCAAATACTCTGTCCACAGCTGAATTCTGTCCCATTGCTAAGAAGGTCAACATAATCAGTATTCCCCCTGTGATTATCCGTTTCATCGCATCTTGTTTTATGTATTATTTTCAGTTCTTACTATCTCTCAAATTCTTCAACCCGCTGCAACTGGCCCAGGAGACTCAGCTCCTTGCTTCCCTTATTGATCTTCGACAAGGACTTCAAGGGATCAGCGGTGGCCTTACTGGCCTTTTTGACATATTCCAGTTCACTGGTTCCGGTATTCAGTTTGGCCGATACATAGGCCAGAGTTCTTTTTGCCTCTTCATAGGCATCCCGCGGGTCTTCATAGGTGTCCGTCATCTCCTGGGAAGCCAACAGACCAGACTGATCCTCACTGAAATAACCCACATAAAGAGCAATGACCACCAGCAGCCCAGCTGCAAGACCAGAGAGCGAATAGATAGAGATTCTCCTGGTTCTAACTACTTTCTTCTCCTGCTGGTCAAT
>Ga0180435_10007524_pt1 | contig 10376 bp, 13 predicted proteins | sample SS_ome_3_FD_132467 | JGI IMG/M metagenome (GOLD analysis project Ga0180435, IMG submission 132467) | Hypersaline lake sediment archaeal communities from the Salton Sea, California, USA - SS_3_S_1 metaG | ecosystem: Environmental > Aquatic > Non-marine Saline and Alkaline > Hypersaline >... | reverse complement strand
GCAGGGCCCATCTTTGGGCAGTGGCTCTGGCGGGCCTTTTCATAGCTCCGTATCTCGTCCTAATCCTCTCCCATGAGGAGGGACTGTCGACTGCAGGGCTCATCCTCTCAGGCGCCAGGACCAGGTCTCTTTGGGATGGGGGAAGGATTGTGGGAGAGCTTTTCTGGGGCCTTTCACCACCCATCTTTTTCGCATTCATCATATCGTGTGGGGCCCTTCTGAGAAAGAGGGACGCAGACCCAGCAGTATTCGCTTCCCTTGCATTTTTCGGGGCATTCTATGTGCTATACAATTACCACTCGTATTATCTTGTCCCCATGACCGTGCCCGCAGCCATCATCTGCGGAAGGGGGCTTTCCACCCGCCTGGGGAAGAGGGCCTTCAGGCAGATCGTTGGTGGGCTTGTTATCTTTGCCGCCATCAATAGCGTCCTTCTCCTAGGGGCTGTCAAATGGGGTTACGGCGGATTTGAGACATTGCCAGACCGCATACCCGACGATGAGGGGACATCCATCATAGTCTCAGAAGATGTCCTAAAAAGCTATGGGCCCGCCATCGAGTATTATATGCGCAAGGCCAGGCTGGCGGATGAGAAGGGCTTCAAGATGGGGGGAGGGCGGGCCTATATACTCTATGGTGCAAAAGAGGTAAACCTCGGGAATCTCCCAAAAAAGGAGAGGGACAGGCTCCTGGACGACGCCATCTACAGGGGTTATTGGGGATTGAGCATCGGCCCCGTGAGGATGACAGCCAAGCCATACGGCATACACTCTTTCAGGATAACGGATATCCAGGTGGAGCTTTATGGGACCTCAAGGCTGGGGCCCCATATGCATTTCATAGGCCCCGACTTTTACATCGTCAAGGTCAGATAATTTAACGCAGACCCAAATATGAATGTGGAAGGCGAATGCAGCATCTGGGAGACAGCGACCGCCTGCTATCTTGGCATAGGCTATGCCCTGTTCTGCCTCTATCTGAAAAGCATCATAGGCTTGGCCGCATTGGGGATACTCGTTCTCTTTTTGGGCGAGAGATACAGAAAGGCGAGGGGTGGGAACCTTGGCGTCCCCAGGGGATGGCTGGCGCTTGCGGCTTTTTTCAGCATAATCCTCGTTTTGGCCACAGGGACACTGGGCCTCGGGTATGGGTCTGAGCAGAGCGACTACAAGCATCACAATAAAAAGCTCAATGATCTGTCGGATATGAGCTGGCCAGTCGTCTACGATGAGAAGTGGGCGCTCAACTACTATCTCGCATTCTTCCTCCCCCCGGCGGCTTTTGGAAAGGCGCTCTCATCTTATGAGGCAGCGAGGGTGGGGTGGTATCTTTGGACCGTTGTCGGGGTCTTTCTCGGCTTCGCCCAGCTTTTCGCATTGTTTCGCACATGGAAGAGGGGATTCGCGGGAGTCCTGATCTTATTCTTCCTTTTCATCCTCTATTCTGGATGGGATTGGCTCGGATGGCAGATATTCCGCGGGCGCATACCTGGCTTTCCCCATCATCTGGAATGGTATCTTCCCGGCAAGGCCCAGTACTCCAGCTTCATCACCGCCCTTGTCTTTTCTCCCCATCATTTCGTGCCGTCGCTTATTGTCGCCCCCATCGCGCTTTTTGGGGGAGCAGGCACGGCACTCGTGCTCATAGCATTGTCTTTCGCATACAGCCCCTTTGCGGCAGCCGGGCTTTTGGCGCTTTGGGCCGCGGCGCGCATCGGCAGAGAGGACGGCCTTCCCGAGAGGGGGCGCATATGGACGGCGGTGCTTTTGGTCATCCCGTCGGCCCTGTTCTTCTCCCTGCATGATCCCAATCGCACGGTGCTTCCCCAATACATCTTCGAGGCTGCCACCGTCGCGGGCTTTTTGCTCTGTGATCTTGGGCCTTTCATAGCGGCGGCGCTCATCTTGGGAGCGCATAAGGGCCGTGGCGGCAGAACACTTGCGATAATAGTCCTCGTCCTTTTGGTGCTTCCTGCATTCAAGTACGGCAATACAAGGGCCAATGACATAGTCATGCGCGTGTCGGTGCCGCTTTTGATGGGTTTGATGCTTTTGATACTCTCAAGGCTGTCAAAGCAGAGCAATAGGGCAGTAGCCCTTGCGGCCGTCCTCATGCTCCTTTTGGGTATCGCAACGCCATTGCATGAGCTTGGCAGGACCTCCACAGGAGACTTCCACTATAAGCCTGGGAAAAGGTCGATAGACTCCATGCACTGGGCGGATATCGCAGGAGCCGTGGATTTTGGGTCCACACCACTTGACATCATCACCATGCCGCTGTGGTAGGGTGATGCCCTGAGGGGGAGTGATTTATAATGCGGCAGCTCCCTAATAATGTAGGTCATGCTCGAGTTCATAAGCGACTTCATATGGACCTGGTACCTTAGCCCAGGATACAATATAGTCAATACGCTAACATACGGCATCGTCTTGGGCCTGATCATATTCAGGCTCATACCGAGGCTAAAGCCCCTTTTGGGAGAGGTCAACAGGAGCTTCCTCTTTATGATATTCCCGTTCATACTGTTCGGGTCCACAATGAGGGAACTTGTCGACCAGGACATGGGCCTTTATGCGGGAAATACCGAATACCCCGCCAATTACATGCTCGTGTCTCCGGGGATCTTTTTCACCATGTTCGCCATAGCGCTCACCTCCATCATCATAGGAAAGCTGGTAGAGAGGCTCGCAGGCGCAGATTACAGGATAACCACTGGCATCATAGGCTGCATCATAGCGGGATACAATATCACCTTGGTCGCCTCCGGCATCACCCATCCGAACAATCTGTGGGCCGTGCTCGGATTCTTCTTCATGGCGGCAGGCATCGTCTATTGCATAAAGAGGCTGGCGAATCTCAGATACCTTGACTTTGAGGGCAATCTCTATATCATCTTCGTGCACTTCTTCGATGCCTCCACGACCTTCGTTGGCGTCGACCTTATGGGCCATGTCGAAAAGCATGTTGTCCCGAATCTGTTCATCGACCTTGTGGGGACCAGCGCAGTCATGTTCCCCCTCAAGCTCGCCGTCCTCTTGCCGGCGCTCTATATGATAGACGATGAGCTAAAAGACGACACATTCGCCCGCAGGTTCGTGAAATTCGTCATCGTCGTCCTGGGCATGGGGCCCGGGCTTCGCAATATGACACTCCTTCTTATGGGATGAGCGTTTATTCTTTTATCGATGGAAGAACACAGGACGATAACCCACAGGCATCTGACATGGGACATCATAGTCTTTGTAGCTGTCATCGTATCTGTCATCTCGATGTCCATTGAGTTCACACTCGATCTATCCGAGAGGGAGCTCGGATTCCTCTTCATCGTCGACGCCGCGGCGATGGCCATATTCCTCGCTGACCTTTGGGTGCTTTGGACGCACTACAATGGGCCCCTCAGGGAGTTCATCTTCCGGAACTGGCTGGATGTCCTGGCCTGCATACCAGTGTTCAGGCTCATAAGGATAGCCCGCTATGCCAGGGTCCTCAAGCTCGCAAGGCTGCGAAGGCTCAATAAGCTAAAGCGGGCCGGCGAGGTGACCGAGAAGATAGACGAGGACGAGGAGCGCATAGAGACCATAATAAAGCTCAAAAGGGAAGGCTGATGGTATACATGAGGTAACCCCTCTTCTTTTAAGGCCCAAAGCACTGTATCATGTCGGTTGGGCCTTGATCTCTTCGTTCCAAACGGGATCCAAGCCAAGACCACCTTCGGGCCCAACCCATTTTTCCCCCTATATCACGTATCCGATCTCTCTGAGCTGCTCGGCTGTCTCCTCGCTTACCTGGGATTCCCCGGAGGGTGTATGCTGCCGCGACCTTCTGCCTTCCATGATATCAAGATACGTCTTCTCATCGGGGCCCTCGAGCCTTGTTGGTATCCTCTCCCCGGAATCCGCTGAAAGCGAATAATAGTATGTCTCCCCGCTTTTGTAGTCGTGGACGACCTTCTCGCCCTCATATACAAGTGCCGCCATCCTATTGTCCCGGTAGTCGGTCTCGGCGTACACGAGCTCCCGCTCGACCCCCGACATGAGGGAGCTGCCGTCGATGTCCCCTGGCTTTGGCGCCCCCACAAGCTCGGCGACAGTCGGATAGATATCTGTTAGGCCTGCGAGCGCCCGGGTCCTTGCGGGGGGAACATGCGGGACATAGATGATGAGCGGCACCCGCAAAAGCTCCTCATGCAGGGCATTGCCGTGGAACATGCCGCCATGGTCCATGAACTGCTCGCCGTGGTCGGCCGTTATTATGACTAGTGTATTCTCGGCCAGTCCCATCTCATTCAGTTTATAGAAGAACACGCCGAGCTCATCGTCGAGATACCGTATCTCCCCGTCGTATGCGTTCAGCATGTCCATTAGGAGCTTCTCATCCATGACGACGTCCACGTTTATCGGGTCCTCGTCCTGGTCGAATCGGAATGTGCACGACATGCCGTCTGAACCTTCGCCTTTGAGCATTCCCTCCTTGAACATCGACCCGTATCCTTTGGGAGGGGAATAGGGGAAATGCGGCTCTGAAGGGTGGACCCACAGAAAGAACGGCCCATCCTGGCGGGTCGCCCATTCCGTCGCCTCCTTCAGCATCCCGCCCGCACGATAGCTCCGATTGTAGAAACTGAATGAGTCAAAGCCGTGGCCGAATCCGAACTCGTCTTTGACATTGCCTATGGCGACATGGGCGGATGTGGCATATCCCATCCCCTTAAGCGTCTTTGCAAGGGTCTCATGGCTGCCGTCCAGAAAGCTCTCTCTGCCCTCAGTGTAGGCGCCGTGACGGCGGGGGAGCTTGCCTGTCATGACAGACCCCATGGAAGGGCGGGTCCAGGAGCTGTGAGAATAAGCCCGCTCATAGACCAAAGAGCTTCTCGCCATGTGGTCGATGGTAGGCGTCGTGTTCCTGCCGTATCCGTATGAGCTGACATGGTCGGCGCGCAATGCATCCACGGATATGAGTATGACATTGCAGCCCGCGCATAATGGCTCAGCCTCTGTCGAGATGCATCCGGATAGTGCGATGCCCAAAGCTAGGAGGGCCAGAATGCGGGAACCTCCCATCATAAGAAGGTTCATCCGGTCTTCTTGTACTCCTTGATCTCCTTGAAGGACGGATGGTCCCTGAAGAACTCGGGTATGAAGGTCCGTGTTATGTCCCTTGTGGTCAGAATGCCTACGACATTGCCCGCCTCAGTGACCGGCAGCCTCCTTATGGAGTTCGTCGTGAACTTGCTCGCTATGCGGTGTATGTCGGCCTCTGCTTCGACGGTCACTATCTCAGCCGTCATAATGTCCGACACTATTGTCGCCTGGGGGTCCAATCCCCTCGATACGACCTTTTTCAATATGTCCCGCTCAGTGAGTATGCCCTCAAGTCCCTCGGGGCTACCTATAAGCACCGATCCGATATTTTTCTCCGCCATTATGTCCGCAGCTTCCTTCACCGTCGATGCCCTGGTGAGGAAGGTCGGCTCGTGCATGAAATCGCTTGCTTTCCCGTACATGATACCACCACCTATTGCTGATAAAGCATGAGGAGTGGGCGATTAAAAACAGCAGCCGCTTATTATCGCCTAAATCGATTGGATTATATGTCTGGCACTGCGGACCTGATGGAACGGGCCGATGCCTTTTTTGCTCAGGGCAGATACAATGATGCGCTCCGGCTCTATTGCGAGGCCGAGGACGGTCCGAAGGCCAGGATAGGCATGGGAAAGGCCCTGAGAAAACTGAATCTTTTAGAGCGGGCAAGAAAGGTGCTGGAGCGCGACCCGGACGATGCGGAGGCCATCTATGAGCTTGGGCAGGTGATGTTCGATAAGAAAGAACTGGGCCTCGCCATCGAATCATTCAAAAAGGCCATAGAGCTGGATCTGAACATGTCAAAGGCCTATCAGAGCCTGGCCGTCGCCTACAGGAAGAGAAGGGAGCTCGATCTGGCATTTGAGAGCATCAACCGCGCCATAGAGATAGACGGGAACGATCCCGACCTCCACTTTGAGCTGGGGGAATTGCATTTTGTGAAAAATGAGAAAGAGCAGGCCATAGCCGCTCTCGAGAGGGCGCTGTCCCTCAAGGCGGACCACCATCAGGTGATGAGCGAGCTGGCTTACATGTATGAGCTGGATGAAAAGCTCGACCTCGCCGCCGACTATTGGAGGCGAGCATATGATATCCTGCCGATGACAAGATACAGAAAGAACTCGTTTTTTTGCAGAAAGGCCGTTGAGCGCGGGGATGAGCCGCCCATAGATGCGACCGACCTTTACAGGCAGGCGAAAAAGTTCAGAAAGGCAGGGAAAGACGAGAAGGCTCTGGCATCCATTGATATGGCCATCGAGTCAGACCCCTCCCACACTGAAGCCTATATCCTGAGGGCCCAGATGAAGTACGGTGAAGGGGACTATGCAGCGGCAGTGGCCGACAGCGTCAAAGCCATCGAATATGACGGCCGATGCCAGCAGGCCCACCAGATAGCCGGAGAATGCTACAGGAAGCTCAGCAATGCCCGGCTTGCGAAAAAATATCTCGGCAGGGCCATGGAGCTCCTGCCCACAGACGACAGGCCGCATTATGCCATGGCCCTCATGAGTGTCGGCAAGGACTTCGACAGGGCGCTTGAGCATATCGATGCTGCGATAGACAGATTCCCGCGCAGCGCCAACTACTATCTCAACAGGGGCATGATATGGGAGCAAAAGGACGAGCTGGACAGGGCCAGGCAGGACTATGAGACCGCACTATCCTTGGATCCAAGGCTTGAGAACGCCAAAAAACGGCTTCATGGCCTGGGCAAGGGCACCGCCAAACCGATACAGGAAGAGCTTTTGGAGGGCTATCGCTGATGGCCGAGCTCAAGATCGAGGGCATCAGCGCAGGCTATGGCAGCGATTTGGCGCTCAAGGACATCAGATTGGATATTGGAGGGGGGCAGATGCTCGGAGTGCTCGGGCCTTCCGGCTGCGGAAAGACGACACTTCTGCGCTGCATCGCAGGCCTTGAGATCCCAAGACAAGGAACGATAAAGATAGGGGACGACACGGTATTCGATGCAGGTTCCAAGACATTCATGCCACCCCAGGACAGGAATGTCGCCATGGTCTTTCAGGATCTTGCCCTGTGGCCGCATATGAGCGTAGCGGGCCATCTTGAATTCGTTTTGGGGCCGAAAAAGCTACCGAAAAAAGAGCGGGAAAAAAGGGTCGGGGAAGCCCTTGCGCTTTTGTGTATGGTGGAGCTGGCCGAAAGGTTCCCGCATGAGCTTTCGGGCGGGGAGCGGCAGAGGCTTGCCATAATGAGGGCCATAGTGCAGCGGCCGAGGCTCCTCCTTCTAGATGAGCCTCTGTCCAATCTGGACCCCATACTCAGGGCGGATATCACCGAACAGTTCCGTGCGGTCAAGGAGAGCCTGGGGATAACGACAGTCTATGTCACACATGATATGGGGCATATACGCGGACTTGCCGAAAAGATCGCTGTCATAAAGGACGGGACCATAGTGCAGAAGGGAACGACGGACGAGGTGATGGATGCCCCTGCCAATGATTTCGTCAGCAAGATAACCTGCGGCTGACCGCCCTTTTTTTATTTCTGCCGTCACATCATAGACTATGCCCGACTGAAGGCTGCCGCACCCAAGGCATTGCGGCTCGTGCTAGCCATCGCCGTGCTTCTGATAGCCGTCAAGAGGAGCTGGGTCTTCTGCGGGGGGATTGTATTCGACAATCAGTCCATGCTCCTGCTTTTGGCGATAGCATATCTGGCATACTCTCTAGTGCCCACAAAAGCAGTGGAAGCCGCCTTCGGCCTTGCCTCCATCTTCTTTTGCTCCCATTTCATAAGGCAGGAATTCCCGCTCAATGTCCTCGGGGCCGTGCTCGGCCTTGTTGGGCTTTGGATACTGGAGGAGCCCGCCAGGGCCATTCTAAAAAGATCCCAGGTCAAAAGGTGAAAGGCATGCATTCTTTCCTCGTCGCGACAGTGATCATATGCATCATCAGCGGGTGCCTGGGACAGGCCGAACCCAAGGATAGCGGGGACCCCTCAGACTATGACCTAGAGCTGGGCCATCCGGGATACACCGGCCTGCACGGGCTCTACTATCCCAAGAGATACAGGGTGAGCCTGATGGAAAGGGGTAGTGACGGCGACTCCGTGGAGTTCGAGATGCTCGTTGAGGGGGAGAGGATAGCCTCCATCTGGGGGATATCCGATCATGTGGCCGGGAATGAGACCTTCGGCTGCAGATGGGACATAGACATCAAGGCGGAACGGAACGAATGCAATTGCAGCCACAAGAACATCGATGAGGACAGGTGGTGGCCGGACAGAAAGACCTGCGAGGACATGGTCGAAAGCCACAGGAGATACACCGCATCCAATATAATAGACAGGATGCGGCAGAACAGGTGGGGATGTTTCGACCCGGACAGAGAGACCAGGGAGGAGACCTGCAAAAGGAAGGGGAAGAGGTTTTTGGGCTATGAGACAAGGGGTGCCGGCTCCAAGACCTCGTTCATCATCACAAGGCTCTAAAGCCCGCATTCGAGGGTATAGAACTTGCCGGGATCATCATAGGACTTCCTCTTGAATCCGTTCTTTTCCAAAAACCCAAGGAGTATGACCTCAGTGGCCCCGGGATATGAGACGATCCTCTCGGCCCCCATATCCTTCGCCCTGTCCTTCAGCTCGTCCAGTGCCTGTTTGCCGTATCCCTGCCTTTGTTGGTCCTGGGGGACGCTGATGTCTTTGAGCTCCACCGTCTTTCCGTCGACCTCATATTCGAGGGTCGCCTTGGAGCCGAATGGGCCCTTTCTCCCGACGGTATGGGCTCCTGAGGCTGGCCGGATGCATTGAATGGCACAGGTCCGGAAAGCTCCGCTCCGAGGAGTATGCGGCCCTGCTTCCTCTCCCGGGTACCGGACATGATAGACTCTGGGAAGCGCACGAATATAATGGTTGATGGGATAATCTATTCCTATGGGAAAGCTCAGAAGGCTCAAGGGAGGCCTCAATGCCCTCGGCAATGAGCCCATAATGAGGGACAAAAGCGACTATCTTAGATCCAGGGGGCATATCCCCCCAAGAGGTGAGGTGTCCGCCAAGCTGGCAGAAAGGGATGGGGGAGAGGATCTGGACTACACAGACCTCATAGAGGTGGGCAATGCCCTCGCCTTCAGAAAGGACTATGTCCAGGCTGCGAAAGAGCTTGGAAATGCCATAGCGCTCAAAGACACGGCCGATGCCAGGATAAGGCGCGGCATAGCATATGAGGGAGCCGGCGATGCAGATGCGGCGATAGCAGACTATGAGTCGGCGCTGGTGCTTTCCCCCAAAAACCAGGACGCCCACTGGTTCCTCGGGCAGCTTTTGGAAAAGGAGGGAAGGGCTGATGATGCAGCCGTCCACAAGGAAAGGGCGAGGGAGTCGGGTGTCACTGAGCTTCGGAAGGTGCGGGACTAGGCAATCTTTGCTTCTGTATCATTATCTTCAGATTAGATGTCGGCACAGGGAACATCTTCGACGATGACTCCTGTGTGATATTCGGCTCTCCATCATAATTGTTGACTATCAGCTTCAGAGGCTCCGCGATTATGTATCCCCTCTTTTTCGCATCCTTTAGGACGAAGAAGGGTTCTACCTGGGTTATGAGGGCCAGAAGCAGGAATCCGGCCATGCAGGCGGCGACCGAAGCATAAAGGTCATAGCTCCCTATCCCCCCAGCCAAAACGAAGACCACCATGAGGAGGATGAAAAGGTCCATGAGAAGTGTCTGCATAAGATTGTCCTGTATGATTATCTCCTTGTCATCCTCTGAGATGTTCCACAAGAATCCCATAATAAGGAATGGGAATCAGTTAAAAAAGCCGTGTTCGAAATAGTGGATATGGAAGAAAGGCTCACAGAGGGCGTGCGGAAAGCCGGACCATACTTTTCGGCATTCATAATCCTTTTGGCATTGAACACTTTTTTGGGGATGCTCTTGATACTAGATGGACCTGGGACTATTGAGCCACTGTCGACCATCCACATGCTCAGCATGTCATTGGGCATAGCGGTCCTCGCATCGGTCGCAGCCATCGGCTTCAAGCTCGAGAACGATGGTTTGGAAATGGCTTCCATAGAGGCGGCCGGTGCCGCCTGCGGCGGGCTTTTGGGCATCGTCTCCATCGCCATGTACACAGGGTTTATCGTATCAGGGGCTGGCCCCGGATTCCTGCAGGGCGACAAATATCTCATATGGGCCGTGTTCACGCCGGCGGCCCTGTTCTTCGGAGTCGTTTATGGACTGGGGATGGCATTGCTCGGCTCTGTCGCATCAAAGCTCTTCGTAAAAAAGGAGGCGGGAAAGACCCTCTCCGATGTGGAGATATAGAT
>Ga0180435_10007523_pt1 | contig 10377 bp, 7 predicted proteins | sample SS_ome_3_FD_132467 | JGI IMG/M metagenome (GOLD analysis project Ga0180435, IMG submission 132467) | Hypersaline lake sediment archaeal communities from the Salton Sea, California, USA - SS_3_S_1 metaG | ecosystem: Environmental > Aquatic > Non-marine Saline and Alkaline > Hypersaline > Sediment... | reverse complement strand
TCCAGTCAGGAATAATATCTTGTTTAGTTCCATATGCGCTTATAACCAAAATCAGAGACCCCTACTATCAGAGATGTCGGAGAGTTACTTTTGAAAAGCGGTTTCATTCCGCGAGTCATGTGTGCCTATAATATACGTTTTTACTCATTTACCAGGTGGTGAGCAAGTTTGATATAGGCAGTAAAAAAGCCGTCCCAATGGGACGGCTTTTTTGGGACGGCTTTTCAATACCGGGTACGCTGTATGTTTACTTGCCGCGTGTCTGTTTTTCCTTGATCTCGTCCAGGCTCTTGCAGTCGATGCACTGGGTCGCGGTAGGGCGAGCTTCCATGCGGCGCAGACCGATCTCGACGCCACAGGTCTCACAATAGCCGTATTCACCGGAGGTCATCAGCTCCATGGTGTCTTCGATCTTCTTGATCAGTTTGCGTTCGCGATCACGGGTACGCAGTTCGAGGCTGAACTCTTCTTCCTGTGTCGCGCGGTCGGCCGGATCAGGGAAGTTGGCGGCTTCGTCTTTCATGTGGCCAACCGTGCGGTCGACCTCGTTCATGAGCTCCATCTTCCAGTTTTCCAGGATCTCGGTGAAGTGCTTGAGCTGCGCTTCACTCATATATTCTTCGCCTTTCTTGGCTTTATATGGTTTGAATGTGTGGCTTGCGGGTGCCGCTTGATTAGGCATCTAGTAACTCCAAGCTTGTTATTGGTCTAATGTTGACCACTTACTTGACCTTAAAAAACAATGACTTATATAAGGCTCTTTAGTCCCGTTTCATTCGGGGAGCGACTTTTTACCATATCTCAGACCTGCTTGGCAAATGCTTCAGCAAACGCTTGTCCAGTGCCGCCATGGGTTACGGCAGAAGAAGATATGTGGCCGCTTTCCCGTAATACAAATATATAGCATATACCATTTTGCCGGGATGTGAGGCAGTGTTGACTGCTCTTGCCTGTAAGTGACTGTTTATCAATGAAGTGAATGATATGAAACGAAAAGCGGGGTGAATACTACATGCCTGCACCCTTTATGCAGTGCGTTATGTAGCCCAGGATACAAACTAGTCATTCGCTTTATCTATGTCGACTATCCGGCTCTTGAGCTGACCCTTGTTGAGCCGGGTGAGTATCAGCTGGTCTTTTTCTGTCCTGGCTGCATCGGTCAGGGCGCGGCCATCTGCCGATGTGGTGATCGAGTAGCCACGGCTCAGAGTCTGTAACGGGCTGATCGCATTGAGCGTGCTGGCAGCAGAAGCGAGCCGGTTACTATCCTTCTCGATCTTGTAGTGCATCGCCCGTTTCAGTCGCTCGATGGCGAAGTCTAGCGACTGCTTCTCTTTCTGCAGACGGGATACCGGGCTGAGTGCATGCAGACGTACGTGTGATGATGATAACCGGTGACGATAGTTCTCAAGGCTGCTGTTAGTGCTACGGATCAGGCGCTGCAGAAGATCACGGCTACGGCTGCTAGCCAACTCGATCTGACGCTGCGGATGTTGCTGTTGCAGCCGATGATCTAACCAGCGAAGTTGCTCACTGTATCGACGCAACTTGTCCTCAAGCAACTGTTGCAGGCGGTTCTGGTACCAGTCGAATGTCTGTAGCCAGCTCTGCTGGTCCGGGGTCACGGATTCGGCTGCCGCTGTCGGTGTCGCGGCTCGCAGGTCGGCGACGAAATCCACGATGGTGACATCGACCTCATGGCCGACCCCACTGACCACGGGTAAGGGGCAGGCATGGACAGCACGCGCCACGCGCTCATCGTTGAACGACCACAGGTCTTCCAGTGAGCCGCCGCCACGGACCAGCAGGATGACATCGCAATCCAGTTCACCGGCCTGCCAGGCATCGCCGATAGTACGCAGTGCATTGCAGATCGCAGGGGCGGATTCCACACCCTGGACAGGCACATTGAACAACTTCACCGGGATGGAAGGGAAACGTCGCTCTATTACGCTGAGTACATCGTGGATGGCAGCGCCTGAGGCTGATGTCACCACGGCGATCGATACCGGCATCTCGGGCACGGCCAGTTTGTGCTCGGTGTCGAACAGCCCTTCCTGCTCCAGGCGGGCTTTCAGCTCTTCGAACTGGCGGCGCAGGGCACCGTCACCGGCCTCTTCCATGCGATCGACGATGAGCTGGTAGTTGCCGCGCGGCTGATAGAGACTGACTTTAGCCCTTACCAGCACCTGCAGGCCGTCTTCCGGCTGGAATTTCAAGGCCCGGTTTCGGCCGCGGAACATGGCGCAGCTGACCTGGGCGGCATCATCTTTCAGGCTGAAATAGATATGGCCCGAGGCAGGGCAGGCGAGGTTCGACAGTTCGCCCTCGACCCATATCCAGCCGAATTCCTGTTCCAGCAGGGCTGATACGGTCCTGTTCAGCGTGCTGACACTGTAGATCTCGTCGTTATCCATGTTTTTCCGTCAGAGTGGTCAATTATTAAATAAGCCTGTGCAGCAAGACGTAAGCACGAGTTTAGATTGCGTATGGAATCTCATCGACTAAACTCAAAGTTGCGGTATTGGGGATTGGTTCACACTGGGTTGCCAAAGTGGGTTGCCAAAGTCGGGAGATGCCGTAACTGGACCGCTTAACCAAACCGGAAAACCGCTACCATGATACTCGCCGAGGGCCATGCCGCCATGGCTATACTACCCAAGAATAAGAAGTTTCCGCCAGTGAAATCAATACTTGCCTGCATCATATCCCTGTCGTTGATCTCGACAAACTGTCTGGCTGCAACTGAAACTGAGCAGGACGATGATGGTTTCGCCTCGATGTCGCTGGACGAACTGATGAGCCTGGACGTTTTCAGTGCTGCGTCACGTATACCGACGAAGAAATCACGTGCCCCCGGTACGGTATATAGCTTCGACCGCGAAGATTTTGCCCGTATGGGCGTCAGGCGCGTCGAAGAACTGTTGCAGTTCGTTCCGGGTATGCAGCTTAACCAGTACCGTAAACGGCATCGTTCGATCTGGTCACATGGCCTGCTCGATCGTTATAACGACAAGATGGTCCTGCTGGTCGATGGTGTGCGTATGCAGCACCTGTATTATGGTCATTTCTCCCTCGGTGACAACTTCCCTCTGGAGAAGGTGGAGAAAGTCGAGATCATCCAGGGTCCCGCATCCAGCCTGTATGGCGCTAACGCTTTCGGCGGCATCATATCTATCACTACCCGTGATTTCGCCAGTGCTGATGCTTCGGATATCGAACTGACCGGTGAGGCAGGGAATCATGAAAGGGGCAAGGTGAGCATACTTGCGAACGCGTCGAAGGTTCAGATATTCGGCAGCCGCCTCGAACAGGAGGCGCCATTCAGGGAAGAGCGCAAGAGCTTCATCGGTGGCGATACCCTGCAGCCGCTGGATGAGGATTACACCAACCTGTTCGTCAAGGCCACGCCCGTCGAAGGGCTTACCGTGTCAGTTGACTACTACGAGAACAACACCCCGTTCCTGTTCATCCCCGATACCCAGGATGCTTTCGTCGAAGAACAATATGTCAGCATCAGTGCACGACATGAGATGGGAAACCTCTCAGATGGCAAGCTCGAGACAACCATGTATTACACGGATGACAGAGCCACGGAAAGAGAGGTGGAGCAGGTTACACGTCAACAGGCTTACAACGAGAACCAGGACGCGACCATGGCTGGTATCAGCTTCACCGGCTTCAAACAGATCGACGAACACGTGCTGGCGCTCGGGGTGAGCTGGTCACATGAGCAGGCCGAGGATATGAACTATATCCGCTATTTCCGTTACGACACAGGTTTCATCGACCCGCCATGGACGGGTAGCCTGTTATCAGAGCCTGATATCAGTACCGATGACTATGCAGTATTCATACAGGATATATGGTCGATCAACAGCAAGCTGGATCTGACCCTGGGTGCCCGTTATGACGAGTTCGAGAAGTTCGGTGGGCACAGTAACTATCGTGCGGCACTGGTCTATTCACCAGAGGTCCAGCAGACCTGGAAGCTGCTCTATGGTACAGCGATTCGCACGCCGACCTATCGTGAGTATCTCAAGGTGCTGGAAGGAAGCTTCGTCGCACCGATACCTGAACCTGAACGCATCCAGTCATTCGAGCTTGTTTATCTGTATCAGTGGCAAAATTCCAGCATCAGTCTGGCGGCATACCATAATGATGTGAAGGACTTTATCAGGGAGGTGAGGACACCTGATGGTGAGGATGAATACTTCGCTAATGCCAAGAACGAACTACAGATCAATGGTCTCGATGCGCTCTATGAATTTACTTTGCGGGATGATCTGCACCTGCGCTTGAATGTGTCTTATATCGATACAGATGTGATAGGCGGTATGGATGAGCCCTATCTTGCCGAATGGATGGCGGGCTTTAATCTGAACTACGCCTATTATGACCATCATAGCGCCGGCTTCTCGGTGGTATATAACGATGAACGTCAGGATACCAACGATGTTGCAGAAGATGATCCGGATGCGTTTGCCATACTGAACCTGTTCGGTAGTGGCATTATCACCTCCGAGCTGAGTTACCGTTTCGGCATCGATAATGTACTGGATGAGCTGGTGTACGATCCGGCGGCTGACTTCAGTCATGGTTACAACACCGAGCGAACCATGCGCGAATTCTGGTTACAACTGCAATGGGCACCAGTGCTCTGATATTGCCAGGGATAGCTATCTAAGTGAAACGTCTGTACCAGACAGTCATCCATAGAAGCAAGGCACGCATGCATAACATGTTGGTCACATTGTTGCTGTGTGCGTCCGTATGTATGGTACTGCCATCGTATGTTCATGCTGAACATTCAGAAAACCACAGGATCATGCTGGTGAAAGCGGCGGTCGTGCTCAATGTCGCCAGGTTCGTCAGCTGGCCTGAATATGCTTTCGCTGACCCGTATTCCCCGATCAATCTCTGCTATTACCGGAGCAACCCGTTTCCTGATGCGCTTGATTCTATCGAGGGGAAGCCGGTCTCGGGCAGGAAGCTGGTCATCCGCAAGGTTGAAAACATGTCTGATGCCAGTGAGTGTCAGATCATGCTTGTTGCTATCGCAGAGATGGAGCATTACAACAAGTTCAGGTCATCGATCACACGATCGGCCAGGCCGCCAGCCATGTTGACACTGACCGACAGGACAGATGAGACATCGTCGGACCAGTATAATGACATCCGCGATAATGGCATCAGGGATAATGACATCATGGTGTCGCTGATACGTACAGGGTCACGTATCGGATTCGAGGTCAATCTGCGTGCCAGCAGGGAGGCAGGTCTGAAGATCAGTTCTGAACTGCTCAAGCATGCAAGGATCGTCAGGGAGAGCAAGTTATGATCCTGAACCTGCGCAAGAAACTGATGCTGATGTTGCTGCTGACCAGCCTGAGTGCATTGTTCGTCTCAGCAGCCGGCTTCGTGATCAGTGACTGGTATACCTCGAGGATCTCGACCATCGAGCGGCTCAAGGTGATGGCCGGTATCCTCGGCAACAACACTGTTGCGGCCCTGACCTTCGAGGACAGTGTGTCTGCGGCGAGGACGCTGGATAGTCTCAGGAGCGAGACAGATATCGTCTCTGCGATCCTGTATAACCAGCGTGGTGAGGTGTTCGCCAGTTACCGTCGTGATGAGTCTTACAGGATACAGGCTATGCCCGGCAGGGAGTCCGGTATCATCGGTGATGATTTTTATGTATTCATACCGATAAATTTCGATGAGGCCAGTATCGGCCATATCATGCTGGTGTCGGACCAGAGTAAATGGCGGCAGAGACAGATGCTCCACATCGCCACAGTCTCCAGCGTGTTACTGCTTTCGTTCGTCTTCGCCTTCCTTATCTCGAGCCGTCTGCAGCGTGTCATAGCTGACCCTGTGCTCAGTCTCGCCCGTACCGCCAGACACATCAGCCGGGATAATGACTACGCCAAACGCGCAGTAAAGGTGAGCAGTGACGAGATCGGGCAACTGGTGGATGATTTCAACGACATGCTCGATCAGATCCAGCACAAGGATGACGAGCTGAAGCGATTTACCGAGAAGCTGGAAGAGAAGGTGGAGGCACGTACCCAGGCATTGACCGATCTTACCCGGCAGCTTGAGCACCAGGCCTATCATGATATGTTGACCGGACTGGCCAATCGCACGACCTTCGATAATCACCTGCATCTCGCTATCGAGCAGTCGCACCGCTACGGTGGCAGGCTCGCGGTGCTGTTCCTCGATCTCGATCGATTCAAGGTCGTCAATGATACACTCGGTCATGCGGTAGGTGACAAGCTGCTGGTCAAGGTTGCTGACCGCTTCTCCAGTTGTATGCGCGCCAGTGATACCCTCGCGCGTCTGGGTGGTGACGAATTTGCGGTGCTGTTGCTGAATATCACCTCCAGCGGTGAAGTCATGGAAGTGGCGCATAAACTTCGCAAGGTCATGACAGAGCCTGTCGAAGTCGATGGCTATAATCTGCACCCGTCCGTGAGTATCGGTATCAGCCTCTACCCGGGCGATGGTGACAGTGCTGAATCTATACTGAAGAATGCCGATGCTGCCATGTACCGATCCAAGGACAATGGCAGGAACCAGATTACCTTCTTCTCGCCGGAGATGAATACCCAGGCTGGCAGGCGCCTGGAACTGGAGAACAAGTTACGCCAGGCAGTCAGAGATGATGCGCTCGAGGTCCACTACCAGCCACGATGCGATGCGCTTACCCAGGAGATCATCGGTGTCGAGGCGCTGGCACGCTGGAAGGATCGCGACGAAGGTTATATCTCACCGTCTGAATTTATACCCATGGCAGAAGAATGCGGGCTGATCGGTGCCATCGACGAGTGGGTGCTCACTACTGCCTGTCGTGATGTGCTGCACTGGTATCAGGGAGAACGTCCGGATATCAGCCTGGCGGTAAATTTCTCCCCTGTACAGTTCTCGCGCAAGGACCCGCATGAGATCGTCAAACGCATACTTGGCGAGACGGACTTCCCGGGTAACAGGCTGGAGCTGGAGATCACCGAGAGCCTGTTCGGCCCTGACAGTGTCGGTGTGACCGGCAGTTTTGAACGGATCTGTGAGCTGGGTGTTGAGATATCCGTGGATGACTTCGGCACGGCGTATTCGTCACTCAGCCGACTCAAGAACCTGCCTCTGCACACCCTGAAGATCGACCAGTCATTCGTCAGGGATCTGGGGCAGGATCCTAACGATGAGACCATCGTGCTCACAATCATCACCATGGCTCATAACCTGAAGCTCAATGTTGTGGCTGAAGGCGTGGAAACCCGGCTGCAGTATGAATTCGTCAAGCAGCACGGTTGTGATGTCGTGCAGGGTTACCTGTTCGGTAGGCCCATGCCGGCAGATGAGTTCGAAGCTGTGCTCAAGGGCAGTGTCGCCGGTGGGCAGGGCAGGAAGATGCTCACTTCAGATGCAGACAAATAGACAGGCCTGAAGCGGCCGACTGATAAGATCCAGAGACAGGATCCACAGATAATAAAAAAGCCCGCCGCATTAGCGGCAGGCCTTGTGGTGCATCTGGTTATGGTCATGGTCGTGGCCCGTGCAACATCTATAGGTCACGGCCAGACAAGGAGAATAGTACTAGTTGTGTGGACCGTCCACACTCGACTGTGACTCGGCCTGGGCGACAGCCAGTTTGCCCTGCTGTCCGGCAGCTGTTGCCAGTTGCAATGCCTTGTCTTTATTACCTTTTTCGTAAAGAGCCCTGGCCTCCTTGAGCATCTTGCGGCTGTCTCTCCACTCGTAATTCATCGATTTTGCGCGGTCTAGCTCTGCTTCAGCCTGTTTCACAGCCGCGTCGAAGTCACCGGCGCTGGCAGTCAATGGCGCGAGCAGGCAGGTGGTGAATACAGCAGTCAACAGGTGTTTTTTTTGTATCATAGAATTTCCTCGGTTGTGGTTGATGAACAAGGAACGTCATTTATACGACAAATCGCTGATTTTGTATATTTTTTTCACTATTTAAGAATGTTGTAATCTTGTTACATAGGTCGCCGGGGTTTATAATGAGCCGCTTCTTGAAATCCAGCCGGAATCCCTTATGCGTATAGTCGAAGAAGCACTCACCTTTGATGATGTTCTACTGGTTCCTGCGCATTCCACGGTGCTGCCGCACGAGGTTTCGCTGCAGACCAAAGTCACCCGAGACATCACCCTGAATATACCCCTGTTGTCCGCAGCCATGGATACGGTAACCGAGTCGCGTCTGGCGATCGCGCTGGCCCAGGAGGGCGGTCTGGGTATCATCCACAAAAACCTGACGCCCAAACAGCAGGCTGCTGAAGTCAACACGGTCAAGAAGTACGAGAGCGGTGTCATCACCGAGCCGGTGACCGTGCCGCCGGAAATGACTATCCGTGATGTGATCGAATTGCGTGAGAAATACAAGATCTCGGGCGTACCGGTGGTTCAGGGTGATGACCTGGTAGGCCTGGTGACTTCCCGCGACGTCAGGTTCGAGCAGGGGCTGGACAAGCCGGTTACCGAGGTGATGACGCCGAAAGACAGGCTGGTGACGGTGAAAGAAGGCGCCAGCCGCGATGAGGTGCTGCGCCTGTTGCACGAGAACCGTATCGAACGTGTGCTGGTGGTCAATGATGATTTCCAGCTGCGCGGCATGATCACCGTGAAAGATATCCAGAAATCCACCGATTTCCCGAACGCGGCCAAGGATGAACATGGACGACTGCGTGTCGGTGCTGCAGTGGGAACCGGTGAAGGTACCGAAGCGCGTGTCGAAGCGCTGGTCAAGGCGGGTGTCGATGTCATCGTGGTCGATACCGCCCACGGTCACTCCCAGGGCGTGCTCGATCGCGTCGCCTGGGTGAAGAAGCATTACGATGTGCAGGTCATCGGCGGCAATATCGCCACAGCCGAGGCGGCCAGAGCACTGGTCGATGTCGGGGCAGACGGTGTCAAGGTCGGCATTGGCCCGGGCTCGATCTGTACTACCCGTGTCGTCGCCGGTGTCGGTGTTCCGCAGATCACTGCCGTGTCGAATGTCGCGGCGGCCCTCGAAGGTACAGGCGTACCGTTGATCGCCGATGGCGGTATCCGTTATTCGGGTGACATGGCGAAAGCGATCGCAGCAGGTGGTTACTGCATCATGGTCGGCGGCATGCTGGCCGGTACCGAAGAGGCGCCGGGCGATGTCATCCTGTACCAGGGCCGTTCCTACAAGTCATACCGTGGCATGGGTTCCATCGGCGCCATGAAAAAAGGCTCCAGCGACCGCTACTTCCAGGATACCTCCGAAGGCAGTGACAAGCTGGTGCCGGAAGGCATCGAAGGCCGCGTCGCCTACAAGGGCCCGATGGGCGCCATCGTGCACCAGATGATGGGTGGCCTGCGCTCCAGCATGGGCTACGTCGGTTGTAGCAACATCGAGGAGATGCGCACCAAGCCCGGCTTCGTCAGGATATCCGGTGCGGGTATGTCAGAATCGCACGTACACGATGTGACGATCACCAAAGAAGCGCCGAACTACAGATCCAGCTAATAAAAACATTCACCACAGAGACACAGAGAACACAGAGATTAATCAAGAGGAGTATTTCGCGAAACGTGATTTAGATATTCTGTTTCGTCTTTCCAGCATAAGCTGGACACCGGAAACTCGGGCTGCTGCCCCCATTTGTATCTGGATACCACGAGTGATTTTAATCACGAAGCATGTTTGCGCATGATTCTCGGATAAACTACTCCTACATTAATCATTACTCTGTGTTCTCTGTGCCTCTGTGGTTCAGTCTTTTTCAAGGTGTTATAAACACTCATGCATGACATTCATTCAGATCGTATCCTGATCATCGATTTCGGTTCCCAGTACACCCAGCTGATTGCACGCCGTGTGCGCGAGGCGGGTGTATACAGTGAGGTCCACCATACGGGCATCACGGATAGCGAGATCAGGGATTTCATGGCCAGCGGTATCATCCTCTCGGGTGGACCGGAATCGGTCACTGCCGAGCAGACGCTGAAAGCACCCGAGGTGGTGTTCGAGGAGGGTGTCCCGGTACTGGGTATCTGTTACGGCATGCAGACCATGGCAGCGCAGCTCGGCGGCAAGGTCGGTGCATCTGCACATCGTGAGTTCGGCTTCGCCCAGGTACGTGCGCGTAACCACAGTGCGCTGCTGAAAGATATCGAAGACCATGTCACCCCGGATGGTCATGGCATGCTGGATGTATGGATGTCACACGGTGACCGTGTCGATGAGCTGCCGGAAGGTTTCCTCTGTATCGCCAGCACCGACAATGCACCTCTGGCCGGCATGGCCGACGAGGAGCGTCATTTCTACGGTGTGCAATTCCATCCCGAAGTAACCCATACCAGGCAGGGGCAGCGCATCATCGAGCG
>Ga0180435_10007522_pt1 | contig 10377 bp, 5 predicted proteins | sample SS_ome_3_FD_132467 | JGI IMG/M metagenome (GOLD analysis project Ga0180435, IMG submission 132467) | Hypersaline lake sediment archaeal communities from the Salton Sea, California, USA - SS_3_S_1 metaG | ecosystem: Environmental > Aquatic > Non-marine Saline and Alkaline > Hypersaline > Sediment... | reverse complement strand
GGTTATTACATAATCAGCACCGCGGATCGCCTCGTCCAGGTCTGTAGTGGCCTTGACTTGTGCGGGCCTTTCCAGCCATTCGGCTACGCGGTGGGCAAACTTCACTTTATCCGGCAGGTGTTCAGCAGCAATATCCATCAAGGCCAACTCGACTCCTACGTCATTTAGTGTGTCGCTCAAATACACATCACAAATCGTACCCGGACAGAAGGACGCACTGCCGGCACCAACTATTGCTATTTTGATTCCCATATGTCTTCTTGCTCCAGTTCGATAGCTTTAAAATTATAAATTCCCTATAGTTACGGCGTCAAGCTAACTGCCGGCCATAGTACAATACATGGTGTGTATATTCAATGTTATTATTACGCAAATTTTATGCGATGAGATTATTGCTGGGGGTTGGTCGTAAGGAAAACGACTGGCCTGAAGATGTGTTCCATGGCGAGATGATACGAACGGATTATAATCAATGCCCGGAGTACGACCCGGTAAATGTCAGATTCTTAATGCAAAGGATAGTCTGGCGGCGGCAAGTTTGGATTCAAGACGAGAGACCTTTTGCCACTGGAAAAATTGGGTCGGCTGAATGCCGTTCTTCTCACAAACCTCTGAGATATACCCATCGGGTGTGAAAATTCCTGGCAGGGACCGATGTGATTGTTTTTCCGGCAAGTAAATAAATATTACAAAAACGGGAAAACACAACTTTGCTGATTATATTTATGAGTAAAGAGAAAAAAGGTTGCATAGCGAGAGGGGGATGGCTATAATCAAGGGTGGATGGCTATAATTCTCGTTTGCCTTGGCCCACGTGGTATTGCGTGTAAGCGTAAACAATACGAATATTATCGAGAGTGCTTTTTCGTTGACGGGTAACTTGTGTGGTAATGTCAAACGTTTGCGAAACGCGAATATGGCGTGGCGTTGGGCTGGCAGTGTGCTCTTAGAAGCGGAAAACCGGTTTCGACGCCTACGTGGTTTTCGTGAAATGCCCAAGCTTTTGAAAGCCCTGAATAAAATGGTTGTCGAGGATCAAGATGTAGCGTAATATGTCGGAGCAGTTATCCAAGCCATTATCCGAATTTCAACGGAAAGTGGGACAACCTCAACAGATCCGCAGGATGTAATACCAAATGTACCACAACTGTAATTCAATAAAGTCCTCCGGTGTAATTTCGGTTCTCTCGATGCTTTTACTGTTGCTCACCTCTGTCTCACAAGGCCAAACCGTATTGGTCGAAGCGGAAGGATTTACTGATACCGGCGGCTGGGTGGTCGATCAACAGTATATGGATCAGATGGGGTCGCCCGTCTTGCTCGCCCATGGTATGGGAGTACCCGTTGCCGACGCGTCGACCACCGTGGAGTTTCCTCAAGGCGGCACGTATCGTATTTGGGTTCGCACCCGCAACTGGGCAGCCCCGTGGACTCCGCAGTACTCTCCCGGTAAGTTTCAGCTCGTAATTGGCGGGGAGCCTCTCGCGACCACCTTTGGCACCGAAGGCGCCGATTGGCACTGGCAGGATGGTGGCTACTGGGAAATCAAAACGAAGACGGTGAAACTTGTCCTCCATGACCTTACCGGCTTCGCTGGCCGTTGTGACGCCGTCGTCTTCAGTGCAGATCCGAGTTTTCGCCCGCCCAACCAGAAAGATGAACTCTGTGATTTCAGGCGACTTAAGCTGGATCTGGAGAAAGCCTCCAAACTTGCGGGTCGTTTCGACCTGGTCGTTGTGGGGGGCGGCATGGCGGGCACCTGTGCGGCCATTTCGGCGGCCCGCCTGGGGTTGCAGGTGGCTCTGATTCAAAATCGCTCTGTTCTCGGGGGCAACAACAGCTCGGAAGTACGCGTTCATCTCCATGGCGTCATCAGTCTGCCGCCGTATCCGGCGATTGGCAACGTTGTACGGGAACTGGACTCCGGCCATCGTGGCAATGCGCAGCCGGCATTTCATTATGACGACCAGCGAAAACTACGAGCGGCTGAATTGGAAGAGAATCTCCATCTTTTCCTCCAAATGCACGCCTACAAAGTGGACATGAACGACGGTGAGATCACTGCGGTGATTGCCAGGCACATCCGTACGAACCAGGATTATCGTTTCGCGGGGAACTGGTTCGCAGACTGCACCGGCGACGGCAATCTGGGGTATCTGGCGGGGGCGGATTTTCGTATGGGGCGCGAGAGCAAGGCCGAGACAGGCGAATCGCTTGCGCCAGAAGAATCTGACAAAATGACGATGGGCACCAGCGTTCAATGGTATGCCGAATCGACCGAAAAGCTGAGCTCGTTTCCCGAGTGCCCGTGGGCGATTCAATTCAGCGAAGATACCTGTTTTTACCTCAAACGGGGCGATTGGGACTGGGAGACGGGCATGAATCGCGATCAAGTCAAGGAGTTTGAATTGGTCCGCGATCATGGCTTGCGAGCCGTCTATGGCAACTGGGCCTTTCTCAAGAATCACAGTAAGAAGAAGGCCGAGTACGCTAATCTGAGACTTTCCTGGGTTGCCTACATTGGCGGTAAGCGAGAATCGCGGCGGCTGTTGGGCGATGTGGTCTTGAAACAACAGGATGTGTTAGATTGCAAGGAGTATCCTGATGCCATGGTGACGACGACATGGCCTATTGATCTGCATTATCCTCATCCGGAGAATACAAAGCATTTTCCAGATCAGGAGTTTCGCTCCGTTTGTGAGAATACACCCGTCGATCCCTATCCGATTCCTTATCGCTGCCTGTATTCCAGGAACGTGCCCAACCTGTTTATGGCGGGCCGCGACATCAGTGTCACTCACGTGGCGTTAGGCACGGTGCGGGTGATGCGGACGGGTGGGATGATGGGGGAGGTCGTCGGGATGGCGGCTTCAATCTGTAAAAAGCAACACTGCGATCCACGTGACGTTTATCAGAAGTATCTCGAAGACTTGAAAGCATTGGCCAAGACGGGCGTGGGCAAAGTGGCTCAACGTTAGGCGTCGAACCATGCCCGCCGGGGTGGCGAAGATCGCAAAAGATACATCAAGAAGGCTGGCATAACCCCGCGAGCAAGAAAGGAAACCCACGGTATGGATATCAAGAAAGTGTACTGGATCCTGAGCACTCTTGGAGTGCTACTGGCGACATCTTTGGCTCTGGCAGGCAATGACATTCCTAAGGAACTACAGAGCCCAAGCTACCGTATTACCATGCTCGAAGGGATCGGGTATGACAAAGACTTTGGCCGGCAGGACCCCAGCAACGTGATCAAGGTGGGAGACACCTATCACGTTTATACGTCAAAGTTCACGGGCAACTGTTGTTATACTGGTGTTGTTGGTCATGCGACCTCCACGGACGGAATTCACTGGAAGGAGCAGTCGGACGCTCTTACGAAGGGGCCGGCGGATGCCTGGGACAACTATGGGGTGTTGACTCCCTACGTCATGGCGTACGGTGGCAAGTACTACCTTTACTATACGTCGTCGAGAGAGCTTAGCGGTGAGCCATGGGCCATACGAGGGCCCAACAATGGACGGCATATTGGCGTGGCCGTCGCGGAGAGCCCTGATGGTCCGTGGAAGAAGGTTGCCGCTCCCGTGCTCAGCCCGGGCAAGAAAGGCGAGTGGGATTCCTACCTGGTCGACGATGCCCACGTGATTGTCCGAGAAGGTCGGTTCTGGCTTTACTACAAGGGGGGCGACATAAAGGTTATGGCCAACACGACGCAATGGGGCTTGGCGATCGGAGATTCGCCGACTGGTCCGTTCGTTAAGGTGAAGGACAACCCTTTGATAGGGGGCCATACGGTCTGTGTGTGGCCGCATCGTGAAGGGGTGGCCGCCTTGATCGACAATGCCGGTCCGGAACGGTTTACGGTGCAGTGGTCGGCCGACGGCATACATTTCAGCCGGGCCGCCAAAATCAAGTCTGTGCATACGGGGTGCGGACCCTATGATCCTGACGCATTTAGCAACACGAAACAGGGGCGAGGCATAGCGTGGGGTGTGGCGCAGGATCGTCAGAAAGGCAAGATGTGCATCGTTCGTTTTGACGTGGACCTCACGGTTGCGCAGCAGGGCCAGGGTGAGCAGCAGGCGTTGCGGGCCAAGGCGGCGGCTGACGGGTTCGTGCGGTGGGACTTTGAGACGGGGGATTTGCAGGGTTGGCAGGTAATGGAAGGGGCTTTTGACTGGGTGGTGTGTCCAAAGGCAAAATTTCGCAATCGGCCGAAACAGGACTATAACAAGCAGGGTAAGTTTTTTCTGACGACGCTGGAATGTCGCAACGGCAATGGTAAGGACGGTATGACGGGGGTGATCGAATCGCCTGTTTTCCGGCTGGATGGGGGTCAGGTGTCATTTCTGGTAGGGGGCGGCGCGCATGAGGACACGTATGTGGCTTTGTGTACTTTGGACGGGAAAGAGGTTGTCAAGGCACGAGGGATCAATGACGAGGCCTTGCAGCGTGTGCAATGGCAACTGGAAACCCTGGTGGGACAGAAGGTGTTTCTGCGGGTCGTGGACTTTAATGAGGGCGGCTGGGGGCATGTGACCTTCGACGATTTCAAGGCCCGAGGCGAGATTGATGAAAAGGCGAGTAGCCGGCGATTGACAGAGCGTCAACTACTGCGGGATCAGCGTGAGCGTGAGCGGCAGGCGTTGCTGGCTAAGGTTTTAGGGGGGCGGTCGCTGTTATTTGTGGTTCGAGGACAATATAAGGTTGATCACCACAATACGGCGACGCTTTTTCAGACGGGAGAGATCAATACGAATTCTTTTAGGGGGGGCGCGGCGCTGAAGGTAATCGACTTGAGCGACGGGGTCAAGGTGCGGACGCTGGTCGAGACGCCTCAGGGGATTGTTCGGGACCCGGAGGTTCATTTCTCCGGCGAGAAAATCGTGTTTTCGATGCGGCGGGATATCAAGGATGATTATCACCTTTACGAGATCAACGCGGACGGCACCGGACTCAGGCAGCTAACCTTTGGGCCGGGAGTCAGTGATATCGACCCGTTGTATCTGCCGGATGGAAGTATCATTTTTTCATCGACACGGGAGCCGAAGTATTGCATGTGCAATCGGCACATCATGTGTAATCTCTTTCGCATGGAAGCCGACGGGAGCAACATTCACCAGATCGGCAAGAGTACGCTGTTTGAGGGGCACGGGGCGTTGATGCCGGACGGGCGTATTCTGTACGACCGATGGGAATATGTGGATCGTAATTTTGGGGACGCGCAGGGGCTCTGGACGATCAATCCGGACGGGACGAATCCGGCGGTGTACTGGGGCAACAATACGCCCTCGCCGGGTGGTGTGATCGATCCGCGGGTGATACCCGGCACGCAACAGATAGCGTGTATTCTGGGTTCGTGTCACGATCGACCCTGGGGTACTTTAGCCATCATCGATCGACGGCGGGGGCTGGACGGCCGTCAGGGTATTGTGCGGACCTGGCCGGCGCATGGGGTGAATCGGGCCAATACGACGAGCAACAGTGCTTGGGACACCTTTATGGGTGTTCATCCCCGCTATGAGGATCCTTACCCTCTGGATGATCGGTATCTGCTTTGTTCGCGTATGACAGGGCGGGGTGAGCAAATGGGGATTTACCTGGTGGACACGCAGGGTGAGGAGGTGTTGCTGCACACCGAAGGGCCGGGCTGCTATGATCCGATGGTGCTGGTTCCCAGGGCTCGGCCGGCGGTTATTCCCACGCGTCGGGATTTTCGTAACCAAGATGGCTATTTCTATGTAGTAGATGTGTATGAAGGGACGCACATGGCCGGCGTGAAACGGGGCACGGTGAAGTATCTGCGTGTGGTGGAATCGCCGGAGAAGCGGTTCTGGGTGATCCCTTCCTGGGGCGGCCAAGGCCAGGAGGCGCCGGGGATGGGATGGCATGACTTCAACAACAAACGTATTCTGGGCACCGTGCCGGTGGAAGAGGATGGCTCGGCCTATTTCGCGGTGCCGTCGGACCGTTTCGTATATTTTCAGTTGCTCGATGAGAACAAGATGATGGTGCAGTCGATGCGCAGCGGGGTACACGTGCAGTCGGGTGAACTGACGGGGTGCGTGGGTTGTCATGAGGAGCGTCGTACGGCGCCGCCGGTGGTAGCCGGCAAAGCGTCTCTGGCGTTGCGGCGGGAGGCGAGTGAATTGAAGGGCTGGTATGGCCAGGCCAGGCTATTTGATTACCAGTCGGAAGTACAGCCGGTGTTCGACAGTCACTGCATGCGTTGTCACGATTACGGTGGCAAGGCGGCAGCTAAGCTGAATCTGGCGGGGGACCGGGATATTACGTTCAATACGTCGTACAACGAGTTGTGGCGGAAAGGATATATGTCGGTGGTGGGTGCGGGCCCGGCGCAGATACAGCAGGCCTATAGCTGGGGCTCGCACGCCAGCAAGCTGATCAAGACCCTGCGGGCGGGGCATAACGAGGTGAAGCTCAGTGTGGAAGAGATGGAGCGTCTGACGACGTGGATCGATATCAACGCGCCGTACTATTCGCGGTACGCCAGTGCTTATCCTAAGAATAATACAGGCCGTTCGCCGCTCACTTACAAACAGGTCGGACGTTTGGGGGAGTTGACGGGGATGCCCTATAAGCAGGTTTGCAACAGGAACCTTGGTCCGGAGGTGTGTTTTGAGCGGCCGGAGCTGAGCCCGTGCCTGGCGTTGATCAAGGGCAAAGATGATGCGGCTTATCGCGAGGCCCTGTCGATCATCAAGGCGGGCAAGGCGATGCTGGAGAATCGGCCTCGGGCGGACATGCCGGGCTTTGTACCTTGTGCGACGGATCAGCGGCGCCAGGAGAAGTACGTCCAGAGGCAGCAAGTTGAATGGCAGAATCGGTCAGCCATTGCCTCGGGAGGCAAGTTTTACGAGACAAAGCCTATCATGAAAGCCGAAGCGACAGACGGCAACTAACGGCCGGGCTGGCGAGCTGGGAAGAAAATACGCATGGGACAGGCTGAATTGGCTTTGCGGCACCCTGGGAGAATAGTTTTATCGGCTTTTAGGCTAAGATGACGTCGGATGACCGGCGAGATCGGTTTAAAGAACGGCTAAAGTTGTTTGACAAATCTTTTCAGAGGGTAATAATGGCTATGAGTTGGCTTGACGGAGTTGTCATTAATATAGATAATGAGCAGCAAGGAAAAAGATAGAGGAAACCATATTATGCTAAATAAACATGATGTAGATATTGTGCGGGAGTTGGCTGCGCGGGTAGCTGATATTGCCTCGTTGCCGGTGCAGGAAGAAAAGCGCCAGTTGTGGCGTCAGCTCAATGCGCTCAAGCCGACGCGTCCCATGGTAATGATAGATCAGATCTGCTGGAATGAGATGGGCCGTGAAAAAGAGATGATCTTACAATGTAGTGACGACGAATGCCGTAATTATGAGGAATATTTGCGGCGAACGCTTTACCAGTGGAAGCACTTTCCCGTAGATATGGTGGTTGAATCGTTCGTTCATATTCCCATGGCGGTATCCGGTATCGATTTTGGTATCGAGGTGAAGGAAGAAACAATCATAACCGATCCAGACAACGACGTTGTCAGCCATCGGTTTGAAAACCAGTTTCAGGTCGAAGAGGACCTGGAGAAACTACGGGAGCCGAAAGTCGTTCACGACGAGCAGGAGACTGAGCGCCGCATGACTGTCGCCCATGAACTGTTTGACGACCTTCTGGAGGTGCGCAAAACTGGTCCCTATTTATATTTGTCCATGTGGGATCCCATTGCAATGTGGATGGGTGTGGAGAACGCATTGTATGCCCTGGTGGACCGTCCGGATTTTATGCACCGTCTGATCGTCCGCATGATAAAAGGATGCCAGAGTATGCTTGACCAGTTGGAACAGCAGGGTCTTCTGGTTGGTCCTCAGAGCTTGATTCACTGTACCGGAGCCTACACAGACGAGTTGCCCGCGCCGGGATATGATCCGAAAAAGCCCCGCACGGTGGATATGTGGATGTTCAGCATGGCGCAGGTGTTCTCAAGTGTTTCCCCTGATATGTTCAGGGAGTTCGAGGTTGACTACATCAGTCAAATCTGCTCACGGTTTGGGCTCGTGTACTACGGCTGTTGCGATCCACTGGACGGCAAAATGGATGAAGTACGTATGATTCCGAATGTGCGTAAGGTATCTATGAGCCCCTGGGCAAACCAGGACCGCGGCGCGGATGAGATTTCAACTGATTACGTATTTTCCAGTAAACCCAATCCTGCATTTTTAGCGATGGAACAGTTCGACTCGGAACTGGTGCGGTCGAACTTGGCCGAGATTCGAAGAATTTGTGACAAGCACCGCTGTCCGCTGGAATTTATCCTGAAGGATATCAGTACGGTACGTTACGATCCGAAACGCCTTTCCGAGTGGGCGCGTATCGCCATGGAGACAGCAGAAGGTTGAACGCAACTTAGCCATTATTCACGGAGATGATACGGGGTTGATCTCCGGCTTTTTGGTTGCAGTTGCGGGGGTGTAACCCAAATTGCCCGTTGTCTATACTTGTCGTGATTGAGTTTTCCTGTTTTGGTATTTTTCGTTTACGTGCCGGGAGAATAATTACATCGGACTCTGCCAGGAAAGCTCGTAACCAAGGGATATAGTTATGTCGAATTATGCTGATTTTAAAAAAACAAAAGATTTTGAAATTCCTCAAACTATGCAGGCTTTGATTGCCCGAGGACGTGGTTTTGATAATTTGGAAATTGCCGACGTTGATGTTCCCGTGATCAGTTCCAACCAGCTTCTAGCAAGGGTTGACGCTGCCGGCGTCTGCACCAGTATATTAAAACTTGTTGACCAGGGACCGGACCATACGTTTATACGCGGCTGGGATATGAAAAAATGGCCGGTCATTCTGGGCGATGAAGGTGCGATCACCCTGGTGAAAATCGGCAGCGACCTCAAAGACCGATACCAACCAGGGCAGCGTTTTGCGATTCAGCCTGCTGTCGATACTGATCCGATAAATTATCGTGAACGATATACTGATGTTGGCAATATGCATAAATGTGCGGTGGGTTATTCTCTCGGCGGCCATCTTGCCCAGTATATCCGTATTCAGGAGGAGGTTTTACGGGGGGGGTGCCTGTTGCCTTTGCCCGATAATGAATTACCCTATTTCGCTGTCTCCATGGCGGAGCCTATCAGTTGTATTGTCTCGGCGCAACAACGTAATTATCACATTATAAAAGAGGGGCCCAATGCAGAACGCGTGCCACATTTAGGACTATTGCCTGGAGGAGTTGCGGTGGTAATAGGTGCCGGGGCTATGGGCCGGATTCATGCTGAACTTGCTCTGCGATTCAAACCTTCGGTTTTAATTGTTACCGACAAGGAAAACACAAGGCTTGCCCTTGTCGAAAAAACATTGGCTCCAAAAGCCGGCTCGCTGGGCACGAAATTGGTATGTGTTACCGCTGATAAACTTACAACGACGATTCGACAAGCTTCAAACGGCAGGGGGGCCGATGATATTATTCTTTCTGTTGGTATTAACGAAGTGCAGCAGAATGCGCTGGAACTTCTGGCAGCGGAAGGGGTGGCAAATTTATTTGGCGGCCTACCCAAAGGAAAACATTTCCTGCGGCTGGACGCTCTGAAAGTCCATTATCAGGAAATCAAAGTGGTTGGTTCCAGCGGCGGCGATCCTTCGGATTTGACCGAAGCGCTTCGTGCTATATATAAAAATCATATTGATCCCGGCAATTATGTAGCAGCTGTCGGGTCTCTGGATAACGCTATCGACGTTTTAAAAATGATCCGGGAAAATCGGATAGAAGGTAAGGCGATTTTATATCCTCAGGTTAAGTCAACGCCGCTGCAGATGGTTACTCATTGGGATCAGAAAAAAGAAATTGAATTTCTCAACCAGAGATTGAGATAGCACGGCCAGGCGTTCTGGAGGGGATTTTATACCTTGCCAGGGGAAAGTGAGTGAAATCATTTCAGGCGGGGCTCCGATATCACCGTTTTGTGTATATATGAATACATGACAAATGGGCCACATTAAAAGGCGGTATGCAGGATCGATACTTTTATGAAAAAGGTAATATTATGAATAATCGTGTATTCGTGGGTTTTGGCTTTGGTCCTATCCAGGCGGGTTTGTTTGTCAAAGAAGCTTTTCAAAACAGCAGCTACGCCCGGATTGTAGTTGCCGAAGTTGACCAGCCACTGGTCGATGCCATGCGTGCCAATCGGGGCAACTATTATATCAATGTTGCTCATCACGACAGGATCGAGAGAGTGCTGATACGGAACGTAGAGCTTTTGAATCCCAACAATGACAGGGATCGGGATAGTTTGATCCAGGCTCTGACTCAGGCTACGGAAATAGCAACTTCCCTGCCTTCGGTGGATTACTATGACG
>Ga0180435_10007521_pt1 | contig 10377 bp, 10 predicted proteins | sample SS_ome_3_FD_132467 | JGI IMG/M metagenome (GOLD analysis project Ga0180435, IMG submission 132467) | Hypersaline lake sediment archaeal communities from the Salton Sea, California, USA - SS_3_S_1 metaG | ecosystem: Environmental > Aquatic > Non-marine Saline and Alkaline > Hypersaline >... | reverse complement strand
TGATTCAATTCACCCTGCCCCACAATCAGTTTGATAGCTTCCGTAGCGCTGACCGCGGCAACCGCGGCGACCAGCGGCCCGACCACGCCGGCGGTATCGCAGGTGGGGCTGGTACCCGGCGTGGTCGGGCCGTTTGGCCGGGAATGATCGTCTGGCTCATGCCGTACGAGGCCACCGCGCCGGTGTAAATCCAGGGGATATTATGCTTGAGGCAGGCATCGTTGATGACGTACCGGGTTTCGAAGTTGTCAGTGCCGTCCATAACCAGGGTGGCCCCGGCAATCATCGCCTCGATATTTTCCGGGTTGACATCGGTCACAAGGCCGCGCACATCAATATCAGAATTGATCCGGCGAAGTTTCCGCTCGGCGGCGACGGCTTTGGGTAAATTCTCGGCCAAATCCTGTTCATCAAACAAAAGTTGTCGCTGTAAATTACTTAGCTCGACAAAGTCGCGATCGGCCACCGTCAGATGCCCCACCCCGGCCCGGGCCAGATGATTGGCAATGTTGGTGCCGGTTGCCCCGCAGCCAATCACCACCACCCTGGCGCTACCCAGTTTTTGCTGGCCTGCTTCACCAATGCCGGGGAAGATGGTTTGCCGGATATAACGAGAAAAATTTTCGGGATTAATCATGGGGTATTGCCTCCGGGGCAACAACTTCCAGGGGCACCGGCGTCAAATGACGCAGCCCGTCGTGGCCGGCTAACTGCCACACGCTGGTATGCAGGGGGTGGCCTTGATGCAGGGTGGTTATCAAAAAAAATGCATCTTCCCAGGCGTTGTCCAAATCAGTTTGGGAGGGAATGGCCGGGTAATTGGGATGGGAGTGATAGGTACCAATGACCACCAGACCGGATTCCTCGGCGGTTAGCCAGGTACGGGCAAATTCTTCGGCGCTGATGGTGAAGCGGTCGGGGCGCCGGCTCTGGTTCACGGCCCGCTCCACCCGGCAGACCAGCCCCCCCTGTTCAACACGCCCCAGTAAAAACCCGCAACATTCCTGTGGCCAGGTTTCGGTGGCGTGGGCGTAAATCTGTTTGAGGTGGGCATCGGTGATTTTCATAAAATAATCACAGCGGGCTACCGGCGTTTCTGGGCCGACCGTTTTTTAGGCATATTACGGATGGGCAAGGCTCGATAACTGGGGGCCATAATTTCAAACGGCGTACAACGCCCCACATCCAGAATCAGTGATTTCAGGCGAGGTTTCAACTCGACATCTTTGGCCATGGTGATGATAGTAGGCAGGCGAGCGTTGTAGCGGTAATTGAAAAGTTGGTACAGTTTTTCTTCGGCCCAGGGGGTGGCGCTTTCGGTGCCCAGGTCATCCAGGACCAACAAAGGTGCTTTGCGAATTTCATCGAAACGTTTATCGTAAGGGGTGAGACTGCTGGGATTAAACGAGGCCCGTAAATGGTCCAGCAAATCGGGGACTACCACAAACAGGGCCGGCTCGCCGCGGGCGGTCACTTCGTTGGCTACAGCCGCAGCCAGATGAGTTTTTCCGCAGCCAAACGTGCCAAAAAAGGCGATCCAATCCTGCGGCTGCCGGGCAAACCGGCGAGCAAATTCATAGGCTCGTTTCAGGTTTTCAGCTTTGGCCGGGTCCAGCTCGTGTTGGCGCAGGTCAAAGGTTTCAAAAAGCTGGTCGCTATGCAACGACAGGCTGGAAAGTTCTGACTGCTCCTGGGTCACGCCGCTATGCCGAAAGAGACGAAAATCGGGGGCCTGAATTTCGACAATCTGGGAGAGGTCCGGGTCTATCAGGCGGGAACGGATACGGGGTTCAAGCTCCTCAATACTGTGATTGGAGGTAATGACGGTGGGCAATTGGGCGTTATAACGATAGTTGAACAATTGGAATAGTTTTTCCTGTGCCCAGGGGGTAGAGCTGTGCGCGCCCAAATCATCCAGAATCAGCAACGAGGCGCTACGAATCTCTTCAAACCGCTGATCGTAACCCACTGCGCTGTACGGGCTGTAGGTAGCCCGCAGGTGATCCAGTAAATCTGGCGTCACCACAAAAATGGCGGGGTGCCCCTGCTCAACCACGTAGTTGGCAATGGCCGCGGCCAGGTGGGTTTTACCGCAGCCATAGCCCCCCAGCAACACCAGCCAGCCCCGAGGCCGCTCGGCAAATTTTCTGGCTGCTTCATAGGCCATTGACAGGTTGCGCTGTTTTGGCTCGGTCAGGCCATAGCCATGCGATACAAATTCATCAAAGGTAAAGCGGGTCATGGTATCCAGGTTGCTGATGGCCCGCAGTTTGCTGGTCCGGTCTTCTTCTTCGGCGTTGAGCCGGCACTGGCAGGGGATAATTTTACCAAAATTGGGATGCCCCACCGGCACGTCCTGCCGCAGATAGCCGGTTCCGCCACAGACAGGGCACAACGGTTCTTTTTTGACGGGGGAGGACGAGCCGCTTTCTGCCGGAGAGGAGGTATTGGCGATATTTTTATTGAGCGCTTTGTTTAAATGGTCCATAAAATTTTTACCCAACAACCAGGCTCAACGCTGAATCAGGTCATTTTCTTCCGGTGAATACCAGGCTTTTTCGGTATCTTTCTGCTGTTTGTGTTCGCCGGGGCCAGAGGCGGCCATCCGCTCCAGAATGGCCCGAATGTAACTCCATTTGCGCACGTTGTTTTCCACGGCGGTCTTGAAGGCTGCTTCAATCCACTCCTGGGGATAGGTCGCTTCGGCGTCTTTCAATTCATCGGCGATAATGGGTGAAATCAGGCTGATATTATCCTCGTATAGTTCAAAAATGTTGGGCCGCCGACCAGGGGGGGCTGCTTCAGTGGGACTGAGGGCGACAACCCCCATTTCGCCGGCCTGTAATTTTTGGTGAGCCTGACGGCCCCGTTCGCTATTAAGATAATATAAATGATGGCTGCCAGACTCGTCCTCCAGCCGGGTGTGGAGCAACACTCCGCGCTGGACCGCGCTATTCAAGCCAGATTGCAAGGCTTGCTCCACATCATCGGTCAGCAACCCCAGGCTCGTTACCAGGGTTTCATCGGCCAGCAGTTCATTAAAAGCAATCGCCTGACGGGCCTGCCGGTAATGGACCCAGATAAAATGAAGGACCACCTTCAGCTCAAGCAGGCTATCAATTTGGGGCAGCAACCGGGCGAAAAACAGGTCAGGCACAGAGGTAAACCGTAATTCGCCCGCCGGAAATCCATCGAATTTTTCCATCGGTTAATAATCCAGAGTATGGGTGGCGCTTTCCAAATCAACAAATTGGGCCAGGTTCTTTCTGAAGAAGGCGTTAATGATGCCGGTTGGCCCGGAACGATGTTTGGCGACAATAATTTCGGCGATGTTGGGAACTTCAGTTTCAGGATTATACACGTCATCCCGATAAATAAACAGCACCACGTCGGCGTCCTGCTCGATGGAGTTGTGGACGATGATATCATTTGCCACAAAATTATGCAGACCCGGAACAGTTAGATCAAATACTTCTTCCGTGCCATCAGCCTCAATTGAAACAATTTTGTCCCAATAAACATCACTCTGGGCCAGGTGCATAATTTCAGGCGAGTTCACGACACCGGCTAATCTGGCGGCGCGGTCACGGCTGAGATTTTGTTTGTAAAGAGCTGTGCCACAATATCTGTTACCGAGTTCAGCTTGCATTTGCCGGGTGGTAAGTCCTTGTGCTTGCATAGCAGGCACAGCGTACATGCGCCAGACATCGCGCGGGATTACATCCCGATTAGTATTCTCGGAACGATGGGCCAAATATTGTTTGATTGCCAGGAGATGTTTTGTTTTATAGGCCCCAACCGTGTCCACGACATTCAAAAACTGCTCGAGTTCAGACTTACCACTAACCACCACATGAAATTGATTACGACCTTTTCCATTTTGCCCACGCATAACCACACGTGCATTGACACCCACCCTTAACAACAACGACTGAACATTGTGGGCTAGCCGTTCGCTGCTGGTGGCATAATAAACATTTGCGTAATGTTTTTCACCTTGGTCTAAATGAATACACCCGTCAGTCGCCCATAAATGACGTAGAAAAGTCGCGATTTGGGAAGCTGATTGCTCAAATACCCTGTCCGGTACCCGCTTTTCATGTGAGCGAAGTCCAAAGACTCCCAATCCCTCAAGCCACTCCGTAACAACGCTTTTAACATTGTGGGTATGGTGTCGGGTTGATGATAAATAGACCTGATACCAGGTTCGTTCGCGCTTGATACGAGGCGAAATTTCAGATCCAAACAACTCGGTTGCCAGTTTGACGACTGTATCAGCCAGATCCTTTTCACGGGTTGTATATTGAATGGCGTGTCCGGGCAGAGTGCAGCCGTCACCAATCAAATGCCCCAACAGGCCCAACTCTGCATTGCTCATTGAACCTTCATCTAAATTTGACAAGGATCGCGGCAAGGCAATATAGCTGTCTGTATTTAATTCATCCAGACGTTTCCAGCCGTGGATTGTCAGAAATTTGTGATTAGCTGTAGCTCGCACAGTTCGGCCCAATTTGGTAGTTAGCCGAAAGATCGGTTTAACCCCCGTGCAGAAACCCCGGCTTGCCGTAACAGGTTGGGTTAGCCAGGTTGCAGGATCAAGGCCTGTTACCTGAAAATCACTCTTTCCCACCAACTCCCGAATTGGCACATACCGCCCTGTTTCAGGCGTAAAAACCAGGGTATCTCCGGTCAAGCAGCCAGATTCGCGCAGATCGCTGAGCATGGGGCGTTTATCGTGGCGGGAGTCAACCTGACGCGAAAGCTGGCTAAGGGCCAGAATGGGCACATCCAGTTCGCGGGCCAGGCCCTTGATAGAGCGCGAAATAAAGCTTATTTCCTGTTGACGATTTTCGCTGCGGCTTTCGCCGCGCATCAATTGCAGATAATCCACAATCAGCAGGTCAAGGCCATGTTCGGCGTGCAGGCGACGGGCCTTGGTCCGCAACTCCAGGGCGGAAATAGCCGGTGTGTCGTCAATAAAAACCTGTGTGCCGGACAAAATATTGGTGGCCTGGATAAACGTAGGCCACTCATCCTGATAAATATTACCCAGCCGAATCCGCTGGCTGTCTATGCCGGTTTCAGCGGAGACCAGGCGCTGCACCACCTGTTCGTCGCTCATTTCCAGGCTAAAAATAGCCACCCGCTTTTGATGAAGCCGGGCCGCTTGCAAGGCCACACTGAGCGCCAGGGAGGTTTTGCCCATTCCGGGCCGGCCGGCCATCACAATCATATCAGAACGCTGCAAACCGCCCAGTACTTTGTCCAGGTCAACCAGGCCGGTCGGCACGCCAACCAGTTCTCCCTGGTGCTGTTGCAGGTATTCAATCCGCTCGTGAAACTTTTCCAGCACCTGATGAATGGGCCGCAAATCCCGGTCAATATGGCGGGAGGCAACCCCGAAAATAATTTCCTCGGCCCGGTCCACTACCTCCCTCACATTGTCGGTATCCTGATAGGCCAAACGAGCGATGTCGCCGGCAGCCGCAATGAGACGGCGCAAAACGGCAGTTCGCTCCACAATACGGGCGTAGAACTCCACGTGAATGGAGGTGGGGGTAACGTTGATCAAGTCGGTCAAATAAGAAGAGCCGCCCACCTCATCGAGCTGCTCCCGTCGTTCCAGCTCATCGGTCAAGGTAACCAGGTCGGCCGGTTCTCGCCGCTCGTGCAAGTCTCGCACGGCTTCATACACCCAGCCATGCCGCTCCACGTAAAAATCCTGGGGAGCCAAAAAAGAGGCGACGCGAATAATAGCGTCGGGGTCAATAAGCAGGGAGCCGAGGACGGCATTTTCTGCTTCAATATTATGGGGTTGTAGTTTATCGGGAACAGTACCGGGTAAGGTCTCGGCCATATGACATCCTCTTGACAGGCAAGCAGAGATGCGGATTCCAGGCAAAACAAGAGCGAGGCAGAAGCCCAGTCATCGAAACAAACAGACTGTTGGGCATCCTGCCTCGCCCTAACCAGGACAAGCTCTCACAAAATGAAGCATGAGTCAATAAGTTAATGAATCCGACCCTGTGGTCGGGGAGAAGTCAGTCGTCTCCCAGGTTATCCAAATCAAGTTCATCAATAAAATCGCGGAATATTGCCAATTTTTCTTCTTCTTCAGCAGAAACCGGGGTTGTTTTTTCTTCTTCGCCGTCGGCAGTTTCCTCAAGAGCCGGTTCCGGTTTGATGGACGCATTATCCATGACTGCTTCATCCACAAACAAGGGCGCATTCACCCGGACTGCTAAAGCAATGGCATCACTGGGGCGGGCATCAATTTCCATACTGGTACCGTCAACATCAACCACAATTTTAGCGTAAAAGGTATCATTTTTCAGGTCGCTAACCATTACGTGCGACACTTTTGCCCCCATATGGTTAATAACGCTTTTCAATAAATCGTGCGTCAGGGGACGGGCTACTTTTACATCTTGCAGTCGAATCGTAATGGCATCTGCCTCAAAGGGGCCAATCCAGATGGGAAGATAGCGGTTGGTGTCCACCTCTTTTAAAACAACAACCCGGTGTTGCGACATCAAGCTAACCCGGATACTATCTATGGTGACTTCAATCACACCCAACCTCCTGTGAAAATAGCGTTTTCGTAGGGCCGATCTGGGACCAACCCTGAGCAACCACCAGGGGCGCCCCTACATTTTTCATTCCCGGTACTGTGCCGTAAGCTGAGTCCATTTGCTTGAAAAAATTTCAGCCAGGGGAAGCACCTGATTCTCAAACTCTGGAATTGGATTATACCACATCCATTAGGGCGATACAAGAGGTCTGGCTAAAATTTTACAGAGGGACATACCTGACCGGCGCTGATAATTTCATCAATTACAGGGATGACATTATAATCAGCCTGATGAAAATAAAGTTTGTTTCACTAATTTTTTTGCTGGTAGCGGGTTGCACCGCCGGCAACCGGGCCGATGTCCTCTCCCCGGCTGTGGCCCGACAAACCATCAACGCGGCCTGGCACACCGAACAGCATACGGTATGGCAGCTTGACTGGCCCGGCGCGCCGCTGCCGGGAACCATCACTGCAGAAACGTGGCGGAGCGCGTCCGGTCGCCGGCTGGAAATCCTCGAAGCGCCCGCGCCCGGATTATGGGGCCAAACGTTGGTTTTCGATGGACAAACAGCCTGGGTATTCAACCGGTTTGAGGCCGCGCCGCCGACCCATCTGCCCCAACCTCGCCTATCTCCCTTTACGGATGTCTTCAACCTGATTGAGAGTATGCTAACCAAACCGGCACAACGAGCCACCACCGAGCGCACCACAATTTTGCAGTACGGCCCCACCCAAAAAATCACCCTGATTTTTGATAACGATGATCAACTGGCGTTCTGGTTATTACCCGACCTTGATTTGCCGGTGCGCGTAACGCTGACCGGACAAACCGACCAGTTCACGCTCACAGCCACCCACGCAGAACCAATGACTAATCCGCCGGCCAATCTGTTCAAACCGCCAACGCGCTGAAACAAACGGTGTTTTTGCTTGCCGCCTGAGTGACAGGTATAATGGCTGAAAATTCAGACGAATTGTCGTAGAGTATACTCTTGAAAATAGCCATCAATGCCTGGTTTTGGGACCGGCCCTCGGTGGGCAGCGGGCAGTATCTAAAATATCTACTGCCGGCCCTGCTTGAAACCGCACCGGATTTAGAAATCAATCTGATTTCACCCAAACCGTTTGATAATATTTCCTCCGCTTTGGCCAACCAACCGGCCGACAGAGTGAAATTCCATACGACCCCAACCCCGTTGGGTAATCAAAATTCCAATTTGGCCAAAGTTTGGTTTGAGCAGATAACATTTCCGCGGGCCTGCCGGGCCTTAGATATTGACCTGGCCCACGTGCCTTATTTCGGCTCGCCCCTGGCGCCGACGGTGCCCACGGTGGTCACAATTCACGATTTGATCCCGATGGTTTTACGGGAGTACCGCGGCAGTCTGGCGGTGCGGTTATACACCTCACTGGTGGCGGCAGCCGCACCCCGGGCCAGGGTCATTATGGCCGATTCCCAATGGAGCAAGCAAGACATTCTGCACAAACTCCGTGTACCCGAAGCACAGGTGCGGGTGGTGTATCTGGCCCCGGCTCCGCATTTTCAGCCGGCCCAAAGCTGGCAACAAATTGTAGACATCAAAAAAAAGTACGCGCTCCCCGATGACTTTGTTCTATATTTGGGCGGTTACGACGTGCGCAAAAACGTCAGCGCCTTGCTCCATGCCTACACCTGGGTGAGCGCCACCCTGGGCAACCAATTTCCCTTAGTATTGGGCGGCAAATTACCGGCCCATGATACCGATTTTTTTCCTGACCCCATGCGCACGGCGCGTGACCTGGGGCTGGAAGAATTTGTGGTAACGCCCGGCTGGTTTCTCGAAGAGGATTTACCGCTGGTTTATGCCGCGGCCACTGTTTTTTCGTACCCCTCTCGATACGAAGGATTTGGCCTGCCGGTGTTGGAGGCCATGGCCTGTGGCACGCCAGTGGTCACCACCAACGCCACCTCAATTCCGGAACTGGCCGGAGCGGCGGCCTTCCAACTGGACCCGTCCGACACCAAACACATGGCGGCCCCCATTATTCGGCTGTGTACCGAAGAAGAATCTAACGACGAGATGATTGAACGGGGATTTGCCCAGGTAGAAAAATTCAACTGGACCAAAACGGCCCAACAAACCCGGCAAGCCTACCAGAGCGCCCTGGCCTCAAGCACCCCATGACCATGAAAATTCTGATGTTATCCAAAGCCTGCATTGTGGGCGCCTATCAAAAAAAGCTGGAAGAAATGGCCGCGCTCGATGGTGTTGACCTGACTGTGGTTGTCCCTCCGGCCTGGTACGATGCCCATAACCCTACCCGGCTGGAAAAAATCCACACCCAGGGCTACCGGATGATTGTGACCAACATGGCCTTCAACGGCAATTATCACCTGCATTTTTACCCAAAATTGGGTAAACTGGTCCGCCAAATTCGGCCTGATGTTTTCCACATTGATGAAGAACCCTACAACGCAGCCACCTTCCATGCGATGTGGCTGGCCCAGCGGGTGCAGGCAGCCACGGTAGTGTTTAGCTGGCAAAACCTGTACCGCCGCTATCCGCCCCCCTTCAACCTGATGGAACGGTACGTACTGAATCGAGCCGATTCCCTGCTGGTGGGCAATAGCGAGGCGGCTCAGGTGTGGGAACAAAAGGGGTATACCGGCCCTATCCACCTGATTCCCCAATTTGGTGTAGACCCGGCTATTTATTATCGGCACAGCCGCCCCAAACGCCAACGACGGATGAGCGTATTCAAACACCGGCAGGCCCAAAATCCGAGCCAACCGGCCTTGGTGATTGGCTATGTGGGCCGGCTGGTTGAAGAAAAAGGGGTTGAATTATTACTCCACGCGGCCAGCCGGCTGGTTGGCCCCTGGACAATGAAAATTTTGGGAAGCGGCCCGGACCGGGCCAGGTTAGAAAAAATGGTCCAATGGCTGGGACTGGGGCCGCGGGTGACGTTTGATGAAAAAATGCCATCCACCCACCTGCCCCACTATTTCAGCGGGTTAGATGTACTGGTTCTCCCCTCGCTGAGCCGGGCCAACTGGAAAGAACAGTTTGGCCGGGTTTTAATCGAGGCCATGGCCTGTGATGTTATCACCCTGGGGGCGCGGTCGGGGGCGATCCCGGAAGTAATTGGGGAGGCCGGCTTAACCTTTGCCGAGGGTGATGTAGATGAACTACACGCCCACCTTCAACAATTGGTTGATAATGTTGACTTACGCCGGGAATTACGACAGAAGGGGCGGCAGCGGGTCACAGAAAATTACACCCAGGCTGCTATTGCCCGCAAAACTGTTGAAGTGTACCGGCAATTATTGACCGAGGATTAAAGTGGAGAGTTTTCAGGTAAAAAAAATGCGCTGCGAAACTTCGCAGCGCATTTTTTAGTTGACCAAAAACTTAGGCCAGGTTTACATCCTGGGCCTGCGGACCTTTTTGACCCTGTACAACAACGAAGCTAACCCGTTGCCCTTCGTCCAGAGTCCGGAATCCGGTGGTATTAATGGCGCTATAGTGGACAAAAACATCTTTCTCACCACCGTCACGCTCAATAAAACCAAATCCCTTATTGGCATTGAACCACTTGACAGTGCCAAGTTCACGCTCTTCCATGATCAGGAACCTCCTCCTTTCTAAATAGTCGAACAAAACTTGCGTTTAGAAGTTCCTAATCAATTTCAGACGAACATCCTACTTTAGACAAGAACATCTACTAACAACAAAAAAGACAATAGCACGGATTGAACCAACTGTCAAATTATTTTATGGGTTATCCGCTACCGGATAACCACCGGCAAAAAGACGTTGAACAAG
>Ga0180435_10007519_pt1 | contig 10379 bp, 9 predicted proteins | sample SS_ome_3_FD_132467 | JGI IMG/M metagenome (GOLD analysis project Ga0180435, IMG submission 132467) | Hypersaline lake sediment archaeal communities from the Salton Sea, California, USA - SS_3_S_1 metaG | ecosystem: Environmental > Aquatic > Non-marine Saline and Alkaline > Hypersaline > Sediment... | reverse complement strand
GAACCATGACTTTCATCTTTCTATGGGGTCAATATCGTAAATTATTCTGGCCAATTCCCTTCTGGTTGTGCCTATCGCCAATAAGGAGCGTATGAGAAGATCAAGTGAGACAGTAGCGTCTCCCTTCTCCATTTTGGCTACCCTGGATTGGCTCGACTTCAGCAATTTGGCCAACTCAACTTGATTTAGTCTTCTTTTCTTGCGGCGCGCGGCCAGGCTTTCACTAAGCAAAAGTTTCAGTTCAATATAGGAGGATTCTTCCTTCGACAGATTCAGGAATTCCTCTGCGGAACCAACTTTCCAACACTTGGCTTCCAATTGCTTTTTTTTCTTGGCTTTCATTTAAAAAATCTTATTGAGCATCTGTTTCATACCGTCTGATCCGCATTTTACAAACATTAATCACCCACTTCGGTATTTTATTTGTCTTTTTGGCAAATAGTTCCAAAATGACGATGGCATCCGGTTCAATGCGATAAATGATTCGCCAGGTTATATCCTCATCGATAATCCGGAGTTCATGACACCTTGAACCAATTGACGGCATCGGTCTCGATTGGGGCATCGATAACTTCTTTCCGCGCTGTAGTTGTCGAAGTAAGTATCTTGATTCTATCCTGGCCTTCCGTGAAAACGGAGGAGTCTTGATTTCGCCATGTAACCAAACCAAAGGTTTATCTACTTGAATCATTATGCACGATCAATATATGTCGGAACTGACATATTGTCAAGGACAGCTTTGATTATATTCAATCTTTATTTTTCCGAGATGATGTGCTGATCTGGAAAACCAGGATATTTGGAATACTTCAATTAGTTGAAAGAATTTTTGCTATCCACCACCGACCCTGCGTCGGTGGAGATATGACTGGCCACCAATTTTGCTTCGACCACCCTCCTCCCGCGCCTACGCTGGAGGAGGGTGGTGGCTGGGATGTATTTAGTAATCAATCACATCTCCACCGACGCAGGTTCGGTGGTGGATAATATCAAAGTACTAAAGGGTTATGTTATGAATTTAAAAAGGACTGGGGATGATTAAGGCTCCGGCCAGAACTCTTTTTTGATCTCGCAATAATCTCTCTGAAAGCATCCGGGACACCATCCCCCGCAGCCGTTATAATGAAGGGCCGCACTCTCTGGAATATTATCGGGAATCAAATCAGGCAGCATTTCTTCCACTATATATTTATAAGTAATATCGGCAGGTAAAGTAGGCGATAATTCCAGCAAAATCCCGTTATCCTCCAGAAACTCATCAAGGAACCGTACTGTACTTACAATTTCAGTTTCACTCATCTTTTCAGCCGGAGGAAAGGTGAAGTCTGAAGGAAAAAGAGAGCGGATAGTTTTCTGAGGGCCGATATCCTCGATGAATAGGATATGTTTAAGAAATTGGTTGAGAGTCAGGGGGTCCATATCTGGAGCGAAATATGAGCAGAAGGTGGATAATCCCAGCTTTTCTTTAAGAAGGTTGTTCTCTATCTCCAGGAAGACTGCCTGGTCCCGTATTGACTCCGAATCCAGAACTTCATCATAATTAGCCTCGATCACCTGTTTCATAATAACGCCTCCCGGGGTTTAGATTACGATTATCTCTATATATTCATTAGTCGGAGTAAGCGCGATTTTATTCCATTTTTTCGGAAATTTCCGGAAAAAATGTTGGAAGAGGATACAGCGGTATTATTAAAGGAGGGATGACGAGATTAGCTGAAAAACTTATTCCCCTGCCACCAAGGTGGCAGGGGTCTTGACGGCTTTAAAACGCAAAAAGCCGGAAGGGATGTACCCTTCCGGCTTATAACGACCCCGACGGGGGTCGAACCCGTGTCGCGGGCTTGAAAGGCCCGTGTCCTAACCGCTGGACGACGGGGTCATTATATTTATTGCTTAAAAATAATGGTTCCAAACCGAAAACTACGTAAATATATTGAGTTTAAAGGAATTACTTAAACTAAATTTATAAACGAAGCATTGTGTTCAAAACTCATTTTTTCCGCAGGAAAAAATGAGGGCGGAGGGATTCGAACCCTCGACCCACGGCTTAAAAGGCCGTTGCTCTGCCAACTGAGCTACACCCCCCAGACAAAATATATCCAGCACAAAAAAATGAACCCTTGATCCCCCGACATTAAAAATGCCGGGGTGCTCTGTCAGCTGGCTACCCCACGATAAATATTCATAAAATCTCTTATGATCAGAATAATCGGCGAAACTTAACAAAAGGTTGACCAAAAAGCAAGTTCAATCTTCTCCAGTTCAACTTCGACAATTATTATCCGGAAGTTATTAAAAATAATATGTTATATTCATTTGCACGGTGGTTATATTTTTGTATGGGGTCATTGGTATCCATTATAATTCAACGTTCAGTCATTGCGAGCGTCAGCGAAGCAATCTCAATATGATGAAAAATCAAAAAGAGATTGCTTCGTCGCTGCGCTCCTCGCAATGACATCTGGGTGAGGTAGAGAGATTGCTTGGTCGCTGCGCTCCTCGCAATGACATCTGGGTGAGGTAGAGAGATTGCTTGGTCGCTGCGCTCTTCGCAATGACATCTGGGTGAGGTAGAGAGATTGCTTGGTCGCTGCGCTCCTCGCAATGACATTGGGGCGACGTGGAGAGATTGCTTCGGTGCGCTGCTACTCTCAATGGGCATAAGACGAAACTCAATTTAATGAGTTAAGCGCATACCTCCATTTTAATGTCGGCCGTCCGGCCTGTATGGTTAAAGCATAGAGTGTATATTGAAATTCAGATTTACAATTATTTTCGCCTTTCTCGGTTTGATATTATTTCTTCCGGCCGCTTTCTCAACCGGCAGCGATGAATTGATTTTTGATTTTAAGTTTGAGGCCCCGCTGATTGAAAAGGCCGGCAGGTACGACCGGGTATCGATGGAGGGATGTGAACAGTGGAGGCTGAGGGGAAAACCGGAAGTTCCGTTTAAAGGTGTCGCTGTCCTTATCCCTTCGGAGAAAGAGGTAGCAGGGGTTCGTTATGAGACCGGGAAGGAAATTCAGCTTCCCGGGAGTTACTTCCTTGCGCCGGGTGGATCATGTTATCCATTGAGCAGACCGGATCTTAAGAGAGAGGTTTCGCCCGATCCGGATATTTACAACTCTCATCACCCTTATCCGGGCCGGATACTTTCCGATACAAACCGTCAGGATAAGTCCGGCTACCGCCTGCTCTATTGCAATCTCTACCCGCTGAGCTATCTCCCCAGATCGCGTCAAATTTCGTACTACCGGAGTATCCGGATTATTATTACACTGAAGGATGTTACCAGAAAGAAGTCGGCGCGTCTTCCTCAAGTTCGAGGATTGTCCGGTGATCGGGCGGCAGTCGCGGAATTGGTGATCAATCCGGAATTAATCCTGACCTATCAATCTTCGCTACTGCGTTCCGCGGTCGATCCTGTGGAGACATACTCCCATGTAATCATTACCTCCGGAGCTCTGGGGCCGAGTTTTGAAGTTCTCCGGGACCATAGAATCAGCCATGGAGTCTCCAGTACTATTGTGACTGTGGAAGACATCGTCGCCGATCCCGACTATCGTTGGAATGGCGCCTTTGGCGACGGGGTAGCCTGGGCCGACGATACCGCCGCCCGGATCAGGAATTTTATCCGGGATGCCTACCAAAATTGGGAGACCGAATATATTCTGCTGGGGGGGGATTACTCGATAGTTCCCTTCCGGCTCTTCTGGGTTATCGCGGAGGACCCCGATCCCGGAGGTCCCTATATCGATGAAATGCCCTCGGATAATTACTACGGCTGCCTGGACGGGAGTTACAACTATAATGGTAACAGCCGCTGGGGGGAGGAGACCGACGGGGCAGGGGGGGGCGATGTTGACTTAACCTTCGAGGTTCACGTGGGCCGGGCCGGTGTGAACAGCGCGGAGCAGATCGGAAATCTGACGGACAAGATCATCGCTTATGAGGAGAGTAATTCTGGTATAGCGAAAAAAGTTCTGATGGCCGGAGAGTATCTGGGGTTCGGGGGAGATTCCGAATATTCCAAGCCATCCATGGAGGAGATCCGCGTGGGCTCACCCGCGCATGGCTATACTACGGACGGCCTGGCCGAGAACTCCTGGTTCGAGGCCTCCGATACTCTCTACGATATGGATGGAACCTGGTCCGCGAGTACTCTGATCGGGAAGATTAACTCGGGCATCGCCATCACCAACCACCTCGGCCATGCCAGCAGTACCTACTGCATGAAACTTCATATCGGCGACTTCAGTTCTTTCACCAACACCGATTACTTCTTTGGCTACTCTCAGGGATGCAGCCCAGGACGGTTCGATACCGGGGGAAGCTGGTGCGAGGAGATCACCCGGAATGAACACGGGGCGTTTGCATTTATAGGTAATGTTCGCTACGGATTCGGGCTATCCAACAGCACTGACGGCCCGTCTCAAAAGTTTAATCGTCCCTTCTGGCATGGTCTGGTTTCGGAAGGGATTAAGGAGATCGGAAGATTGAACTCTTATTCCAAGGAATATAACATCTCCCGGATTAACGAGCCGGTTTCGCGATGGGTCTATTATGAGGTGACTCTCTTTGGAGATCCAGCCACCCGGCTCCATGATGGCTCCGCTTCGCCAACTCCGATTCCATCAGCTACTCCAATCTCTACCCTGATAACGACACCGACAGTTCAACCGACCGGGTCTCCTTCCACGACCCCGACCGTTTCTCCGTCCGCTACACCTAATTTAACGCCGGTTCCGACGATCAAACCATCATCCACTCCTACACCGGTTCCATCACGGTCGCCGGCTCCGACGCCTTCCCCGACAACTACATGTCGCGGAACTTCAACACCGCCCGCCACTCCGGAACCATCGATTACCCCTACAGCCGTTGTCGCCACTCCGACTGTTCCAACGATTCCCGGACCGACTTCCTCTACGCCTGAAAGTATTGATTATCTTGCCGGAGATGGGGACTATAACGGGGATGGTACCGCAGAGATCGCCATATATCGCCCGGTAACCGGTCTCTGGGCGATCCGGGGGATGAGCCGGTTCTACTTCGGAGGCAGAGATGACATCCAGGTTCCCGGCGATTACCGGGGGGATGGCACCACGGCGCCGGCAGTCTTTAGAGCGGATAAATCCATCTGGATAGTTCGGGGATTATCTTCCTTCTATTTCGGCGGATCCTCCGACCGGCCGGTTCCCGGGGATTACGATGGAGATGGAACCTGCGATACGGGGATATTCCGGGAAGAATCAGGGTTGTGGGCGGTCCGGGACCTGACCCGGGTATATTTCGGTGGTGATGGCGATCTTCCTGTCCCCGGGGACTATACCGGAGAAGGAACTATCGAAATTGGAATCTTCCATCCCGCGACCGGTCTCTGGGCACTCCGGGGAGTCAGCCGGGTTTACTTTGGCCGTTCCGGCGACAGTCTGATCCCGGCCGATTATGACGGGAATGGAGAATGGGAGATAGCGATCTTCCGGCCTACCAACAGCCTCTGGGCGATCCGGGGGGTGACTAGACTATACTTTGGCGGAGAAACTGACGAAGCGGTCCCGGGCGTTTACAACGGTGATGGATCGGAAAATATCGCCATCTTCCGCGAAAGCTCAGGCCTCTGGGCGGTCCGGTCGGTTACCCGGGTGTATTTTGGCGGAGTCGGAGATATCCCGATCACCCATCCGGCGTACGCGGATTGACGGGGATGTTGCCCCGCATACTGCGGGGCGGGGGTATGGGAATGGGTTGGATTGATTATCCCAGGGTAGAACCCGGGGCTATGATGTTGGACCCCGTTGGGGTCCATGGTTGGTTGGGCGGACCGGGTGTTATCCCCGGGTTGAAACCCGGGGTTGAGATGTTGGACCCCGTTGGGGTCCCCAAATACCCGAAGGGGTATAACATATAAACCCGGGGAGAATCCCCGGGAATGAACAGAATTCCACCAAACCCAAAGAACCCCAAAGGGGTTCAACAATTAAGCCCAGGGAGAATCCCTGGGTTCAAGGGGTGAAAACCCGGGTTCAAAGAATCTCCTACCACAAACCGGATGAACCCAACGGGGTTCAACGTCAACCCATGATTGAGATGTGGCACCCCGTTGGGGTGCGTGGTTTGGGGGGTGCGTGATGGCGGAGCAACGGACCCCGGGTAAAACCCGGGGCTATGATGTTTGACCCCTTCGGGGTCGAAAAGGACCCCAATATGGTTTAACGGGGGGACTACAGCGCCGGTTAGTTCTGGAATGAGAAAAAACAAGGGTTTTATAATAAAGCAGTAAAATCGAAATCAATATTGTCCAAAAGCCAAAACTTAAATTTTTTCAGAATGAAAAAATTTAAATGCGGAGCAGCTCATCTTCCTTGGCTGCCAGAAGCTCATCGATCTCCTTGATGTATTCGTCGGTCTTCTCCTGGACTTCTTTCAAGGCCCGAAATTTTTCATCTTCCGGGAGATCTCCGGACTTGAAGAGACTCTCAAGTTCATGATTAGCCTCGCGGCGTACATTTCTGATCGCGACTCTACCCTCTTCGCTGATCCCCTTGATTACCTTGACCATATCCTGCCGTCGCTCTTCGCGCATCTCCGGAATCGGAATCCGTATGATCTTTCCATCATTCATAGGATTTAAGCCGATATTGGCGGACTGGATGGCTTTTTCGACTGCCGCCAGAGCACCCGGATCCCAGGGTTGAACTACCAGGAGGCGGGCTTCCGGGGTGGAGATGCCGGCCAGGTCGCGCAACCGGGTTTTAGTACCGTAATAATCGACCATGACATTCTCAACCAGAGCCGGAGATGCTTTTCCGGTCCGGATTGAGGCGAATTCGCCGGTAACAACTTCCACCGATTTCATCATCTTCATCTCAGCATCGTCCATAGTGTTTTCTAAGGTCATAATTTTTTCTCCGAAAAAATTAGTGTTGAAAGTGTATTTCTACATTAATCTTAATTTTAAGTATTTATTTCATAAACTCTCAGTGAATTTCGTTGCCTCGTCCTAATAGCTGCGACCTTCAGGTCGCCATCGTATGGCAGCCTGAAGGCTGCCGCTACGAGAGGACAGGGTTCGCTGAAAGCTTACCTTATTTCAGTCATTATGGTTCCGATATTATCGCCGCGGAGGACCCGTTCGATAGAGTTCTCCCCCCAGAAGTCAAAGACTATCACCGGGATGTTATTTTCTCTGGCCAGAGCGATTGCGGGGAGGTCCATAATCTCCAGGCCTTTTTCCAGCGCCTCATCATAGGCGATTCGGTCATAACGGATCGCTTTAGGGTCTTTTTCGGGGTCGGAGGCATAGATACCGTCGACCTTGGTGGCCTTCAGGACCGCGTCTGCCCCGATATCGCAGGCGCGCAAGACCGCCGCGGTGTCGGTGGAAACGAAAGGATTACCGGTGCCTCCGGAGAAGATGGCCACGGCGCCGTTATCCAGGGCCTTACGGGCATTTCGGGGAAGATAGGGCTCCGCAATAGGGGTTATGGGGAGAGATGAGAAGAGATGAACATCGAGGTCCCCTTTAGAGAGGATATCGCGGATCGCCATACTATTGATAACGGTGGCCAGCATCCCCATCTGATCGGCGGTTGTCCGGGCCACGGTGTCATTCCGGGAAAATTTTCCCCGGATAATGTTTCCGCCGCCGCAGACGATCCCGATCTGAACCCCGGCGTCAATCGCTTCCTTGATCTTAGCGCCCAGGAACCGAACAGCGTCAGGATCGATAACCTCCCCGCCTTTCTTAGCCAGCGCCTCACCGCTGATCTTGAGGATGACACGCTTATAGATTGGTGCTGAAGAAGTTATATCATATCCTCCAATTCTTAAAGTGCCTAAAGTGCGCTTAAGTGCCTAAAGTTTGAAGTTGTCGCTTTCACCTGGCTGTTTAAGCTTTCATGCCTGAGTACTTACTAGTGTCCAAAATCCGAATAAATTCCTTAAATGCCTAAAGCTCGCGCTTTAGCATAGCCAGGGGAGGCGATAACTTTAGGCACTTAAGCGCACTTTAGGCACTTATAACTTCTCTCATCCTTCTCCCAGTTCCCAGCGGACGAACTCTGTAACTTGAACCGGTTCTCCGGAAGATATCTCCTGTTTTTTCAGGTAGTCCGCTACTGAGATCTTATCATCGTGAAGGAATGGGAGATTGAGAAGACATAGTCCGGTGAGCCTCTTTTTCCATTTTCCGCCCAGAATCTTGTCCTGTATGGCTTCCGGCTTATCCTTGACCTGCTGCCGGAAGATCGCCATCTCTCTCTCTTTCTCTTCAGCCGGGATATCCGTCTCCGCCAGATAGGCCGGGTTGGAGGCCGCCACCTGCATAGCAATCACCCGGGCAGTTTCGGGGAGTTCCTCGGTAAGATCCACCAGGACGGCCACACGGCCGTTATGATGGAGATACCCGCCGATATAGCCATCCTTGTTCCAGAGTAGGGCGCGGCCAATAGTAATTTTTTCGCCGATCTTCGCGGCGGCGGAAGTCAATTCTCCCTGGATACCTTCTCCGTTCAGGGCGTCCGCGCCTCCGGCAAAGAGTATCTCTAGTAATTTGTCAGCCATCGCGGAGAAGTCATCGGTTCGGGTGACGAAGTCGGTCTCACAGTTGAGTTCCAGCAGCGCGGCTTTTTTCCCGTCGTCAGAGATACGGAGACGGATCAAGCCCTCACGAGCTTCCTTGCTCTCCCTTTTCGCGACCTTGGCGGCCCCTTCAGCCCGAAGAATATCGATGGCGGCTTCAATATCCCCCTCAGATTTCTGGAGTGCTTTTTTGCAGGCCAGAATTCCGGCCCCGGTTTTATCTCTTAGTTCTTTTACCATTTGTGAATCAATGTTCATGCTATCGTCTAACTCCTTCTGTCAATTATCTTAAATCTTAATAAACCGCGGATTAAGCGGATTAGGCGGATTGGTTTTTCTTTTAATCAGCAAAATCCGCGTAATCCGCGGTTAAATAAGTTGCCAAGCTAAGTTCTAAGTTAGCTGGCCGGTTTATCTTCCGGGGAATCGGTCTTTTCCTCAGGGGCCTCTTCTGGAGGTTCCGGTTTCGCTGCGGGCGGAGGGGATGGAGCAATATCTTTTTCAGCGATTTCCGGAGTCTCCTCCTTGTCGCTTTCCGGTTCTTTCTTCTTCCGAGATGGGGCCGCTTTTTTGTCAGCTGACTTTGTTGGTTTGTCTTTTCTCTCGTCCGCTTTTTTGTCGTTGGCCTTTTTTGGTTTGTCTTTTTTCTCGTCCGCTTTTTTCTCCTTGCTCTCCGCAATCCTCTTTTTGCGCAGTTCAAGTCCCTCATGAATAGCTTCTTCGATCTTGGATACGATCAATTTAGTTGAACGGATGCCATCGTCATTGCCGGGAATGGGGAAATTAACCAGAGCCGGATTACGGTTGGTATCAACCAGGGCTACAATAGGGATATTCAGTTTTCTCCCTTCCAGTACCGCGTTCATCTCCCGTCCGATATCTATTATCACCATTACTCCCGGAAGATTGTTCATTGCCCGGATACCATCGAGATTTCGGTGAAGTTTATGCTCCTCCCTACGGAGCGAGGCGACTTCTTTCTTGGATCGTCCTTCCAGATGACTCTCTTTTCGGATTGCCTCCAGCTCTTCCAGCCGGTTAATGCTTAACCGGATGGTCTGAAAGTTGGTCAGCGCTCCACCCAGCCACCGATCGACCACATAGTGCATCTCTGACCGCTCAGCGGTCTCCTTTAATATCTCCCGCGACTGTTTTTTAGTTCCGACCAGGAGAACATCCTTGCCATCAGCTACAACTTCCCGGATGAAATCCATCGCGGCATCTAAGAGTCGTATAGTTTTACGGATGTCAATAATGTGAATTTTGTTTCGGGATTCGAAGATATAATCTTCCATTTTCGGGTTCCAGCGTCTGGTCTGATGACCAAAGTGGACTCCGGAATCAAGCAATTCTTTAATTGTTACTGAACTCACTGTTCCTCCTTATTTTTTACTTCGTAAAAAATATTATGTTTTTATTCCGATGCTATTGTGTGAATAGTAAGACTCGGCTCATAAATGCCCTGATTCTACTATTCCTTACTATTTAAATTCAGAATCAGTTACTATAGCAGAATACCCTTCATGGGCAAGTGCTTTTTAGGTGCATTATAACGTATTATCCCCTATTTACCTCTTCCGAGTCATGATCGGCCTGACGAAGTCTTCTCTTCAATTCCTCCCGAAACCATGATCGTTCCTGATCATTGAGGCGTTTCCCCACCATAAGCGGCTCCCCGAAAGACATCTTCATCCTTGAGCAGGGCAGCGGCAGTCGAAAATGGTCCCAGCTGCCTCGGAAGATAAACCTGAGGGAGCTGGAATAAGAGACAGGCACTATCGGGACCCCGGTTACGG